>Ga0136622_10000595_pt1 | contig 14866 bp, 13 predicted proteins | sample AntDrymUQ4482106_2_FD_104803 | JGI IMG/M metagenome (GOLD analysis project Ga0136622, IMG submission 104803) | Polar desert sand microbial communities from Dry Valleys, Antarctica - metaG UQ448 (21.06) | ecosystem: Environmental > Terrestrial > Soil > Desert | place: Antarctica: Dry Valley...
GATGGCGACCGCATAGCCGGTCAGGCCCCAGGCGATCATCGCCGGCACCCCGACGAGGAAGAACACCACGAACGCCGCGGCGCCGTACACGGCCAGCGGCCGGGTCTGCCCGATCGCGCGCTGAAAAGCCGGCCAGCTGAAGCCGACCTGCTGGACGGCGGCGGTGATGCCGAAGACCTGCAGCAGCCCCGTCGCGATGTCCCACTTCTCGCCGAGGACGTACGACACGAGGTCGGGGGCGAACAGCGCCAGCCCGAGGCCGAATGGGATGCCCCAGATCAACGCGAGGCGGTTGGACTTCGTGAACGCCTCGAACAGGAGGTCCGTGCGCTCGCTTACAGCGCAGATGGCCGGATAGAGGGTCGCGGTGACGATCTGATCGACGCGGTCGGCGAACGCGGCGATGGTCCCGGCGAGCCCGATCGCTCCGACGCCCGCGAGGCCCGCGGTCTCCTGGCCGAGGATCACGGCGACCTGGACCACCACGATGCTGCTCCCTGCCGACACGAGCACCGGCCAGGAGAACGCGACGTACTCGCGCAGGGCGTGGCGGTCGTAGCGAAACCGGATCGGATACGGGCAGGTGATGACCGCGGCAACGGCCGCGGCCCAGATGCCGGCCAGGGCCCCGAGGACGAGGCTCCAGTAGCTGAGCCCGGCCGCCCCCATGGCGACGGTGGCGGCGAGGCCCACCACCGGCTCGATCGCCTGCAGCGAGCGTTGGCGGACGAACCGCATCTGGCGGTAGAGAATCCAGATCGGGGCGTGAAAGGCGGTGCCGAGCACCGCCACCGCCAACACGCAGCCGGGAAGGATGATCTCCGGCCGTCCATAGAGAAGGCCGAAGAGCGGCATCGCGAGGACGATCAGCCCGCAGAACAGGGCGGTCCACAGCAGGTTGAGTGTGAACGCCTTCTGAAACGCGAGCGCCTGGTCGGCTTCCTCCTGCTGGATGTACTTGTCCTGCAGCCCGACCTCCTTCAGCCACAGCAGCGCGGCCACGGCGACGTAGATCAGGCCCCACAGCCCGTAGTCGGCCGCGGTGAGGAAGATCGCGATGGCGAAGTGGCGCAGGGCGCCCACCCCGGCGAGGCACACCATGAAGGCGGCGTTGATGATCGTGCCCCGGGCGGTGTGCGAGCGCAGCGTGCGCTCCCCGAGTGACAGGTGGGAGAACCGCTCGGTGGCGGCGGAGTCGGTCATCGGCGCCATCGTGTAGCCGCGCGGTCGCGGACGGCCCGTGCCAGCCAACGTTCCGGCCGTCGTCGGATGAACAGCACAGGCACGTTCTCCGCCATCCGACTAGCTTACGGCCCCCGGTGACGGACGCCACGCACTCATTTGCACAGGCACGGCCTGACGCGCGTGGCGAGATCCCCCGCCTCGGAGAGCCCGTGCCGTGAGCGCCAGCCTGCGCGAGGCCGTGGACTCGAACCCGCTCTGGTACCACACGCTCGACCTCGCCCCGGACATCGCGACGCCCGGGTACTTCGACCTGCGGCCCGTCGTCGACAGGCTGCCGTGGCCAGACGTCCGGGGCAAGCGCTGCCTGGACGTGGGGACCTACGACGGCTTCTACGCCTTCGAGCTGGAGCGCCGCGGGGCCTCGGAGGTCGTCGCGCTGGACATCCCCGATCACGAGGACTGGGACTGGCCGCCGGAGATCCGCGCCCTAGGATCCGAGTACTTGGCGTCGATCGCGGGGCCTGAGAAGGGCGTCGGCTTTCGGATCGCGCGGGAAGCGCTGCACTCGAGCGTCGAGAAGGTCGACATGACCGTGTATGAGCTCGGCCCCGAGCGCGTCGGGACATTCGACGTGGTCGTCTGCGGGTCGCTGCTGCTGCACCTACGCGATCCGCTGCGCGCGCTCGAGGCGATCCGCAGCGTGTGCTCGGGCGAGTTCATGTCCTCGGAGGAGATCGACCTGCGGCTGTCGGTCATGCATCCCCGCCGCGCGCTCGCGCGGCTCGCCGCCCCCGGCGAGCAGATGCAGTGGTGGGTCCCGAACGTCGCCGGTCACAAGCGGATGGTGTTCGCGGCGGGATTCGAGGTTCTGCGCTCGATCAGGCCCTATCCCGACGCTTTCGGTGTCGGCCATCCCGCTCACCGCACGGATCTGCGTACGATGCACCTGCGCGCAGCCCGAGCCCTCCTGACCGGCGGCGTGGGCGTTCCCCATGCGGCGCTGCTCGCACGGCCACGGGGCTGAGACGCGACACCGAAGATGACCGCCGAGCTCCGGGATACCCAGGCCGACGTCGAGCAGGTGCCCGCCTGGTATCACTCGATCGAGCTTGCGCCCGGGGTCGTTTCGCCCGGCTACTTCGACCTGCGGCCGATCGTCGACAGGCTGCCGTGGCCCGATGTGCGGGGCAAGCGCTGCCTGGACGTGGGGACCTACGACGGCTTCTACGCGTTCGAGCTCGAGCGCCGGGGCGCGGCCGAGGTCGTAGCGGTGGACGTCGCCGACCCTCACGACTGGGACTGGCCGCCGGACGCCCGTGAGCAGGGCCCGGCCGGGGTCGAGCGCGCCACCGACGGCCGACGGACGCTCGGGTTCGAGGTCGCCCGGCGCGCCCTCGGCTCCGCGGTCGAGCGCCGCAACATGACGATCTATCAGCTGAGCCCCGAGATGGTCGGGGAGTTCGACGTCGTGGTCTGCGGGTCGCTGCTGCTGCACCTGCGCGACCCGTTGCGCGGCCTCGAGGCGATCCGGACCGTGTGCAGGGGCTCAATCCTCTCGATCGAGGAGATCCGGCTGACCCTAAGCCCGCCGTTTCACCGGCAGCCCGTGGCCGAGCTCGACGGCAGCGGCGAGCAGCTGCAGTGGTGGGTCCCGAGCGTGTCGGGGCACCGCCAGATGTTGCTCTCGTCGGGCTTTGCGACGAAACGTACGGCGGGTCCCTTCGCGATCCGCCTCGGCCCGAGCCACCCGGCGGCTTCGACCACTCCGAGCGGATGGCGGTGGCGGCGCACGCGACTGCTGCAGCGCGCTCTGGCGGGAGCGGTAGGGGTGCCCCACGCGGCCGTGTTGGCCCAGCCACGGGCATGAGCGCCTGGGCCGGCCGCTCCGTGCTCGTCACCGGTGCCCAGGGCTTCGTCGGAAGCTGGCTGGCGGAGGCACTGCTCGACGCGGGGGCTCGGGTCATCGCCCTGCGCCGCGACGTGGAGCCCGAGGCGCGCTTTCACGTCGATGGCATCGATGCGCGCTGCGTGATCGCGCAGGCCGACCTCGTGGACTACGAGGATGTCTTGCGCGTGCTCAACGAGCACGAGATCAGCACCGTGTTCCATCTGGCGGCGCAGACGATCGTCGGCACGGCCAACCGGTCGCCCCTGTCCACCTTCGACACCAACATCCGCGGGACCTACGTGCTGCTGGAGGCCTGTCGAGCGCTCGGGGTCGTGGGCGAAGCCGTGGAGGCGATCGTGGTCGCTTCGTCCGACAAGGCCTATGGCGGCCACGAGCAGCTGCCCTACCGCGAGGACTTCGCCCTTCGGCCCCGCTTTCCCTACGACGTGTCGAAGGCCTGCACGGACATGCTGGCCCGCTCCTACGCGTACACCTACGATCTGCCGGTGGCCGTGACCCGGATGGCCAACATCTACGGTGGCGGAGATGTCAACTGGTCGCGGATCGTGCCCGACACCGCGCGGGCGCTTGCGAAGGGCGACCGGCCGGTGATCCGCTCCGACGGCACGCCCGAGCGTGACTACCTCTACGTCGCGGACGCCGTGGATGCCTACTTGACGGTGGCCGCCTCGCTCGAGCGCACCGACTTGCGCGGGCGGGCCTGGAACGCCGGGTGTGGCTCGCCCGTGTCCGTTCGCGAGCTGGTGGACCGGCTGGTCGCGGTCTCCGGCCGCGGCTCTGAGCCTGACGTCAAGGGTGCCGGCACTCCTCACGGGGAGATCGACCGCCAGTACCTCGACTCGACCGCGATCCGCGAGGAGCTGGGCTGGGCGCCCCGGCACGACCTCGACGAGGGCCTCGAGGCGGCCTGGCGATGGTACGAGAAGTTCTGTTCCTGAGCGCCCACGGGCGGAGGTCGCTTGCGGCGACCGCGCCGATGCTCGCGTTGGTGATCGCGGGCTGCGGAGGCTCCGACGATCCTCCCACGGGCCCGGGGGAGCCGGCTGCCGTGGTGGCATCGGCGTCCGGTGCCTTCACCCTCACCACCTCGGCGGGCGACGCCCAGGCGGGGCTGCGCTTCGCCGGCTTCGTGGCCGAGGGCACCGTGGTGATCGAGAACAAGGGACAGCGGGCGGGGCCTTTCGCGCTGCGCCAGGAGATCCTCAATGAGGACCCGGGAGCGGGCGGCGTACGGGCATCCGCGCAAGTCGGCCTGCGCATCCTGGACACGACGCGCGAAGGCGCGGGGCGCGAGGTGTATCGCGGTCCGGTCGCCGGCCTGCGCTCGGTGTCGGTGGGCGAGATAGAGGCGGGCGCCTCGCGAAGGTACGCGTTCAAGCTCACGCCGCGCGCCCCGCGGCGATCGTCGCGGCTCGATCTCAGCTACAGCTGGGTGCCGGGAGGCGCCTCGGCACCGCCGGCCGACCGCCAAGAGCCGCGCGGGAAGGCCCAGCCGCGCTTGGGGGTGCGGCTGCGGATCCCGCCCGAGCAGAGCGTGCTCGACACCCGCAAGATCGTGGTCTTCGCTCGCTGCACCCGGCGCTGCCGGCTCGAGGCCGAGGCCATCCTGCGCGCCCGCTCTCGCCCGCCGACCGACCTGACGGTGAGCGCCGACCGCCCGTCCACACCGAAGCGGCCGGCGCGGCTGGAGCTGCGTGCACCGCGGGAGGCCTTCACGGCGATCCGCGCGGCGCTGACCCGTGGGCCTCCGGCCTTGGTGACGCTGCGGGTGACGGCGAGCGACGGCAGCGGCGGCTCAGCCACGGCCACCGAGCCGATCCGGCTCAAGCCGGCGCCGGACGCGACACCGGGGGGTTGAGCCGCGCGTGTCAGTAGGCCGAACGGAGGCCGGAGAGCATCGGGAAGTGGCGTACGTTGGTGGTCAGCAGCTCTGCGTCGAGGACGAGTGCGGTCGCGGCAATCAGGTAGTCGGCGTCGTCGATCCCGCTGAAGGCCTTGCGGTGCCGGCGGGCCAGCGAGCCTGCGCTGCGCGTGATGGCCTCGTCGACGGCGATCCAGGAGAGCGCTGAGAAGAAATGCTCGAGCGCCTCGAGCTCATGGTCTCGTACGCCGGCTATCAACTCGAAGCGCATGACCTCACTGGCGACGAGAGCCCCGTCCACATCGACGAGCCGGCGCAGGAGGTCCACCGCGGACCGATCGCCGCGAAGATGGTCGATTGCGACACTCGTGTCCAGCAGCTTCACTCGAGCCCAAGCCGGCGCAGCCGCCCGTTCAGGTCACCGCGCAACGCGTCGACGTACGCCGCACCGGTCACGCCTCGGCCCCCCCACGAGCCGGCGCTCGCATCGAGGGCGCGGAGCTTCTCGGCCTTCGTGCTGTCGCGGAAGGTGCTCCGGACTGCCCGCCGGATGAGCTCCGACCGTGAGGCTCCGGTGGCGCCCGCAGCTCGGTCGAGGAGCTCCAGCTCCTCGTCGCCGAGGTATATCTGCGTCCGCCCCACAACATCAACATACATCACATGGTGTATAAGGGCGAGCTTTCGCGGCCCGGCGCGAAGACTTGGTCGGAGCGCGCCCGGCTGGATTCGAACCAGCGACTTCTGCCTCCGGAGGGCAGCGCTCTATCCACTGAGCTACGGGCGCGTGAGCGCCGAGTCTAGATGCTGATCGCTGTCATATCGGACACGCACATGCCCCGCGGGGTCCGGCGGCTGCCGGACGCCTGCGTGGTCCTGCTGGCCGCCGCGGACCTGATTCTCCACGCTGGCGACGTGAGCACGGCCACGACCCTGGCGGAGATCGAGCAGCTCGGTCCGCCGGTGCTCGCGGTGCACGGCAACGTGGACGACGAGGAGCTCACGCGCCGGCTTCCCGCCGAGCGGGTCGTCGAGGCTGACGGCGCGCGCATCGGCATGGTTCACCACGCGGGGCCCCGGCGGGGACGGCTGGCCCGGATGCGTCGCCGCTTTCCCGACGTCCACGCCGTGGTGTTCGGCCACTCCCACCTGCCCCTGCACGAAAGCGAGGACGGCTTCGCGATCTTAAATCCCGGCAGTCCCACCGAACGCCGGCGCGCACCCGTGCGCACAATGGGGATCGTCAGGGCGGCGAGCGGCACCCTGGAGTTCGAGTTGGTCGACCTCCCCTGATTTCCCCGAATCGCGAAGATAGGGGCGCCCATGGACCTCGACATCCTCTTCGTAGGCACCGCCGGCTCGGCCCCCACCGCGCGCCGTGGCCTGCCCGCAACCCTGATCCGCCGAGGCGGCGACCGGCTGCTCTTCGACTGCGGGGAGGGCACCCAGCGCCAGCTGATCCGCTCCGTCGGCCTGGTCGAGCTGGACGAGGTCTTCCTCACTCACTTCCACGCCGACCACCTGCTGGGGCTGCCGGGACTGCTCAAGACCTACGGCCTGACGGGCCGCGAGCGCCCGCTGCACGTGTACGGCCCGCGGGGGCTCGAGCGGATGCTCACCGCGCTGCGCCCCGTGGTGGGGCGGACCCCCTACGAAGTTCATCTGCGCGAGCTCGAGCCGGGGCACGAGCTCGACCGTGACGGCTACCGGATCGCCGCCTTCGGGGTCGAGCACAGGGTCACCGCGCTGGGATACGCCCTGATCGAGGATGCGCGTCCTGGGCGCTTCGACGAGCAGCGGGCCATCGAGCTCGGGGTGGCGCCGGGACCCGACTTCGGCCGGCTTCAGCGCGGAGAGGCGGTGGGCGAGGTGACCCCCGATCAGGTGCTCGGCGAGGCGCGCCGCGGGCGGACCGTGGTGCTCACCGGCGACACCGCCCCCTCCGACATGACCCGGGCGGTGGCCCACGGCGCCGACCTGCTCGTGCACGAGGCCACTTTCATGGAGGAGGAGGCCGCGAGAGCGCGCGAGACCGGGCACTCGACGGCACATGCCGCGGCCGATCTCGCGGCCGGCGCCGAGGTCGGCCTGCTTGCGCTCACCCACGTGTCCTCGCGATATGGAGGGGGGGAGCTGCGCGACGAGGCACGCGCCGCCTTCGAACGGACGATCGTCCCGCGCGACTTCGACCGCGTTGAGATCCCGTTCCCCGAGCGCGGAGCCCCCGAGCACGTGCGCGCCGAGGGGTGAAGATGACATCGAGGGGAACACCGCCCCCCTTTGCAACCTCCCCGGCCGAAAAGCCGCGCGTGAAGTTCAGCAACGGTCCTGCCTAGGTGTCGTCCTGCGACACCCAGATGGGATGGATCATCACCTTCCCCTCCCGACCGCGGGTAGCGGGGCTCATCGCGGCCGCGCTCGTGTGGACGCGGGAGCGTCAGGGGCCGGTGCTACTCTCGCCGAGCATCCTTTAACCCGGTCCCGCGAGGCCAGGAAGGACGTTCCATTGATCCAGAAGGTCGTGCTCGACTGCGACGACGTGCGGCGCACCCTGGTGCGCATCGCTCACGAGATCGTCGAGAAGAACGGTGGCGAGACGATCGCGGTCGTGGGCATTCACCGCCGCGGTGCGCTGCTCGCCGGGCGGCTGAGAGACCTGATTGCGGACCTGGCCGGCGAGCCGGTCCCGCTCGGCGACGTGGACATCTCCTTCTACCGAGACGATCTCGGGATGCGTGAGCCGGGCGCCCAGCCGGTCGTGCACGCCTCGCACATCGACTTCGCCGTGGAGGAGAGCACCGTGGTGCTCGTCGACGACGTGCTCTTCACCGGACGCACCGTGCGCGCCGCGATCGACGCCCTCTTCGACTACGGCCGCCCCCGGCGGGTGCAGCTGGCGGTGCTGGCCGACCGCGGCCATCGCGAGCTGCCGATCCGGCCCGACTACGTCGGCAAGAACCTGCCCACGGCTCGCAGCGAGCGGGTGAACGTGACGGTGGCCGAGCTGGACGGAGAAGACGAAGTATCGATCTCGGATGGAGAGTCTCGGTCCGGTGCTCGCGCGACCACCGATCGCGCTGCGCTCCTACCGTCCGCCGAGATAACCGTGAAGAGGAGGGGCGCGTGAAGCGGCATCTGCTGTCGGTGGACGACCTGGCGCGCGAGGACATCGAGCGCATCCTCGGCCGGGCCGAGAGCTTCGCCGAGGTCTCCGGGCGCGAGATCAAGAAGGTGCCGACCCTGCGCGGACGCACCGTGATCAACCTCTTCTACGAGGCGTCGACCCGCACCAGCTCCTCCTTCGAGCTTGCCGCCAAGCGGCTGTCAGCCGATCTGGTGAGCGTCAAGGCGCAGGGCTCCTCGGTCGACAAGGGCGAGTCGCTGAAGGACACCGTCCAGACGCTCTCGGCCTACGACCCTGCCGCCGTCGTGTTCCGCTCGCCCTACGCGGGCGCCGCCGGGCTGGTGGCGCGCTGGACCCCGGCCTCGGTGATCAACGCCGGCGACGGCAAGCGCGAGCACCCCACGCAGGCGCTGCTGGACCTCTACACGCTGCGCCGCCGCGCGGGCAGGCTCGAGGGCCTCGAGGTCTGGATCGTGGGCGATGTGCTCCACAGCCGCGTGGCGCGGTCGAACATCCTCGCCTTCAGCCGCATGGGCTGCCGGGTCACGGTCTGCGGTCCGCCTACCCTGATCCCGCGCGGGGTCGAGTCACTCGGCTGTGAGGTGCGGACCACACTCGAGGAGCTCGGCCAGGCCGACGTGGTCTATGCCCTCCGGATGCAGCACGAGCGCATGACGGGCACGTTCGTGCCCTCCCTGCGCGAGTACGCCGCCCAGTACCAGATCGACGGCCGGCGCCTCGGCGCGGGGCAGCTGCTGATGCACCCCGGCCCGGTCAACCGCGGCGTCGAGCTGTCGGCAGAGGTGATCGACTCCCCGCAGGCTCTGATCACCGATCAGGTCGAGTCGGGTGTGGTGGTGCGGATGGCCGTGCTCTACGAGCTGCTGGCGGGCGGCTCGGCGCTGCCGCGCGGCGCCGGCACTTCGTCGCGCGCCACCTCGGAGCCCCAGCCCGCATGAGGACCGGGATCGCCCTATGAGCACACCGCTCGACTCCCTGCTCGACAGGGCCGGCTCCGCCCCTGGCGCCCTCCTGATCCGGCGGGCGCATCTGCTGGATCCCCGCGCGGGGCTCGACGGGCCAGGTGACCTGTTGCTGCGCGGCGGGGCCGTGGCCGAGATCGGCGCCCCCGGGGCGCTGGAGGCGCCTGCCGACGCCGAGATCGTGGAGGCCGAGGGCCTGCATGCCTTCCCCGCCTTCGTCGACTGCCACGTGCACCTGCGCACGCCCGGCCGCGAGGACGAGGAGGACATCGAGACGGGCACCCGCGCGGCGGCGGCCGGCGGCTACGGCGCGATCCTGGCCATGCCCAACACCGACCCCGTGGTCGACACCGCCTCGATCCTCGGCTCCCTGCGCGAGCGCGCGCGCGGCGAGGCGCGCATACCCACGGGGTTCACCGCCGCCGTCACGGTGGGCCAGCGCGGCGAGCGGCTCACCGAGATGGCGGAGCTGGCCGAGGCCGGTGCCGCCGGCTTCACCGACGACGGCTTCCCCCTGCGCTCGGCCGGGGTCATGCGCCAGGCATTGCAGTACCAGCGCCTCGCCGGGCGCTGCATCGCCCTGCACGAGGAGGATCCCGCGCTGTCGGTCGACGGCGCGATGCACGAGGGCGAGGTCTCGGCCCTGCTCGGCGTGGCCGGCATTCCATCGGCGTCGGAGTCGACAATGGTGGCGCGCGACGCCGAGCTGGCGGCCTACGAGGACGGCTTCATCCACGTGCAGCACGTGTCGGCCCGCCAGACGGTGGAGGTGCTCGAGCGCGCCCGTGCGGCGGGCGTACGGGTGACCGCGGAGGCCACTCCCCACCACCTGCTGCTCACCGACGAGTGCGTGCGCGGGCTCGACACCCACTTCAAGATGAACCCGCCGCTGCGCTCCGAGGACGACCGCCAGGCCCTCGTCGACGGCCTGCGGTCCGGGGTTCTCGGGTGCATCGCCACCGACCACGCGCCTCACGCGCGAGAGGAGAAGGAGGAGCCGTTCGAGCTCGCCCCGATGGGAGTCACGGGCCTGGAGAGCGCCTTCGCCGCGGTGCACACCGACCTCGTCGTTCCCGGCGTGCTGGCACTCGGCCTGGTGATCGAGCGGATGACAGCGGGCGCGGAGCCCTTCGGCCTCTCGATCCCCTCGCTGGCCCGGGATGCCCCAGCCAACGTCTGCCTGGTCGATCTGGCCGCGGAGTGGGAGGTGGGGGAGTCCGGATACGAGAGCCGCTCCTCCAACTGCGCCTTCGCCGGCCGGCGCCTCGTCGGCCGGGTGCGGATGACGATCGCCGCCGGGGCGGTCGCCTTCCGGGAGCGTTCGTTCGCGATCGGGGCGGTGGCGTGATGCCCGCCCCTGACCGGGTGAGCGCCTTTCTGCTGCTGGAGGACGGCACGCGCTTCGACGGTGACTCGGTCGGGGCGCCGCTTGAAGGATTTGGCACGGACGCCGAATCCCTCGCCCCCGCATCTGCAGGATTTGGTACGGACGCCAAATCCTACGCCTCTGCATCTGAAGGGTTTTCCGCGATCGGCGAGGTCGTGTTCAACACCGCGATGTCCGGCTATCAGGAGGCGGTCACCGATCCGAGCTACCGGGGACAGATCATCGTCTTCACCTACCCCCTGATCGGCAACTACGGAGTCGCCTCCGATCACATGGAGTCCGACTCGGTGCACGTCAGAGCGGTGGTCATGCGGGAGGGGGTGGACCGAGAGGACGCGGCCCACGCCGAGGGCGGCTGGCTCACCTGGCTGGCGGACTGCGGCATCCCGGCGATCGCCGGCATCGACACCCGGGCGCTCGTGCGCCACATCCGCGACCGCGGAGCGATGCGCGGCGGGGTGTTCCCAGGCGAGCTGTCGGAGTCCGAGGCGATGGACCGCGTGATGGCCGAGCCCCCGATGGAGGGACTGGACCTGGCGCCGGAGGTCACACCGTCCGAGGTGGTCGTGCTCGACCCGCTCTCGGGCGTTCCCGGGCCGCGGGTGGCCGCGATCGACACCGGGATCAAGAGCTCGATCGTGCGCCATCTGCGTGAGCGGGGGGTGACCCTGGAACTGCATCCCTGCACCACCCGCTCCGAGGATCTGCTGGCCAACGACCCGGATGCCGTCTTCCTGGCCAACGGCCCCGGCGACCCCGCCGCGCTCGACTACGTGGTCGACACGGTGCGCGATGTGGTGGGCAAGACCCCCGTGTTCGGGATCTGCCTCGGTCACCAGCTGCTGTGCCGGGCGGTGGGCCTCGGGACCTCCAAGCTGGCCTTCGGCCATCGCGGCGCCAATCACCCGGTCAAGGACCTCGAGACGGGACGCATCGACATCACCTCCCAGAACCACGGCTTCGCGGTGGTCGGCCCCGACGGCAGCCGCACGATCGACACCGACGAGCCCGTGCGCTGGGAGACGGACTTCGGAGCCGCCGAGCTGAGCCAGATCAACCTCTACGACCGAACCGTCGAGGGCCTGATGCTGCGCGACGTACCAGGCGCGACGGTTCAGTACCACCCCGAGGCGGGGCCGGGGCCACACGATTCGCTGCATATCTTCGATCGGTTCCTGAGCATGGTTCGTTGATGCCCAAGCGCACCGACATATCGAAGATCCTCGTGATCGGCAGCGGCCCGATCGTGATCGGCCAGGCCGCGGAGTTCGACTACTCCGGTGCCCAGGCGTGCAAGGTGCTGCTGGAGGAGGGCTACGAGGTCGTGCTGGTCAACTCCAACCCGGCCACGATCATGACCGACCCGGAGTTCGCCACGGCCACGTACATCGAGCCGCTGCTCCCGGACTCGGTCACGCGCGTGATCGAGCGCGAGCGCCCCGACGCCCTGCTTCCCACCCTCGGCGGAGGGACCGCGCTCGACTTGGCGCGCGTGCTCAGCGAGGACGGGACGCTCGACACCTACGGGGTCGAGCTGATCGGCGCCGACTACGGGGCGATCCGCCGGGCGGAGGACCGCGATCTGTTCCGCGCGACGATGGAGAGCGCCGGCTTGCGGGTGCCGCGCTCGAGGGCGGTCGAGTCGGTGAGCGAGGCCGAGCGGGCGCTGCCCGAGATCGGCCTTCCCGCGATCGTGCGGCCGGGCTTCACTATGGGAGGCCAGGGCGGAGGCATCGCCCGCAGCGAGGCCGAGTACCACGAGCGCGTGACCGAGGGCCTGGCCGCCAGCCCGATCGGGCAGGTGCTCGTCGAGGAGTCGGTGATCGGCTGGGGGGAGTTCGAGCTCGAGGTGATGCGCGACCACAACGACAACGTGGTGATCGTGTGCTCGATCGAGAACATCGATCCGATGGGCGTGCACACCGGGGACTCGGTCACCGTCGCGCCCCAGCAGACGCTGTCCGACCGCCAGTATCAGCTGCTGCGCGACCAGGCCATCGCCGTGATCCGCGCGGTGGGGGTCGAGACCGGAGGATCCAACATCCAGTTCGCGGTCAACCCGCGGACCGATGAGATCGTGGTGATCGAGATGAACCCGCGGGTGTCGCGGTCCAGTGCGCTGGCCTCCAAGGCCACCGGCTTCCCGATCGCCAAGATCGCCGCGCGCCTCGCTGTGGGCTACGCGCTGGAGGAGATCGACAACGACATCACCCGCGTGACCCCCGCGAGCTTCGAGCCGGCGATCGACTACGTGGTCGTCAAGTGGCCGCGCTTCGCCTTCGAGAAGTTCCCGGGCGCCGACGGCTCGCTGTCCACGTACATGCAGTCGGTGGGCGAGGCGATGGCGATCGGGCGCACGTTCAAGCAGGCGTTCGTGAAGGCGATGCGATCCCGCGAGCTCGACGTGAGCCCCTCGCTCCCGCCGGACACAGAAGAGCTCCTTCGTGCGCTGGAGGTGCCCTCACACGACCGCTACGAGTACCTGTTCGAGGCCGTGCGCCGGGGCGTGGACGCCGCCGAGCTGTGCGAGCGCACGGGCATCGACCCCTGGTTCATGGCCGAGATGAGCGCCCTTGCCGCGGGCGAGGACCCAGAGGCCGGGCTGGCTCGCACCTTCAAGGCGGTCGACACCTGCGCGGCCGAGTTCGAGGCCGCCACGCCCTACTACTACTCGGGCTGGGAGCGCCCCGGCCGCGACGGCCCACGCCACGAGGTGCGCCGGGGCGAGCGGCCCAGCGTGGCCATCCTCGGCTCGGGGCCCAACCGCATCGGGCAGGGGATCGAGTTCGACTACTGCTGCGTGCACGCGGCGATGACCGTGCGCACATCGGGCCGCGACGCAGTGATGATCAACTGCAACCCCGAGACCGTCTCCACCGACTACGACACCAGCGACCGGCTCTACTTCGAGCCGCTCACGCTCGAGGACGTGCTCGGAGTGCTCGAGATCGAGCGGCCGGAGGGGGTGATCGTGCAGTTCGGAGGCCAGACCCCGCTCAAGCTCGCACGGGGTCTCGCCGACGCCGGCGTGGCGCTGCTGGGTACACCGGTGGAGGCGATCCACCGGGCCGAGGACCGCCCGAGCTTCGGCGCGCTGCTCCACGAGCTGGACCTGAAGGGCCCGCCCTATGCCACAGCCGGCTCGGCCGATGAGGCGCTCGCGGCGGCCGATGCGGTGGGCTATCCGCTGCTCGTGCGCCCCTCCTATGTGCTCGGCGGCCGGGCGATGGAGATCTGTTACTCGCGGGACGGTCTTTCGAGCTATCTGGAGAGGCATTCGAGGGATTCGGGTGAGATCTTCCTCGACCGCTTCCTCGAGAACGCCATAGAAGTCGACGTGGACGCTCTCTGCGACGGCGAGACGGCTCAGATCGGCGCGATCATGCAGCACGTCGAGGAGGCAGGCATCCACTCCGGCGACTCCGCGTGCGTGATCCCGGCGATGTCGCTCGGCCCGGAGATGCTGGCCCAGGTCGCGGGTGCCACCGAGAAGATCGCCCTCGCCCTCGGGGTGATCGGACTGCTCAACATCCAGTTCGCGGTCTATGGCGACGACGAGCTGTACGTGATCGAGGCCAACCCGCGGGCCTCGCGCACGGTGCCCTTCGTCTCCAAGGCCACGGGTGTGCCGCTGGCAAAGATGGCGTGCCGGCTGATGCTGGGTGAGCGCCTGGCCGATCTCGACCTCGACCTCCCCGCCTCGTCCAGCCACGTGTCGGTCAAGGAGGCGGTGCTGCCCTTCGGGCGCTTCCCGCGAGCGGATGCGCTGCTGGGACCCGAGATGAAGTCGACTGGCGAGGTGATGGGGATCGCCCTGGACTACCCGGCCGCGTTCGGCAAGGCGCAGGCGGCCGCCGGAGCACGGCTGCCGACGCAGGGCACGGTGTTCATCAGCGTGACCGACGGTGACAAGTCCAGCGCCACGCAACTCGCCGCTTCGCTGCACGACCTCGGTTTCGAGGTGCTCGCCACGGGGGGCACCGCGCAGGCCATCCGGCGCATGGGCGTACCGGTGGAGCGGATCCCCAAGATCAGCGAGGGATCCCCCAACGTGGTCGACCGGATCGATTCCGGCAACGTGGATCTCGTGATCAACACGCCGACCGGCTCCGGGGCGCGCGCCGACGGCTGGGAGATCCGCCGGGCCGCGGTGGCCCGCGGCATCCCGTGCATCACCACGATGAGCGGTGCCAGCGCCGCCCAGCGCGCGATACGTGCGCGTCGCGCGGGCGAGCTGGAGGTGATCTCCCTGCAGGAGCTGCACGCCGAAGCCGCGTACGGCCGGGCACCGCGCGCGCAAGCCCGGGCCCCGCGCGTGGGCGGGCCGGTGCAGTGACCGAGGCCCGCACCCTCGCGCCTCCCGAACGCCGTCTCGCCGAAGTCCTCGAGTGCCGCCGGGTGGGCGCCTACACGCTGATCA
>Ga0136622_10000596_pt1 | contig 14854 bp, 12 predicted proteins | sample AntDrymUQ4482106_2_FD_104803 | JGI IMG/M metagenome (GOLD analysis project Ga0136622, IMG submission 104803) | Polar desert sand microbial communities from Dry Valleys, Antarctica - metaG UQ448 (21.06) | ecosystem: Environmental > Terrestrial > Soil > Desert | place: Antarctica: Dry Valley...
ATTCGGGAGCGCATCGAGAAGAGGATCGACGAGCTCGGGCCGGAGCTCGGGTGGCAGGCCATCGGGCCGGCGACGATGCGGGAGATGAAGGTCGTGCTGCCCAGCCTCTGGATGCAGGCGATCACCGAGGCCGGGGAGGATCCCGAGATCCGCCGCCACGTGCGGGGGCACATGCGCGAAGTGCACGACTTCTTCGCGGACGTGCTCCGGCGTGTGCAGGAGCATGGCGGCATCCACCCGGATCGCGACGCCGACACCGAGGCGTGGATCTTCATCGCGGGCAGCCTCCTCGTCTCGATCGCAGACCGTCTAGGCGGCCCGCTCAAAGCAGAGGACTTCGAGGCAATCAAGTCGGAACGCCTCCGCTGGCTCACAGGCACGCCGTAGAAGCCTGAAAAAAGCGCGCCAAGGTCGTCGCAACAGTCGAGGGCCGAAGGGCGATTCATTCGCCCGTAGGCCTCGTTGACCGTTGCTCGATGCCACGGGCGTAAGGAGGGGGCACGTGGGGGAACCACGGGTTCCCCCACGAAAACGCCCCCGGCTGCGGCTCCGGGGGCGTTCTCCGTTCGAGGCGACCCCTTCCCGGGGCAACGAGCCGGAGAATCGTGGCTCTGCGGCCCAGCCACGTTCTTCCTGCGCCCGCTTGCGGTCCGGCGGTGGCGCCCGCGCATCCGATCTGGCGTCCGATCGGTGCGGTGTGGCCCTGACTATAGAAGCCGTGTCCAAAAAAGTCAAGTAGCCAAGTCAAGTGATTTCGACTACTCTTACTTGACCCAAACGCAGGAGAGGACATCCCCCGGCAGGGGGAGTGCGAACGCACCGGCGCTGGGTTCACTCCGATGGGCATGAACGAAACCGCCATGACGTCAACGCCAAGCGTCCACGGAGGCACACGCCTCGGTGAGCGCGTGCGCGCTCTGCGCGTCGCTGCAGGGCTGACCCAGGTCGAGCTTGCAGGCGGACGCTTCTCGAAGGAGTACATCAGCCAGATCGAGCGTGGCAAGACGCGTCCGACCGAGAGCACGATCGCGTTGCTCGCCGAGCGTCTCGGCGCCGATCCGTCGTTCCTCTTGTCAGGGGTGTCAACCGAGGAGCGAACCAAGGTGGAGGCGCTTCTCACGCGGGCGGAGGCGCTGTCCGAGGCGCATCTCTACGCCGAGGCGATCGAGGCCTTTCACGAGGCGAGGCCGCCGCTCGCGACGGCATGGGCGCCAACTCTCGAGCTGCGGGTGCTCGCCGGCGAGGCTTGGGCGCTTCAACAACAGGGCGACACCAGGACGGCGATCGATCTTCTCGTGCGCGCGCGAGAGGTTGCGGAGGGCGCCGAGTTCTCAGACGTCGACAGGGCGGATGTGCTCTTCCGGCTTGGCGTCTGCCGTTACAAGCTCTCGAGCATCGGTACGGCCGTCGCCCTCTTCGACGAGGCGCTGCAGCTCGCGGAGCGCTCGGGACTTCCCTGTGACCTGCTTCGCGCCGAGATCCTGAACTGGCGCTCGCGCTGCCATCGGCTGCAGCGGGACTACGTCGCTGCACACGAGGACGTCCAGCGTGCGCTCGAGCTGGCGCAGGACCTGGGCGACCGGCGGACGATCGCCAATACGTACTTCATGGCATCGCTCATCGCCCAGCGTCAGGGCCACTGGGTCCAGTCGCGCGGCTACGCGCAGCGTGCCAAAAACCTTTACCAGGAGCTCAATGACGAACGAAACGTCGGCCGGCTCCTGCTCGCTCTCGGCGGCCTCACGCTTCTTCTCGGGGACGAGGACCAAGCCGTCGAGCATCTGAAGGAGTCCTTCTCGAGGGCGCTGGAGAACGATTCACCGGCGGACGCCGCACAGGCGCTCGGCGGGCTCGCGCGGGTGCATTTGCAGCGCGGCGAGTACGACCAGGCGGACGAGCTCGCACGGAAGGCGCTCGTTCTCCTGGATGGTCGGGAGGACTACCTCCATGAGGTCTGTCCGTCGCAGCTCGTTCTGGGACGAGCGTTGATGGAGCGCGGGCGGTTCGACGAGGCGGGAGACTGTTTCCGGGCGGCTGACGCGGCGGCTGAGCAGCTGGCATCGCTGAGCCACCGGACGGAGGCGTGGGTTGCACTCGGGGATTTGGCGGCACGTCGTGGCGACGACCGCGAATCCGCGCGCCTGTACCGGAACGCCGCCGAGGCGCTCCAGGAAATCCGCTTCTAGTCAGAGAGGAGGTCGCCATGAAGCCGAAGCTGATGCTTCTTCTCGTCAACCTGGCTCTGCTGGCGGCGTGGATGGGCAACTTTGCCCCCATGTCCTGGCCCGACGGCTACTAGCACTTTCGGAAACTGCGGCAGCGCCGGTGTCACAGAGCTTGGCCGTGGAACCGGCGCTGCGGCCGCAACAGCGGTCGCCTTCAGGGATTCTTTCGGACCGGAATCCGCGCCCGCGGATTCCGGTCGCGCCAACCACCTTGCAAGCGTCACTAGACTGGACGCGGTATGCGCCTTACGCTGGCCCTGCTCGCGGTGGCCTGTCTGGTTCTCAGCGGGTGCGGTGGATCTGGCGACGAGCCCGAGACATCGGCCGTTCCCGGTGGCGGCGCCACGCTCGAGGAGCTCTGGCGAGCGCCGGGTGATGACGTCGCCGTCATCGCGGGCACCGAGAGTCATGAGCCGGGTGACGTTCGCGTGTCGTTTCTCGTCGTAGACAGCCAGGGCCAGGTCTCACTGCTTCCCACCGCCCGCGTGTGGGTGGCGAGGGCGCTCGATGCCGCGCCGTTCCTGGAGTCGATGGCGCAGCTCGAGCGCATCGGTGTTCCGGGCGGGGCGGAGGCGGACGCGACGCACATCTACGTCGCGCACCTGCGTCTCCGCGAGCCTGGCACGTACTGGCTCCTCGCCGAGCCCGAGGGTGGGAAGGAAAAGGTACAGGCGCTGGGAAACGTCGTCGTTTCGGAGGACGATCCGGAGCCTGGTCCAGGTGATCCTGCACCGTTGTCCAAGACGCCGACGCTTGCCTCCGCTCGTGGCAAGCTCTCGAAGCTGACGACAAGAAGACCACCCGACACGTCGCTCCTTCGCTACTCCGTCGCGAGCTCGCTGCGGGCGAAGGTCCCCTTCGTGGTGACGTTCTCGACGCCAAAGTTCTGCTCGAGCCGCACCTGCGGGCCCGTGGTGGACGTCGTCGAAGAGACCGCGCGGCGCTTCGAGGGCAAGGGCGTCCGCTTCATCCATGTCGAGGTCTATGAGGGCAACGATCCCGCTAAGGGGTTCAACCGGTGGATTCAGGAGTGGGGCCTCGAGACCGAGCCGTGGACCTTCCTCGTCGGACGCGACGGAAGGATCGTCGAGCGGTTCGAGGGCGCGGTGTCGGTGCGGGAGCTCGAGGAAGCCTTGAGCGCAGTGGTGGAGCCCGGGTCTGGCTGAAGCCAGACCCCGAGGGATTGGAATGGGGGTCTGGGGTCTGGCGGCAGCCAGACCTCGGTGTTAGAAAGCGTCCCCTACCCGCTCGATCAAGAGCTGCGGGACTCGGGCACGCGGGCTCAGCCTGAGCACGGTGCGGACGAGCTCGGCGACGTCTTCGACCTGGATCATCTCCTCTGCGGGTAGCCCGGTCCAGTCCGTCATGTGGGTCGCGACGAAGGCCGGGCAGATCGCGGTCGCACGGACGCCCGATTCGGCTTCCTCCCGGTTTATGGAGTTCGTGATGGAGATGATCGCCGCTTTCGTCGCCCCGTACACGGCGAGACCTGGCGTCGGAATCGTCCCGGCGATAGAGGCCAGCATCATGATCTGACCCTTCGACGCCCGGAGCAGCGGGAGCGCCTCGCGGGTCACGACCAGCGATGCGCGGAGGTTCACGTCGAGTTGAAGCGCGATCGCCTTTGTCTCCTGCTCCGCGAACGAGCCGCCGATGCCGATGCCCGCGGAGTTGACGAGCACATCCATTCCGCTGTACCGCTCCTTGTGCTCGGCCACGACTCGGACACACTCGTCGGCGTCTGAGAGATTGGCGGCTACGGCGAGGGCGCCCAGCTCGTTCGCGGCTTCCTCGAGCGGCTCGGGCCGGCGCGCCGCGAGCGTGAGCTCGTATCCCTCCTCGCGAAGCATGCGGGCGAGTGCGAGGCCGATTCCCGCGGAACCCCCGGTGACGAGCGCCGACTTCACCGGGCGAGTCTAGATGGTTGATTCCGAATAGACGTGTGCGCGGGGATGGCTGCGACCAAGCATGGCGCGGGGAGCGGTGACGGCGCGTATCGGTGGATACGTGTCGTCACCGATCGTCGTGCCAGGCGCCCGGTCGCAGCCACCAGCCGCGTGTGCGGCTATTCGGAATCAGCCATCTTGGGGTCAGGTCTGACCCCGAAACAACAAGCGGCCGCCGAGGGGGCGGCGGCCGCTTGCATCGGGGGAGAGGAGAGGGGGTCTGACTCTCCGCGGCCGAATTTCGCCGCTCCGGAGTGCTCTCCTTCCGCGCCTAGACTCTCGGGATCGAAACCGCCTCGCTCACCTCACTCGCCCGCGCGGGCGGCTGCGCCGCCAAGTACTCGGCGGCCCGTCTCGAAACGCTGCTTGCCGGTCTCGTGCCCGCAGAGGCCGAGGACCTTCTCGTTGGGCTCGATCCCGCCGACGACGCGGCCGTCTACCGGCTCGACGACGAGCGCGCGATCGTCTTCACCGTCGACTTCTTCCCGCCGCTCGTCGACGACCCGCGTGCCTTCGGCGCGATTGCTGCCACGAACGCGCTGAACGACGTCTTTGCGATGGGCGGAGTGCCGCTCTTGGCGCTCTCCGTCGCCGCGTTTCCCGAAGAGCTTCCCGTCGAGACGCTCGGAGAGATTCTTGCCGGAGCGGACGAGCGCGTGCGAGCAGCGGGCGCGATTCTCGCGGGCGGCCACACGATCAGAGACGACGAGCCGAAGTACGGCCTCGCGGTGGTCGGGACGGTGCATCCGGACGCGATTTGGCCGAAGGCGGGCGCGAAGCCCGGGGATGTGCTCTTTCTCACCAAAGCTCTCGGCACAGGCATCGTCCTCCAGGCTGAGCGCGACGGCACCGCCCCTCCGGGCTCGCTCGACGCGGCGATCTCTTCCATGCTCGAGCTGAATCGCGCGGCCGCCGACACGCTTCGGCCCTTCACTCCGAACGCGGTCACCGACGTCACCGGCTTCGGTCTTCTCGGCCATGTCCACGAGCTCGCGTCGCGGAGCGGAATTCGTGCGGTGATCGACGCGGAGGCGCTCCCACTGCTTCCGTCCGCGCTCGAGCTGGCCGAGCAGGGTGTGCGCACAGGCGGTGATCGCCGAAACCGCGACTACGCCGGCCCGCACGTCGAGAGTCAGGCTGATGCCGCGCTCGAGGCGCTTGCGTACGACCCACAGACAGCGGGAGGACTCCTCGTCTCTCTGCCCGCTGACCGGTCGGTGGTGCTGGAGGCGACGTTCGCCTCGGCAGGCCTTGCGATCGCACGCATCGGATCGGTAGAAGCCGGCGCGGGAGTTGTCCTCGGTTGATGGTCACCGCGGTCGCACGCGTCCGCACCCTGTCGGCGCGCGCGTTTCTTCGGCTCTCGCTCGCGTCGTGCGCTTCACTCTTCCTCGTCGTGACTTCGGGCGCGTTCGTGCGGCTGACCGGCTCGGGTCTCGGCTGCGACAACTGGCCGCAGTGTGGGGACAAGCCCTACCCCGAGCAGGGATTTCACGCCTTCGTAGAGTTCGGCAACCGCATGGTCGCTCTCGTGGGCCTGGCGCTGACGCTGGTCACGTGGCTCGGCGCCCGCAGGGTCGCGGGCCTCCCGCGAGGTGTGCGTCGTGCCGCTCTTGTGGCATTTCTCCTGACCGTGGCTCAGATTCCGCTCGGCGCGATCACGATCGCGCTCGACCTGCATCCGCTCGCGGTGATGGCGCACTTCCTGCTGGCGCTCGCGGTGCTCGCGCTTACAGTGGTGGTTGCGCTCGAGGCCTGGAGCCATCTTGGCGGGCTTGCACGACCAGCCGGACCGGGCTGGCTCCGGCGCTTTGTGACTTGGGTAGGCGTCCCAGCCTGCGCGGCGCTCGTCGTCACAGGTGCGGTTGCGACGGCCTCCGGCCCCCATCCCGGGGCGGACGAGGACGTGAAGCGTCTCGGGCTCGAGATCGTCGACACCGTGTACGTCCATGTGCGCGTCGCGGCGGCGTTCGGGATCGGCGTCCTGTTCATCGGGTGGTTCCTCGTGCGCCTGCGCGAGCGGTATCCGGGATTGCTGTGGCTCTGGGGCGCGCTTCTGGGCGTTCTCGTCGCGCAAGCGATCGTCGGAGAAGTGCAGTACCGAACAGCGCTCCCGTGGGGACTCGTCCTCGTGCATGTCTTTCTCTCGGCAGCGATCTGGGCGCTCAGCATCGCCGTTGCCTACGCGTTGTGGCGGCCACCCGCTGCGCTGACAGGACGCGAGTAAGCTCCTTCGAATGGCAGACGAGCTGCGGATCTACGAGCGTCCAACGCTGGAACGGCCGGTCCTGATCGGCGCGTTTCGGGGCTGGAACGACGGCGGCCAGGCGGCGACGCTCGCTGCCGGTTACCTCGCGCGCTCCTGGGAAGCCGAGAAGTTCGCGGAGATCGACCCCGAGCTCTTCGTCGACTTCCAGGCCACGCGCCCGCTCGTCTCGCTCGACGAAGGGCACACGCGGAAGATCGAGTGGCCGGAGAACACCTTCTTCCGCGCGCGCATCCCAGGTACGAACCGCGACGCGGTGCTCTTGGTCGGGGTCGAGCCGAACTACCGCTGGCGAACGTTTTCCGATCTGATTGCCGGTCTTGCCGCCGACCTCGGGATCGAGCTCGTGGTGACGCTCGGGGCGCTTCTCGCAGACGTTCCCCACACGCGCCCGGCTCCCGTGACGGGGGCTGCGACCGATCCAAAACTCGTCGACGAGCTCGGCCTGCAGCTCTCCCGCTACGAGGGCCCGACGGGAATCGTCGGTGTCCTGCTCGACGCCTGCAGGCGCGCCGGAATTCCTTCGGTCAGCCTGTGGGCTGCGGTACCGCACTACGTCTCGCTGGCGCCGAGCCCGCGCGCGGCACGGGCGCTCTGCGACCGGCTGTCCGGTGTCCTAGGCATCGACGTCGACGTGGGCGAGCTCGCGGAGGCCGAGACTTCATACGTCGAACAGGTCTCCGAAGCCGTGTCGAGCGACGCCGAGACGGCCGCATACGTCGAGGAGCTCGAGCAACGCGCAGACTCGCTCGACTGGCTCGAGGAGTCGGGCTCGCTCCCCTCCGGCGAGGCGCTGGCCGCGGAGATCGCCCGCTTCCTGCGCGAGCGCGACAAGAACGGCGGCAGTCAGTGACTAGAACGAACAGTCTGCCTAATCTCGTGGTGCTGCGGGCTTCTCGTAGGTTGCTACTACCGTGCCGTCTCTGAGCGCTTCGGCCATCTTCCACAGGCAGCTGTCGCTCTGGTCGAGCATGAACACACGCCGCCTCGGATACGAGCGCAGAAGGGGTCCTCGCGCCTCGTAGGTCTGCGTTCCGCACGCGCCTTCGAATGTCAGGCGAACTTCGTCGATCGACACATCAATGGTGCCGAAGGTCACGTCAGGCCAGCGAGCGTGCTCGCCTCGTTCCCACAGGTGAACCGGCCTCGCGAGATCGTCACAGAATGTGTTCTCTGGGTCTGCGACATCCGGTTCGGGGTAGTCGCTTTCGAACGCGAAGTAGCACATCGTCGTCTGGCTCACTGGCAACGAGGGCCACTCTCCGAGGTACAAGCCCCGTCCCTCATGCAGCGGGAGACTGGCCAGGAGCCGGGTCGGCCGGCCTTCGGTGTACTCCGTCGTTTCTGCCAACGGCGGCGCGGGCTGGTCTATGAGCTCGATGTCAGGCCGCGGAGGGGGTTTTGTTGGATCGTCTCCGATACCACATCCGCCTGCGGTCCCCCCGACGAGCGCCGCGAGCGTCATCGTCCAGAGGATCGGCCGCTTCAAGCCCTAGGCCGCGTCTTCGGCTGCGCCAACAGTCGCGTCTTGCGCCGGCGCGCCCGTCGGCAGCTTGGCAGCAGCTGAATCCCCATCCGCTGATGGCTCTACAAGTTGCGCCTGCGCCGGTCCCTTGCGTTTACGCCGCCGCCGCCGCGACTTGCGCGCGGTGAGCTTCGGCGCTGGAAGATTGTCGGCCAGCGCGTTCGCGATCTCGTCGATCGTGCCGAGCTCCTCGCGCGCATTGTCGAGCGCGGCGTTCGCGCGCGGTGTGTAGCCGTCCGCAGACGCGAGCAGCGCAGCTCCGACCGCGAGGGGCATCGAGACGGCAACCTGGACGAGACGGTTGACGTTCTCCTCGTGGCGGTAGCCGCGCGAGTTCGCAGCGGCGCCTAGGAGTCGTTTGGCTTCCGGGAACTCCGTCGACACGCGTCGATCCTGCACCTTCCGCGTGGCGCGGGCGAGCTTCCACGTCCAGCGGGCGAGGATCTGGTCGGGCGCAGCTGCCTTTCCCTCCCCGACCGCCCGGAGCAGAACGCGGATGCCTGCAGAGCGGTCTTTCTCCCACGTCGGAGCTTGCGTGACGAGCGTGACGAGATCGTCGAAGTCGGCTCGCTCGACAGGAGTCGCGACCCGGTCGAGCAGCGCGGTTATCCGCAACCGGCGGTTGGGGTTCTCGGCCGCGCAGGCGGCGAGGAACTGCTCCAGCGCGCCCTTGCTCGCGCGGCCTTCCACGAACTTGCGCGCGAACTCGGCGCGTTGGTCGAAGCGGATCTGGCGACCCGCGATCGTTGCCCAGAACCGCTGCTCGTCCTCGTCCAGATACTTGGGATCGATGCGCTGCCACTCGCGCTGAATGACCCCGAGACGACGAGCGACATCAGGAGTGACCGGGACGAGCCACGGAACCGGCGAGAGCTTGCGGCGGGCGCGACGCTGCTGCCGGCGCCGCGGCGCGGGGGTGACGCGGGCGCCTTCACGGTAGAAGTCGGCGTCGAGCAGGGCGTGAAGCGAGATCACGCGGTCGTTGTGGGTGGAGGCCTTCGGCACGAAATCGACGACGACGCCGGCCTCCTTGCGCGGGTGGATGCGCATGATGCGCCCGATTCGCTGTTGGTAGACGCGGCGGGAGGCCGTCGGCGCGAGATGCATGCACACGGTGGCGCGCGGGGAGTTCCACCCTTCCGCGAGCAGTTGCGCGTTGATCAAGACGTTGATCTCGCCACGCTCGTAGGCGGCGAGCGTCTCCGCCAGACGCGCGGGCGGCGTCTTCCCCGAGACCGCTTCTGTCTTCAGGCCCGCCGCGCGGAACTCCTGGGCGAGGTTGTACGCGTGCTCGACGCCTGCGGCGTAGACGATCCCCGGCGTGGTGCCGAAGCGCTCGCGATACAGGCTCGCGGCGGCTTGGTTCAGGGCCTCGTGGTCGAGCGCGGCCGCTAGAGCCCGTTCCTCGAAGTCGCCGCCGATGATCGGGACCGAGTTGATCGCCGCTGCGGGCGGCACGCGCATGCAGCGGAGCGGAGCGATGAGGCCGCGTCTGGCGGCGTCCGCGAGGGGCAGGTCGTCCACCGAGGCCGGGAAGACGTCGGAGACCTGCTTCGCGATGAGCTGCTCCGTCGCCGTCATCCCGATGTAGAGCGGCTCGTGGAACGCGCGGATCGCGGCGCTCGTCTTCTCCCCGAGCGCCGTATGCGCTTCGTCGCAGAGAACGAAGTGGTACACGTCGGCATCGAGCTCGCCTCCGTGGCGCGCAAACCACGCGTAGGTCTGGATCGTGATCGGGTCCTTGCGCGGCGCGCGCGCTCCTTTGAGGACAGCGTCCGTGAAGCGGTCGCCGTAGCCCTCTGTCGTGAGATCGCGCGTGAACTGAGAGACGAGTAGGCGGCGGTGGGTGAGGATCAGGATCCCAAGTCTGCGCGCTGCCTCGACGAAGCCGGCAGCCGCGATCGTCTTCCCCGACGCCGTGGGATGGCGGAACCGGTAGCGGCGTACCGCTCCCGGGTCGTCGCCCTCGAACTCGGGCTCGAGAGCCTTCTCCTCCACGAAGCCTGCGTCGAAGTCGTCCTCGGCGTCCTCGTCGAGCTCGACTTCGGCGACAACGCCGTTGCCGCTCCCGTTCCCGTTTTCCTCGGCGGATCGCTGGGTCGAGGCGATGAGCTCGGCGAGCATCCCGGCGAGCGCGTCCACCTGGTGGCGGCGCAGCTCGGTTCCGGAGGCCGTTCGAGGCAGGTCCTCGGTCAAGACCCGCTCGAGCCCCAGCATGAGCCCGTAGCGGACCTTCCACCGGGGTGAGGGCTCGGCAAGGCCGGCCTCCAGCTCCTCGAGCGCGTGGCTCAGCGCCGCCCGGCGGGCGGTGCCTGGCGCGAGCGCTACGGCAGGATCCTCGTCGCCGGTAAGAAAGGGCTCGCCGAACCAGGCCTCGGCACGGCGGGCCGCCGCAGTCAGATCCTCGGGTATGTCCGACGTCAGCGTCGGGGAAGTCGTCGCTTCGTACATATGCGCAGCACGTACTGCGGTGCCGCTCCTTCCGAGAGTTGACGCTCGCCTGTTTATCCGGCGAGCGGTACCGTCGCAGCATACCTCAGGTTTCGGAGGACTAAACGGTCACACGGTCGTCGTGGCGAAACCCGCTAGGGGACTCCCGACCACACGCTGCGAGACACCTGTCTGGTCGAGGTGCTTCGTGATTCCCCCGAGCCAGAAGGGGTAGCCCGCGCCGAGGATGAGGCAGGTGTCCACGTCCGCGGCCTCCTGGACGACGCCTTCCTCGAGGATGTGGCGCACCTCGTCCGCGACCGCGTCGAGCACCGCATCGTGGATCTCCTCGATCGTTCTTGGGGCGTGTTCGCGGACGACGATCTCGTCGGTGCCGTCGGCGAAGTTGTCCAGCGTCGGCGAGAGCGGATAGCGATCCGGGTAGGCGTCGTGGAGCGTGTGCAGGACGTGATTCGCGACGCGCGGACCGACCATCTGCAGGAGAAAGGACGGCGCCATCGGCAACCCGAGGCGGAGCACCGCCTCGTCGGTCTCTTCAACCGAGTTCCCATGCTCGAGCGCGTCCATCAGAACGGTTGTCGTCCTGGTCAGGATCCGGTTCACGACGAAGGCCGGCGCATCGCGGACGAGCACGCCGCGCTTGCGCAGCTTCCGGGTCACGTCCCACGCGGTGGCGAGGGTAACGTCGTCGGTCACCGGCGTGCGCACGAGCTCCACGAGGGGGAGTACTGCGACCGGGTTGAAGAAATGCAATCCCACCACGCGCTCCGGGTGCTCGAGGTCCGCGCCCATCTCCGTGACCGAAAGGGAGGACGTGTTCGTCGCCAGCACGCACTCGGCTGAGACGACGCGCTCGAGCTCGGCGAAGACCTCTTTCTTCACGGACATCTCCTCGTAGACGGCCTCGAGGACGAGGTCGGAGCCGGCGAAAACATCCCATCCCGTCCCGCCCGTGGTCAACGAGCTGAGGAAGCGCGCCTTTCCCTCGCCAAGCCTCCCCTTGCGCACGAGCTCGTCGAGCTCGCTTCCTATCCATGCGACGGCTTCATCCACCTGGTCTTGCGTGAGGTCGCGGAGAACCACCGGGACTTCGAGTCGCCGCAGCGCAAGGAGCGCAAGCTGGCGTGCCATGAGGCCTGCGCCCACGATCCCGATCTTCCGGACGCGTCTTGGCTCGATCTCGGGAATGCCGACTCCGCGCTTCGCACGGCGTTCGACAAGGTTGAACGCATACACGGAGGCCTGCGCCTGCGGGCCGGGGAGGAGCTCGGCGAGCGCATCCTCCTCCGCGCGGCAGCCCTCCTCGAATGACCACGTCGCCGCGCCTTCGATCAGGTCGAGCGCGCGATAGGGCGCGGGCGCCGCGCCGTGCAGCTGGCCGTCGAGCCGGGCGCGGGCCTTGCGCGTGACCTCGCCGACGCCCGAGAGATCTGCTTCGGGCCGCACCTTGCCGCCGCCCTCGTCGATCTTCTCGAGGAGCAAGGCGAGCGACTCGTCCAGGAACTCGATCGGCTCGAACATGGCGTCGGCGAATCCCTGCTCGAAGGCCTGCGGCCCGGTGAGCATCCGGTTTTGGCGCAGCGGGTTCTCGACGATGAACTTCACGGCCTGCTCGGCGCCGACGAGCTTCGGGACGAGCTGCGTGCCACCCCACCCGGGGATGAGCCCGAGGAAGACCTCGGGGCAGGCGAAGTGGCGCACGGAAGAGGAGATCGTCCGGTAGTCGCAGTGGAGCGCGATCTCGACCCCGCCTCCCAGCGCAGCGCCGTTGACCGCGGCAAGCGTGATGAAGGGGAGCTCGCGCAACCGGCCGAAGAGCGCGTGCCCCGCCTCTCCTCCTTCGCGGGCGCGCTCGGACGTGATCTCCCCAAACTCGTCGATGTCCGCGCCGACGGCGAAGACGAACGGCTTACCGGTCAGCAGAAGCCCGCGCCAATCTCGCGTTCGCAGGCGGCCGAGCACCTCGTCGAGCGAGCGCAGAGCGTGCTCGCCGAACGTGTTCGGCTTCTGCCAGTCCTCGCCGTTGTCCATGGTCACGAGCGCGACCGGCCCGACGCGGGTATCGATCCGCTGGAGCTTGAACTGGGTCGCCGGACTAGGCACTGTCGCCGTTCTGGACGTTCTCCCAGAGGACGGCGGCGCCCATGCCGAGGCCGATGCAGAGGGCGGTCAAGCCGTAGCGGACATCTGGCCGGTCCCGAAAACCGCGGGAGAGCTGGGCCATCAGCCGAACGCCTGTCGCCGCCAGCGGATGTCCACACGCGATCGCGCCGCCGTAAGGGTTGAGCCGCGGGTCGTCTGGTGCGACGCCGACGCCGTCGCACCACGTCAGCACTTGCACGGCGAACGGTTCGTTCAGCTCGAAGAGGCCGACGTCCTCGAGGGAGATTCCGGTCTGCTCGAGCACCTTGTTGGTCGCGGGCACCGGACCGAGGCCCATGAGCTCCGGCTCGACACCGGCGTACGCGAAGCCGACGAGGCGCATCTTCGGATCGAGGCCGAACTCCTTCGCCCCCTCCTCGGAGGCGATCAGCGCGGCGGTCGCGCCATCGGTGAGTCCCGCGGAGTTGCCCGCCGTGACCCGCCCGGCCGTGCGAAACGGCGTCCGCAGGTCGGCGAGCGCCTCCATCGTCGTCTCGGGCCGCAAGAACTCGTCTCGCGCTGCCACCTTCCAGCCATCGTCCGTGAACACCGACATGGGAACCACGATCTCGTCCATCACACCCTCGTCCCACGCTTTCGTCGCGCGACGCTGGCTCTCGACCGCGAATGCGTCCGCGTCCTCTTTCGTCAGGTGCGGGAAGGCGTCGTGGAGGTTCTCGGCTGTCTGACCCATCACGGCTGCGGAGTCGTCGACGATCCGCTCGGAGATGAAGCGCGGATTGAAGTCGACGTCCTCGCCCATCGGGTGGTGGCCCATGTGCTCGACGCCTCCTACCAAGACGACGTCCGCGGCGCCCATCGCGATCTCGCCGGCGCCACTCGTGGTGGCGGTCAGCGCGCCCGCACACATGCGATCGACGGCGAACCCGGGAACGGACTTGGGAAGACCTGCGAGCAGCGCGACGTCCCGGCCGAGCGTCAGACCCTGGTCTCCGACCTGGGCGGTCGCCGCGAAGACGACGTCGTCGATCCGATCCTGGGGGAGGCTCGGGTTGCGGCGAAGAAGCTCGCGGACCACCTTCACGGCCATGTCGTCGGCGCGCGTCTTCCAGAAGTAGCCGTCCTTGCCGGCGCGGCCGAACGCCGTGCGGACGCCGTCGACGTAAAAGACCTCGTGGAGCGTGCGCGCCATCCCGCGAGACGATACTTCGTGGTCATGGGCGACTGGGACGAACGCGCGGCGGCAGCGATCGAGCGCCACGACGATGGCGCAGCGCGGCTGCCCGAGGACGTGGACGAACGGCAGCGCCAGCTTACGCGAATGGGAAACGCGGCCTGGGCGACGGGGCTCTCGCTGCTCATGGCCGGCCGTGAGGAGGAGGGGCGAGCGTGGCTCCTTCGCGCCGCGGAGCGCTATCGCGAGAGCTGGCCGAACGCTCCGGCGGGAAGCTGGGGAAGGCCGATCGGGGCGATGAAGTCACGCCTCATCGCGGGCGACCGGGAGGGTGCGCTGGCAGACGCCGACTGGGCGTTGGAGGCGGGTGCCACGGAGTCGGAGAGCCCGATCGGCTGCTACGCAGCGGCTCTCGCATGCCTCGTGCGCGGCGAGGACGGGAAAGCGGCCGAGCTGGCGAACACTCTCGAGGGTCGCGACGAGTTTCCAGCCACCGTTGCCGAGACGCTCGTCGCGCTGGCGGCTGGTGATGCGCGTCGCTACGGAGAAGCGATCCGGGCGTTGCTCGCGGACTTTGAGAGCCGGCACGAATACCTCGAAGACATCGCGGTCGCGGACACGGTGCTCGCACTTCAAGTGCTCGGCGGTTCACGTGGCCTCGCGATCCCGCTCGCGTCGCCTCTCCTGCCGGAGTGAGCGAGAATCCCGCGATGGAGCCCGAGACCCGCTATGCCCGGAGCGGCGATGTCAGCATCGCCTACCAGGTCACAGGCGAGGGGCCGTTCGACATTGTCCTCGTGCCTCCTTCCGTTTCTCACGTCGAGCTTGCCTGGCAGGTTCCCGCATTCAGGGCGATGTTCGAGCGGCTCGAGTCCTTCTCGCGGCTGATCCACTTCGACAAACGCGGCACGGGCATGTCGGACCGCGTCACCGGCGTGCCGACGCTCGAGACGCGCATGGACGACCTCCGCGCCGTCATGGATGCAGTCGGTTCCGAACGGACCGCCGTCATCGGCTGGTCTGAGGGGTGTGCCATGAGCGCCCTGTTCGCAGCGACGCACCCGGAACGCGTTTGGGCGCTCGTCCTCTACGGTGGCAAGGCGAGAAGCCTGCGAGCGCCGGACTATCCATGGGGCCCTACCGAGGCGGAGGCACTGCGAGCGA
>Ga0136622_10000599_pt1 | contig 14806 bp, 15 predicted proteins | sample AntDrymUQ4482106_2_FD_104803 | JGI IMG/M metagenome (GOLD analysis project Ga0136622, IMG submission 104803) | Polar desert sand microbial communities from Dry Valleys, Antarctica - metaG UQ448 (21.06) | ecosystem: Environmental > Terrestrial > Soil > Desert | place: Antarctica: Dry Valley...
CGCTCGCTTTTCTCCTGCTGCCGGTGGTCGCGATCTTCCTGCGCGTTCCACCAGGTGATCTCTTCGCGGCGCTGGGAAGCGACGCCGCACTCGCTGCGATCGTCGTCACGCTCGAGACCAACGCGATCTCGATGGTCCTGATCATCGTCTTCGGCACGCCGACCGCGTACTGGGTCGCCACCCGCTCGTCCCGTCTTCGCGACCTCGTGCTGACGCTGATCGAGCTTCCCCTCGTCCTCCCACCCGCCGTCGCCGGGATCGGGCTGCTCGCCGCCTTCGGCAGATTCGGGCTGCTGGGCGGAACGATGGAGTTTGCGGGCCTCGACATCGCATTCACCAAGGCCGCCGTCGTGTTGGCCGTCGCCTTCGTCGCCAGCCCCTTCTACGTGCGCACGGCTGTCTCGTCGTTCGAGGCGATCGAGCCGACGTTGCCCGATGCCGCGCGCACTCTCGGCGCCGGCCCGGCCAAAGTCTTCGCCCGGGTCGCGCTCCCGCTGGCAGCCGGCGGCCTTGGGGCGGGGGCGGCGCTCGCGTTCGCGCGCGGGATCGGAGAGTTCGGGGCGACGATCATGTTCGCCGGCTCGCTGCAAGGGGTCACGCAGACGGTCTCCCTGGCGATCTACGAGCAGTTCGACCTCGACTTCGATGTGGCTCTTGCGATCAGCGCCGTCCTCGTGGCCGTCAGCGCCGGCGTTCTGCTCATCGTCAAGCTGTTCTCCCGATGGCGCTCCGGCTCGACTTCACCCATCCCCTTCGCTCCTTCGTCGCAGCCGTCCGGCTGACCGTCCCGCGCGGAACGACGACCGCGCTCGTGGGCCCGTCAGGCGCCGGGAAGACCACGGTGCTCCGCGTGATCGCCGGCCTCCTGCGACCCCGGGAGGGAACCCTCACGGTCGACGGCGTCTCCTGGCTGGACACGAGCCGCAAGCACGAGCTTCCACCCGAGCGACGACGCGTCGGCTACCTCTTCCAGGAGTACGCGCTGTTTCCGCACCTCGACGTGGCCCGGAACGTTCGCTTCGGTGCTCGCGACAGTGGACTTGCCGACGAGATGCTCGACCGGTTCGGCATCATGCACCTGCGTCACGCCCGCATCCGCGACCTCTCCGGCGGCGAACGGCAACGCGTCGGGCTGGCCCGCGCACTCGCGCGCGACCCCGACGTCCTCCTCCTCGACGAGCCGCTGTCGGCCCTCGACGCCCACACGAAGGACACGGTCCGTCTGGAACTTCACCAACACCTCCGCGAGCTCGACCTTCCCGCCATCGTCGTCACGCACGATTTCGAGGACGCGGCAGCTCTCGCCCACACCATCGGTGTGGTCGTCGAAGGCAAGCTCCTCCAGACAGGGACGGCGGGCGAGCTCGTCGCCGCGCCGGCCGACCCGTTCGTCGCGACCTTCACGGGAGCGACCCTTCTTCCCGGCACTGCGATCGGAGCTCGTGAAGGCCTGACGGAGATCCTCCTCGACAACGGCGCCACTGCCTGGAGCACAGAACCGGGGTCCGGGCGCGTCCACCTCGCCGTCTACCCGTGGGACATCGCACTCGCCCGCGAGCAGCCGGACAGCTCGCTCAGCAATCACCTCCGGGGGCCGATCACCTCCATCGTCCCCATCGGCGACCGCACTCGCGTGCGCGTCGGCGGGATCGTCGCGGAGATCACCGCGGCCTCGGCGCGCCGGCTCGCTCTGACAGAGGGCGACACGATCGTCGCCTCCTTCAAGGCAACTGCCGCCCGGCTCCTTCGAGCAACCCCTCGATAGACGGAACCCCCTCCGGTGAAGGGACGGCCCGAAAGGAGAGGCTGGGCGCCAAACGACCGGCGCCCAGCCTCCCACCGTTTAGCTCTCGCTCGAGCTTCCTCCCACCGGCGCAACCTCCCGCGCCGTTTCCTTCATGCTCTCTGCGACCTCCTTGCCCTGCTCCTTGCCGCTCTCCACCGCGGTCTCCTTGGCCATATACGCCGCCTCCGACGCGACCTGCTTCCCACGGTCGAGCGCGTCCTGACCCGTCTCCTTGACCTTGTCCATCACCTGGTCGGAGACCTCGCCCAGCTTCTGATCCTCGACGCGCGTCGCCGGCAGCAGGAGGCCGGCGAGAAAGCCGGCCGCAGCGGCGCCGATCGCGAGTCCCAGCGGGTTCTGCTTCGAGACGCCGACCTTCTGGGCCCCCTCACCGACCTTCTGCGCCCCATGCTTGACCTGGTCGGCGTCGGGAACGACCCCGGTCACCATGTGCATGAGGGAGTCGGCCTTGCCGACCACGGCGTCCTTCTTGTTCGTGATCGAGTCCTTGACGCGGCCCTTCACGTCGGCCTTGTAGCCGAGCGCCTCCACCGTCTCGCTCATCTGCGAACGGGTCTCTTCGATCTCCTCGCGAATCACATCTGGGTCTTTGCCCACTGCACGTCCTCCTTCAGAGTCTCAACTGTCTGCTCGGGTACGGGCGGCCATAGCTCCTGCGCGCCCTGCTTGCCACGCTCGACGACCGCACCGATGTCATCCCGCACCGCCTGCACCGTCTCCGGCGAGACGGGCGGCCACGCGGACGCCACGCCTTCCTTGCTTCGTCCGACCGCCCCGCCCAGGGCATCCTTGTACGCCTGGGTCGTCCGGGTGGAGACGAGCGGAAAGGCGCGCTTCAACCGTTCTCGCCCGGTCGTGTACAGCACTGCGGCGGCGATCGCGTAGACGGCCGCCACGATCAGGGCGGCCAGCCAGTTCGGCACGATCCCGTCGAGCGCCAGGATGAAGAACGCGGTCAGGGCTCCTCCGGCGAGCAGGCCGAACACTGCCGACCCTCCGAGAACCCCCGCTCCCGCCCCGGCCTGCTTCCCCGACCGCGACAGCTCCGTCTTGGCCTGGTTCGTCGCGCCCGAGAAGTCGGCACCGGCGGCCCGCCCTGCCTCCGACAACTCCGTCTTCACGTGCGTGAACCTGCTCGAGGCGTCGGCCTTGGTTCGTGACGCCGCCTCGGCCAATTCGGTCCGCGCGACGGTGCCCGTCTCCCCGGTTTCGGTCTTGACCGTTTCGATCTTCTGACCGAGTTCTGCGCGGACGAGCTCGATCTCCTGCTTCAGCAGCGTCGTCGTCTCGTCGGCGAGCTGTTTCATCAGCTCCCCGAGGGAGCGCTCACGCAGATCGTCCTGCGTGGTGGCGTCAGTTGCCACGAGGCTCACCGCTCCTGCTCGACCGCCCGCCTTTCCCCGTTCCTCTCGGCGAAGTCGGCGTGGTGGGCGCGGTCGGCATGGTCGGCGCGGTCGGCGTCCGGGCCGAACCGCCACCCGCGACGAGGGGCTCTTCGAGAGCGAAGGCGAGCTCGTCGTCGCGAGTCGTCGGTGTGCCGGCGCTCAGGGCTGGGCTCCTGTACGGGGACTCCGTCGTCGAGCGGTACGGAGTCCCGGCCATCCCCGTCGAGGGATACCGCTGTCCGTTCTGCCGGGCGCCGCCCTCCTCGTAGCGCCGGCTGCTCGAAGCCTTCGTGAAACGGGAGGCCAAGAATCCGAGCGTCGCCCCACCAACCGCGACGAGCCACGGCTGGCGGCGAGCGAAGTCCTCGATGTCCCGAACGATCTGGTCGGCCTTCGCCCCGGTCATGTAGTTGCCCAGACGCTCGGCGCGCTCGGCCACCATGTCGATGACCTTTGCCGGACCTTCCTTCTCCTCGTCTCGCAGCTGCTTCCCTGTCCGACGCATCGCGTCGGCGGTGAACTGGAGCTGCGAGCCCGCCTGCGTCGAGCGGGTGTCCAGCTCCTGCCGAACCCGATCACCGGCCTGCCCCTTCATCTCCTGGGCCTTGTCCTGCACCTGCTGCGCGGTCTCCTGCACCTTTTCCTTCGCCTGCTCGGTCGTGGACTGCTCCGGCTGTCCGGTGCCCGCGCCAGAACCTGCTGTTGTCTCTGTCATCTGCCTCTTCCTCCCATGCATGGAAAAACAACGAACTTCCCGTACCCGCGAGCACCGCCGAGCCATTCAGAGTCATCTCGGTTCGTTGTGGCTCTCGGTCATCCTGACGTCCTGTCTGGCCTCCTCCCCCATACCCTGAGTCGATCCTCAGTCACCGTTCGCCGCGACTAGAAGGGCAAGTGCCATAACCGCAACAAGCCCCCACAACACCTTCGCGGTGATCGAGAGCCGTCGAAACCGGTTCAAGGCTCAGAGCGAGGGGACGGCAAGCCGACGAGACGGGCCAGCCGTTCCCCTTCACTCTCATCTCCCCGAGCGACGAGCGCGTCGCTACGTGTTCCGCGTGTTACCGATCCTCGTCCCGAGACCCTCCCGATCGAGGTCTTTCCGGGCGAGGCTTGCCAGCACGACTTCGTTTTCGTCTCGACCTCCTGGTTGTCCCACGCGATGTAATCGTTCGCTCGCCGCCGGAAACCTCTTCACTCCGCACAACGTCATTTCGGACACCGTGGTAAGCGCGGCAGTCACTTTGGCCGAGCGATCCTGGTTCCGCTCGAGCGCGAGCTTCCGGAACATCGCCGGCAAGGATCTCGACGATCGTGCAGCGCCCGTTCTCGCAGACCACCCGCACTCGCGTGAGCCAGACCAGGCTCGTGCAGGCCGGGTTGCCGCACCCGCAGAGGCGGGCCAACTGGCTGGAGCCGTTCGAGTCATTGGCCGACGCAAGCGTCTTCGAGCCGCTCTTTGCTCCGGACGAACGTCCGGCCCGACCTCTCGTCCTGCCGACTAGCCACGTCTGTCGCCGAGGGCTTCCTTCGCCGAAGCTCGCTCCGCAGGCGATCGCGCTGCCGTCGGGTGACCAGCTGAGCCCTTCGATCAATCTTGCCTCGGGCTGCCCGACCGTCGGCAGCCGACGCGCACTCGAGCCGTTGTCGGCGCGGATCAAGGGCGAAAGTCGATGCCCGTCACAATCGAGCTTGCTGATGGCACTACGGAGCATGACCATCGACAAGCACGAGCTACGCACCTCGGCCGGCTTCGGCGCGGCCTACCGCACGCACGCTCGCTCGCTCCTGATCTTCCTCACGCGCCGGACCTACGATCCGGAGACGGCGCTCGATCTCACGGCCGAGACATTCGCCCAGGCGTTCGAAGCTCGCCGGCGTTTTCGTGGCTCGACCGAGGAGGACGCCGCCGCGTGGCTATTCGGCATTGCGCGCCATATCCTCTCCCGCTACCTGCGGCGCGGCAAGGCCGAGAATCGAGCGCTGATGCGGCTCGGGGTCGAGGTGCCATCGCTCGAACCGGACGACCTCGTTCGGATCGTCGAGCTGGCCGGGCTGGACGAGCTGCGTGACGCTGTTGCCTGGGAGCTCGGCGCGTTGCGCGCAGAGAACCGCGAGGCGCTGCGGCTGCGGGTGGTCGAGGAGCTGTCCTACGACGACGTCGCGGAGCGGCTGGCGATCACCGAGCCCGCCGCCCGCGCTCGCGTCTCTCGTGGCCTGAGAACGATCGGTCGCGCGCTCGATCCACCCACCACCGTCAAGGAGAAGCTCGCATGACACTTCATCGAGAATCGACCGGCATCGCCGCCCTCGACGAGCTCGGCCGCCAGTTCGAGGCCGCCACCTCCCGCCCCCGCGTCCGGCGGCGCTGGCCGGCGCTCGCCCTCGCCGCGCTCGCGCTCGGCGCGACGCCGGCCATCGCGGCGGTGAGCGGGATCTTCGACGGCACCGAGCGCGTCGAGGATGCGCTTCCGCAGGTCGCTGCGGTCATTGATCGCGCCGACCCGACGGCTACGGGCCTCGCGCTCGAGCGGCTCGGTTTCCGCGTGCACTGGGTGCTGATCGCGGACAACCCCGACCGCGACGGCGAGCACCCGACGCTCTCGCGCAGCGTTCCCGCGCCGCCCGTCGGAACGGAGATCCTCGCGATCCTCAACGAGCAGGGTGGCAACGAGGCCACCGCGGAGACGCGCGACCTGATGATCGAGATCGCCCCGATCGGCTCGGCGATCCTCGAAAGCCACCGCTAGCAGGACGCCTGGCGAAGCACCTTGAACTGTTCTCCTTGAATCACCAGCAATCCCGCCTCAGCTCTTCCCCTGTGTCCGATTGCCTGAGGCCGGGGAGGGGCTGGGGTGCCCATCGACGAGAGACTTCGAGGCCGCCCGCCGCCGCCCGACGCTGCCGCACCTGCGCGGTAACGACCTCGACGACATCGCCAGGTCCGCGGGCGAAGTCGGCCAGCGTTTCGAGGTCGGATCCCACGGAGATGCGTCCCTGATAGGTGCGGATCCAGGTGGGGGCGTACTCGCCGAAGGTGGTTCGCGCCAGCGGTCGGGACTTGCCGCGAACTACATCGGCTCTCAGGGCTGCCTTGAGGTCGCGTGCTTGTGCGAGGGTTGCGGCGGTTGGTCCGTCGGTTCTGTTTTCCCCCCGATCTGCTCAGCTGAGCAGTGCCATCCGTTGCAGGTTGTGGCTGAGGGCGACCCCGCCGACCCCGGTCCGCGCTCCGCTGCGTCCTCTCGTGCGGGCGCGAGCTGAGCTAAGGAGTGACTGCAAACCGGCTCAACGCGCTGATCGTCGGTCTGGGGCTCGCCACCGACCAGCTCAGATGTCGACGCATCTCGTAGAGGCGAGCGGTTTTAACGGCTGCCGTGCTCCTCCGGGGCGTGACAGCAGAAGCTGAATGAGCGTGCGCTCCTCGAAGCTGTGTCCTCTGCGGCCGAACACTCCGAGCAGCACTTCCTCCGCGCCTTCGCCGAGGCGTCCCGGCGCTACGTGAACCGCTAAGGACTCAGCAGACCACGTTGTGGCGGACTGACGCGGGCAAGGGTGATCGCCGACGCAGCAACCTCGAACTGGAGGCAACTCTTCCCCGATGACCTTTCCGGCGATATCCGCGAGAGCCTCGTCTCGGTCGCCTCACTGGCTCGCGCAGCAGATCGCACTGCTAGGTGAGCGGTACAGCGTCCGTCTACCGGCGAGCGAGACGGCGTCAGTCGTCTCGTTTGACGAGGCGAGCGACGCGGCCCCGCTCGCCCGAGGCCCAGCACGCGCCGCCGCGAGCACAGTCGACCGTGTCGAAGCTGCCCTCGTCGAATCGCTGCCACGACCGGCCGCGGTTGCCGCTCACGTCGCTTCCCGTAGGTCCGACGACGATCGCGGCGCGCCCGTCTATCCACGCGGCGCCGGAGCGATACTCGTTCGGCGCGTCGTCGACGAGGTTCCAGGTCGCCCCGCCGTCCTCCGTCAGCGCGAGAGCGTCCGGCGCTTGCGTGGGCACGGCAAAGTCGCCGCCCACGGCGAGCCCGTGCCTTTGATTGCGGAAGGCAAGCGCGAAGATACCCGCGCTTGGGCCGCTCCGAATCGGGGTCGCAGACACCTCCCAGCTCTGGCCGCGGTCATCCGAACGGAAGACCCGAGCCTGCGCTCCGCCGCCGGTGGCGAACCAGGCGCGGCGCCCGCCGGCGGACACCAGGCACTGGCCGCTCGCCGCAAAGGCGAACTCGCCGGGCAGAGCCGCCGGCATGTCAGCATCGACCACGCGCCAGCTGTCCCCGCCGTCGTCCGTCGCGATGATCCGGAAGCGGCCGTCAACCGGGTCGGACAACGCAAGCCCGTGTCGACGGTTGAAGAACGTCATGCAGTCATAGAACGCGTTCGGGTCCTCGTTCACGAATGTCAGCGTCCAGTGCAGACCACCGTCCGAGGTCACGTAAATCCGGGAATCCTCTCCTTCGCCGATCGAGAGGATCACGGCGTGGTCGGCGTCGAACGCCTCGATATCGCGAAACTGGAGCCCGCCGGTGTCCGGAGGGGAAACATTCTCCCAACTATCGCCCGCGTCCTGCGTCCGCAGCACGGTCCCGGCGCTGCCGCTCGTCCAGGCCACCCTCGCGCTCACCGCCGAGAGTCCTCGAAGCCTCGCGTCCGAACCGGTCGGCGTCAGCTTCCACGCGTAGTCCTGCTCGCCGGCCGGCCCGAAAGCCAGCGAAATCCCGGCGACGGCCAGCATCGCCACGAGCAACGGCACGCGCTTCAGCACACCGCAGAACCTAACGGCCGGCAGGCCCCATGGCAAGCGGCACACCAATCGCGCGCAACAGATCCAAGCGACCGGACCCTCGCCTTGAGCTCACGACGCTCGCCGTCAGAGCTAGTCGTGAATGATCGGTCGCGACCCATTCACTACGCCGATGTCATACAAGACTTCGCGAGGATCGGGCGCACAAACAGGCTTGGCGTCCGCGTGCTCAAGCGCCAACTCCGCTTCCTCGAACGAGTCGAACCCCTCCCAAGTCGAATCCTCCCCTGAGAAGGGCGTGCAGAGGTTCTCGGGGATCGGCTCGACGTCGCAGCCCCCCGCGACCATCTCGGCGTAGGTGTAGAGACCGGGCGAGAGGGCGCAACCAGTGTTCTCCCGTCCGCCGCTCGCCGAGGCCAACACCACCGAGGCGGCGACCGCGGTAACGACCACGAGCGCGAGCAGGACGAGCCAGAGTCGGATACGCCTCATCCTGACCACGGAGCGTATCCGCTAGCGAGGATCGAGTCGACCGGGAGGCTCGAGCGAGAGCCGGCCACGGACGGCATCGTAGGCCACGCAGTCACCAAGCAATGGTCGCAGCGTAAGAGTGCCGATGGAGCCTTGGCCTTGGCCGCTGTTCTCGGAACGTCCGCAGCCTGGGCTCCAGTGGGGCAGACGGACGCGGGGCGCTGTGGGCCACCCTCGCCGCGAGGAAGGGTTCCCACCGGGAAACGTGGGGATACGGCCAGGAGACGCGAGCGGCCAGTTAGAGCAGATCGCGGAACCGCGCCCGTTCGAGATCAGCTCAGAGTCGATTGTGCAGTTGTCGAGCGAGAGAACATCCCACGCCTCGCATTTCACAGGGCTTTCCCGCCACCGCAACACCACGCCGAAGACGCTCTCAACCGCCCGCGCGACCCGCTACTCACTGATGGTGGTCTGACCCGGCCCCGGCCGCACCCGCCGACCTGGGGTCACGGGGCGAGATGGCGCGTGTCACCGAGGCTGACGACCTGGCGGTTGTGGAAGTAGTCGTCCTCGCGGAGCACTGTGATGCTTGCACAGCCGGCCCGGAAGTTGACGTAGCCGACTGACTCGATCGGCATCCTGATCCACGACGCCAAAACGAACGTGACGGCGAAGCCGTGCGTCACGATGACCTGGTGCTCACAGCTGCTCTCCAGGATCGCGTCCATGGCCGCGTAGACGCGCTGCGCGAACGCCATCTTGGTCTCGGCGCCCGGTACACCTTCATCGTGCTCCATCCGATCGCCAGCAGCAGGCGGCGGGACGAACCGCTGGTTCAGCCACTCCTGAGGCTTGCCCTCAGCCTCGCCGTAAGACTTCTCGCGCAGTCGGCGGTCAAGGACCGGCTCCACGTGCAGCAGGTCGCCCACGACTCTGGCCGTCTGCAGCGCACGTTGCAGATCCGACGAGAACAGCTCCGCATGGGCGTCCCCGGGGATCCTGGACCGTAGCGCCTCGGCGATCGAGGCCGCGGCGCGCGCGCCGGCGGGGGTGAGCTGCGAGTCGTGCCACCCACCCACCACTCCATCGACGTGGTGCGTTGCCTCCGGGTGCGCGACGACGTAGATGGTCCGCACTAGCTTGTGCCTCTATCGTGAGGAGGATCCTGCCGGCCGAGGCGGCGCCACCCGAGCTTCCCTTGCGGCGAACCGGGTCACGGAAGCGACAGCTCCAGAACCATCAGACCCCACAGCAAGCGCGAATGGTCTGCGCCGGACGCAGGCGTGCTGGCCGCAAGCAGGGCGGCGAGTGCGAAAGGAAAGGGTCAGGCGACGAGCAACAGCCGAACCTAGCGTCACTTGCCGCGCGAGGTCTTCTTCTTAGGCTTCGGCTTCTGCGCGCCGTTGCTCGAGTTCGGCGCTTGCTGCTTCTTCTTTGCTGGCATGGTCGACCTCCTGGAGTTCGCACAGTGGTGGTCCCCGAGTCTACGACCCTCGCGCGGCCGCGCCAACTAGGAGGTCTGGCGAAAGGAGTCACGGTGGAGGCGCTTTACACCGCTCAACAGCCTCGTCTACCGCGCTGTCTGTGGGGGAGGGTGCGGTTAGGTGGTCGAGGAATCGGGGTTGGGGGAGGTCGTCGGGGAGCAGGTGGACGTAGGTGGCGAGGGTGAAGGCGGGTGAGTGGTGTCCGAGCCAGACTTGCACTTGCTTGGCGTTGTAGCCCTGTCGGAAGAGCATCGTTGCGCAGGTGTGGCGGAGCGTGTGGAACCCGGCCCAGGGCACCCCGGCGCGTCTGGCAGCCGGTTTGAACACGCGCGAGAACACGTTTGAGGGGTCGAGCGGCGCCCCGGTCTTGGAGGGGAAGAGGGGCGCTTCAAGGCCGACGCCCGCCTGCTTGCGGAGTTCCCAGAGGGAGCGAGTCATGCCGGCCGTGAGTGGGATGTCGCGGCGGCCGAAGCGGGATTTCGGTGGGGCGAGGTTGCCGAGGTAGCGGCGGCGGCGCACCTGCACGCGGCTGTGGCCGAGGTCGATGTCGCCCCAGCGGAGCGCGACGGCCTCGCTGATCCGGAGCCCTGTGTGGGCGATGAACTCGACGAACAGGCGCCAGGGGGGTGGGAGTTCGGCGAGCAGGCGGCGAAGCTCGGCGGCGGTGAGCGCCTTTGCCTGCTCGGCGTCTGCGTCGTGTTGGATCCGCTGGGCGATCCGCAGCCCGGCGGCGGGGTTTGATCGGATCAGACCCTCTTCGTGCGCGGTCGCGAGCAGGGCCTGCACGGGGGCGAGGGCGAGCCGGACCGTGTTCGGGGCGAGCCCGCGGGCGGCGATGTGGGCCGCGTACGCCTTGACGGTGCGGGGCTCGGTCTCCGCGAGCCGCATCCCGCCGAAGAAGGGGATCGCGTCCCGCTCAAGGTCGCGGGCGTGGTCGGCGACGGTTTCGGGTCGGATCCCCCGGGAGGTGCGGCCCTGGTAGGTGCGGATCCAGCTGGGGGCATAGTCGCCGAAGGTGGTTCGCGCCAGCGGCCGGTATTCGCCGCGCACCACATCCGCTCTGAGGGCGGCCTTGAGGTCGCGTGCCTGTGCGAGCGTTGCGGCGGAGCGTTTCCGCTGCCGCCCTTGTGGGTCACGGTAGACCACGACGTAGCGGCCCCCGCGCCGGAAGATCCCCGGCGTCTTCGTCTTTTCGAGCGGGGCACTCACCCGGATTCCGCCGCTTCGCCGAGCCCGAAAGTGCCGCGCTGCCCGGTCGCGCCTAACTTGCTCACCCAGGCCCGTCTGCTGGCCGTGAGCAGGTTGCGGGCGGCCGGGAGGAGATCCGGCTCAACCTCGGGTTCCGGCGCTCCCGGCCGCCCGGTCGAGGGTCAAGTCGCGCGCGCCTGTGACTCCGTCCGGCGGAACAGCCAGGCCAGGAGAAGGCCCGTCACCAGTGCGTACAGGAGCGTGCCGCTGGCGCCGAAGTTCGTGAACCTCTCGTCGATGTTCGCCGAGATCACGTAGGAGCTGATGAGCCATGCAAGCGCCCAACTCGGTGGGTTCGCCGCCGCCCACCACGCCGCCCCGGCGAAGCCTTGTCGTGCGAGCACGAGCGCCTGCAGCGTTCCGACACCGAGGCCGGTGATGGCGCCCATCAGCATCAGTTCGCCGCGATCGATCTCGTAGTCGACAACTGGCGCGCCGACGGCGAGGCCAGCGCCCATACCGAGGCTTGTCGCGGCGATCCAGAGCCACGGGACGAACTGCCTCAGCGCGAGCCACTGCGCGGTGCCGACCACGGCGCCCGCGATCAGGCCGCCGGCGATCGCTGCGCCGACGGAGTCGACCGCGCCCACGATCAGGTTCGCGATGTATCCGCCGATCGGGAAGCCCAAGAGCGCCGCGAGCGGCCACGCCCAGATCCGCGGCCGGCTGACCGTTCCCGGCGTCGCCGGTTGGGAGCTGGTGTGCGACGAAGAGGTCATGGCTTCCTTTCTCTCGCGAGCCGGATCAGGCCGGCGTCGCCGGGGGCGGGCGTCTCCGGTGGCTTGACCGGCTCCGGCTCTCCGGTGGTGTGTCCTTCGACGCTGACGTCCGGGAGCCAGCTCAGCCAGGAGGGGAGGTACCAGTTGCGTTCGCCGAGCAGCTTCATGCTCGCTGGAACCAGTGCGGAGCGGACGATCGTGGCGTCGACGAGGAGGGCGACGGCGACGCCGAAGCCCATCTGCTGGAACATGACCAGGTCGCCGGCCGCGAAGCCGCCGAAGACGGCGATGATGATCAGCGCGGCGCCGGTGATCAGCCGCGCGGTCGAACCGACGCCGAAGGCGACAGCGCCGGCGGTGTCGCCGGTCTGCGTGTAGCGCTCCTTGATCCGGCTGAGCAGGAACACCTGATAGTCCATCGAGAGGCCGAAGAGGACGGAGAAGAGGAAGAGCGGCACCCAGGCTTCGATCGTGTCGACCTGCTGGAAGCCAAAGAGCCCGTTCCCGACGCCTTTCTGGAAGACGAGTACGAGCAGCCCGTAGGCGGCTCCGACCGAGAGCAGGTTGAGCGCGATCGCGACCGCCGGTATGACGACCGAGCGGAAGGCGATCGTGAGCAGGATGAAGCTGAGGCCAAGGACGAACGCGAACACGAGCGGCAGCCAGTTACCGACGATCTTGAAGTAGTCGACGTCCTCGGCGGTCGTCCCGCCGACGAGCACCGTTGTCTCCAGATCCCCGAACGCCTGCGGGATCAGCTCGGCACGCAGGTTGCGGATCGCACTCGTCGCCTCAGGACTGTCGGCGTCACCCGCGACCGGAACCGAGAGAAGGACGACGTCACCGCCCGCGGAGTCGGATTGCGTTGCGGGGCCGAAAGCAGACTCCTCGGCGAGACTGGCCTTCGGCTGGTCGATCGCCGAGCGAACCGGCGCTGACGACACATCGCCCTGGACGACGATCTGTGCCGGGTCGACCCCGACGCCGGGGAAGTCACGGTTCAGCGCGTTGAAGCCCTGCTTCGACGGGAAGCGGTCGGGCAGGGTGCTCAGGCCGGAGAACCCCGTGTCGATGGAAAGCACAGGAAGAGCCGCCGCAAGCAGGAGCGCCGTCGCCGCCACCAGGCTGACGAGCGGCCGCTGCATGACCCGGCCCACGAGCGCCGCCCAGAACCGGCCTTCCGAGCCGGCGCCGCTGATCGCCTTGCGCCCGATCACCGGGATCCGGACCGCGTTGACGCGGTCGCCGAGCAGGCTCAGCACCGCAGGCAGCAGCGTCAGCGCCGCGAGCACCGAGACGATGCCGACGAGGATCGCACCTAGCGCGAGGCTCCGCAGGATCGTGTCCGGTACCAGGATCATCCCGAACATCGCCAGCACGAAGGCACTGCCGCTGAACAAGACAGCCCGGCTTGCCGTCGCCCCGGACGCCACGATTGCGTCGATCTTCTCCAGCCCGCGTTGCCTCTCTTCCCGGTAGCGGGAGAGGATGAAGAGGGCGTAGTCGATCCCGAGCGCGAGCCCCATCGCCGAGATCATGTTCACGACGAAGAACGAGACCTCGAACGCCTGGCCGACAAGCGCGGTCAAGGCAACTGCGATCACGATCGAGAGCAGCCCGAGCAGCACCGGCACGAGGCCGGCCACGACCGCCCCGAACACGAGCACGAGGATGATCAGCGCCGCCGGCAGCCCGATGAACAGCTCACCCTTCTGCAGGTCCTCCTCGGAGAGCTTCTCGAAGTCGGCATCGGCCGTCAGGGAGCCCGTGATCGAGACCTGGAAGCCGTCCTGTCCGTTCTCCGCCTCCACCAGCTCGACCAGCGGAACGACCTCGTCGCCTCGCATCACGAGCGGCACCATCGTCGCGTGGCGATCCTTCGAGACGAGCGACTCGTCGTCAGAGGAGTAGTAGCTCCGCGTCGGCGACGATGCCGAGCGGCGCGCCGCGGTCGGAGAGCGACTGCACCTTCGCCCGGAATTCGGGCTCGTCGACCGTGAAGCGATCCGAGCGCACGATGACGATCTCACTCGGGGTCGGCTCGGGCGGGAAGCTCGCGTGGATCAGCGCAGCCGCCTGCTTCGACTGCGGGTTGCTCGTGACATCACCCTCGCTCGTCAGCGCGTCCCCGAGCAGGCCAGCGATCACGACGAACGAGACGAACACTGCGACAAGCCACGCGGCAAGCGTCCGCTTCGGATGACTGGCGCAACTATGAGCTAGACCCTCAGTGGAGAAAGACACGCGCCCAACTCCTAACGCTCGCCCGCTGGTGGTCACCCGTTACGTCGGCCGGAGGCTGAGGCCGAACCAGTGCGCACCGTCTCGAGGCTTTCCGGAGCTACGACGACCGTACCACCCCCCGGGCTCGAAATCGAGCCGTCCCAGGACCGGCGTAGAGTCGGTCATCCAAGAAGGAGGCTTGAATTGGCCGTGAAGCTGCACCGCTGCGCGAACCGGTGGACGAAGTTCGGTCCCTGCTGGAAGGTGCAGAAGGCCCTCGACGACGAGGGCGTCGCTACGAGGTGGTGCCAGGGCCGTGGCGTCCCAAGAATCGCACCGCCATGATCGAGGGCACCGGCCAACCGCTCTACCCGGCCATCCGATTCGAGGACGGATCCTGGTACCGCGAGGAATCGAAGGAGATGGCGCGCACGATCAGCGAGGGCCGCTTGATGGAGAAGCAGCGAGGCGGCGCCGCCGCTACGCCGTAGGAGAGGAGGAAGCGGGGAAACCAGAGTTCCCCCGCTTCGACCCCGGTGGACCGACCTACGTCGTCTGGGTGGCCGGCTCGGGATGCACGTCGGGCTTCACGCCCGATGGCTCGACCCGCAGAAGGCGCGCGGCCCAGTGCGGGAGCCACCAGTTCCAGCGGCCGAAGAGCGCGACGGCCGCGGGAGCGAGGATGCCGCGGATGATCGTCGCGTCGATCAGGATCCCGCCGCCGA
>Ga0136622_10000602_pt1 | contig 14776 bp, 14 predicted proteins | sample AntDrymUQ4482106_2_FD_104803 | JGI IMG/M metagenome (GOLD analysis project Ga0136622, IMG submission 104803) | Polar desert sand microbial communities from Dry Valleys, Antarctica - metaG UQ448 (21.06) | ecosystem: Environmental > Terrestrial > Soil > Desert | place: Antarctica: Dry Valley...
AGGGCGCAGTACTGCACGTCTCCGCCGCCCAGCGGGATCACGACGCATGTTGCCGGCTGCCCGGCGATCTCGGTCTGCTGGGCGTCCGTGGTCCCGGTCCTGGCGCCGGCGTCCTGGCGCAGCCGGATGGCGGCCTCCTCGGCGTAGAAGCGGTGCGTGATCTGCAGGTCGCTGATGCGGTTGTTCTTCACGCCCGACGCACAGTCGCCCGACGCCAGATTGCACGTCGATCTGTCGGCGCCGTCGAGACGGAACTGGACGTCGCCGATCGTCAGGGTGCGACGGTCCTCGGATAGCTGCACCACCTCCGCATCGGTCTCGATCCCGCCGAAGCGGGTCAGGATCGTGAAGTCGGCCGAGAACCGCGCCGACGGCGCCGAGTCGAGCAGCTCGAGCACGGCGTCGATGGCGGCATCGCCGGTCGGCTCGCCGGGCGCGCCGGGCTCCTCGGACAACGAGGGCCGCTCGCCGATTATGCACCCCGAGAGCGTCGAGATGGTCAGCGCACCCACGAGCACGGCGAGGGGTCCTGGTCGGGCCATGGGCGCCTCAGGCTACGCCGTTACCCTGCCACTTCGTGATTCGTCTCGAGGTTGCCACGGTGCTGCTGCAGTGGGCGACCGGAGGGATGTTCTTCTGCTGGTTCACGACCCGCCGCCGGGTGGTCGGTCTCGGGTACGGATGGCTGCTGCGAGGGACGTTCGCCGTCATCGCCGTCGGATCCCTCGTGACCGGGCTCCGTTACGACAGGGTGCCCGTGCGCGACGTAGCGTCGGCGGTTGTCGCCGCCACGTGCCTGACCGGCCTGGCGATATCGGTGATCCGCCGTCGGGCCGACGTGCGGAATCGACGCGCTGACCATGACCGCCGAAGTGAGCGGGTGGCCGAGATGACCGGCATCGTTCGCCAGCGCAGCGACGCCACGGGCGCAGGACCAGAGTTCCCGCCGCTCGTCGACCTGCTGCCCGTCGTGGCCGGCGTCGTCGGGCTCGTTGCAGCGGCAGGTGACGCGGCGTCTGGTTCTGCCGAGGGTTCTGGCAGGTACGTGGCGGTGGCCCTTGCACGCACGATCGTCGGGGCGGCGTTCATCGGGGCGATCACCGACGCCATGCTGCTCGGCCACTGGTATCTGGTGCAGCCCGGACTGCCTCGCCGTCTGCTCAACGAGTTGGTGGGAGCGCTGGGATGGGTGTGGCCGGCCGAGGTGGCGGTGATGCTGCTGCCGACGGGGATGCTGGCCGTGCTGGCCGGCAACGTCGATGACGGTTGGAACGGCACGCTCGGCTGGTTCTGGGTGGCCTGTGCGCTGAGCACCATCGTGCTCGTCGTCGTCACGAACGCGGTGCTGCGAGAGCGGCAGTACTCGGCCGTGATGGCCGCCACGGGGCTGCTCTACCTGGCGCTGCTGACAGCGTTCGGCACCGACCTCGTGGCTCGCGCCGTGCTCGCCGGATGACACCGACGAACGTCCGTTCCTTCCGGTGTGGTCTCCCGTGGGCTGATCAGGCACAATGGGGACATGCCCCGACCTGTGTGGACCGGCACGATCAGCTTCGGGCTGGTCGCCATCCCGGTCAAGCTGTTCAACGCCGTCAAGCGCAAGAGCGTGTCGTTCAACCAGCTCGACGAACGCACGATGAGCCGCATCCGGTACCGCAAGGTGTCCGACGAGGACGGTGAGGAGGTGCCCGACGAGCACATCGTGAAGGGCTATGAGGTGTCGAAGGGCCGCTACGTCGTCGTCGACCCCGAGGAGCTCGAGCCGCTGATGCCCTCGGCCACGAAGACCGTGGAGCTGGAAGAGTTCGTCGACCTGTCCGAGATCGATCCGATGTACTACGACGGCACGTACCACGTGGCTCCCGATGCCAACCCCAAACCGTATGTGCTGTTGGCGAAGGCGATGGAGGAGAGCGGCAAGGTCGCCATCGGCCGGTTCGTGATGCGCAACAAGCAGCACACGGCTGCCATCCGCGCCGTCGACGGTCGGCTGGTGATGTCGACCCTGGCGTATGCCGACGAGGTCGTCGACGCCGAGGACATCGAGGAGCTGGCGACACTCGACGACGTGAAGGTACAGAAGAAGGAAGTCACCATGGCGGAGTCGCTGGTCGACTCCCTCACCGCTGGGTTCGAACCCGACAAGTACCACGACGAGTACCGCGAGCAGGTGCTCGACCTGATCGAACGCAAGGCCGGGGGCGAGGAGTTCGAGGTGCCCGAGGTCAGCAGTGAGAAGCCAAAGGTCGTCGACCTGATGGCGGCCCTCGAAGCGAGCGTCGCCGCAGCAAAGAAGTCGCGCAAGAGCGCGTGACCAAGCCCGTCGAGTTCGCCGTCGGGGGGCGGACACTGAGGCTGACGAATCTCGACAAGCAGCTCTATCCGAGTGGCTTCACGAAGTCCGAGGTCATCGACTACTACGCCAGGATCGCGCCGGTACTGCTGCCGCACCTCGCCGGGCGGTGCATCACGTTCAGGCGCTTCCCCGACGGTTCCACGAAAGATGGGTTCTTCGAGAAGCGCTGCCCCAAGCACCGCCCCGAGTGGGTGGACGTGTCGTTCGGGCCCGGCGACCGCCGGGGTGGAGTCGAGTACTGCCGGCTCGAGGAGGCGGCGGCGCTCGTGTGGGCGGGCAACCTTGCCGCGCTGGAGCTGCACGCTCCGATGGCCCTGGCCGACGAGCTCGACACGCCCCGCGCCGTCGTGTTCGACTTCGACCCCGGCGCCCCGGCCGCCATCGTCGAGTGCTGCGAGGTGGCGCTCGCTGTCGCCGAGGTGCTCGACGTGGCGGGTCTGCGAGGGTTGTGCAAGACGTCGGGATCCAAGGGTCTCCAGCTCTACGTGCCGCTGAATGTCGACGGCCCGACGCACGACGGCACGGCCGACTTTGCGTTGGCGATCGCCCAGATCGTGGAGCAACGGCTGCCCGGCCGAACGACGACGATCATGGCCAAGGCCGTACGGCCCGGGAAGATCTTCATCGACTGGAGTCAGAACGCGTTCCACAAGACGACGATCGCCCCGTACTCGCTGCGCGCTCGGCCCGAGCCGACCGTGTCGACGCCCGTCACCTGGGACGAGGTCCGCGCAGCGGCGGCCGGCGACGTCGAGTTGCGCTTCCAGGCGTCAGACGTGCTGAGTCGGGTGGGCGAGCACGGGGATCTGTTCTCGGACGTTTTGTCCACCACCCAAGAGATGCCGCAGCTCGGCGGATGACGGCATGATGGTGTGGTGAGTCGTCCCCAACGCGCGCTACCGGCGCGCATCGGACTCGTGCTGACGATGGGCGTCGTCGGCGCCTGCGCGTCCACGGGCGCCGCCGGTAACGAGCAGGACGATGTTGCGTCCGTCGCCTCGACCGTGGCGCCGCAGCCGACAACGCTGCCGGTGGCGACGAATACGACGGTCCCGACAGCGGCGCCTCCGAGCACCACCTCGCCGAGACCGACGACGACCGGGCCGGCAACCACGGTGCCAGCAACCACGGTGCCGGCAACCACTGTGCCGGCAACCACTGTGCCGGCAACCACGTCCACCACCTCGCCGGTCGAGCGCGCGGACTGGGCGGTGTTCGACTACGCCTTGGCCGACCGTCTGATCGGTGGCGGCGACCAGGCGGCCTCGGTGGCGGTCGCCGTCGACGGCAAGATCGTGCATCGATCCGCCTTCGGCTCTCGGGTGCCCGGCGAGCGCGCCCACCCGGCCGACCGTTTCCGCATCGCCAGCATCTCCAAGCCGATGGCCTCTGCGGCGACATTGCGACTCGTTGAGGCCGGGAAGTTGAAGCTGGACCAGCCGGCATTGGCGCTGGTGGCGAAATCGCTGAACGTTCCGGTTGTCGATCCCGTGGCCAACACGGTGACCGTGCGTCAGCTCCTTGGCCACAAGTCGGGCATCGGTAGCTTCGAGTTTGAGTTGCTCTACGCCGGATCGAATTCCTGCGAGCACGCAGCGCGAATCGCCCTGTCGGAGTCGCTGGTCGGCAAACCGGGCAAGTCGTACCGCTACAGCAACATGAACTACTGCCTCATCGGCCTCGTCTTGGAAGCTGTGACAGGTCAGCCCTACGAGACCGTGATCCGCAAGCAGGTGCTCGATCCTGTCGGTGCCGGCGCCATGCGCGTCGCCGGCACCCGTGACAGGAGCAAACGCTCGGTGCTGCACGTGACGTCACCAGGTCGCAACTACATGGACACATTGGGAGCGTCGGGTTCGTGGATCTCGTCAGCCAGCGATGTCGTGCGGTTCGCCGACTCGCTCGATCCCGCCAAGGCCGGCTGGCACCCGGTGAGCAACAGGACATTGGCGCTCATGAAGGCGCCGGTGACGAAGCGCCACAAGCGCGGTCGGCCCCGTCTGTCGTGGTACGGATTGGGGCTGGTGGTGTTCTCCGACGGCTCCTACGGGCACACCGGCACGCTCGAGAACACCCACGCGATGGTTGTGGTGCGACCGGACGGTGTCACGTGGGCGGTACTCGTCAGCGGTGAGAACCCGTGGGAGACGTCAGATCTGCGAACAATGGTCGACAACGCCCTCTTCGCCGCGCTCGCCCCTCGCTGAGACCCGCGCGCGGTCGTAGATCGTGTCGTCGAGGTGCTCCATCGCCATGCGAGCAGCGCCGGCGGCGATCACGAGCAGCACGATCGATGCGGCGGTGAACACGAAGGCCATCTCGGGCGATACCGAGAACGGCAGCAGCGTCGCCACGAACGCAGCAACGAACGCGCCGTGCCAACGACCGAGCGCCGGATGATCAGCGCCGATGCTGCGCGCCGCCGTCCCGAGCTCGAGGAAGGGGAGCACCAGGTGTCCGACGGGGATCACCCATCCGAGAGCGGCGATCGCCCGCGACCCATCGCCGCCGAGCAGGATGACGTTGTCGACCGTGCGCCGCGACCAGGCGGCCAACGTCAGCGCAGTGGCGATCTGTGCGCCGATGAACACCGCATAGACGATCCGCACGAACTGCACTGCGTCTGGATCGGCTGCGTCGGCGCCGAGGATGGCGAGCGCCAGCACGCTGACCACAACGTCGATGATGATGACCGTCGTCATCAGCCGGCCGGCGAGCGACGTCAGGCGGTCGGTGCGCCGCAGCTCGACCATCAGTGGATGTGCGGTATGTCGATCCATGCCGTCGATGGGGGTGCATCGCCCGGCGGAACGGCAAAATCCGGCCCGGTTAGCATCCCGGCGACATGGACAGCCGCAGCTTCCTCGGGCTCGAGGCCACGCACAACCCGTTCCGTTGGACGCTGCCGGTGACGCAAGGGATCTCCACCTCTGGGAACTTCCTCTTCGGTGGGTGCGGGCTCGGCGCAGCGATTGCTGCGCTCGAGGGCACGTCGGGGCGGCGCTGCGTATGGGCCACCGCCCAGTACCTGTCGTACGCGGCGCCAGGAGAGGTCGTCGACATCGACGTGCGGATCGCCGTATCGGGCCATCAGATCAGCCAGGCCCGCGCCGTGTGCCATGTGGCCGACCGGGAGATCCTGACTGTCAACGCCGCTCTGGGGGATCGTCCGTTGGACCGGTTCGGCCAATGGCAACGGGCACCGGATGCCCCACCGCCCGATGACTGCGAGGTGCGCCCACCGCGGCACGGTCAGGCGGGCAACATCAACTCACGGCTGGAGCAGCGCGTCGTCAAGGTCCGCGCACTCGAGCAACTCGACGGATCACCGGGTGACGGCAACGTGATCGTGTGGTCGCGGCTATCCGACGTGATCGAAGGCGTCGATGCGGCGTCGCTGGCGATCCTCGGCGACTTCGTCCCGTTCGGCGTCGGCCAGGCGCTGGGTCTGGAGCGCGGCGGTAACAGTCTCGACAACACGCTGCGCTTGTGCCGCCTGGTGCCCACTGAGTGGGTGCTGCTCGACATCCATGTGCACGCCGTCGAGCGGGGATTCGGGCATGGGCTCGTGCACATGTTCGCCGAAGATGGCACGCTGCTCGCCACCGCCAGCCAGAGCTGCATCATCCGCCTGCGCTAGAACCGGAGGCTATGAGCCCTTCCCCGCGCTACGGCATGACTGTTCCCCTACCCGGGCCGTTGCACAGCCATGCGGACAAGCTGCGACAACTGGCCGACATCGGGTACACCGACGTGTGGTCCGCAGAGGCCGACGGCGCCGACGGCTTCACACCACTCGCCTTGGCGGCTGCGTGGGAGCCCCGGCTGCGGCTCGGCACGGCGATCATCCCGGCGTTCACGAGGTCGCCGGCGTGTTTCGCCCAATGCGTGGCCAGCATGGCCGACGCCGCGCCGGGTCGTTTCGCCATCGGCATCGGTGCCTCGAGCAACGTGATCGTGGAGCGCTGGAACGGGCTCGCTTTCGAGGAGCCGTACAAGAAGGTGCGCGATGTCGTGCGATTCCTGCGCGACGTCCTGGGCGGCGAGAAGGTGACGCGTCAATACGACACCTTCGAGGTGCAGGGCTTCCGCCTCGGTGTCCGGCCAGAGCAATCGCCGCCGATCCTCGTGGCGGCACTGCGGGAGGGGATGCTGAAGTTGGCCGGGCGGGAGGCCGACGGAGCCATCATCAACTGGCTGGCCCCGACCGACGTGGGCCGGGTGGCGGGCATCGTGCACGAAGCTGCCGGCGGCGCCGAGCGCGAGATCGTGGCACGGATCTTCGTGTGCCCGAGCGAGAACACCGACATCGTGCGCGCTGGCGCCCGCTTCGCCATCGCCGCCTACATGAACGTGCCCGTTTATGCCGCCTTCCACGAATGGCTTGGTCGCGGCGACGTGTTCCGCCCGATGTGGGACGCATGGGCGGCCGGCGATCGCAAGGCGGCGATGGCCGCCATCCCCGACGGGGTCGTGGACGAGCTCGTCGTGCATGGCTCCCCCGAACAGTGCCGGGCCCGCATCGACGAGTACTTCGCCAACGGCGTGACCACCTCGGCGCTGGCGGTGCTGCCCCTCGACCCGGACCTCGACCCGTGGCAGGCGATCGTCGGTCTGGCGCCGGCGGGCTAGGCGGCGCGGGGCGGGCGCTGGTGGCGCTCGGGTATCGGCGTGACACCCTCGAGCTCGTAGTTGTGAGGGGAGCTGGCGAGCATCTTGCGGATCTCGGCGATGTGTCGCCGGCCGCGCTTCACGGTGTCGTCGCTGAGGCGAAAGCGCGCCGGCAGCGTGGGCGCCGGGAACAGGTTGAGCTGGCGAGAAGAGGTGGTCGTTGTCATGATGTCAGCATCTCAAGTGGGTGTGACACATGCTCCGAGCAGGCACTTTGCGTTGGCGGTCACATCCGGGAGACGGTGACGGCGACGCCGATCGAGATGAGCGCAACTGCGACGGGGGCGACGTACGGCGCCCACTTCGGGAACTTCGATGGCGGCGCCATGACCACGAGGGAAACGGCACCGCCGGCCACCACGCCGCCCAGATGACCGCCGATCGAGATGCCCGGGATGCTGAACGTCAGCAGCAGGTTGATCAGCAACAGTGGGCCGATGCTGGTGGAGAACGGGTTGATCCCCCGGTACCTGAGCCCCACGGCTGCCGCTGCCATGAGCCCGAACACGGCGCCAGACGCCCCGCCGTGCAGCCCCCTCGGCTCCAACAGCACAGCGCCAGCCGACCCGCCGAGCAGCGCCGCACCGTACAAGAGACCGAAGCGGACGCGGCCGATCGCCGGTTCCAGCAGCTGACCGAGCTGGAACAGCAGCAGCATGTTGAAGGCGAAGTGCACGATGCCGAAGTGCAAGAAGCCGGCCGACACCAGGCGGTACCACTCGCCGTCGGCAAGCAATCCCCTGGCCAGGCCGAGGTCGAACTGCACGCCGCTGATGCTGTTGCGCAGCCCGATCGATGCAGGGTCGTCGATGCCCATCCAGATCATCACGGCCACGTTGAGGGCGATCAGCGCGTACGTGACGAGTGTGATCTGGCGGGCGTTCCACGCCTTGGCCTTGAACGTCGCCGACGGACGGGCCTGGCGGGCGCAGTCGACGCAGTGGCTGCCAACGGAAGCTTGCACGAGGCATTCGGTGCAGGCCGCTCGTCCGCAGCGCGTGCAGCGCCGTCCGGCCTCTCGGTCAGGGTGGCGGTAACAGGAGGTCCGGGTGGACGCGGGGGGTTGGGGCAGCGACATCGTTCCTCAGGGTACGAACTCGGGAGCGCTGCGCCATCGCGGCATCAACGGTCGTACTCGCCGATGGCGCTCGTGCGATCGATCGCCCCGCCCTCGATCGCTTCGATGACGTCCGACGCCGGTGACTGCGGCGCGATGTCGAGCGGCTGGGCCAGCGCGTAGAGCGTGAACTCGTACCGGTGGGACTTCTGGCGTCGCGGCGGGCACGGGCCGCTCCATCCGACGTCGCCTGACGAGTTGACGGCCTCTACCACGCTGCCACCGACGCCGGGCAACAGCGACAGTGCCTCGGGATCGAGTCCCGTCGCCACCCAGTGCACGAATCCGTCCGCGTCGAGGTCGATGACAACGACCGCCAGCTCCTGGGCGTCGCCCGGAACGTTCAGCCAGCTGATCTGTGGGGCCAGATCCTCGCCGTCGCACGTGTACCGCCGTTCGATCGCCCTGCCGGCGAACGGCAGCGCGATCTGAAATCCGGCCGGCGAGACGCCCGCAGTGCCCGGTGTTGATCCGTCCACGCCACTGCTGCCACTCGGGTTCGTCGTCGTGGTCGTCGAGCCCGAGCCCGGAGGCCGGAGTTGGCGCCCGTCGTCGGTGTCACAGGCCACGGTGAGCGCCGCCGAGAGCGCGATGAGGCACAACGTGGTACGGCGCATCACGGGGGGAGCGTAGGGGAAATGGGCCTGCGACCGCCGGGCACTGCGCCGATAACCTTCGACGGGTGCCCGAACCGCTCGCTCTGCTCAGTGTGCACGCGCATCCCGACGACGAGGCGTCCAAGGGAGCATCCACGGTGGCCAAGTACCACGCCGAGGGGGTGCGCACCGTGCTCGTGTGCTGCACCGGCGGCGAGGAGGGCGAACTGCAGAACCCCGGCCTGCGCCTGGAGGGCCAGCCGTTCCATGGGCTGACTCCAGACCAGGAACGGGCGAAGTTGGCCGAGCTGCGGCCGGCCGAGCTGACGGCGTCGGCGGCCGTCATCGGCTACGACGAGGTGGTCATGCTCGGTTACCGAGATTCGGGGATGGCCGGCGAACCGACAAACGAGCATCCCGAATCGTTCCACCGGGCCCAGCTCGACGATGCCGTCGGCCGTTTGGTGGCCGTGATCAGACGCACCCGCCCCCAGGTGATCCTGACCTACGGCGACGACCAGAGCGGGTACCCGCATCCCGACCACTTGCGTGTGCACGACGTCTCGCTGCCGGCGTTCGACCGGTCCGGCGACCCCGACTGGTACCCCGAGCACGGAGCGCCGTTCCAGCCCTCGAAGATGTACTACTCCACGTGGTCGCGCGCCCGCATGATTGCCGTGCACGACGCCCTGCAGCGTCTGCGCGGATCGTCGCCGTTCGATGAGAAGTGGTTCGACCGGCCCGACAACGACCACAGGATCACGACGAAGATCGACGTGCGTGACTCGGTCGGTGCCCGCTCGGAGGCTCTGCGTGCCCACGCCACCCAGGTGGATCCGTCAGAGGCGTTCTGGTTCGGGCTCACCGACGAGGAGCTGGCGGATGTGTATCCGACCGAGGACTGGCAGCTTGCCCGCTCCCTCGTCGCCGCTGCCCCTCCCGGTGGGATCGAGGATGATCTCTTCGAGGGCGTCCGGCACCGCTCGGCCGCCGACTCATCGTGAGCACGGTCCAATACCGGGTCGTGGTGCGCAAGGGTGACGAGCGCGTCGAGGGCCCCGACGATGCCGACATCGTGATCACGGTGCCCCTGTCCGTGGCATCGGCCGACGGTTTCGACCCCGACGTGGCCTACATGCGGGGCACGCTGAAGGCCGCCGGCCATACCGGCGCGTTGTTCGACGTGCTCAAGTCGGGCAAGGCGGCGAAGGCACTCATACATCTCGCATCGCGTCCCTGACCCCGTCCCAGTCACGTGGAACACGTATGGCGCAAGCGGTGTGGTCTCGGACATCCTGCCGGTGTACCGCTAGCCGGCGGTTCAGGACGTTGACGGTGTGGTGCGGCGGTCAGAACCTGCCGAGTTGGTGGAGCCGGAGGTTCGGGGCGCCTTCGGTCTTGGCCACTTCGAGGTCGACGATGGCGACGAAACGCCATTCGCCGTGGCCGAAGGGATCGGCGAGTCGTTGCATGATCACCCAGCGCTCGGCTTCCTCGTTCAGCGTGAACTGCTGTGCCGAACGGGCATCGGCGTCAGTGTCGATGCTGTCGTACTCAGCCCAGTACGGGGCCATGGCCTCGGCAAGTTGCTGCTCGCTCCAACCGCTGCGATCGGCCAGCGCGAAGAACGAGCGCGTGGCCAGCAGCTCGACCCAGCCGAACGCAGCGGTGCGTACCGCAGTACGCCAGGCACTGGGCGGCCACTGGCGAGCAGCGCCGGGCGCCTCGGGCGCCAGACGGTCGTGGACTGGCTCACCGGCGAGGCGAGCCCACTCGTCGAGCAGCGTGGCGTCGGTGGCCCGGATCAACTCGCCGAGCCACTCGACCACGTCCTCGAGCGGCGAGGAATACACGTCGTCGGGGAGTGAGCGGTCGAGGGTGCGCCACGCGTCGGTGAGATAGCGCAGCACCAGCCCCTCACTGCGCTCCAGCCGGTAGCGCCGCACGAACGTGGCGAAGCTGTCGCCGCCTTCCAGCATCTCCCGCAGGATCGACTTCGGCGACGGCTCCGCTGTCATCCACGGATGGTGCTGTCGGTAGGTCGCGAAGCATGCGTCGAGCAGATCAGCGAGCGGGCGCGGCCACGTGATCGACTCCAGCCGCTCCATTCGTTCCTCGTAGGGCACGCCCTCGGCCTTGAGGCGGGCGACCTCGGCCCCCTTTGCTGCGTTCTGCTGGGCATGGAGCACCTGCCGGGGATCGTCGAGCACTGACTCGATCACACTCACGACGTCGACGACGTACGCCGGGTCGTCACGATCGAGCGTGGCAATCACCTCGATGGCGAACGTCACGAGAGGCGACGAGAACCGCAGGGCGCTGCGCTCGTCCTCGCCCTCGACGAGCGACCCGACGCGCACGCTGAGGCACCGGCCGTGCTCGTCGCGCTGGCGTTCGGCCACCCCAGCGGCTTCGAGGCTGCGGTACACGGCGATGGCTCGACGCTGGTGTTGGCGCCGGCGCGGCTCGGCGTCGTGGTTGGTTCGCAGGAGGTGCTTCAGCGCAGACGGGCCGTCGGGGCGAGACAGCACGCCGGCGACGAGATCGGCGGTTACCCGGAATCGTGACGCCAGCCGTTCCGGCCGCGCCGTCACGAGGCGCTGCATCGAGGCCTCGTCGTAGTGGACGAAGCCGTCCGGGGTCCGCACCTTCGTCGCCTTGCGGCGCGCCTTCGGATCATCGCCCGCACGAGCGAGCGCCCGGGCGTTGTCGATCACATGGTCGGGAGCCTGCACCCACACGTGGCCGTCCGGGTCGAAGCCGGGCCGTCCCGCCCGCCCGGCGAGCTGGTGGAACTCGCGGACGCTGAACCGCCGCACGCGCGTGCCGTCGAACTTGGTGAGTGCCGTCATCAGCACGGTGCGGATCGGGATGTTGACGCCGACGCCGAGCGTGTCCGTGCCGCAGATGACGGGCAGCAGGCCCTGACCGGCCAGTCGCTCCACGAGTCGCCGATAGCGCGGCAGCATTCCGGCGTGGTGCACGCCCACCCCGTTGCGGACGAGCCGGTTCAGCGTGTCGCCGAAACCCCGGCCCATCCGGACCTCGGCCATCACTGCAGCGATCGCCTCGCGCTGTGACCGGGTTGTGACCTTGAGGTTGACGAGTCCCTGGGCCCGCTCGATCGCCGAGGCCTGGTTGGCATGGACGACGTACACCGGGCTGAGCCCGTCGCCCACGGCCTCCCGGACGCTCTCGGCAACCGGCGTGGTGCGCCACTCGTGGTACAGCGGGGTGGGACGATCCACCGACGTCACTTCGGTGACCGCCCGACCCGATCGCTCCGCCAGGTCCGTCGTGATGGCGCTCATGTCGCCGAGCGTCGCCGACGCCAACAGCATCTGGCAGCTCGTGAGCTCCAACAACGGAACCTGCCACGCCCAGCCCCGGTCGCTGTCGCCGTAGTAGTGGAACTCATCGAGGCAGGCGAACCCGAAATCGCTAGCTGGGCCCGTCACGAGGGCATGGTTGGCCAGCACCTCGGCCGTGCACACGAGCACCGGTGCGCCGACGTTGATCGCCGCGTCGCCCGTCGCCAGCCCGACGTTCGCCGCACCGAGAAGATCGACCAAATCGAAGAACTTCTCGGCCACCAACGCCTTGATCGGAGCCGTCCACACCGCTCGTCGACCTTCGTTGCGGGCGAGCAGCACGCCGGCGATGGCCACCAGGCTCTTGCCAGACCCCGTCGGCGTCGCCAGGACCACATGGTCGCCGGCAGCCAGGGCAAACGCGGCCTCGTCCTGGTGCGCGTACAGCGGGCGCCCTCCGTCGAACGCCCACTCTCCGAACGCATCGAGCACAGCCGAGGGATCAGACCCTACGCGCGGGAGGAGGGCGGCGAGCGAGGCCATAGTGGTCCCAGTGTGTCGTTGCTCAGGATCGTTGGTCGCGCTCAGTGCGACCAACGCGGATCGCTAGCTGGGTCAGTCACCCAGCTCGCATCGCGTCCCTGAGGTCTCGGTAGCCGATCAGTTCGGCGCCGCTGTCGCCGAGCAGGGCATTCAGCTTCTCGTCGGCGGTGACCATCTCCAGGTCGTCGATCCAGCCCCCAGCCGCGGAGGACACGGCCCGAACCTCCGGGGTGTCGATCGCCGGTTGCACGTGGATCTCGGTGACTCCCGGCGCCAGCTCGGCCAGAGCCGCGTACATGCGGTCGCGGCTGCCAGGACGCCAGTCGTGGTCGAAGTGGTCAGGAAACACGATGCCCTCGTCGGCGGCGAGCCGGCGGAACGGGAAGCCCGCCCGATCGGGCGAGATCGTTGACGGCAGCCGGAACGGCAGCCGGAACTCGACGGCCAGCTCCACGTAGATGTCGAAGAACTCCGGCCGCAGCGTGATGGCCGTGAGGTGCGGGGCGAGGTGGGTGACGTCGATGCCCCAGGCGATGGCACGCTCGATCTGCGCCCGGCACTCGCGCAGCACCTCGTCGCTGTCGGCATGCTCCCACAGGTCGTCGATGGCGCGGGGAAAGCCCCCGTCGCCCGACAACAGCGACGGTGCCTGCGTGATCGGCCCCCAGCGGTAGTTCTGGTGCTCGGCGTTGAGCGTGAGATGGACGCCGAGGTCTTCGCCGTCGTACATACCGGCGGCGTGGCTGGCCCACGGGGCCGGCACCATCAGCGAGGCGCACGTGGCCACCCCTTCGCGCAGCGCCCTGTACACGCCGACGTTCGCTGCATGGCACGACCCCAGGTCGTCGCAGGAGATGACCACCAGCTTGGAGTCGGCCGAGCGACCGAGTCGTTCCACCAGCGACGTCACGATGTGACGCTACCGGCACGCTCGAGGCAGAGCCCCGTGCGTCAGTTGATCTGGCGTTCCCGGCCCTCCCAGAAGGGCTCACGGAGCTTGAACTTCTGCAGCTTGCCGGTGGCGGTGCGCGCCAGTTCGGTGCGGAACTCGACGTGCTTCGGGCACTTGTAGCCGGCCAGCCGCTGCTTGCACCAGGCGATCACGTCGTCCTCGGTGAGCGAGGCATCCTTGGCGGGCACCACGAGCGCTGTCACCAACTCACCCCACTTCTCATCGGGGACACCGATGACGGCGACCTCGGTGACATCGGGGTGCTGGAAAACCGCGTCCTCGACCTCGATCGACGAGACGTTCTCGCCTCCCGAGATGATGACGTCCTTCTTGCGGTCGGAGATCACCACGTAGTTGTCGTCGTCGACGGTGCCGCCATCGCCGGTGTGGAACCACCCGTCGCGCAGGGTCTCGGCGCTGGCGTCTGGCTGCTCCCAGTAGCCCTCCATGACGACGTTGCTGCGGGCCAGCAGCTCGCCATGCTCGTCGACGCTCATCCGACAGCCAATGGCGGCGCCCCCTGCCCGGTTCAGTTTGGCGGCACGCTCGGCGGGAGAGAGCTCGTCGAACTCGTCTCGGCTGCGGTTGATGGTCAGCAGCGGCGCCGTCTCGGTCAGCCCGTAGATCTGCACGAACTCCCAGCCGAGGTCGGTCTCGCAGCGCTCGATCGTGCGCGTCGGCGGTGGTGCACCGGCGACGACCACGCGGGTGCGGCCACGGCCGGGGATGTCACCACTCCAGCTCTCGGCTGCGTCGAGCGCCGTGTTCAGCACTGCAGGCGCTGCGCACAACAGCGTGACACCGTGCTCGTCGATGCGGCGCAGGATCTCGGGACCGTCGATCTTGCGCAGCACGATGTGCCGGGCCCCCATGCCTGTGACGCCGTACACCATGCCCCAGCCGTTGCAGTGGAACTGGGGGAGCGTGTGCAGGTACACGTCCCGGTCGCACACGCCGAGGTGCCAGCCGAACGTGGTGGCGTTGATCCACACGTTGCGATGGGTGAGCTGCACGCCCTTGGGGCGAGCGGTCGTGCCGGACGTGTAGTTGATGGTGGCCGTGGAATCTTCGTCGGCGCTCCACGGTTCTGGCTCGGTGTCGTACGCCAACAGGGCGTCGTCGGCCTCGGCACCAATCGTGTACCGCTGCTCGGTCTTGATGTGCTGGAGTGACGCCTCCAGCTCGGGATCGACGAGCAGCACTCTGGCGCCGCTGTGCTCCACGATGTAG
>Ga0136622_10000605_pt1 | contig 14720 bp, 14 predicted proteins | sample AntDrymUQ4482106_2_FD_104803 | JGI IMG/M metagenome (GOLD analysis project Ga0136622, IMG submission 104803) | Polar desert sand microbial communities from Dry Valleys, Antarctica - metaG UQ448 (21.06) | ecosystem: Environmental > Terrestrial > Soil > Desert | place: Antarctica: Dry Valley...
ACATCTTTCAAGATGTGCGCCGGGCCGTAATGGGTGTTGACCCCTTTCAGGGAGAGGATCGGCGTCCCTCGCGAGCCGTCGTTCATCGGCGTTCGCTCGGTCGTCCCAGGTAGGCCTCGATCACGGCTTCGTTGGTCGAGACCTCGTCGTAGGTGCCCTCGGTCAGTTTCTCACCATGGTCGAGGACGATCACACGGTCGGAGACATTCCTCACGACCTGCATGTCGTGTTCGATGATGACGATCGTGTACCCCTTCTCATCACGGAGACGCCCGATCAGCTCGGTGAGCTCGATTGTCTCCCGCGGATTCATCCCAGCGGTCGGTTCGTCGAGCAATAGGAGTCGCGGTTCGGTGGCCATTGCCCGGGCGATCTCGAGCCGGCGGCGATTTGCGTAAGAAAGCACAAAGGCGAGTTGGTCGTGCCGATAACCGGCGAGCCTGGTCCCAAAGAAAGAGAGGACTTCCTCGGCCCTCGCCTCGATCCTCGCCTCCTCGGAGCGTTGCGATTTGGTTTTGAAGATCGCCCCGATCAGCCCGGCCTTTCCGCGGCAATGCTGACCGACCATCACGTTTTCCTTCACTGTCATCGTTGGAAAGAGTCGCACATTTTGGAAGGTCCGGGCCAGGCCCAGCTCAAGGATCTGGTTGGGACGCAAGCCGACCACGTTGTGTCCGTCGAAGACGATGTTGCCGCTGTCGGGTGTCTCCATGCCGGTGACGAGATTGAAAAAGGTGGTCTTGCCGGCGCCGTTAGGGCCGATGACGCTGACAATCTCACCCTGGTCGACCTCGATGTTGAGGCTATTGATGGCGCGCAAGCCCCCGAACGCTTTGCTGATGCTTTCGATGCTGAGCAACGACATCAGCGAGGGGGCTCGGTGGTGGTTGCATCCGTTGTCGGCTTGTCGCCGTAGATATCAAGCCAGGCGTCCTGGGACAGCTCGTCGGCGTGGAGCTCCTGGGCGCGCCGCTTACTGGGAATAAACCCTTCCGGCTTGGTCAACATCATCACGATCAGGAGAACGCCGTAGAAAAGGAACTGGTACTGCGAGAACTCGCGCAGGAGGTTGGGCAAGACGATCAACACCAGCGCTCCGAGCGCCACCCCGGGGACGCTGCCCATGCCACCGACGATGATGATCACCAAGACGGTGACGGACACCACGATGTCAAAGGAGTGAGGAAAGACCGATCCGATCTGGGCACCGAAGAGGGCGCCGCCAAAGCTGGCCAATACCGCTCCGACCACGAAGGCCGAGAGCTTCGCGGTGACGACATTTACCCCCATCGCCTCGGCCACCGATTCGTCCTCTCGCATCGCCATCCAGGCACGACCCCAGCGTGAATTCTGGAGGGCGAAGGTCACATACGCGGCGATCAAGACGAAGAGGAAGATCGGATAGAAGTAATCCTGCGGCGTGCTCAATTGCAGCGGCCCGATCTGGAGATCAGGGATATTGGTGATCCCTTGGGCACCGCCGAAGATCGGGGCAAGCCACTCGGAGTTGAAAAGGATGCGAGCGATCTCACCGAACCCGAGCGTGACAATGGCGAGATAGTCGCCGCGCATGCGAATGACCGGCGTTGCCACCATCAGCCCGGCGAGCGCTGCGGCGATCATCACGAAGGGGATGGCGACGATCAATAGCAGCTGCGGAGTGAATGCCGGCGACTGGGGCGACGTGAGGATGGCCCCGGTGTACGCCCCGACGGCGAAGAAAGCCACGTAACCGAGATCGAGCATGCCGGCGTAGCCAACCACGATGTTGAGGCCCAGAGCCATAAGAAGGTAGATGCCGGCAGTGTCGAGCACCTGGCTGACGAAAGGGCCCATGACCTTGGGCACAAACCACAGGATGATCAAGATGACGGCCGCCGCGATCAGCGAGAACCTCGTTCGCTGTCCGCGAGGCATCGCCTCGATTCGCTCGCGGAGAGTCGTTTCGCGCCCCCCGAGCAGCCAATACGCGACAAAGACAACGATGAAGACGGTGATCGCGCCGACAATCGTCAATGCGCCGCCGCGGCCGGTGAACAAGAAATCGGTCAGGAACTCGGCGCTGAGACCCGCAAAGAGTTGACCGACGAGGTCGGTGAAGAGCGCAAACATCATTACCCAAACCAGGGCCGGCAAGAGCGATCGCTTCAGCCGGACCGGGAGGAGATGAACTCCCGCCCCGATGGCGCCGGCCACCGCCGAGATGGCGACGATGGCGATGATCGCCGCCCCGAGGGGAAGGCCGAAGGTGAGAATTTCGAGGAGCTGGGGCGATAGCTGCACGAAGACGCCCCGCAGATCGAACGTCGACATGAGGGCGGCCAGCACCCCGACGCAAAGCCCGCCCAGGGCGCCGGCCAAAGCTCCGGCAACGAGATTGCGACTGTTCGCCCGGGCGGGAGCGAATCCTTCGAGGGCTGCAGGGGGTTTTCCGGCCATCCATCCGAACGCGAAGGCCAGCAGGTAGAGGAACAAAAGGCCGAGCGGGAGGATCGGATCGATTAGAAGTCGGGTTTGAAACGTGCCGACGATTCCGGTCGCAGCCACCAGGACCATCGCCACTCCACCAATCAGTCCGAGCCTTGCGGCGCGGCCGAGGTCGACCGGGGGCGCTGGGCGCAGTTCGACTTCGACTGGTCGGGCGGGCGAAGGTGCGGTCACCTGGGCCACGAAATCAGGTCCTGTCTCGGGAGAGGCGTTCGCCAAGGATTCCGGTCGGACGGAAGATCAGCACCATCACCAGGGCGGCATAGGCGACGACATCTTTGAGCTGGCTGAACGCGGGGATGTCATAACCGGCCAAGACCAAGCTGGGCCCAACCGACTCCACTACGCCCAAACTGACTCCTCCCAGCATCGCCCCCAAGATGTTGCCGATTCCGCCCAGGACTGCGGCGGTGAACGCCTTGATCCCGGGAAGGAAACCCGAGAAGTAGTTGAGGCTGGGAAACACCAACCCCCAGAGGGCGCCCGCCACCCCGGCCATGGCTCCTCCGACGGCAAAGACCGTGACGATGGTGCGGTTGACGTCGATCCCCATCAACGCGGCTGTCTCCTGGTCCTCGGACACTGCTCGCATCGACTTTCCGGTCCGGGTCCGCTCAACGAACAAATAGAGAGCGATCATCACAATGACCGTCACCACGATCACGACGACGCGGGAGGTGGGGATGAGCGACCCAGCCACGTTGATGGTGCCGCGTAGGGGTTCCATGCGGGGGAAGTCCTTGGTGCTGGGGCCCACCAACCCACTCACCAAGTATTGGATGGTGAACGACGCCCCGATCGAGGTGATGAGAGGGATCAAGCGGGGGGCGTTGCGCAGCGGGCGGTAGGCGATGCGCTCGAGTAAGACTGCCAACGAGGCCGAGGTTGTCATCGCCGCGACGAACACGATCAATAGAGATACGAATGGGCTGGCGATCCACAAACTCGTCGCGGCCAAACCATTGGCGACGTAGAAGGCCATCATGGCTCCCACCATGAACACCTCGCCGTGGGCGAAGTTGATGAACCGAAGCACCCCGTAGACCATCGTGTAGCCGAGGGCGATGAGGGCAAACACCGAACCGGTCGAGGCGCCAAAAATGAGCAGGTCGCGCCACTGCGCGCCGCTCAGCCGACCGGAGGAAATGCTCTGATAGGAGCCGTAAAGAATGACCGCCAAAGCCGCGATCCGGAGTCCCCAAAGGAAGATTGTGACCGGAGTGACCCGCGACGCGCTACGGATGGGCCTGGCGGGGACTGAGATCGCTTCTGACATCTAGGCAGTGTCTCCGGGTTGGTTGCCCGGTGCCGTCGACGACGGCACCGGGCACTCTCTCTCTTGCGATTATCCGCTAGAGACCCAGATCCTCCCGGGTGTACGTAACAAGGACGTTGCCGCGTACGGCTTCGATGTCAGCTTCGGCCTCGGTGTTTTGCATGATGTTGATACTTGGCGCAGCGCAGTCGCCAAACTCATCACAGCTCAACGTTCCGGTGAGACCTTCGTAGGTCATGCTGCCCAGCTCGTCCCGCAGCGCCTGCAGGTCGATGACAAGGGTGTCACCCGACATCTGCGCAATCGTCTCAATGGCGGTGAACACCATGTTGGCGGCGTCGAAGGCGTGGGCATGGAACGACTGGATCGGCGGTTCTCCGTACTCTTCCTCGTACTGGGTCACGAAGTCCTCGTACGCAGGAGTAGTCGGCGTGGTCGGGCCGGAGAAGTACATTCCTTCCGACTGGGGAAGGGTCACATAGGTGTCCGACAGCAGTCCGTCGGCGCCCATCAGGACTACGTCCTCCAGACCGGCGATGCTTGGGGCCTGCTCGGGGATGAAGTCGCCAGCCGGCTGGAAGATCGGGAAGAAGATCAGCTCAGCGCCGGCTGCCGAGGCCTCGGTGAGAGGCGTCGTCATATCGGTCTGATCGGCGGTTACTGCCGTGCTGAGCACGATCGTCCCACCCAACTCCTCGAACGGCCCTTCAAAAGCCGACGTGAGACCCTGGGTGTAAGGGTCACCATCGTTGATGGTGGCGACCTGGGTCAGACCCAGTTCCTCGAACACGAACTTGGCCGCAGCCGCACCCTGGATGGCGTCGTTGTGTGCTGTCCGGTAGTAGCCATCGTGATGCTCGGCCGATTCGTTGCCCGCCAGGTCAGAGGTGAGCACCGGCGAGGTGTTGGAGCCCGAGATCAGGATCCGACCAGCCGATGTGATCACATTGGAAGCAGGAACTCCTGCCCCCGAGCAGCTCGTCCCGATCACCGCAACGACCTGGGGGTCGGCGATGATCCGGGTGGCGCCGGTTTGGCCGCCTTCCGAGTTGCAGAGGTCGTCCTCGTTGAAGGCGAGCTCGATCGAATGGCCGGCGATCTCGCCCTTGTTGGCGATAGCGATTTCGATACCGCGGACTTGATCCAATCCGAGGCTGGCGACGTCGCCGCTGATTGCCTGCAGGCTGGCGATCTTGATCGGGTCGCCGGCGGCGATCTCGATCACGCCCAGCTCGCCCGCAGCCATCGTGGTGCTGGTGTCGGCCATGGTGGTGCTGGTGTCGGCCAGGGTGGTCGTTACATCGCCACCGACCGTGGTGGTGACGCCGTCCGCGGTCGTGGCAGAAGTGCCACCACCACAGGCGGCGAGGATCAGGGCCAACGCCCCGAGCACCGCCAGCATGTGAATTCGACGTTTAGTCATTGTTTTCCTTCCATTTGTATTCGTTGAATACTGACGCGAATCGCGTCATGCCACAGCATACCGGCGCTTGCGAACGAGCCGTCGGCAGAAGAATCGATTCCTCGCCGCTTACGCTGGGCGAAGTGTCAGAGGAAATTGCCGCTCGCGATGCCTATCGGGCCCGGAACGAAGCCGTCGTCAAAGAGGTGACTGCGGAAGGAGTGATTCTCGATCGCACGGTCTTCTACGCTCGGGGCGGGGGCCAGCCTGGTGATATCGGGAGGCTCTACACCGAGAACGGCGTGGTCGAGGTCTCCGACACGGTGCGAGCCCAAGGAAATGTCCTACACGTGGTCTCTGAATCTGAAAAGCTCGAACCGAACATGCCAGTAGAAGCCGTAATCGATTGGGATCGCCGCTACCGGCTGATGCGGACTCACACCGCTTTGCACGCCTTGTCAGGGGTCGTCTTTTCTCGGTTCGGGGCGAAAGTCACCGGCGGCAACATGGAGCCCGGCGTCGCCCGCATGGATTTCGAGCTCGTCTCGATGTCGGTGGAGTTCGGCCGCCAGGTCGAGGAGATCCTCAACGCCGAGCTAGTCAAGGGTTATCCGGCCGAGGTGATCTTCATGGCCCGGGAGGCCGCGTTGCAAGATCCCGATTTGATCCGCACCAAGGTGAATCTCATCCCCGACTACGTCAAAGAGATCCGAGTGATCGACATCGTGGGGCTCGACCGGCAGGCCGACGGCGGCACCCACGTCGCCTCGACCCTCGAGGTCGGACGGGTGGCGGTGACCAAGACCGAGTCGAAAGGCAAAGCCAACAAACGGATGCGAATCGAGCTCGCCGACAATTAGCGACGTTCTCTGGGCTGGCATCGTTGTACAACAACGCTGCGAACCCTGGGTTCGCAAAAAGGAGATCGTATGGCGGAGAAGTGGAAAAGTGTGGATGAGTACATCGCGTCGTTCCCAGAGGAGGTGCGGCCGGTGCTCGAAGATGTGCGGAGGACGATCAAGACCGCGCTGTCCGAAGCCGAGGAAGTGATCAGCTACAACATCCCGACTTTCAAGGTTGGTGGGAAGTACCTCGTCTACTTCGCCGGCTGGAAGAAGCACATCAGCATCTACCCGATCCCAGGCGGCGATGAGGTATTCGAGAAGGAGCTGACGCCATATCGGACCGGGCCGGGGACTTTGCGATTCGCTCTCAACCGGCCGATGCCTCTCGATCTGATCGATCGAGTGACCAAGCATCTTCAGAAGGGCCGGCCTAGCCCGCCCTAGCTCGGGCCGCCCGCAGGAGCTCGCGGTTGGCGTAGTCAATGGAGGCGGTGACTGCTTCGATGTCGGGAAACGCGTCGAAGTCGGCGTGAACGCCCCACGCCACCGAGCCGTTGTAAGAGAACAGGGCAAGGCCCAAGCCGTGTTGTGCCCACAGTGGGACGATCGGGTAGTTGGCGAGCATCGGCGCTTCCAACAGGTACATCGGGAACTGGGGACCCGGGACATTGGTGACCGTCAGGTTGAAGGGTCTCATCAACGGTCCGACCACCCGGTTGGCGAGCGAGATGATGGTGAGGGGGGTGCCTCGCGAGAGCTCGACCAGGGTGGCGGCGCCAAGCGCCTGATTGGTCGACTTGAGCTTTTGCGTTTCGGCTTTGATCTTCTCGAGCCGCGACGCTGGGCTCGAGTCGTCGACGGGCAGGGTCACCAGCCACATCGCCACCTGATTGCCGAGCGAGCCACGCTGATCAGCGCGGCGAGTCGACACCGGATTCATCGCCCGAAACTCGACTCCCTCGAGATTGAAATCGCGGTGTTTGGTGAGAAACCGGCGGACGGCGCCGGCAGCGATAGCGAGGACAACGTCGTTTACCGATCCGCCCAGGACCTTCCGGATCTCCTTGATGTCAGCCAACGAAGTAGCGGTCCAATCGAAGCGGCGGTTGGGGCCCAGATCGGGGTTGAGGGGGGTGCGGGTGGCGGGACGGAGCCAGCCCGATTTCAACGAGTTGAGTGCGGCGAGGCCACGCCCACCAACGCTGAGCGCCACCTCGCGGCCGCGGGTGGTGAGCGTCCGGAGATTGGTGAGCGTGTCGATCGCAGTGCGGGTGGTTCGAGCTGCCTCGGCAACTGCCAGCTGGCTCGGACTCGGCACCCGTCGCGCCTTCCAGTCCGTCACGGGTTCCACCTCGGACGTGGGGGTCACGTTCAGCAGGATCGTCGTCAGGTCGACGCCCGAAACCCCATCGACCATCGAGTGGTGAATCTTGGCGATGATCGCAAACCGATTCTCGTTGAGGCCCTCGACGACCCAAAGCTCCCACAGCGGCTTGGCCCGATCGAGCGGTTGGGAGACCACGCGGCCAGCGAGCCGCTTGAGCTGCTCGTCGGTGCCCGGGCGGGGGAGGCTCGAATGGCGCACGTGGTAATCGAAGTTGAAATGGTCATCGTCCACCCAGACCGGGTGGCGATTGCCCGGAGTCCACGCGAGTCGTTGGCGGTAACGAGGGATGTAGGCGAGCTTCCCTCCGATGTGCTGGCGAATGCGTTCGATGTCGATTCCACCTGCGTCGGTTTGCAAGTCAGCGCCAGCGAAGAGAGCAACCCCGGCAACGTGCATATGGGTGTTCGGTGTCTCCAGGGCGAGAAACGACGCATCGAGGTGCGAGAGAGGCTCGTAGAACAGAGAATCCATCGCGAGCGAAATCTAGAGCTCGGGGTGCGCCTCTGCTCCTTCGAGGTGCCAGGGGACCGAGCTCAATGCCACGCCGGGCTCGAAAACGAGGCTGGCTTTGATGGCAAAGGCCGTCTGGTTGTGCAGCAACTGACTGCGATAACCCGGTACGACGAACTCGGGGATGATGACATGGATGAGTGTGCCGGGAGGGGCGTCCCGGCGGAGACGCCGCACGTATCGAACCAGTGGACGCGTGATTCCTCGGTAGGGGCTCTCGAGAATCTGCAGCTCGCCATATTCGGGTTCCCAGTTCGCGAGGACCCGATTGCGTTGGTCGGGGTCGATGTCGAGGTGCGCGGCGATCACCGAATTTGTGTGGAGAAGCTTGGCATAGGAGAGCGCCCGCCTGACTGGAACGGTGACGTCGGCGGTGAGCACCACCACTCTCTGGTCAACGATCTGGTCCTTGTTCATAGCTGCTTTTCTGAGCCCGCTGTGCTTCTGATAGGTCAGATCAGTGACCACTACTCGAGGAAGGAACAGCAATAGAAGCTTGACGACGAGGCCGTGGGGGTGGAGCAGCAGTGTTCCGAGACGGCGGCGGCGAACGAGCTCGGGAATGACCACTGTGATGAAGGAGTCCGGGTACTCAACTGCCTGTTGAGCGACGAAGTCGCGCATGGTCCGGAACGGTCGCTTTCTTATGGGATCTATGACATGGAGTGGCTGGGCGGGGTAGAGACGATCCCACGTGTCGAGCAGGTCCTCGTCGCCCACTTCACGCACGTGCAAGACCGTCACGTGAGCCGGTTGGATCATCTCTGCGTACTCGATCGCTCTTTGGGTAGCACGGCCGGTGTGAGAGGCCAGAACGATCGCTCGATTAGACGTTGGGACCGGCGGATCTCCCACCAAACGGAGCCGATCTGCCACCGATATGTAGTGGCTCCGGATCGTGAGCATTCCCCAAACGATGAGCGGGATCGCCACGAGCACGATCCACGCACCATGGGTGAACTTGACAGCGGCGATGATGACCAACACCGCCGCCGTGGTGATGGCGCCGATTACGCTGAGGATCAGCGACCGTTGCCAGCCCGGCTCTTTGAGCCGGATCCAGCGACGCACCATGCCTGATTGGGAGAGGGCAATGGAGAGAAACACCCCTACCACGTAAAGCTGCACGAGCCGGGTGACCTGAGCATCGAAGGCCCAGATCAGAAGACAGGCGATTGTCGCCAGTAGCACGATGCCATTGGAAAAGACGAGCCGGTCGCCAAGGTTGCGGAACTGCCTGGGCATCAACTTCTGTTTCGCCAGGACCGCCGAAAGCCGGGGAAAGTCCTGATAGGCAGTGTTTGCCGCCAGGAAAAGAATCGCGGCTGTGACGATCTGGAGTATCCAGAATCCGAATCCTTCATTGAAGGCGGCCCGCCCGATCTGGGATATGACGGTGCCGTAGGTGTCGACGGTCTCTTCCGATATGCGGACTCCGAAGAGACGGGCGAGAGTCGAGATCCCGAGGAACATCGAGATGCCGATTACTCCCATGATGATCAATGTCAACGACGCGTTCTTGGCCTTGGGCGGACGGAAGGCCGGGACGCCATCGGCAATCGCTTCGACTCCCGTCAGGGCGGTGGAGCCGGAGGCGAATGCCCGCAGGAGCAAGAAGAGAGAGACCGCGCCCACCTCAGGAACAATCTCGGCGGAGGCGGAGATAGCTTGCGGACAGATTCCGTCTGCACATTCGATCAGCCCGGTGATCAGCATCAAGAAGACAGTGGCGACGAACGCATAGGTGGGGACGGCAAAAAGCGCTGAAGACTCTTTGGCCCCCCGCAGGTTTGCGATCGAGATCAACAGAACGAAAACGATGGCGATACCGACTCGGTAGGGGAGGGCTTCGGGAACTGCGGAGGTGATGGCGGCGGTACCGGCCGAAACCGAGACGGCGACCGTCAGCGTGTAGTCAGTTAGGAGGGCGGCCCCGGCGATGGTCCCCGGGTAAAGCCCGAGGTTGTCGTAGGTGGCCATGAAGGCACCACCCCCGTTGGGGTAGGCGCGGATCATCGGGGGGTGGGTGGCGATGATGATCGCAAAGAGCACGGCGATGCCGAGCGCCACCGGGGTCAAACGGGCGAAGGCCCCGGCCCCCGCCAGGGCCAGCACGAGCATTGCCTCCTCAGTGGCGTAGGAAACCGACGACAGCGCATCCGAAGCGAAAACCGGCAGCGCCAGCCGCTTGGAAAGAAGCTGATGTTCTGCTTGGTCGGTGGCCAATGGCCGCCCGATAACTCGGCGTTTGAAGCCCGCCCAACTAGTCAAAATTCCCAAACGCCGACGTCAGGCGCGACCGATCAGATTACCCCTCACCAGTGGTTTTCTGGTGCGCCCGGAGGGATTCGAACCCCCGACGCCCGCCTTAGGACGGCGGCGCTCTATTCCACTGAGCTACGGGCGCACCCACCCATTCTTGGGTTCTCACACATCAAACGCAATCAATAGGTTGCGTTTTGATGCGCGAGAATGGAGGTCATGGCTGACGAAGAAGACCGTATCGCGCTGTTTCTGGACTTTGAGAACCTGGCCATCGGGGCTCGAGAAGCCCTGGGCGGCCAGGATTTCGATTTCAAACCGGTAGCGGACGCATTGGCCGAGCGGGGCCGGGTCATTTCGCGAAAGGCTTACGCCGACTGGTCGATGTTCGAAGAAGAACGACGGATGCTGACCCGGCATCACCTGGAGCTGATCGAGATCCCTCAACGTCTGGGAGCCTCGCGCAAGAACGCGGCTGACATCAAGATGGCCGTCGATGCCATCGAGCTGGCCTTCGAACGCGACTACATCACGACGTTTGTACTCGGCACCGGCGATTCCGATTTCACACCGCTCGTCCACAAGCTGCGCGAGCTGAACAAAAAGGTCATCGGGGTCGGGATCAAGGGCTCAACCTCGGCACTGTTACCGCCGGCCTGCGATGAGTTCTTGTTCTACGAAAATCTTGAAGGCGTCGAGCCGCGGCCCGCTTCCCAGCCGCGGGGGCGCAAGCGAGCCACCCCAGCTGTTCCCGAGCCAGTGGAAGACCCCGTCAACGTCGCCGAGGACGTAGAGGACCTGGAGCCCCTCATCACCGGGACTCTCGCGGGACTGCAGCGAACGAGCGGCGAGGCCGTTCTCGCCTCCTCGCTGAAGCGCGCCGTGCTTCGCAAGGACTCGACGTTCTCTGAAGCGGACTACGGCTTCCGTGCCTTCGGCGAGTTGTTGCGTCATCTTGAAGAGCAGGCGGTAATCCAACTGGCCGACGGACCCGCCAAAGGTGATCCGCTGGTCCAGTTCCCGGAGAATGGCGGCGAGGAGAACAAGGCTTTCGACCTGTTGGTAAAGGTGGTCCAAGACGTCCAGAAGCAGAATGGTCAACCGTCGCTTTCCGGTCTCAAGAATCAGGTGAGAAAACGCGACCCCGAGTTCTCGGAGAAGAAATTTGGATTTGGGGGCTTTCTCCAGTTTTGCAAAGCGGCAGCCACCAGGGGTCTGATCGAGCTCGAATGGGATGAGGCCCAGAGCGACTACCTGGTCCGGGTGCCCTAAAGCCCGACCGCCAGAATGATCATCCTGGACGCCGCGGAGACGCGAGCAGCGCTCCCGATGGGGGTGGCGATCGAGGCGATGAAGGTCGGGCTGGGCGATGACCGCGAGGTTCCTCTGCGCGCTTTCCTGGGGGGCTCGGCATTCATGCCCGGGCGGGCCGGCGAAAACACCGGTGTAAAGGTTGTCTCGCTGGTGCCGGGCAACCCCGTGGGTCTGGTCGCGGTGTTCGGCCCGAACGGCGACCCGCTCGGGATAGTCGACGGCCCCACACTGACGTCGATCCGAACCGGAGCCGCGGCCGGTCTCGCCACCGAGCTCATGGCGCCACCCGGGGAGGCGGTGCTGGCGATGCTGGGCGCCGGAGCTATGGCTGTTGATCAGATCGCCGCCGTCGCGGCGGTGAGACCGCTCACTGAGATCAGGATCTGGAGCCGGGACGCAACTCATGCACAGCGCCTGGCAGCGAAGGTAGGTGGGGTCGCAACGCCAACAACTGCTGACGCAGTAGGAGGAGCGACGATCGTTTCGACTGCGACCCCGGCGCGCTCGCCCCTGTTTGACGAGGCTGACGTGACCGGCCCCGTTCACGTGAACGCGGTCGGAGCCTTCACTCCGGAAATGTGTGAGATCCCCCCGGGCCTCGTCCGGCGGGCGTTTGTCGTCGTCGACGACCTCCTGGCGGCGGCCACCGAAGCCGGCGATCTGCTGCAAGCCGGGGTGGAGGCTGACTGCACGCTGGCCGACCTCATCAGTGGGCGCCGTTCGGTTCCAACGGGAAGCACCTTTTTCAAATCGGTTGGCATCGCTTCCCAGGACGTCGCGGCTGGAGTCGCGGCACTGGCTCGGGCGCGCGAACTGGGCCTCGACCGCTCTAAGGATTCAATGATCGGGGGTCAGTAACATTCCGATCATGTGTAGGTCGATTAAGCAGCTCCGCGAAGGCAACGAGATTGCTACCCCCGAAGAGATCGAAGCGGCCGCCCTCCAGTTTGTCCGAAAGGTTTCGGGTTACAGGGCGCCGTCGAAGAAAAACACCGATGCATATGACCTGGCTGTGCGCGAGATCAGCGACTCGGCCGCCCGTATGCTCGAATCAATCACCGTGCGAACGGCTGTCTGACCCCTGATCCCTTAGGATTTTCCAGCTATGGACATCGCCCTTGCCATCATCATTGCGGCGGCAATCCTGGTTGCCACCAGCGTCTACCTGAGTCGTCGGCGAAAAGCGCTCGAGGCCGAGCTGGGGATCCAGGTGCCGGATCGGAGAAGCAAGCGGCTCCCCACCCCCGCAGCTGAAACAACAGAAAATCGGGCCGGACTTGAGCCAACGAGCTTCCACGTCGATGGCGACAAGGCGATTGTGCGCTTCGACGTGCCTCTGCCGCCCGGGGAAGTGGATGAAATACTCGCCGACGTGTTGGTCAACGAGGCCATCGAGGTCGTGCGGGAAAAGCGGCATTCACTTCCGCTCAGCCATCTCACCGAGGTGGTGGCCGAAGCCGGGAGGGACGAGGTGCGGCGTGTCGGAAGCGCGCGCCTTTCCCAACCGGGGACTCTGCCGCCGCGTGCGACCGGAGTCGACCTGCTCAACCTGACGGCGCTCTCCGACGATCCTCTGCAATCGTCGTTCTCCGAAGCCCGCCCCGGCGTTCACGCGGGCGTCGAGCCGACCAGCCGGGCAGACGTCCTCCCACCGCTTTCCCGCGAGCTCCGGATTCCCCGAGCCGTCGAGAGCGGTTTACGCGCCAACGGGATCGACCCTGCCGACATTTCCCCCGGCGGTTTGGTAACCGGCTTGCTCAACCTTTTTGGTTACCAGCTCAGTCCAACCGGAATCAGCTCTTGGATCGCCTCCAAGGGTGGAGAGACGACCTACATCGCTGAGGAGGCATACAAAGACGGCGACCATCCGGAGCTGAGCGAGGCCGCCATCCGCAAGTTTCTGATCGACTTCGGTGGTACCGGGGCAAATCGAGGGATGCTCGTCACCGACAAGTACGGGCCTTTCGAGATCTATGAACTCGAACGGCGCAATCCTCGGGTGCGCTTTGTAACCCGCAGCCGTTTACAGCCGATGATTGACTCCCTTTCTCTTTCCTAGGGGCTTAAGGACTAATCCTCTGGGTGGAGGGAACTAATCATCGATTCCTTACATCCAACTTCTCAACCGGCTGGGTCAAAGCAATGACAAAGGGGTAGGATTGGCCAAAGATTTGGATTGCAGCCAAGGAGGCCCGAGCCAAAATGCCCAAAGGTTCTGAGTGGATCATCATCGTCGCTGTCGTCATCCTCCTTTTTGGGGCCCGGAAACTCCCCGAGCTAGCCCGGTCCCTAGGGGCTTCGGCCAAGGAGTTCCGCAAGGGGATCCAAGAGGGCTCCCACGAGGAGCCGGCCGAGACGCCACCCGCTCCCAACAATCCCTAGCGCCTGACCTTCGGTCTAAAGCCGTTCTGGTAGGAACTAAAGCCGACCGGGCAGCGTTTTCCCTCGTGAGGCCTTATGACTGAGGCCTTTCCTATTAGTTGGGAAGAGGTTGCGCGGAGTCATGGTCGCAAGATTTACAACTATGCCTATCGGCTATGTGGCAACAGCCACGACGCCAATGACCTCGTGCAAGAAGTCTTGCTCCGAGTCCGGGGCGGCCTCGCCGACTATCAACCCGGCTCCTTCGAAGGCTGGCTCTGGCGTATCACCCGCAACGCTTTTCTTGACGACGTCCGCCGCCGTCGCCGCCGGCCCACGGTGTCCCTCCAGTCGGATTCCGACCTCCAAGGCCGATACTCGGCGCCGAGCCCGGACGAAGTCCTGTCGAGTGTCCGGTTTGATGAGGACATCCAAAAGGCTCTCCTCGACCTCCCCTTGGATTTTCGGGAGGCCGTTGTCATGTGTGACGTGATCGGCCTCAGCTATGAAGAGATCGCCATCGCCGTAGGGGCGCCGGTCGGCACGGTCCGGAGCCGCATTCATCGCGGGCGCCGGCTGCTGAGGGAGCGACTGTCGTGATTGGCCACCTCGACGAAGAGCTTTCGGTCTATCTCGATGGTGAGCTCTTGGCAGACGAGGCTCGCAAGGTCACGGCCCACCTGGCCGGATGCGACTTCTGTCGTGATTCCCTAGGCGAGCTAATCGAGATCAGGGCCCGGCTCCGCTCACTCCAGATGATGGATTACGTCTGGCAACCATCGACCCATGCTCGGGTGATTCCGCTTCGTCGACGTGCCCGGGTTGTCGCCGGCACGGCGGCGGCAGCCGTCGCACTAATCGTGGCGGTGGCGGCGC
>Ga0136622_10000609_pt1 | contig 14673 bp, 11 predicted proteins | sample AntDrymUQ4482106_2_FD_104803 | JGI IMG/M metagenome (GOLD analysis project Ga0136622, IMG submission 104803) | Polar desert sand microbial communities from Dry Valleys, Antarctica - metaG UQ448 (21.06) | ecosystem: Environmental > Terrestrial > Soil > Desert | place: Antarctica: Dry Valley...
CCCTCCGATTGTCGTTCGGCGACGGACCGGCCGCCTTGGTCAACCCGCGACGCACCCTCCACTCCGAGAGATCGCCGGCCCCAGCCGCGACATGTGAGAGCGTTGCTCCATGCCTGGGAAGGGAAAGTCCGTTGGCTGAGATGTTCGAACGTCGCCAGTCGTTCCAGACGATCGCCTGGTTCCGCGATCTATACGTGCGGCAGCTTCTGAACCTGGATCCCCCCTACCAGCGGCGTTCGGTGTGGAATCAGGCATATCGCAACTTCTTCATCGAGACAATCCTTCTGAAATATCCTGCGCCCGCGATCTTCATTCACGAGGATATTTCTCCTGAGGGACTTGCCACATACAGCGTGGTGGACGGCAAGCAACGCCTCACTACCATCTTCGAATTCGCCAACGAAGTCTTTCCCGTTGCAGATGACTCAATTCTCCCCCGTCTTGCCGGGAGTTCCTTCTCCAGTCTGCCTGACGACGTCAAGAAGGCTTTCTGGAGCTACCAATTCTCGGTTGAATACCTCCCTACCACGGACGAGGCGACTCTGACCAACGTCTTCGACCGAATTAATCGAAACGTCGCCCGCCTGCAGAGGCAGGAACTGCGTCATGCCCGGTTTGGTGGCGCGTTTGCTTCGGCGGTTGAGCGACTGAACGATCACCTGATTGAGAAGTTTGGCTTCGACCTGCCGCGCATCGCTCTATCCTCACGCAGACAAATGAAAGATGTCGAGCTAGTAGCGCAGCTCTTGCTCCTCCTCGAGAATGGTCCCCAAAGCTTCTCCCAAGACGAGCTGGACGACGCCTACGGTGCCAGAGACGAAGCGTGGGACGCAGCGGAGGAAGTAGAGTCGGGCTTTCGCCACATCGTGTCCTTGCTCTCAACGCTTACTCGTGAGTCGAGTTGGTCCACACCAGTTATGCGACGACTGCGCAACCAAGCGGATTTCTATTCACTGTTCGGCGCTTACGCGCAGCTGTCTAGTAACGCTCGCGAACCAAACCCAGCACATGCTTCCGAGCGACTGTACGAGTTAATGACCACCGTTGCGGACGAGAAGTTGCGCGAAGGGAACGCAGCCGCAGAGGCATACTTCAATGCTGCGCGCTCCGCCTCCAATGATCTTCGGCAGCGGCGTCGTCGCATCGAGATTGTGACGGCCGCCCTTCTGGACGAGACCTGGGGCTGAGATCGTGGGTGTGCCCACCTCCATCAATGAACTTCACCAGAACGGACTAAGTTCGGTTCGGGCACTTGCCGAGATGGTGAAGGCGTCAGTACAGACTTGGTGCGCATCTCGAAACTACCTCTTCAGTTCACGCATCAAGGCGGTCGAGTCACTTTCTGAGAAGCTCGAGTCTGGCCGCTTCAAGGCGTGGGACACAGTCGATGACCGCTTCGCGTGCACCGTCGTAGTGCCCACGGCGACTCACGAGGCAGACGTCCTATCCTTCCTAGGGGCCGTATTTGACCCAGTCGATGTGCGTGCGCGGAATTCGACCAAAAAGGCGCCGGACGTGTTCCGGTTCGACTCCACACGGTGGGTTGGGCGGCTGAATCCATCAGTGGGCGTGGCGGTTGCCCCGGGGGCCGGCGATATCCTTTTCGAAGTGCAGATCCAGACCATGTTCGAGCACGCATGGGGAGTCGTCACTCACGACCTTGTTTACAAAACCGACACTATCGATTGGCGAAAGGCGAGATTAGCCGCTCAGTTGAAGGCAGCCGTGGAGCAAATTGAACTCACGATCGCCATGTTCGAGGAGAGTATCGAGTTCATGCCTGGGTCAGAGCACCCCGAAACGGACGAGAAGGTCGCGCTGGTGCTCGAGCTGCAGCAATTGATGATCAACGGCCGGCTCACGACCGAGCTCCAACCCCAAAGCTGGAGTCGCCTGGCGGATAACGTGAGCAACCTAGTCCGCAGCTATGCTCCCAAGGCCAGCGAGCATCCCCACGCCATGCGCAGATTGCGTGAGTCACTCGTGGGGTTCCTGCAGTCGGACGATGATTTCGTCGACCTGCGCAGCGGGTCGCTCCTTCAGCTCATCCTTGGTTACGTGGGACGGAACGTCGTCGCAGAGGCCAACCTTGAAAACTTTACGGTCGTCGAGAGCAGTGAGCTAAAAGACTTCCACGGCCTCCGAACCATTCCGAAGCCGTTCGCAATACCCGAGTGAGTCGAGGGCCTTCCGCTCAACGAGGCGGTTACACGATACTGCGGAACCACACCACCTATGGCATTCCCAGACAGCATCCGTGAGGAGATCAAAGGCGATGGTCTTGCGCGTCATCAGATGTCGGCGAAGAAGGACTGCTCGATGCGAACCTCCTCTACCGTTCGGGTCTCGGTCCTGACGCCGAGGTCGTATCGCTTGAGCAGCTCGCACAGACGGTCCCCATCGATGAGGTCGACGGGCGGAGCCCCATCGCGCGTGGCCTCCCTCTTGGCGTCTGCGGTGAAGGTGCCGGTCGTGATGAGCAGGCCCTTGTCCCCGCGTCCTGCCATCGCGCCGCGGAAGTCCCGCACGGCACCTGGCCCGACGCTTCCCCGGTAGCGCTTGCACTGGAAGAAGACGGGAAAGCTCACGAGCCCGAGTCGGTAGACACCAAGGCCGTCGATGCCGCCATCCCCGCTCTGGCCGGTGACATTTACGCTGTCGAAGTCCGCCTCGCGCAGGAGTCGCTTCGCCAGCCGCTCGAACGCATCGGGATGCACCGCCATCAGGTGATCGAGGACCTGCTCCTTCCAACCTGGCTCGTCCGCGGAGCCAACTGAGTCGATGTCGTCAGGTTTCGGTGCCCTCTCTCTGCGTGCTTGCCGCAGCCCGGCAACGTGGGTGGACCACAACTCGCGGACGCGCATCTGGCGCTGCTCCTCGTCGAGAGCGGAATCCGTGAGCAGCGCAACGCCCTCGTCTGTCATTGCCCACACGCCACGCGCGCTGTTCGTCAGCAGCCCCATCCCTTTCAGGTAGGTGCGTGCCCAAGCCAGCCGGTACGCGATCTCGGTTTCCGGGCCCTCGTTGTGTAGTACCGCCTGCTGCTCGTCCGTGAAGCCCTCACGCTTGACGACCGTCTCCACCATCTCGCCGATGGAGGCGGACCCTCCCAGCTCGGACACCGCCATCAGCGCGGGCCAGAGAAGCCCGTGATACTGCGGAACTTCGATCGTGGCGACCATTGGCCCATCATCCCTGCTACCCGCCGGCGCCGTCTCCCCATCGCCCGATGCGGACTGCGGGACCTTGCCAGCACAGTCCGATGATGTCGTCGACCGGACGGCGGGGTCGGGGCCCCTGGGTGAGGACCGTGCCTAGACTCCGCCGCCGACGTGCATGTACGCCACGTACACGTGGAGCCACGACCCCGGTCGGGCGGGCCCCGAGGAGAGGCCCGGCGTGACCTCCGCATGACCTAGTCGTGACCTAACGGGAGGTCACCGGGGGTACAAAACGGACACTAGCGGTCACTCGACCGAGAGGCGAAACCGGGTCTGACCTGCGAAGACATCGGAGCGGGTGACGGGAATCGAACCCGCACTGTCAGCTTGGGAAGCTGATGTTCTGCCATTGAACTACACCCGCGACTGGCTGCCCGACCGCGCCGAGCGAGCGGCACGATACTACTGGGCCGGCCGCCGAGCCCACGCTCGCGCGGTCAGGCCTCGGCGTCCAGCGCGCGGGCAAGCCGGCGCAGTCCGCGAGCCGCCTGGCGACGGGTCACGCCGGCCGGTCGCGCCGGGGGTGCGTGGCGTGGGCGGGTGTGACGGGACTGGTCGGCGATCTGCTGCTCGGCCAGGAAGTACGCGAAGTGGTCCATGGTGGTCTCGCTTGTCTGTTGAGGTGGTCTGAGATGTTCAGGCGCGGGCCAGGGAGATGTCGCCGGAGACGGTGGTCACACGCAAGAACACTGAGTCCTCGTCGTCGGCGGGCGGCTCCCCGCCCTCGAGGGCGGAGTGGATGCTGCCGGACAGGCTGCTGACCTCGAGCCAGACGGGTGTGCCGTCGAGTACCCCTACGTGGATGTCGCCGGAGGCCGAGCTGGACTTGACCTGGCCGCTGCGGACCCGGCCGACGTGGTGGCCACCGGACGCGGTGGTGACGGAGACATCCTCGCCAGCCTCGTCGACACTGACATCGCCGGAGCCTGAGTTGACCTGCAGGGGCCCGGCACACGCCTCGACCCGGACGTCACCGGAGCCGGTGGTCACCGAGCAGGCGGCCGCCGCCGAGCGCACGACCACGTCGCCGGAGCCAGCCTGCACCCGCACCACAGCGTCGGCGCGCTCGATCCCGGTGTCGCCGGATCCGGCCTGCACGTACGCCTCCGCGACGTGGTGCAGCTGCACGTACCCGGAGCCGGATTTGGTGCGCACGTTGCCGAGCTGGCCCGTGCTGCGGATGTCGGCCGAGTCCGCGGCTATCTCCAGCGACGAGCCGGTGGGAACCGCGACGCTGATCTCCAGCTCGGGGGCGCGTCGCATGAAACCGATACCGCGACGAGGCATCTTGACGACGATGCGGTCCCCGCGCTGCACGACCGTGGTGCGGTCGATCAGCTCGCGCGCGGTGTCGTCCCCGGAGCGACGCGGGCGGAGGATCACGGTCGTACGGTCGGTGGTCGACGCGTCGACCCGGACCTCGCCCGCGCCGGCCTCTATCGACAGCCGTACCGGGTCGGGCGTTGTGAACCCGTAGGTCAGCTCGTCAGTGTCTGACATGGTGCCGCTCATCTCTTCGGGTGTGGCTCGTACGTTGCTGGAGGCAGTCGCTGGGTCCGCGTTCACCGGACCCACCCCTGGACCCGGCGCTGCTTGCGCGGGCCGAAGCCGGCCTGGGAACCGAACGGCAGCGAGGACAAGTCGATGTCGACGTCGATCGCACTCTCCCGCGTCGCCCGTCGCAGCGCCTGGACGATCCAGCTGTTGAGCGACTGCCCGCGGTTTGACGCGATGTCCTCGGCCCGTGCCTTGACGGCCTCCGGGATGCGCACGGTGATCCGTGCCATGGCGGCGTCGGCCGCCTCGTCCTCGCCGGCTGGCTCGGCAGCCGACTCCTGAGCTGTGGGCTGGGATCCAGGATCGACTGCCGCGGTGACGATCAGCTGCGGCTCCCGGCCCTTCATCCGTACGTCGACGGCCCCGCCGCTCATCGCGGCGGTGATCTCGGCGGCGGCGTCGGCCAGCGCCTCGAGCATTGCCATCCGCACCGCGGGGTCGATGGCAGCAGCCAGTCTCTCGGCGCTGACGCGAGCCTCGGGGCCGGCGGCCTCCGCGACCGTGGCGAGCTCGTCGCGCAGGCGGTCGATGTACGGTGCCAGCTCCATGACGCCACTCTGACATCACTTTGACGGCACGTCAAGCGTCGTACCGACGTCTATATGCGTCAGAACGACGCCGACCATGCCTCCGAACACCACTCTCTGGACGCTCAGCGACAAGGGGAACGCCGGAGGGTGCCGACCAGCGGCCCCACTCGCAGTGTGTTGGCGGGTTGCGCCGTTTTCGCGCGAGATCGCCTCTGACCTGGTCTCATAGCGGCCAGAACGCGCAACCGCGCGCCGGGGGCAACGAAAGGTGAGTCGCGTGGAGACCAGCCAGGTCATATGGATCGTTGTCATCGTGGTCGTGCTCATCGCACTGATCGCGGCGGCTATGGCGATGTCGAGCAAGGCCAAGCAGCGCAAGGACGAAAAGCGTCGCGAACAGGCCGAGGAGAAGCGCGCGCAGGTCGCGCGGGAAGAATCCACCGTTCGCGAGCGGGAGGCTGAAGCGGCCAAGACCGACGCGGATGCCCGCCGGGCCCGCGCCGACGCGGACGCGAAGAGGGCGGAGGCCGAACGGTTGGACGCACAGGCCCAGGAGCGCAGCCACACCGCGGCAATGTCCCGCGAGAGTCAGCACGAGCAGCTGCGCGAGGCCGACCAGATCGACCCGCGCAGCCACGACGGTGCACGTGGCAACGACCAGGAGGAGCGGGGCAACAGCCGACGGGGGTCCGAGCGGGGCCACCGCGGCGACAACCGACACTGAGCACCGGGGGGCCGATCCACCGGCACCGCCCCGGCGGCTCGGCCTGCTTACGGTCCGGCGGGGGCGGCGCCGGTGCCGTCGTCGACCTCGCCGCGGTGCACCGCGGCGAGCAGCAGCTGGGATACGTCCAGTACCTCGACCTCCTCGGGGGCCGCACCGGCCGCCTGCTGTGAGGTCAACCCGTCGGACAGCATGATCCGGCAGAACGGGCAGCCGATCGCGATCTGATCGGCCCCGGTGGCGACCGCCTCGGCGGTGCGGTTGTTGTTGATCCGCTCGCCGATGGTCTCCTCCATCCACATCCGCGCCCCGCCAGCACCGCAGCAGAACGAGCGCTCGGAGTTGCGCGGCATCTCGGTGAACGTGGCGCCTGGAATGACCGCCAGCAGCTCGCGGGGGGGTGCGTACACCTCGTTGTGCCGGCCGAGGAAGCACGGGTCGTGGTACGTGATCGTCTTGCCGTTCACCGCGCCACCGGCGGGCGCCACCGGGGTGAGGCGACCGTCGCGTACCAGCCGGTTGAGCAGCTGGGTGTGGTGCACGACCTCCAGGCGCTCTCCCAGCTCTCCGTACTCGTTCTTCAGCGTGTTGAAGCAGTGCGCACAGGTGGCGACCACCTTCGTCGCGCGCGCCTCGGCCAGCACCTCGATGTTCTGCGTCGCCAGCAGCTGGTAGACGAACTCGTTACCCGATCGCCGCGCCGGGTCGCCGGTGCAGGTCTCACCGTCTCCCAGCACGGCGAAGTCGACACCCGCGGTGTGCAGCAACTCGGCCACCGCGCGGGTGGTCTTCTTCGCCCGGTCCTCGTACGCGCCGGCACAGCCGACCCAGAACAGGTACTCGACCTCGGTCAGGTCGGCCGGGTCGGCGTCTGCTGGGCCACCCACCACCTTGACGTCGAACGGCAGCCCCTTGGCCCAGTCCATCCGCGCGGAGGCGGGCATACTCCACGGGTTGCCCTTGTTCTCCAGCCCCTTGAACAGCTGGTTGAGCTCGGCCGGGAAGTTCGACTCCACGAGCACCTGGTAGCGGCGCATGTCCATGATGTGGTCGACGTGCTCGATGTCGACCGGGCACTGCTCGACGCAGGCGCCGCAGCTGGTGCACGACCACAAGACGTCGGGGTCGAGGACACCGCCCTCTGCGGCGGTGCCGATGAGGGGACGCTCGGCCTCCCTGGCAACTGCCTCGGGCAACGATTCACGCTCGCCCTCCGCGGCCTGCAGGTACGGCGCCTTGGCGAAAGCGTGGTCGCGCAGGTCGAGGACGAACAGCTTGGGCGACAATGGCTTGTCGGTGTTCCACGCTGGGCACTGCGACTGGCATCGGCCACACTCGGTGCAGGTGGCGAAGTCGAGCATGCCCTTCCAGGTGAAGTCCTCGACCTTGCCGCGACCGAAGACGTCGGTGTCCGGGTCGGCCTCCTCGAAGTCCAGCAGCCTGCCGTTGCTGCGCATCGGGAGCAGCGCGCCCAGCGCCTTCGGTCGGCGGGAGAACAGCACGTTGAGCGGCGCGATGAAGATGTGCAGGTGCTTGGAGTTGACCACGATCACCAGGAAGGTGAGCATCACGCCGATGTGTGCCAAGAGCCCTACCGACTCGAGCGCCTCGTTGGTGTCGGCACCCAGCGGCTCCAGCGCCGCCGCGGCGGCCTGCGACACGAACGCCCCGGAGTCGTACGGGAAGTGACCGGTATTGATGCTGGCACCCCGGAACAGGAACATCGTCCAGAGCACGTTGAAGATCATGAACAGGATCAGCCAGGCACCGCCGAGGTGCGAGCCCTTGAACCGGGATCGGCGGTCGAGCCGTGCCGGCGAGTTGCGCACCCGGATCAGCGCGAACGTCACGATGCCGAGCAGCGCCAGCGCCGCGATCAGGTCCTGCGCGAAACCGAGAACCGCCCACTGCCCAACCAGCGGGATGTGGAAGCCGGCATCGAACAGGGCGCCGTACGCCTCGAGGTAGACAGTGCCGAGGATGAGGAATGCCCAGAACACGAAAAGGTGCGCGAGCCCGGGCACCGACCACTGCAGCAGCTTGCGCTGGCCGAACACCTCGACCAGCTGGGTGCGCGCCGCCTCGCCGAGCCGAGCGCGTACGCCCTCGACCCGCTCCGGCGCCGGCTGCCCACTCATGGCCAGCCGGTAGAGCCAGCGCACCCGCGCTCCCGCGACGGCCAGGGCGAGCAGGGTCAGCCCGAGCCCGAGCACCACAAGGAGCATGATGGGTATGCTACAACCGCGCTCCGACCGCTCGAGACGTCACACGAGTCGGGGTGTGTATCGCTGGCGCGTTCTGACGCCCGGGGCGGTCGGGCAGCTCGGGGGTGGGGGTGGCGCACACGAGGTGGGCGGTGTTCGCTGAGGCCCGTGCAGGCCGTGGTGGAGGTCGGGGTGGGGCCGGTGGCCCCCGCCGACGTGGTGTCGATCGCTCGCGACGGGGCTCGCGTTCGGCTGGCCCCGGACGCCGTCACCGCGATGCAGCACGCGCGGGAGGCGGTCGAGGCGCTCGCGGCCGACACGTTGCCGCACTACGGCATCTCCACCGGGTTCGGGGCGATGGCCACCACCCACATCCCGGTGGAGCGCCGGGGGGCCCTGCAGCGCAGCCTGGTGCGCTCGCACGCCGCCGGTGTCGGCGCCGAGGTGGAGCGTGAGGTCGTCCGCGCGCTGATGGCGCTGCGGCTGTCCACCCTGGCCACCGGGCGGACCGGCGTCCGGGTCAGCACCGCGCAGGCGTACGCCGCGATGCTGAACGCTGGGATCACCCCGGTGGTGCCCGAGCACGGCAGCCTCGGCTGCTCCGGCGACCTCGCCCCGCTCGCGCACTGCGCGTTGGCGCTCACCGGCGAGGGGGACGTCCGCGATGCCCACGCGGTGCTGCGTCCGGCCGCCGACTCGCTCGTCGGCGCCGGGCTGGCGCCGGTCGTGCTGGCCGAGAAGGAGGGCCTGGCGCTGATCAACGGCACCGACGGCATGCTCGCGATGCTGGTGCTGGCGCTGCACGACCTGCGGGTCGCGCTGCGCACGGCAGACATCGCCGCGGCGATGAGTGTGGAGGCGCTGCTCGGCACCGACCGCGTGTTCGCCGCCGACCTGCACGCGCTGCGGCCGCAGCCGGGTCAGGCGCTGAGTGCCCAGAACCTGCGGGCGCTGCTGGCCGGCTCCCCGATCGTCGAGAGCCACCGCGGGCCCGAGTGCACCCGGGTGCAGGATGCCTACTCACTGCGCTGCGCCCCGCAGGTGCACGGCGCCGCCCGTGACCTGGCCGGCTTCGCCGCCGGGGTCGCCGATCGCGAGCTCGACTCGGCCGTGGACAACCCGGTCGTGCTCCCCGACGGGCGGGTCGAATCCAACGGAAACTTCCACGCCGCTCCCGTGGCGTACGCGCTGGACATCCTCGCGATCGGGGTCGCCGACGTTGCGGGCATGTCGGAGCGGCGCACCGACCGCTTCCTCGACGTGTCCCGCAGCCAGGGGCTGCCGCCTTTCCTCGCTGACGATCCGGGAGTCGACTCGGGGCTGATGATCGCGCAGTACGCTGCCGCCGCGATCGTGTCCGACCTCAAGCGGCTGGCGGTGCCGGCCAGCGTCGACTCGGTGCCGAGCAGCGCGATGCAGGAGGACCACGTGTCGATGGGCTGGGCCGCCGGCCGCAAGCTGCGCCGAGCCGTCTCGGGGTTGCAGCAGGTGCTGGCGATCGAGCTGCTCACCGCGGCACGGGGCCTCGACCTGCGGGTGCCGCTGCAGCCCGCTCCGGCGACCGCCGCGGTCCGGGCGCTGCTGCGTACGCGGGTCGCTGGCCCAGGCCCGGATCGCCATCTGTCGCCCGAGATCGCGGCGGGCACCGACCTGGTACGCGGTGGTAAGGTGGTGACGGCCGCCGAAACCGTCACGGGCCCGCTGGCCTGACCGGCTGCGCTCGCGGATGGCCGGGTATGGCCGTGACCGGGCGGCCGCCGCGCTGATCTTCCGACGGATGGGTTGCTCTAGGTGCCGGGCGGTAGGAAGATCCGTCCGGCCCCTGGCCCGCCGCGCTGATCTTCCGACGGATGGGTTGCTGGGGGTGCCGGGCGGTCGGAAGATCCCCGGCCCCTGGCCCGCCGCGCTGATCCTCACCAGCCGCCGCGGTGCACCACGGCGTCGAGCGGCCGCCGCCCGCGTACGGCCGAGCCGCGTACCCCCCCGGGAGCCGGGTGGCCCAGCGTGATCGCACCGATGGGGTGGTGGTCTGCCGGGACGGTGAACTCGGCGCGCAGCCGGTCCACTCGCTGCGGCGGCACCCCGAAGAAGCAGGCCCCCAGCCCTTCGTCGACCGCGGTGAGCAGCACGAGTAGCGCGGCCATGCCGGTGTCGATGTCCCAGTACGGCGCCGGCCACCGAGCCTGGTCGCGATCGGTCCAGCCCTTGTCCGGCTCGGCGTACCGGTCGAGGTACGCGCGCTTGCACGACAGCGGCACCACGACCACCGGCGCGGACCGCATCCCGCGTGACCAGGCGTCGCTGCCACCACCGGCCGGTGTGGCCGCCGCCCAGAACCGGGCCACGTCGGCGGGCGAGTCGAGCAGCAGGAACGCCCAGCCCTGGCTGTTGCCCGCGCTCGGCGCCCGGTTGGCGTGTGCCAACGCCCGCTCCACGGCGACCGGGTCAACCGGTTCGTCTGTGTAGGCGCGCACCATGCGGCGCTTCCGTACGACCGCGGCGAACTCCATGCGTCAATCTTGTCTGGTGCCGCCCGACAGCTTCACCCAGATGTGGGGAGACCTCGCGGCGATCGGTCGGGACGCGCGCACCGGCGGCTACCACCGCCCCGGTTGGTCGGTCGCTGAGCAGGACTGCGTGCGCTGGTTCGGGGCCCAGGCGCGCGCTCGCGACCTGCGACTGAACGAGGACGGCAACGGTAATCGGGTCGCCTGGTGGGGTGAACCGACAGACGGCGGTGTCGTCACCGGCAGCCACCTCGACTCGGTACCCGACGGCGGCGCCTTCGACGGGCCGCTCGGGGTGGTCTCGGCGCTGGCCGCGGTGGACCGGATGCGGGTGGCCGGGGTACGACCGGTCCGCCCGGTCGGCGTGGCCGTGTTCGTCGAGGAGGAGGGGTCGCGGTTCGGCAAACCATGCCTGGGCTCCCGGCTGCTGACCGGGGCGCTTGGCGCGGCTGAGGCGGCGGCGCTGCGTGACGGTGACGGCTACGCCCTGCCGGACACGATGGCCGCCGCCGGTGTCGAACCCGACCTCGGTCCGTCGGACCTGCTGCGCTCCCCTGCCGCTTTCGTCGAGCTGCACGTCGAGCAGGGGCGCGCACTGGTGCACGCCGACGCGCCCGTCGGCGTGGCTTCGGCGATCTGGCCGCACGGGCGCTGGCGGTTCGACTTCACAGGCCGGGCCGATCACGCCGGCACGACTGCGATGAGCGACCGGTGCGACCCCATGCTGACCTGCGCCATGACCGTGCTCGCCGCCAACAAGCAAGCCCGGCTGGTCGACGCGCGGGCCACCGTCGGGCGGCTGGACGTCACCCCCGGCGGCACCAACGCCATCGCGTCGCGGGTCCGCGCCTGGCTGGACGCGCGAGCGCCGGACGATGCCACCCTGCACCAGCTCGTCGACGCCGTCGCGCACCAGGCCGGGGCCAGGGCCGAGCGGGACGGCACCTCGCTCGCCGTCGAGATCGAGTCGCTGACCGCCCGAGTGGACTTCCCGGTTGCCCTGCGCGACCGGCTGGTTGCACTGCTTGCCGGGGTGCCGGTGCTGGCCACTGGCGCGGGCCACGATGCGGGGGTGCTGGCCGCGGCCGGGGTGCCGGCGGCGATGCTCTTCGTCCGCAACCCGACCGGCGTCTCGCATGCACCGGGTGAGTACGCGGAGCCGGCCGACTGCGAGGCCGGGGTGCAGGCGCTGACCGCGGTGCTCACCGACCTTGCAAGCCGGCCATGAGCGCGAGCCGGCCCGACCGGGCGACGCCGCCGCGCTCGGCGGAGACCGTGGCAGCCGTCGTCGTCTGACCCCTGATCTCCCTGATCTGCGCGGGTCGCGGTCGACCTGCCCAGCGGCTGACGGCTCCCGACCCGGCCTTACCACCACCGCCGTCCACGGTGCTGCGGTCTGCCCTCCGGGCTGGTCAACACCTCCCTGGACCGCCTTCGCGCCAGCCCCATCAGGCGAGTAGTACAAGAAAGCCCGACCGGCTGAATCGCCGACGTGTGCTGAGCAGTCTCCCGCCACGGCGTGGGCCTGATTCCCCCGCTGCGCTGACCCGGACCAACCTGTTGCATCCAGCCCGCTGACTGGTCGGGGTAAGGTCGAAGGCGTACGACAGGGGAGCGCCCCGAGGCGCTGAGAGTGCGGGTTGAACCGCAGACCCTCGAACCTGATCCGGCTAGCACCGGCGATAGGGAGTCGAGAACCTCTTGCCGGTTGTCGCCGCGCTCGCCGCGGACGGCCACCGGCCCCCTCCTTCGGCACGAGGAGGGCACAGGCACATGACACAGCGAAGGCTGGCGCCGCTTGTAGCGCTGACTGTTGCAGCACTGCTGGGTACGGCGGCGTGCTCCGCCATCGGCGACACCGGCCCCGACGGCGGCAGCGGCGCCGGCAGCACCGGCGGCGCTGGAACGGTTGTGCTCGTCACGCACGACTCATTCGCCGTCGACCGGCAGCTGGTCGCCGACTTCGAGCGCGAGTCCGGGTTGACGGTAGAGACCACGTCTCCCGGTGACGCCGGAACGCTGGTCAACCAACTGGTGCTGTCCAAGCAGACACCGCTGGGTGACGCGGTCTTTGGCATCGACACCGCGTTCGCCTCCCGGGCCCTGACCGCCGGGATCCTGCAGCCATACGCGTCCCCCCGGACACCTCCCGCGGCCGACCGGTTCGCCGTCGACGACAGCCACCGGCTCACCGCCGTGGATTACGGCGACGTGTGCATCAACATCGACCGGGAGTGGTTCCGGCGCAACGGGCTTCCCGAACCCCGCACCTTCGCCGACCTCGCCGACCCGACGTACGAGGGGCTCACCGTCGTCACGAACCCGGCCACCTCCTCGCCCGGGCTGTCGTTCCTGCTCGCGACCGTTGATGCCTTCGGTGCCGACGGCTGGCTGGACTACTGGGCCGACCTGCGTGCCAACGACGTGCAGGTGTCCGACAGCTGGTCGGACGCGTACTTCGTCGAGTTCTCCGGCTCGCAAGGCAACGGGCCGCGCCCGATCGTCGTGTCGTACGCCAGCTCGCCGCCGGCAGAGGTGGCTGGAGCGGGGGACGAGCCAACCACCAGTGCCCTGCTAAGCACCTGCTTCCGACAGGTCGAGTACGCCGGAGTGCTCGCCGGGGCAGACAACCCCGAGGGGGCGCGGCAGCTGATCGACTTCATGCTCTCGACCCGCTTCCAGCAGACCATCCCCAGCCGGATGTACATGTACCCCGTCGACGAGCAGGCCGACCTGCCACCGACCTGGGCGCGGTTCGGGCCGCTGTCGCGGCAGCCCCACCACATCAGCCCGGGACTGATCGAGGCGAACCGCGAGGAGTGGATCCGGCGTTGGACCGAGGTGGTCGTCGGGTGAGCGACGTCGCGGCCCGGCTACGTCCTCCAGGTCAGCCGCTCGGCCCGACCGTGCTGCTCGTGGTGGCGGCGGCGCTGCCACTGGCCTTCCTCGGGGTGTTCTTCGCCTGGCCGGTCGGCGCCATCATGATCCGCGGCGTGGTCGCCGACGGCGCCCTCGACCTCAACGGATTCGGACAGGTGCTGGGCACCGAGCGGACCTGGCGGGTCATCGGGCAGACGCTGGCACAGTCGGTGGCGGGCACGCTGCTGGCGGTGCTGCTGGGGGTCCCGGGTGCCTACGTGCTGTACCGCTGCCGCTTCCCCGGCCGCGCCGCCGCGCGGGCTTTCGTGACCGTGCCGTTCGTGCTGCCGACCGTGGTGGTGGGGGTGGCCTTCCGCAGCCTGCTGGTGGAAGGGGGGGCGCTCGGTTTCTTGGGCGTCGACGGCGGTTTCGCCGTGATCGTGGCCGCTCTGGTGTTCTTCAACTACGCCGTGGTGGTGCGGACGGTCGGGGCGATGTGGGCACACCTCGACCCGCGCGCCGAGCAGGCCGCGCGCGCGTTGGGCGCCTCGCCGTGGCGGGCTTTCCGCGCCGTGACGCTCCCAGCCCTGGCACCGGCCATCGCGTCGGCCGCGTCGCTGGTGTTCCTGTTCTGCGCCACCGCGTTCGGCACCGTGCTGGTGCTCGGGGGGCCGGCGTACGGCACCGTCGAGACCGAGATCTGGGTGCAGACCACCCAGTTCCTCGACCTGCGTACGGCCGCGGTGCTGTCGGTCGTCCAGCTCGTCGTGGTCGGCGCCAGCCTGACGGTGTCGGGCTGGTCCCGGCGGCGGCGGGAGTCGGCCCTGCGCGTGCAGGCCGACACCACCACCGATCACCGGCTGCGGGCCGGCGACCTGCCGGCGGTCGCGGTCACGGTTGCGGTGGTCGCCGCCCTACTGCTGGTCCCGCTGGCGTCCCTGGTCGCGGGTTCGCTGCGTACGTCCGCGGGCTGGGGGGTGGACAACTACGCCCAGCTCGCGACCACCGGCAGTCGCGGGACACTGGAGGTGTCGGTCTGGCAGGCCGCGTTGAACTCGGTGCGGATCGCCA
>Ga0136622_10000612_pt1 | contig 14662 bp, 13 predicted proteins | sample AntDrymUQ4482106_2_FD_104803 | JGI IMG/M metagenome (GOLD analysis project Ga0136622, IMG submission 104803) | Polar desert sand microbial communities from Dry Valleys, Antarctica - metaG UQ448 (21.06) | ecosystem: Environmental > Terrestrial > Soil > Desert | place: Antarctica: Dry Valley...
GCGGCGTCGGCACGCAGCTCGTCGCCGCGGCGACCGAACACGCCGATGCTCAGGGGTACGCGCGCCTCGTGCTCACCGCCAGTGATCGAGCCGTCCCCTTGTACGCCCGCGCCGGCTTCTCCCGCGACCACCCGCTCCTGGTCCGCGAGCCGACTCCGCGGGACCACGTGGGACGCTGAGCTGGCACTCGGTGCGTCGTCGCGGTGCGTCGTGGAGATGGGCTCAGTCGAAGAGCTGGGGACGGTTGATGTAGCGGCCGACCGGGATGAGCGGCAAGGCGAGCACGGCCAGGACGGTCACCGGCACCGCCCACGAGCCGGTGACGTCCTGCAACAGACCGGCGCCGAACGGTCCGATCGCGGCCATGAGGTAACCGACCCCTTGCACGAAGCTGGACAGGGCCGCGGTGCCGCCGGGGGTACGCGAACGCTGCCCGAGCATCGTCATCACCCAGGAGAACGATGCGCCGCCGAGACCGAGCAGCAGCGCCCACAGCCACGGTGCCGTGGTAGCGAACAGCAGTACTCCGACCCAGCCGGCGGCGGTGGTGATCCCGAAGATCCATGGCAGGACGGGGCGCGCACCCACGCGGCGCATGATCGCGGGGAGGGCGAGGGTCGTCGGGATGCCGACGCCGCTGACGATGGTCTGCATCAACGCGGCCGTGCCCGGAGTGAGTCCGGCGGCGGTGTAGATCTCTGGCAGCCAGCCGAATTGTGTGTACGCCTGCGCCGACTGCAGCGCGAAGAAGAGTGCCATCGCCCATGCCAACCGCGAGCGCATCGTCTGCCGCAGGGTGACCGCCGACGGATCAGTCGTCGCAACTCGTACGTCGTGGCGCAGCAGGAACAGCCACGGCAGCAACGTGATGCCGGCGACGACTCCCCAGGCGAGCAAGCCGCCGCGCCAGCCGCCGGTGACGTCGGACAACGGCACGGTCACCGCCGAGGACAAGGTCGCGCCGGTCAAGATGGCGGCGGTGTAGAAGGCGCTGACCGTCGGCACATGGCTCGGGAAGTGTCGCTTGACGAGCGCGGGCAGGATCACGTTGCCGGTCGCCGCGCCGGCGAGGGCGAAGCCCGACGCCAGGTTGAACAGCGTCGGCGAGGACGTCATCACGCGCAGGACCAGCCCCGTCGCGATGACGAGCAACGAGAGCGCCGCCGTACGGTGCAGGCCGATGCCGCGGACGACTCCACCCGCGGTGCTGCCGAACACCGCGAAGCACAAAACCGGTAGCGTCGTGACGACACCTCCGACCGTCGCGGACATGCCGAGGTCGGCACGGACGGCGGCCAGCACCACACCGACGCTTCCGACGGCGGCACGCAGGTTGAGGGCGAGAAGTATCAGGGCGACCAGGACGAACACTCGCGCGGCACGGGACTCGGGGCGGGCGTTGGACACCGCCCCATCCTGCACCGACCGGTAACCTGCGTCCGTGCCACCACCTGAAGAGGTCCCCAATCCGCAGCTGCCGATCGTGCAGCGACTGCGGATCCGCTACGCCAAGCGCGGGCGGCTGCGGTTCACCAGCCACCGCGACTTCGCCCGCGCCTTCGAACGTGCCCTACGCCGCGCCGGCGTCCCCATCGCCTTCTCCTCCGGCTACTCGCCCCACCCCAAGATCTCCTACGCTGGTGCGTCGCCGACGGGAGCGTCGAGCGAGGCGGAGTACCTCGAGATCGCGGTCACCCGCAGGTGCGAGCCCGCGCGGGTCCGGGACGCCCTCGACGCCGCGCTGCCCGACGGCCTCGATCTGCTCGAGATCGTGGTGGGTGACCCTGAGCGCGGCTCGCTCGCTGACCGCCTCGATGCCAGCGAGTGGCAGATTCGGCTGCCCGGCGTCGAGCCGGCAGAAGCGGCGGCGGCCGTCGACGCGTTCCTTGCCGCCCGCGAGGTCGAGGTCGAGCGCATGACCAAGAAGGGAGTGCGCACCTTCGACTGTCGCGCGGCCGTGGCGAGCCTCTCTGCCACGTCCGATGCGGATCCTGACCAACCGTGTGCGATACTCGTCATGGTTGTACGGCATGCAACACCCGCTGTGCGACCCGACGATGTTCTCGCCGGACTCCGTGCGATCGCGGGGCTCGTGCCACCGGTTTGGCCACACGCGAACCGCGCGGCACAGGGGCCCCTCGACGAACGAACCGGCACGGTCGGCGATCCGTTCGTTCTCGACCGCGACGCGTCGCGCTAGCAGCGCCCCACCGGGCGGGGCCGGCGTGCACGCTGACCGCGGCAGTGCGAGGGAGAGCCGTGACAGGCCGGCAACCATGGAGGACGTCGCCGAAGCCCGATCATCTCGGGCTCCACCGCAGGCTTCAGTTCGGCGCAACCCACCGAACGACAGACACGGCCCCGCGCGACTCAGCGTGATCGCGCCAGGGCGAAGGAGAGCTGATGCTCGACGACACCGACACACCCAAGAACGGCACCACCACCGGACGCACCCGCCGGCGCGCGGTCTCCCGCCCGTCCGGCCCACCCGCCGAACCCCCGGCTGCCGCAGCTGAGGCAACACCGGACGCGAGCGGGCATGACACCGACGCACCGACATCCACCGCCAAGAAGGCACCGGCGAAGAAGACCGCCGCGAAGAGGTCGACCGCCAGGAAGTCAGTAGCCAAGACGTCGGTGGCCGCGACACCTGACGAGCCGGCCGCCGAGGTCAAGACCGAGAGCGCGGCCGAGCCAGCCACAGACACAGAGACACCGGCCCGCAAGAAGCCGGCGCGCAGGCCCGCCAAGCAGGCTCCCGCCGTCTTCTCGGGCATGGACGACGACCCTGAGTCCACGGTCGGGACGACGCCTCGGCGTCGAGCCAAGAAGGCGACCGCCGCAGCAGATGGCCCAGACGAGCTGGCAGCTGCTTCGCCTGAGGCGCCGGCGGCGTTCGTCGCACCGCTGTTCCAGGCGCCGGACTCGAGCAAGGCCGCAGCGCGCAAGCCGGCCAAGAAGGCCGCCCAGCCAAGTCTCGCGCCGGCCGCCGATGACGACGCCGACAGGCCCCCCACCGACGTGGAACAGAGCGACGACGCCGACGACACCGATGAGGACGGTGCTCCGCGTCGTCGTCGTCGCCGCGGTGGACGACGCCGTCGCAAGAGCGGAGCCGACGGCGAGTCACTCGACGAGGCCTCGGACGACGTGGCCGTACCCGCTGACGGAGCCGACGGAGCCGCTGCCGCGAGCGCGGCCGACAGCGGCGAGGAGGACGGCGGGCAGGACGACGCCGAAGACCCCGAGGACGCCGAAGGTGGCGGCAGCACGACTCGTCGCCGTCGTCGCCGCCGCCGCGGCGAGGGTGACGACCTGTCGTCGGACGACGCGCCCAACACCGTCGTACGCATCCGCGAACCCCGCAACGCCGCGGACGAGATCACCAGCGTCTCGGGCTCGACCCGCCTCGAGGCCAAGAAGCAGCGTCGCCGTGAGGGACGCGAAGCCGGTCGTCGTCGCGCACCGATCGTCTCTGAGTCTGAGTTCCTGGCCAGACGAGAGTCGGTCAAGCGCGAGATGGTCATCCGTCAGAGGTCGGACCTCACCCAGATCGCGGTGGTGGAAGATGACGTGCTGGTCGAGCACTACGTCGCGCGGGAGTCGCAGACGTCGCTGATCGGCAACGTCTACCTCGGCCGCGTCCAGAACGTCCTGCCGAGCATGGAGGCGGCGTTCGTCGACATCGGCAAGGGTCGCAACGCCGTCCTGTACGCCGGAGAGGTCGACTGGAACGCCCTCGGGAACGGCAAGCAGCGCAAGATCGAGGAGGTCCTGAAGTCGGGCCAGACGGTCCTGGTCCAGGTGACCAAGGATCCGATCGGGCACAAGGGCGCGCGCCTGACCAGTCAGGTCAGCCTCGCCGGACGCTTCCTCGTCTACGTGCCGGGTGGCCAGACCAGCGGCATCTCCCGCAAGCTTCCCGACGGCGAGCGCAACCGTTTGAAGAGTCTTCTCAAGGATGTCCTGCCCGAGGACGCCAGCGTCATCATCCGTACCGCCGCTGAGGGAGCGACCGAGGAGCAGCTGACCCGCGACGTCAGTGCGTTGACCGCACGCTGGGACGACATCGAGCGCAAGGCCAACGACGGCAAGGCTCCGCAGCTGCTGTACGGCGAGCCGGACCTGATGATCAAGGTGGTCCGCGACCTGTTCAACGAGGACTTCGCCCGCCTCGTCGTCGAGGGTGACGACGCCTGGGACATGATCGAGGGGTACGTCGGCCACGTCGCACCTGACCTCGCCGACCGACTGCAGCGGTGGGGCGCCGGCGAACCCAAGAACACGTTCGAGGCGTATCGGATCGACGAGCAGATCGCGAAGGGCATGGACCGCAAGGTCTGGCTGCCGTCGGGCGGATCCTTGGTCATCGACCGCACCGAGGCCATGACCGTCGTCGACGTCAACACCGGCAAGTTCACCGGATCCGGCGGCAACCTGGAGGAGACGGTCACCAAGAACAACCTCGAGGCGGCCGAGGAGATCGTGCGCCAGCTACGGCTGCGTGACATCGGCGGCATCATCGTCATCGACTTCATCGACATGGTTCTGGAGAACAACCGCGACCTCGTCCTGCGCCGGCTCGTCGAGTGCCTGGGCCGTGACCGTACGCGACACCAGGTCGCGGAGGTGACGTCGCTCGGGCTCGTCCAGATGACGCGCAAGCGGATCGGTACCGGCCTGCTGGAGGCGTTCAGCGAACCCTGTGCGCACTGCCACGGTCGTGGGCTCACCGTCCACGACCAGCCGGTCGAGCCGCACAGGCACGACGACTCTGCCGGCCGCGGCACCCGGCGTCGCGGCGGTAGGGGTGGGGACAACCTGGCCGGCGGCGGCGGCAACAGCCGAGGCCGCGGCGAGCGCACTCCCGAACCGGCTCCCCAACCGGCGCCCGAGCCAGTGTCCGAAGCCTCGCCTTCCGCGCCAGAGCCGGCGTCTGCCTCGACCGAGCCGGCGCCGAGAACGCCGCCACGACCGGCGATGCAACCCGCTACCACGCCGACCGCGACGACCCCACAGGCGACCAGCCCCCAACCGCCTCGTCGGCGCAGTGCTCGTCGCCCGGCCGGTGCGGCCACCGTCGCTGATGCGCCGCAGGCACCGGATTCCGTTTTGACCAGCGAGGGCCAGGCTCCGTAGACTGGCTCTTCGGTGTGCCTCGTACGCCGTCATTCGCCCCGCACAAGGCGCGTCCGCAGACGCCGCCTGACCAACAGGAAGTGAGTCCGCGGTGTACGCGATCGTGCGCAGTGGCGCCAAGCAGCAGAAGGTCGTCGTCGGCGACGTCATCGAGATCGACAAGGTGTCCACGCCGGCCGGCGAGTCCATGCAGCTTCCCGCGGTCCTGCTCGTCGACGGCGACACCGTGACCTCCGATGCACCCTCGCTGGCCAAGGTGTCGGTGACGGCGGAAGTCGTGGGCGCGTCCAAAGGTCCCAAGATCCGCATCCAGAAGTTCAAGAACAAGACTGGTTACAAGAAGCGCCAAGGGCACCGACAGCACTACACCCAGGTGAGAGTCACCGGCATCAACGCGTGACCCGAAGACACAGGCAGGACTGAAGACATGGCACACAAAAAGGGCGCGGCCTCCACCAGGAACGGTCGCGACTCCAACTCGCAGCGCCTCGGCGTCAAGCGCTTCGGCGGACAGCAGGTCAACGCCGGTGAGATCATCGTCCGCCAGCGCGGCACCCACTTCCACCCCGGAGCCGGCGTCGGACGCGGCGGCGACGACACCCTCTTCGCCCTTGCCGCCGGCGCTGTCGAGTTCGGCACCCGACGCGGCCGCAAGGTCGTCAACATCGTCCCGGCCGAGTAGTCAGGACGCAGTGACGAGGTAACCGATGGCGATTCCGACGTTTGTCGACCGCGTGACGTTGCACGTCTCCGGCGGCTCTGGCGGAAACGGGATCGCATCGGTGCACCGGGAGAAGTTCAAGCCGCTCGGCGGCCCCGACGGCGGCAACGGTGGGCATGGCGGCGACGTGGCCTTGAAGGTCACAGCCGACGTCACCACTTTGATCGACTACCACCACGAGCCGCACCGTCGCGGGCAGAACGGTTCACACGGCAGCGGCGGCCACCGCAACGGCGCCCATGGCGACTCGCTCGTCTTGGCTGTGCCCGACGGCACCCTCGTCCGGGGTAGCTCCGGCGAGATCCTCGCCGACCTGGTCGGGTCAGGCACCGAGCTCGTGATCGCCGCCGGTGGCCGCGGCGGCCTCGGCAATGCCGCCCTGGCCTCCAGCAAGCGCAAGGCTCCCGGCTTCGCCCTCAAGGGTGAGCCGGGCGACGAGCTCACGATCACGCTCGAGCTCAAGGTCGTTGCTGACATCGGCCTCGTCGGCTTCCCCAGTGCGGGCAAGTCGAGCCTGATCGCCGCCCTGTCCCGGGCGCGGCCCAAGATCGCCGACTACCCGTTCACCACCCTCGTGCCCAACCTCGGTGTCGTCGTCGCCGGGTCGACCACCTTCACGGTCGCAGACGTGCCCGGACTGATCGAGGGCGCGAGCCAGGGCAAAGGCCTCGGCCACGACTTCCTACGGCACGTCGAACGCTGCGCCGCACTCGTGCACGTCATCGACTGCGCCACGATCGAGCCGGGGCGCGATCCCGTGAGCGACCTCGACGTGATCGAGCACGAGCTGTCCGAACACGGCGGGCTCGACGACCGCCCGCGGCTGATCGCCCTCAACAAGGTCGACGTGCCCGACGCCGCCGAGATCGCCGGGTTCGTCCGCTCCGATCTTCGAGAACGCGGGTACGACGTCTACGACGTGTCGGCGTCGAGCCACACCGGACTGCCCGAGCTCGCATTTGCGATGGCAGCCATCGTGCGGGCCAAGCGGTCGGCGAGCCCGGTCGCGCAGACGACACGCATCGTTCTGCGTCCGCCGAGCCAGGACGCTGAGATGTTCACCATCGACAATATCGACGGGCGCTGGGTCGTCCGGGGCGAGAAGCCGCTGCGCTGGGTACGCCAGACGGACTTCAGCAACGACGAGGCGGTCGGGTTCCTCGCCGATCGGCTCGCACGGATCGGCATCGAGGACAAGCTGCTCGCGCGCGGAGCAGAAGCCGGTGACGACATCGTGATCGGCGAGGACGCCGACTCGGTCGTCTTCGATTTCGACCCACAGGTGCAAGCGGGCGCAGAGATCCTCGGCCGACGCGGTGAGGACCTACGGCTGGAGCAGAACACCCGCCGTACGACCAAGGAACGTCGCGACACGTTGGCCGAGCACCGCGAGCACGAGGCGCTGGCCCGGGCTGCCCGCACGTCAGGCAAGGACCCGGCCGTCCCGCCGGCTCCGGCCGGTGCGGCGCCTGCGGGGGAGTTCTCCGACTTCGAGGAAGCCTAGGCAACGACGTGCGCATCGTCGTCAAGGTCGGTTCGTCCTCACTGTCGACCGTGCACGGCGGACTCGACCTGGACCGGCTCGACCTGCTCGTCGAAGCGCTTGCCGGCGCACGGCGACGCGGTGATGAGGTCGTGCTGGTCAGCTCCGGTGCGATCGCCACTGGTCTCGCGCCGCTCGGTCTCTCCACCCGACCGCGCGACCTCGCTACCCAACAGGCTGCCGCGAGCGTTGGCCAGGGCCTGCTGATCGGGCGTTACACCGAACGTCTCGCCTCGCACGGCCTTGTCGTCGGTCAGGTGCTGTTGACCGCTGATGACGTCACCCGGCGCAATCACTACCGCAACGCCTACCAGACCCTCGCGCGCCTGCTCGAGCTCGGTGTGCTGCCTGTCGTCAACGAGAACGACACCGTCGCCACGAGCGAGATCCGCTTCGGTGACAACGACCGGCTCGCGGCACTCGTCGCCCACCTCGTCCACGCCGACCGGCTCGTGCTGCTGTCCGACGTCGACGGCCTCTACGACGGCGACCCCGACGCACGCGGCTCACAGCTGATCACCGACGTGCGCTCAGAAGCCGACCTCGACGGCGTCCAGATCGTCCGTGCCCGCTCCTCACATATCGGCACCGGCGGTATGGTCACCAAGCTCGAAGCGGCGCGGATCGCCACCGGCGCGGGTATCGACGTCGTGCTGGCAGCTACCCCGTCGGTCGCCACGGTGCTCACCGGCGGACGGGTCGGTACGTACTTCCACCGGACCGGCCGCCGCCGACCGACCCGGCTGCTGTGGCTGGCGCACGCGACACAAGGCCTAGGACAGCTGATCCTCGACGACGGCGCCGTACGCGCGTTGCAGGGGCGCAAGGCGTCGCTGCTCCCGGCCGGAGTGGTCGGCGTGCGCGGGGACTTCAGCGCCGGTGACCCGGTCGACCTGGTGGACCGCGCCGACGTCGTCATCGCGCGGGGGTTGGTCAACTACGACAGCGGCGAGGTGCCTTCGTTGATCGGGCGGTCGACCCGCGACCTCGCCGAGGAGCTCGGAGCGGCCTACGAGCGTGAGCTGGTCCATCGTGACGACCTCGTACTTCTGCGCCGATCCTGACCCGGGCGCACTTCACATCGTCTACCGTGGGGATTCAACGGCGGAGGGAAGTTGATGGACCACCAGCAACGTCTCTGGCACGTGACGGTGACGGCCGCCGGCAACGCCCGCGACCCCGAGATCGTCCGCGACGCGATGGAACGCCTCGGGCACCAGCACGCGTTCTTGCACTCGATCCGCTACGCGCACGACCGAGCAGAGATCTGCTACTGGGAAGAGGCGCCGGAGATGCTCGACGCGGCCGCGATGGCGATGCGGGTGTGGAACGAGCATCGTGAGACCGCCGGGCTGCCCCGCTGGGAGGTGGTCGGGCTCGAGGTCCTCGAGCGCGCGACCTACCAGGCACGACAACAGCCGGCGACCCGACCCAGAGCAGTCGCCGTCGGGCTCAGCTCGCCGAGCCCCCTACCCTTCTAACGAGCCGCTGCCGGAGCGGGCAGGTGGCCCGGTGCCGGGACGGGTAGATTGTGGCCATGTCCTTCACCGTCCGCGCCGCCGAGGCCGCCGAGCAGACCCGTGAGCTCCCGATTGAGCCGTGGGCAGTCGGCCTGCTGTCCTTCGTCGTGCTCGTCCTGCTGCTGCTCGCGGTGCTGTCCTTCGGCAAGGGGCGCGAACACACCTGATGAGCCTGCCGCACATGGGTGTACGCCGCCCACGGATCGGCGTCATGGGCGGCACCTTCGATCCGATCCACCACGGTCACCTCGTCGCCGCGAGCGAGGTGCAGGCCTGGTTCGATCTCGACGAGGTCGTCTTCGTCCCCACCGGTCGCCCCTGGCAGAAGCACGAGCGTGTGGTCTCGCCAGCAGAGCACCGTTACCTGATGACCGTGGTCGCCACCGCCGCCAACCCGAGATTCTCCGTCAGCAGGGTCGACATCGACCGGGACGGTCCGACGTACACGATCGACACGCTGCGCGACCTCAAGGCTGAGTTCGCCGGTGCCGAGCTCTACTTCATCACCGGCGCGGACGCCCTTGCGGCGATCCTCACCTGGCGCGACCACAACGAGATGTTCGAGCTCGCCGAGTTCGTCGGGTGCACGCGGCCCGGGCACAACATCGACGCCGACACCCTCTCTGGACTGCCCGGCGACCGGGTGACGATCGTGGAGATCCCGGCGCTGGCGATATCGTCGACCGACTGCCGTGAACGGGTCCAGCGCGGCGAGCCGGTGTGGTACCTCGTTCCCGACGGTGTCGTGCAGTACATCGGCAAGCATCAGCTCTACCGCTCACCGCCCCCCGCACCTGTGCCCCACTCCACGACCAGCACCCCGAAAGGATCGGAGTGACCGCAACTGATCGCGCGCTCGAGCTCACCCGTGCCGCCGCGGCGGCGGCGACGGACAAGCTCGCCAACCAGGTCATCGCCTTCGACGTCTCCGACCAGCTCGTCATCACCGACGTGTTCGTCATCTGCTCAGCCGGCAACGATCGCCAGGTACGTGCCATCGTCGACGCCGTCGAGGAGCGTCTGCTGGTCCTCGGCGCCAAACCGGTGCGGCGCGAGGGGCAGCGAGAGGGCCGTTGGGTGCTCCTGGATTTTGCGGACATCGTGGTGCATGTCCAGCATGAACAGGAGCGGGCGTACTACGCACTGGAGCGGCTGTGGAGCGACTGCCCTGCCATCACTCTCGCCGGCCCCGACGGGCAGCAGTGAGACGACGCATCGTGCTGTGGCGCCACGGGCGTACCCAGTGGAACGCCAAGGGCCTGGTGCAGGGCCAGACCGACACCGAGCTCGACCATGTCGGCCGCCGTCAGGCACGGTCCGCCGCGGCGCGGCTTGCCTTGCTGGAGCCGGTACGAATCGTGAGCTCGGACCTGGCGCGCGCCCACGACACCGCCACCGTGCTCGGCGACATGACTGGCGTGGCTGTGGAGAAGGATCAACGGCTCCGCGAGATGAGCTTCGGCCAGCGCGAGGGCAAGACCTTCGACGAGGCGATGGAGCAGTTCCCCGAACAGATGCGCCGCTGGCTCGACGGTGACGACACCAGGTTCGCCGGCGCCGAGACCTACGCAGAGGCGGGTGCTCGGTTCTCGCACGCGGTCGAGGACGTCGCCGGGCCGCTCGGCGACGACGAGACCGCGGTCGTCGTCGCGCACGGTGCTGTCCTGCGGGTCGGGATCTGCGCCTTTCTCGGGCTCCCACAGGAGTTCTGGGTCAAGCTCGGTGGCTTCAACAACTGCTCGTGGACGGTGCTCGGAGAGGGTCGCGGCGGTTGGCGGATCGAGGAGTGGAACGCCGGCTCGCTGCCCACTCCGGTGCTGTCCGACGACGAGTGACCCGGGTTCGCGCGCCGGTGCCGCAGCGGTTAGGATCGACCTCGCTCGCGAGAGCGCGGGGCTATGGCGCAGTTGGTAGCGCGCTTCCATGGCATGGAAGAGGTCAGGGGTTCGAATCCCCTTAGCTCCACCACTCCGACGGCTTGCCACACCGCAGCTACACGACCACGCAGGGAGCCGCATGGAGATCTGGCCGGGAAATCCCTATCCCCTGGGAGCCAGCTATGACGGGGCGGGGACCAACTTCACGCTCTTCTCCGACGTCGCAGACGGGGTCGAGCTCTGCCTGTTCGACAGCGCCGGCACCGAGACCCGGATCGAGCTCACCGAGCGCCACGCCCTCGTCTGGCACACCTACCTGCCCCGTGTCGGCCCCGGCCAGCGGTACGGCTTCCGCGTCCACGGCCCGTACGAGCCCGAGCTCGGCATCCGGTGCAGCCCCACGAAGCTGCTGCTGGATCCCTATGCCAAGGCGATCGAGGGAGGCGTCGACCGGGTCAACGCCTGCTTCTCCTACGACTTCGGCGACCCCGACAAACGCAACACCGAGGACTCCGCGCCGCACACGATGAAGTCGGTCGTGATCAACCCCTTCTTCGACTGGCAGGAGGACCGGCCGCCGCGCCGGCCGTACCACGAGAGCATCATCTACGAGGCACACGTCAAGGGCCTCACGATGACCCATCCCGACGTACCGGAGGAGATCCGCGGGACGTACGCGGCGCTGAGCCACCCCGCCATCGTCGGCCACCTGGTGCAGCTGGGGGTCACCGCGGTCGAGCTGATGCCGGTCCACCAGTTCGTGCAGGACGCACACCTCCTCGACAAGGGCCTGACGAACTACTGGGGCTACAACACGATCGGCTTCTTCGCGCCGCACAACGGCTACAGCTCCTCGGGCCAACGCGGCCAGCAGGTCCTGGAGTTCAAGGCGATGGTGCGTGAGCTGCACCGCGCCGACATCGAGGTCATCCTCGACGTGGTCTACAACCACACCGCCGAGGGCAACCACCTCGGACCGACCTTGTGCTTTCGCGGGATCGACAACCAGGCGTACTACCGTCTCGGCGAGACCGACAAGGAGCACTACTACGACACAACCGGCACCGGCAACACCTTGCTGATGCGCAACCCGCACGTATTGCAGCTGATCATGGACTCCTTGCGCTACTGGGTCGAGGAGATGCACGTGGACGGCTTCCGGTTCGACCTCGCCGCGAGCCTGGCGCGCCAGTTCCACGAGGTCGACCGGCTGAGCGCGTTCTTCGACCTCGTCCAGCAGGATCCCGTGGTAAGCCAGGTAAAGCTCATCGCCGAGCCGTGGGACGTCGGACCCGGCGGATACCAGGTCGGCAACTTCCCCCCGCACTGGACGGAGTGGAACGGCAAGTACCGCGACACGATGCGCGACTTCTGGCGCGGCGAACCGAGCACGTTGGGAGAGTTCGCGGCGCGCCTGTCGGGCTCCTCGGACCTGTACGAGTCCGACGGCAGGGCGCCGTACGCGTCGGTCAACTTCATCACGGCGCACGACGGGTTCACCCTCGCCGACCTCGTGTCGTACAACGAGAAGCACAACGACGCGAACGGCGAGGGTGGTGCGGACGGCGAGAACCACAACCGCTCCTGGAACTGCGGCGTCGAGGGCGCGACAGCCGATCCGAAGATCCAAGAGCTTCGTTCGCGGCAACAACGCAACGTCATCACCACGTTGCTGCTCAGCCAGGGCGTCCCCATGCTCTTGCACGGCGACGAGCTCGGCCGCAGCCAGGGCGGCAACAACAACGCCTACTGTCAGGACAGCGAGCTGTCGTGGGTCGACTGGGCGAGCACCGACGAGCAGCTCTTGGAGTTCACCCGCCGCGTGCTCGTGCTGCGCGCCCAGCACCCGGTGTTCCGTCGGCGCCGGTTCTTCACCGGGACCTCTGCGGACGACCAGCTTCCCGACATCGCGTGGTTGCGCCCGGACGCCAAACCCATGGTCGGCAAGGACTGGACGAGCGCGTCGCGCGCGATGGCGGTCTACCTCAACGGTGACGCCATCACCGAGCCCGGTCTGCGCGGAGAGCCGATCGATGACGACTCGTTCCTGTTCTTGTTCAACGCCGGCGCCGACCCGGTCGGCTTCGTCCTGCCCGACGGGCTCTTCGCGAAGGTCTGGGTGCCGGTGCTCGACACCGCCGAGCCGCCCGCCTCGGCCGGCGTCGCGGCCGCGGTGTCGGTGAGCGCCGGCGCGTCCGCCTCCGCAGTCACCGACCCCGAGGGGGAGGAGATCCCGGCCGAGGCGCAGCACCAGGTCCTCTCGCACTCGATGGTCCTGCTGCGCCGTGGGTGAGGCGCGGCACCCCAGCACGCCGACCGCGACCTACCGGCTGCAGCTGCACGCCGGCTTCGGCTTCGACGGCGCACGCGAGCTGGTGCCGTACCTCGCGCAGCTCGGTGTCTCACACCTGTACCTCTCGCCGATCCTGCAAGCCGCGACCGGGTCGCTGCACGGGTACGACGTCGTGGACCACGCCCGCGTCAGCGCCGCGCTCGGTGGCCGCGAGGCTCTGACGCATCTGTCGGAGGTCGCGCATGCACACGACCTCGGCATCGTCGTCGACGTGGTGCCGAACCACATGGCGCTCGTCGCTCCCGAGCACGCCAACCGGGCGCTGTGGGACGTGTTTCGGCTGGGCCGTGTGGCACCGACCGCGCACTGGTTCGACGTCGACTGGGAGCACACCGGCGGTCGGTTCGGGCTGCCGCTGCTCGGTGACACCGTGGACGCCGAGCTCGAGGCGGACACCCTGCGGCTCGACGTGCTCAGACCCCAGGAGGCGGCCGGGCTCGGCGGCCAACCGGTGCTGCGCTACTTCGACCACGTCTTCGCGCTGGCGCCGGGCAGCGTTCCGGACACGGGGGACTCACCGGCCTCGGCCGATCTGCGCCTGGTGCTCGAACGCCAGCACTACCGGCTGTCCTCGTGGCGGGAGAAGACCCAGACGCTCGCCTACCGCCGGTTCTTCGACGTCGACTCGCTCGTCGCCGTGCGCGTCGAGCTGCCCGACGTCTTCGACGACACCCACCGACTGCTCATCGACCTGCACAGCGCCGGCGTCGTCGACGGTTTCCGCATCGACCATCCCGACGGTCTGGCCGACCCGCAGCGCTATCTCGAGCGGCTTCGAGACGCCACCGGTGGAGCGTGGGTGGTGGTCGAGAAGATCCTGGAGGGAGACGAGTTGCTGCCGCAAGGGTGGGCGTGCGCCGGCAGTACGGGGTACGACGCGCTGCGCGCGGTGCAGCAGGCACTCGTCCCACCGACCGGTGACGAGCTGCACAAGATCTGGGTCGAGATCGGTGGGAGTGCGGACCTGCACCTCGTGCAGCAGCGGGCGAAGCGGGAGGTCGTGCAGACCCTCCTGCAACCTGAGCTGCACAGGCTCGTCCGCGTCGCCGTCCAGGCAGCGGCCGACGACGGTGAGGTCGTCGACGCCGACCGGACAGGCGACGCGCTGGGTCAGCTGCTCGTCCAGGTCGACGTCTACCGCGCGTACGTCCGACCGGGCCACCGTGTCGACGAGGCCTCCGGCGCTCGCCTCGCCGCGGCGCATGAGCGCGCACGCACGGACCGTCCCGACCTCGCGGCAGAGCTGGCGCTGCTCGTACGGCTGCTGCTCGACACCGAGACCGCCAGCCCAGCTGGCCGCGACCTGATCGTGCGCTTCCAGCAGACCTGCGGACCCGTGATGGCCAAGGGGGTCGAGGACACGACGTTCTACCGCTGGCACGAGCTCGTCGCCCTGAACGAGGTCGGCGGCGACCCGGCGGATCTGCACGACCCGAGCGTCCAGCCGCTGCACGCCTGGGCTCGTCGGCAGGCGGCAGGCCACCCGTACGGGATGACGACGTTGTCGAC
>Ga0136622_10000613_pt1 | contig 14657 bp, 15 predicted proteins | sample AntDrymUQ4482106_2_FD_104803 | JGI IMG/M metagenome (GOLD analysis project Ga0136622, IMG submission 104803) | Polar desert sand microbial communities from Dry Valleys, Antarctica - metaG UQ448 (21.06) | ecosystem: Environmental > Terrestrial > Soil > Desert | place: Antarctica: Dry Valley...
AACGCGCGCCCGAGGTCTGAGAACACGCGCGAGTTCTCGATTGCCAGAGCGGCTTGACGCGCGAACAGCGCGAGCAGCTCCATATCCCGCGCTCCCGATCCACCGTCTTCCCTGCGGTCCAAGACCTCGATGACTCCGAGCATGGCGCGGTCGGTTTCCAGAGGCATGGCGAGGATCGCGCGCGGCACATAGCCGGTTGACTCGGCCACGTCGCGCGCAAAGCGCGGATCGCGCGTGACGTCTGCGATCTCTATCGGTTGACCCGACGCCACGACCCAGCCTGCTATGCCCTGGCCTACGGGAACGCGCATACCGATGACGTCCTCCGCGCCGGCGCCAGAGGCGACATAGAAGGTCAGCTCCTCCTGGGCATCGTCGAGCAGCGCCAGGGAGCATGCAGCGGCTTCGAAGATGTCCTTGGCGGCCTCGGTGATCGAGCGCAGCAACTCCTCATGGCCGGCCGGGGCGAGTGCAGGGCCGAGATCGGTGGCGGTGCGTGCGATCTCACGAAGCACCTCAAATGAACGATCCTCACTCACGATTCGACCTCGGTGCCTTTCTCGCGCAGGTTGGGCCTGTAGGAAGGATGTGTGCGGGCCAGCCGACCGGCGATGCCTCCAGCTAGTGCGCCGGACACGCTCGGCACTCGCCTCACGGCCTCGACGAACTCAGCGCCGCCGATACGGTAGACGAGCGAGTCCGTGGTCGCTTGCACGGTCGCGGTGCGAGGGATGTTTTCGAGCAACCCGATCTCGCCCGCGTAGTCGCCCGGGCCCAGATCGCGTACCTTTTCTTGGTGTGCTCCGGCTTCACCCGAGGACAGAACCTCCATCGCTCCCGAGCGTATGACGAAGAAGTCGTCGGCGTCATCCCCCTCTCGGATCAGGACCTCGCCCGGCCCCAAATTTTGCTCTGAGATTGTGGCCGCCAGCGCCTCCAGCGACTGTCTCGGCATGCCTTCGAAGATACCGAGGCGGGACAGCAGCTCCAGGCGCGGCGCGAGCTCCCGGCGGCGGCGATCGGTGGCTCGATCGATAGAGAACAGCTTGGGAGCGCACAGCAGTGTGAGGCTAACGAGAATCCCGCCCGCCACCAGAAGCGACGCCTTCAGCCCGACGGCCTCTACGAGGAGGGGAGCGAAGGCGGCGCCGAGCACGGTGCCCAGCACCGCAATGGAGTCGAGGATCCCAAACACGCGCGCCATCACCGCCCCGGGCACGGCTCTCTGCATCAGCGTGGTTGCCAGCACCTCGATGAAGATGAAGCTGCCGCCCTCGATGCCCACCAGCAGATAGGCGACCACGGGGCTGGTCGTGAAGGGTAGGACTGCGAACGGGGCTGCAGCCACAAGGCCCACGGCCGTAAGGATGAATGCGGGCCGCGGATAGTCGACGGCGCGGTTGACTAGTCCCGCGGCGAGCACTCCTCCTAGGCCGATTGCCGCAAACAGGAACCCGACCCCCTCGGCACCGGTGCCCAGCAGGTTCTGCGACACCAGTGGGTACAGGACTCCCTCCTGGCCATAGGTGAACGTGGCCACGACTATCAGCGCAATCAGCAGCATGACCGAGTCCGACGAGGTGATCGCCTTGACCCCTTCGCCAAGCTGGCGATGAAGAGGGACGATCTCGGGCCTCTCCTCTTCCCGGGCGCGAGGCGGACTCGAGATCCGTTCCAGCAACAGAGCCGATGCGGCGAAGGTGGAGGCATTGATGACGAAGGCGGCCACCGGCGAGGACACCACGAGTAGTAGGAAACCCCCAAGGGCCGGGCCCACTGCGAGCGCCAGCGAGTCGACGGATACGATCAGGGCATTGGCGGGGGCGAGGCTCTTCTCGTCGACGACCGAGGGAGTTACCGCGGCGACCGCAGGAAAGAACGGGGTTCCTGCGGCGGTGGACAGGAAGGCAATGGCGATGGCGAAGGCCACCGGCGCCCCGGTGATTACGACGAAGGCGAGGGCGAGCATGAGCGCGGCCCTAGCGATATCGGATGCCACCATCACCTTGCGCCGGTCGTAGCGATCTGCGACCACGCCGCCCAGGCTTCCCAGAAGGATGTAGGGCGCGAGGCGGCCGATGCTGGCGGCGGCTACCCAGGCGGGGGAGGAGTCGGTCGCATCGAGGACGTAGACCACTAGGGCGACGTTGTAGAACCAATCGCCGATGCCCGAGGTTGCGAGGCTGGCGAGCAAGAGACGGAAGTCTCGGTGGACCAGGGCAGCCCGGAACCCTTTTCTTTCATTCCTTTCGCTCATTCCATCATCATGCTAGCGAAGCCGCGTCGACTGGGGCTGGTGGTGTTGGGTAACTCTTGTCCACCAATCGGCACCCGACTGGACAACTATGCCTTCAGTCAGGGCGTGGTTTGCCGAAGCCAAGCAGGAGCATCTACCCATCCAGCTACGCAACGACGCGGCGCAGCGGTGGGCCGATTACGGCTTCGTCCTCGAGCACGGCCATGCGTTCCTGGGCGTGCCGCCCGTATCGACAGTTTCCGGATCGGCCCAGCCCGGAGAAGGGTGGCAAATGACCGCGGACGGTCCGCGTCCGCCACCAGTGCCGGTCGCCCGCAACCCACGCCCGGGCCCCCCAAATCCACGCCTAGGCGCTCCAAGGTGGCACGATAGGCGGCGTGAACCGGAATCCTCCCCAGAAAATGGGGGATCACTGGAAGGAGTGAACCACCACCATGGCAGACACCTACAACGGCTATTGCGTCAAGTGCCGCGCCAAGCGTGACTTCGAAGGCGAGAAGGTGACGCTGGACAACGGCTCTAAGGCGGCCCAGGGAAAGTGTCCGGTGTGCGGGACGAAGATGACCCGCATGCTGCCCAAAAGCGCCTAGCAAAACAAGCCCCTACCGCCGAGTGGTCGTTAAACGTCGTCATAGAGCATCTGGCGACCACTCGGCACCCGAAAGTGGTTCTAGGGGCCGCCCTCGGGCGGCCCCTCCGCCTGTGACGAGGGCACCGCTGCCCACGCCGGACACATCGTTTGAAAGGCGCACGTCATACAGAAGGGCGACGGCCGGGCTCTCCAGTCCCCCGTGGTGAGCGCCCGGCGAATGGCCGCGCTGAGGGCCACGATCTGCTTCTCGAAGGCCAGCAGCATGCGCTCGTGGGGCGCGAGGGTCAGCACCGCCGGGTCGGACAAGTAGACGAGCCTGATCTCGCGCGGCATTACCCCGAACGCTCTCCAACACACAAGGGCGTAGAAGCGCAACCCGAAGAAGGCGGTGAGCTCGCGCGCCTCGCCGGGAACCCTCCCTGTCTTGTAGTCGGTGAGGATCCAGTCCCCGTCCGCCCGCTCCTCGACGCGGTCGATGATGCCTCGCAGGTGCGTTTCCACAAGCTCGTACTCGACCCACCATTCGAGGCGGCTGGCCGAGACCGCGCGAGGGTCCTCGAGTTGAAAGAGGTTGTTGAGAAGCCATCTGCTCTCGTCGAGCCACTCTCGTTCTTGGGCCTCGGTCAGCTCGGACGGCCTGACCTCCTCATCCGCGGACAGCTCGGCCCACACCTCGTCGAGAACCCAGGAGGCCCCCTGCGGCGTGCGCTCGTCGGGGGGCAGGGCGAAGAGACGCTGGAGCGCCACGTGAACCAGGGAGCCGCGCGCCTGCACGGCGGAAACGGGCTCCTCCAGGCGATCCACGGAGCGGAACTTGAAGAGCTGAGGGCAGCTCTTGAAGTCGGTGGCGCTCGATGGGGACAGCTTGATCAGGGCCTCTTCCATGGCCTCAAACCCTAGAGCGGGCTCCCTCCGAGAGCCCGGATTTGCCCGTAAAGGTCCCGCCGGCCCCCTAGAGGTTGCCGAGCAGGTTGTCCGTGATAGCGATCGCCGCCGGGCCCACCAACACAGTGAACAGGGCCGGGAAGATGCACAGGATCAGCGGGAACAGCAGCTTGACGGGGGTCTTGTTGGCTCGTTCCTCGGCCAGCTGGCTGCGCTTCTGGCGGAGCTGGGCGGCCTGGATGCGCAGCACCTGGCCGACCGAGATGCCGAACACGTCTGCCTGGTTGATGGCGGTGATGAACTGGTCGAGCTCCGATACACGTGTCCTCTCGGAGAGGCCGTTGAGCGCGTCCTGGCGGCGGATCCCGATCCTGATCTCCTGCAGCAGCCGATAGAGCTCGTCGGAGAGAGGGCCGGGAACGGCGCTGACCACGCGCGCCAGGGCCGAGTCGAAGCCTAGTCCCGCTTCGACCGCAATCGTCATCAGATCGAGAGTGTCGGAGAGAGCGAGGCGGATCTCGTGCTGACGGGACTCGACCTTGTTCGTGAGCCAGATCTTCGGCAGCCAGGCACTGCCGGCGACCAGCAACAGCCATGCAATCGGGGGAACGGAGGTGAGCTGTGAGTAGGCGTACAGGGCTGCGGCTACTCCCGCCGGCAGAGCTGCGCTCAGGGCCAGGAAGGTGTCGGGGTCGAGCCTGTCGGAGAGCCCCGCAAGCACGAGCCGGCTCCTTACCTGCTGCGCCAGACCCCGGGGCCCCAAGCGATACACCACTGCGGCCATCCGACGCGCCGCAGGCGCCAGCACGCGCGGAAGGAAGGGCACGCGGAGCATCAGGGCGCGATGGTCGGCCAGCGCGCTCTGGGGGACAGCTTGCTCGAAGGCGGTCCGGATGGAGGAACGCTCGGCCCGCCGGGTTAATAGCACATAGGCGGCGCTGCTGACCGCGAGGAAAGTGGCGATCAGCGCCACCATCTCCAGTGTTCCCAGGCTGAGGGAGTTCATGCGGTCACACCTCGACCTTCACGATCTTGCGCATCCACAGCGTCCCCACGACCAGCAGAGCGGCCGACACCGACACCATCGCAAGGCCCTTGCCCGTCTGATAGAGGGGCTCGAGGTATTCCGGGCTGCGTAGGGCCAGAAACGATCCGATTGCGAACGGCATCAATCCCAGCACCCAGCCGGAAAGGCGTCCTTCGGCCGTGAGCGTGCGCAGCTCGCGGCGTAAGCGCTCCCGCTCCCTGATGGTCCCGGCGATCGTCTCCAGTATCTCGGCGAGGTTTCCGCCCACCTCCCGCTGAATCTGGATCGCGAGCACGCTCCACTCGAGATCGACCATGCGGCTGCGGCGGGCGAGCGCCTCCAGTGCGTCGTCCAGAGATGCTCCCAGACGGACCTCGGCCATGGCCCGGCGGAACTCCTCGGAGGCGGGGGGCTTGGCGTCCTCACCCACCGCCGCCACCGCCTGCTGGAGGCTGTAACCGGCTTTCAAGGCGCCGCTCAACAGCAGCAGGACGTCCGAGAGCTGCTCGTAGAAGGCCTGCTTTCGAGTCGCAGCGGTCCGCCGGATGTAGAGAGTCGGGGCGAAGCCCCCGCCTGCGGCGCCGATAAGAGCCCACAGCGGACCCCCCAACGATCCCAGCAGCGCCCCCCCGGCAAGGGCCAAACCCGCACTGGCGACTATGACTTCGCCGGGCCTCCATCTCATGCCGGCGGACTCGATCGCAAGCTCTATGCGCTCGAGATGGCCGCTACGGTCCGCCAGACGAGTGGCGATCTCCTTTGCTCGCTTCAGGACCGCCGCGTTGATCAGTCCTTCCGTGTCGAGCCCGGGGGCGGCCGGCTCGTCGTACCACCGCAACCGGCTGCGGGGGCTCAAGCGGCGGCGGCGCAGCCACTCCGACAGGAACGCCACACACAAGGCCACGGTGCAAAAGATGATGGCCAGCAGAATCGGTGAGGCGATGCCTGCGGCCCCCGCCGGCAACACAAAGCCCCTCGAGTTCTCGGAGGCGAACGATGCCTGCTTGCGATCCCTCCCGCCGCCCGGGCCGCTCACCTTGGCATCGACCTCGTACACGACGGCGGCCGGGTCCGGGTTTGAGACCTCCACCCGGTAGGCCTGTGCGGTTTCCCCCTGCTCAGGCGGGACGTCCGGTTCCTGGGGCGTGACCTCGACCTGCTGGAGCGCATAGTCGTTGACTTTCACCTCGAAGTCTGTGGCCGAGAGCTTCGTTCGTGCTTCCGTGAACACGGTGAAGCTGATCTTGTCCTCGGTGCGCTGCACCTTCTCGACCTCGAGCGGGCCCCTTTGCGCCCTGGCCACTTCCGGCGTCACAAGGATCAGGGCCCCCACAAGGGCGATCAAGCAGCCGCGGATCATGGGCGGCCGGGGTACTGGTGTGCGCTGAGGAGGTCGTCGCTCATGAACATCGTGGGCGCCAGATGGATGCCCACGTCGGAGAGCTTGCCGGTGAACTTCGGGCGGATGCCGGTGGGCCTGAGGTGTCCGAGATGGCGGCCGTGACCGTCGATGCCCATCGAGTAGTCGAACAGGAAGATGTCCTGCAGAGTGATGACGTCTCCCTCCATGCCCTCGATCTCCGAGATGTGAGTTACCCGGCGGCTTCCGTCCTTCAGCCGGGCCTGGTGCACAACGAGATCGACGGCGGAGGAGATTTGCTCGCGTATGGCTCGCATGGGCAGATCCATCCCCGCCATCAGGACCATCGTCTCGAGGCGCGAGAGGGCGTCGCGAGGCGAGTTGGCGTGGAGGGTGGAGATGCTGCCTTCGTGCCCGGTGTTCATGGCCTGGAGCATGTCGAGCGCTTCGGCCCCCCTGACCTCCCCGACCACTATGCGGTCGGGCCTCATCCGCAGAGCGTTGCGGACGAGATCTCTGATCGTCACCTCGCCCCTCCCCTCGATGTTGGGAGGCCGCGCTTCGAGCTGAAGCACGTGCGGTTGACCGAGGCGCAGCTCGACCGCATCCTCGACCGTCACGGTGCGCTCGTCGGAGGGTATGTAGCTGGAGAGGACGTTCAGCGTGGAGGTCTTGCCTGCGCCGGTCCCTCCCGAGATGATCATGTTCAGCTTGCCTCTGACACAGAGCTGGAGGAACTCGGTGACTGTTGCGGTGAGAGTTCCAAATGAGATGAGGTCTACATCGGTAAGGGGCTCGGCGGAAAACTTGCGGATCGTCAGGAACGGTCCGTTGATGGAGAGCGGGTGGACCACTGCGTTGACTCGCGCCCCGTCCGGCATCCGGGCATCGACCATCGGCGAGGCCTCGTCGATGCGCCTGCCGACGCGCGCAACGATGGCGTCGATGACACCTCGAAGGTGGTCCTCGTCGACGAAGCGGCGGTTCGTCCTGAAGAGCTTGCCCGCGCGCTCGACGTAGATCTCCGAAGGCCCGTTGACCATCACCTCCGTGATGTCGGGGTCCTTGAGCAACTCCTCGATGGGGCCGTGGCCGAGCACGTCGGCTCTTAGGTCCTCCAACAGGGCGGCCCGCTCGGCCGCCGACATCGGGGTCGGCTCCTCGCGCAAGAGACGCGAGATGTGATCCAGCACGAGCCGCGAGAGCCGGTCGGGATCCAAGTTTTGTTGATAGAGAACGGTGCCCAGCTCCTGGGCGACACGGGCGTGGAGACGCCGGCGCAGCTCGTAGAGCTCGGAACGCATGGCGTCGAGATCACCGTCCCAGACGGGCACCTCCGCGCTCGACGGCCGGGAGACGGATTGGCGGCGGAGATCGGTCAGCCGGCGTGCCAGATCGGACATATCGGCGTTCACGACTGCGCGGCCCGCGGGCGGGCGGCTCTCATCAACGACGAGTGGCCGAGAGCGGGCGCAGAGAGCAGCTCGGCCTCGAGTTCCTCAAACATTCGCCTGAGCGAGCGTGCCACCTTGGTCTTGGGGCTGTCGAGGGCCACGGGGACTCCGTTGTTGATCGAGCGGGGAACCGCAACATCGCTGGGAAGCTCGTAAGAAACCCGCCGGCCCAGCGCTTTCGAGACCTCGTCGGCGGGAAAGCCGACGTTGGAGTTGGCCCGGTTCAGCACCACTCGTACCTTGTCGAGCTGGAGGTCGAGGTGGCGGAACAGAGACAGGGCCAGCTTGGCGTCCTTGACTGAGGGCAGCTCGAGGCTCGTGACCAGATAGGCGCGCTCACAGGCGGCGAGCGCCGCGATCGTGAACCCGTCGAGCGTCGAGCTGGTGTCCACCACGGTTAGCTCTGCGCTCCGCCTCAGACCCTCCAACACGCGGGTCAACACCGACGGCGGGATCCTCTCCGCTTCCAGGGGGTCGGTCGGCGCGCACAGTATCCGGAGCGAGGACTCGTGCCGGCTGAGCGTGCTCCCGAGAGCGGACTCGTCGATGGGACCCGCGATCCCGGCGAGGTCTGTGAGCGTGCGCTGAGGTCTGACCCTGAGGGCGGCGGCGCAGTCTCCGAACCACACGTTGGCGTCGACTAGCGCCGTCTTGATACCGGAGCGGGCGGCGAGTGTGGCGAGGTTTGTGGCGACCAAAGTCTTGCCTGTCCCTCCTTTGGTGCCGAAGACGGTGACGATCGTTCCGGAGGCGTCCTCTGATCTCTCGGTGGCCGACAGCGTCTGGACCGCGGCGCTATGCGCCCTCTCGATCGCCGCCATGAGGCCCGACTCGGCATCTCCCACCGGCACCACCTCCCGCACTCCCGAACGCATGGCCCGCTGCAGGGTCTCGACCTCGAGGCGATCGGTGACCTGGACGAAGGAGGCGCCGGGATGGTCCCTGAGGGCGCCCGGCACCAGCGCGAGGTCGGCCTCGTCGGTGCTGGGGCCCAGCACCACCACGGAGCGCAGTTGGCTGGAGAGCGCTTGGCGCAAGTCGTCCCACGCCGAAGCGGTGACGACCGCTCCTACCGAGGCATCGCGCCCCACTATCTCGGCCAGGATCACGGACACTTGCCGCTCGCGGTCCAGCACCACGACCTCCACTAGGGGGCCTCGGGACCTGGGATGAGCGTGAACCAGAGGCCGGCCCGCTCCTGGGCATCGATGAGCGCCAGGGCGTCCTCCGGGGTCACCGCCAGGACCATCGTGGCCGGAGCCTCGAAGTCCTGACTCGCAGGCGGCTGCACCTCGATTACCTGAACGCTCTCGGCTATGAGCGAGGTGCCCTCGTCGCGTGCCGAGAACGCGTTCAGCTCGTTCCCGGCGGCGACGTGACCGGCAACCCCGCGCACATGCTCGACCGGGAGCGACAGGGCCTCGGTGCCCTCGGGAAAGCGCCCTGCGAAAGCCGCCTCGGCGCTGTCGGCAAAGTGGCTCTCCATCAGCTGGTCATCCGCGGCCAGCTCACTTCTGAGCACTTTGCCCGTCAGGAAGCTCGGATCCGTCAGCGCATCCGGCGCGAGGTAGCGCCGGGGGATCGCCTTTTCTATAAGCGCGCCCTGGATCTCCTTACCCGTGGTGCCGGCAGGAAAGGTTCGTGCCGCAACCAGGACGGTCTCCGGGCTGAGCCCGCGCGCGTTGTCCTCCTCGACTTGCTGCACGTAGACGTAGACACTCGCCACCGCCACGGCGCCCGTGAGGATGGCCACCACCAGCGTCATAAGCCTGCTTTTCATCGCCGCTCCGTCTCCGCTGTCGTCGAGGCACCGATCATTTCTGCTTCTCCGCTCATTCGGTCAGCTTCACGACGCAGACCCCGTCCCCACTTTCACAGGAGGCTTCTCCCCCGCCCGCCTCTGCGCTGAGTAGACCCTGCAGCAGTACCCCTTCGTAGAGGGGCGCGGAACCGTCCACGGTTCCAACCGGCCCTGTTCCCGTCAGATAGAGCAACGCCAGCCGGGTGACCGTCACCTGCTGCGCGACCCCAGGCTCTGCCGGGCCCGGGTCCGCCACCAGCGGCACCGCCACCAGACAGGGGTCGTCGAGATCCCCGACGTGGGCGAAGCCTGAGTCGTCGATCGAAACCGTCTGCCCGAAACTCGAGCATCCCGCCAAGCGGCTGCCAAGCGCCGCCGCCGTACGCGCCTGGACCACCTCTGCCGGCTCCGACAGAGTCGTGAGGCTAGCCCCCTTGCCGATCTCGCAGGCAAGACCGCGGCCCGATAGGAACTCCTCGTAGCCGGTGCCCGAGATCACCCCAGAGGGATCGGGACAGGACCCTTCGGCGGGGAGGCCGACGCCTACCAGGTTGCCCCGCTGCTCGGTGGATCCGAACGACAGGGCGATCTCCTGCCCGCCCGAGAGCGACGCGCACGAGGCCGGCCCGCCTTCGGGCGAGAGGCAGTCGATGATCCCCCAGGGGATGAGCTTGTCGCCGCCGGGAGTTCCCGCGCTGAGCTCGGCGGTCGCCGACGCGCTCAACGAGGTGTCCTCGATTCCCAGCACGCCGGCAAACAGCAGCTCGAAGCGCTCGACGCCGATCTCAACCGAGCAGCCCGCCACCGAGCAGGAGACGACGTCTGCTCCGGTGGGCGAGTGATGGTAGGGCGTGGGGTTCTCCTCGATGAAGCGGCGCGCCATCCCGCTGGGATCGGGCCCTTGCCAGGCCGCCTGGGCGCCGGACAGGGCGGCCGCGTCTGCGGTCCTCTGCAGCTCGGCGCGCTCCGCGTAGATGCGGGCCGCGTCCACCGCCAGCGCCACGAAGCCGAACAGAACGACGGCTACGATGGCAACGATCACGACCACGGCGCCGCGCTCGTCTAAGGCCGCCTGCGGCCGCCTCACTCTTTTCGCATCCTCGCCTCGGAGTCGAGCGTGATGCTGTCGGGTAACGACAGCAGCTGGGGCACGCCGACGTCGTAGACCGTGCGGCAGCTCATGATCGCCGTCTCCACACCCGTCGCGTCGATATCGGTCGAGGGGCTGCAGTCGAGTGCCGAGCCGAGCTCGGGAACGGCGCTCTCGGCCGAGGCCGAGGCGGTTGTGGGGTCGATTCCGACCGCGAGCTGACGCACTCCCTCTCTCGCTGCGTGCGTGACGCTGATGTAACGGTTGAAGATGAATCCGAACTCGATGATTCCGAAGACGAGCAGTAACAGGAGCGGCAGAACCAGCGCCATCTCCACGGCGGCTGCGCCTCGTTCGCGCGCAGCTAGCCGGTGCGTCCTAAGCTCGCACCGGCGCGCCTCGCTGTTGCCCCCATGCCGTGGTGAAAAGATCCACACCCCCGATCGCCCAGTCGGGACTAACTCCCTAGGGCAAGTTCTTGTCGATTTCCTCGAGTCCTGACTTGACGTCGTTGCCAACCGCGCTGACCACGGAAATGATCACCGCGGCGATGAGCGCGATCATGATTCCGTACTCAACCGCGGTCGCGCCTCGTTCCCCGTCGCGGATCTCGAGGACTCGGTTGACGATCTCACACCACATCCCTACGAGTGTCTCCTGCATCTGCTCACCTCCCCTGCCTCCCATTGCTCCCTGCCTCCCATGACTCCATTGTGCTCCCACCCTTCAGGTAATTGTTACCAGCCGATTCCCGCCCGCCGAAAGCCGGTTCTGGTGTCGAGTCCCAGGTTGCGCACCGCCACGATCACTACTGCGGCCACGAACACGAGCAGGAGGCTGTACTCGACCGCGGTCGCCCCACGCTCCCCACTAATTACCTCCAGCAGGCGGTTCGAGATGTCGCACCGCATACGAAGAAGCAGATTTCCCAAGACGGCTCCCAGTCCCTCGAGCCGGTCGCCCCTTCTGCCACCAGAAGCCACCAGCCTATGACGTTCCCAATTACAGCCTGATCCAGCCCTGATCTAGCCCAGCCGTGCGAGCCTCTACATGCGCCCGCACTGCCTGAGACAAGGATGACGCGCGCTTGGGAAACTGGGAATCGTCAGTTATGCGTAGGCGAGCTCGGTTTGGCAGGACCCTGGGCCTGCGCCCGGGCATCAAGCTCCAGATCGGCCGGGTCGTGGCTGGAGGTTTCTGCCGAACAGGGGATCGAGATCGTGAATGTGGTCCCGTGGGAGCTCGAGGCAAGGTCGATGTGGCCACCCATCGCCGCCACGACCTGGCTCACCACGAACAGCCCCAGGCCCACTCCCTCTTGGCCGGTCGTGGTCTGCTCGATACGGCTGAATGCGTCGAACAGGGCGCCGCGCTTGTCGTCCGGAATGCCCGGACCCTCGTCGGAGATCTCCAGGAGCACTCCCTGCCGCACCCGCTTGACCCCCACGGATACCGAGGTCATTTCTGGGGTGTACTTGTACGCGTTCTCGACCAAATTTCGCACCACCTGATCGAGCCTGGAGGCGTCGATTTCTGCGCGGATGGGCTCGATGAAGACTTCGAGCCGGTGAGAGCGGCGCTTGGAGGCGGCCGAGTCGAGGGCCTGGGTCACCACCGTGCGCAGCTCGGTCCACTCGGGCTTCAGCTGCAAGTCCCCCGCCTGGAGGTACGAGGTGATCATGAGGTCCTCGACGAGCCTCGCCATCTGGTGCGCCTGACCGGACACCATCTCGAGCAGTTGGGTGCGCTGATCCTCTGAAAGACGGGCACTCCGGCGCCAGATGGTGTCGATGCCGGTGATTACTGCAGTGAGGGGGCCGCGTATCTCATGTGATGTGACCGCCAGAAAGCGATCCTTCAGCTGATCGATCTCGACGAGGCGCCGGCTGCGGACGACCTCGGCTTCCACCCGGGCACGCCAGCGCTGTGAGGCTTCTGCAACCGTTACGCCGCCGGCGGCCGCTGCAGCGATGCAGACGAGGGTGTAGATCGGCCCCCCTCCTGTGAGAAGGGCCGCGACCGCAACCCCGGCGCTTCCCGCAGCCGTCCCTCGCAGGCCGTAGCGAAGTCCGCCTTCGAGCGGAACCAGCACCAGCAGGGCGCCGGCGGAAGCTATGCCTTGTCCCTGAAGGAGCGCGGCAAACCCGCTCAGGGCGAGAGCGTCGAAGACCCAGGCACAGATCCCGAGTTGGTGCAGTCTCTCGCTGTCTGAGAATCTCCCGGCGCCGATCCACAGGGCTCCCGCGCCACCCAGCGTGAACAGCAGGAGAGCCACGGCGGCCACTCCGGCCCCCGCCGCCACTGCAGCCACGGCTGCGAGCACGGCCACGCATGTCCGAACTGCGCCCGCGCGTCGTTCCACATCCTGGACGTCCGCCACCGAGCTCACGTTCCAGCTATCGGCAGGAAATCGTGCGACCTGACTCCGACCGGCCCGGGAGAGCTTGGCCACGGCTCACTATTGCCTGCTACGGCCTCCCCGCCTTCTCGCCCGCTCACCGTCAGGGGCGAGAAGGCACCGGCGACCGTGAGCCGCCGTTTCGGTTTGCTGATCGCCCACTAGGGACCGACATCGAACCCGTCGGTCGCCCCGGCCGGGATCAGCTCGGCTCGTCGGGCGGATCCCCGTCGAGCTCAACCGGGAAGTCGACCCGGGCCACCTCGTAATCGTCGAGCGAGAAGACCACCCGGTAGACGCCGTCGGCAGTGCCGAGGTCGAGGCCCGAGACCTCGTCGCGCAGCCTCTCGGTGTGGCTCTTCGTGGGCATGTGGATCTCACGCGGCACGCTCTGATAGACGATCGAACCGTCGGGTCCCTCGATGCGCCATTGCTCGGTGAAGCTGCCGTGGTCGTCGGACCAGGCCCGCAGGACGAGAAAGGCTGCAGCAGGGCCGCCGTGGCGCGGGATGACCACCCGGTTGGGCAGCCCGGGGTGGACTCGCCCGCCCTCCCGGTAGAAGAAATACTGATCGAGGACCTTTGCGTACTGCAACCGTGCGCCCACGCTCGTTCTCCTCGCTAGAGCCTGTCCGCTTCCTGATAGATCTCGACCGAGACATCGAGGTTGATGAGCTGTTTGTGGAGGAAGTCTGCACCGAATGCTTCGATGGGCGTCAGCATGCCCGAGACCTCGAGCGGCTCGGAGGCGAGGGTGATGGCCGCGGTAGCGAGCAACTCGGCGGTCGTCCCATACACATCAGAACCTCTTACGGCGACGTTACGCCACCTCTGCCCGCTACGGGCTTCGGCCAGAACAGACCACGGTTGGGGAGTGGTCTTGTGGCCGGGCCGGGGCGCCAGCTTGACCGCCGCCTCACCGAGAGCCCGCCGTCCGGACGCCGAGGTTGCCAGTCGTGTGAGCGTGGGGAGGACCCAAGGCAGGACTGCTGCCTGGAGCCTCTCCGCCGCCAAATATGTCTGGAGGGAGCGCAGCTCGAGATGCCGGGGGGCGAGCTGGAGCTCGGCCAAGGGCGCAGAGAGAGCGAGCTTCGGGCCGAGCGGCGGCGGCATCGGCGACCAGCGCTTGCGTTCGGCAAAGGAGACCTCCACGACCCTGCCTCCTTCGATAAAGGCGCCGCTGCCGGCCAGGATTCCGGCGGCCGAACGGATGGTTCCCGGTGACGCAGTGGTGGAGGTCGCGTAGGTCAGGATCAGGTCCGCAGCAGCGAGGCCCTCGGTTGCGATGGTGGCGGCCACCTCTGCAACGACCTCGTCGAAGCCCATGGCGGGCGCCAGAACCAGGCCGGTCCGGCGGGCGCGTTCCGAGTAGCGATTGATCAAAGTCTCGATGAACAAGCCCTCGCCGCACGAGTCGACGTAGTGAGCTCCCGCCCTGAGGGCGGCCTCGACGGCCGCCTCCCCAAGCTGTGAGAAGGGGCCCACGGTGGTGACCAGGACCCGGCATCCACTCAGCGCCGCGACCAAGGAGCCGACGTCTGCTGCGTCGGCCGCTCGGACCTCGACTCCACCGCAGGAGGCGGCGACGCGAGCAAGCTCGTTGCGATTGCGCCCGGCGATGGAGAAGTCTGCTCCTCGCCGGAACAGAGCGTCTGCGACGAGCCGGCCCGTGTACCCCGTCGCTCCGAACAGCAAGACCTCGGGCATGATCGCAGCCTAACCACTGTGATCCCCACCCGCCCCGGCCTCGACCTGCCCGGGCCCCGACCCCGGCCCCCCGGCTCCGTTCCGGC
>Ga0136622_10000615_pt1 | contig 14608 bp, 15 predicted proteins | sample AntDrymUQ4482106_2_FD_104803 | JGI IMG/M metagenome (GOLD analysis project Ga0136622, IMG submission 104803) | Polar desert sand microbial communities from Dry Valleys, Antarctica - metaG UQ448 (21.06) | ecosystem: Environmental > Terrestrial > Soil > Desert | place: Antarctica: Dry Valley...
ATCACGCCGTCGAATGCCGTGGCGCCGGCGAACGCTTCCGCCACGTTGACGGCGTCCTGGCCCGTCATCGCGTCGAGCACTAGCAGAACGTTGTGCGGCTTGGTGCGCTTCTTGACCTCGGAGAGCTCGCTCATCAGGGACTCGTCGACGTGGAGGCGCCCGGCGGTATCCACGATCAGCACATCCCTGCGATCGGCCTTGGCCTGGCCGAGCGCCCATTCGGCGACGTCGACCGGGCTGCGCGCCGTGCCCTGCTCGTAGACCGAGGCGCCCGCCTGCGCCCCCACCTTCACGAGCTGATCGACCGCCGCGGGGCGCTGGAGGTCACATGCGGCCACCGCCACATCGAGCTTCTTCTCCTCCCGCAGGTGACGTGCGAGCTTGCCGCAGGCGGTGGTCTTGCCCGAGCCCTGCAGGCCCGCCATCAGGATCACCGTGGGTCCGCCCCTGGCGAACACCAGATCGCGGCCCGAGCCGCCCATCAGCTGGGTGAGCTCGTCGCTCACGATCTTGACCACCTGCTGGCCCGGGTTGAGCGACTCGAGCACGTCGGCCCCGAGCGCACGGTCCTTGACTGCGCCGGTGAACTGCTTGACCACCTTGAAGTTGACGTCGGCCTCGAGCAGCGCCAGGCGCACCTGGCGCATGGCCTTGTTGATGTCGTCCTCGGTCAGCTTGCCGCGCGAGCGAACATCGCCGAGTGCCTCCTGTAGGCGGTCTGAGAGCGTGTCGAACATCGATCGGAAGGCTAGCCGAGGACTGCCGCGCGGCTCCGAGAGAAAGGTGCGGTGCTCGCCGGAACAACGTTCCGGCTGCGCTCCTCCCCGAGGGGACGCGGGCTATGTCGACGGCGGCGGGCGGTCCTCCGCCTCAGCCCCGCCCCCCGCTCCCGGCGAGATGGCCGAGCCCAGGTGGCCCAGGGCCTGGGTGAACTCCGACGGGATGATCCAGATCTTGTTCGAATCGCCCTGGGCGATCTGCGGCAGCATCTGCAGGTACTGGTAGGCGAGCAGCTTGGGATCGGCGTCGCCCCGGTGGATGGCATCGAACACCGTCTCGATCGCCTTGGACTGGCCCTCCGCCTGCAGGATCTGCGACTCGCGCTGACCCTCCGCGCGCAGGATCGAGCTCTGCTTCTCGCCCTCGGCGGTGAGGATCTGCGACTGCTTCACCCCCTCGGCCGTGAGGATCGCGGCGCGGCGGTCACGCTCGGCGCGCATCTGCTTCTCCATCGCCTCCTGGATCGAGGGCGGCGGGTCAACCGCCTTGAGCTCCACGCGGTTCACACGGATGCCCCACTTGCCGGTGGCCTCGTCGAGGACGATCCGCAGCGCGGTGCTCACCTTGTCGCGCGAGGTGAGCGTCTCCTCGAGCGACATGCCCCCGCAGACGTTGCGCAGCGTGGTGACCACGAGCTGCTCGATAGCGGCGATGTAGTCGTTGATCTCATAGGTGGCGGACTTCGGATCGGTCACCTGGAAGTAGATCACCGTGTCGATCTGGATCGTGAGGTTGTCCTCGGTGATCACCGGCTGGGGCGGGAAGGAGACGACCGTCTCGCGCATGTCGAGCAGCGGCTTGACCCGGTCCACGTAGGGCACGACGAGGGCCAGGCCGGGCTCGAGCGTGCGCTGGTAGCGCCCGAGGCGCTCCACGATGCCCGCCCGTGCCTGCGGAACGATCCGCACGCCTTGGGCGATGGTCACCAGCACCACGACGGCGACCACGATCAGAACGATGAGAACAGCCATGTTCGAGCTCCTTGCCGGCCCTCAATCGAGCCCGTTGGACACGAGCGCCGTGGCGCCCTCGATTTGCATCACGCGGACGCGGACGCCCGGCTCTATCACGTCGTCCTCGTCGAAGGTACGCGCCGTCCAGAGCTCTCCGCTGAGCTTTACCTGGCCTCCGTGGCCGTCCACCCGCTCGGTGACCAGCGCGTCCGCGCCCACCAGCGCGGCGGTGCCCGTGCGCAGCCGTGAGGGGGTCTTGAGGTGGCGCTGCGCGATCGGCCGGAACACCAGCACCGAGGCCGCGGACGCAAGGACGAAGATGAGCATGCAGAGCGCCGGCCCCGCGCCCGCCAGTGCCGCCACCGCCGCGAGCACGGCCGCCGCCGCGACCGGCCCGAGGAAGAACGAGAGGGTGAGCATCTCCCCAACCGCGAGCACTCCGGCGCCGATGATCCACAGGACCCAGTCCTCCATGGCGCCATCGTAGACCGCGAGGCGCCGTGTCAGGAGACTGCGGCGGCGGTGCCGGTTGGGGGGCTGCCCCCACCGCCCAGCTCGGCGAGCGCCCGCTCGATGTCCGCGAGCAGGTCCGCCCGGTCCTCACATCCCGCGCTGAGGCGGATGAAGCCGTCCGGCACCTCGTCCTGGCCCCAGCGCGCCCGGCGTTCGGCGGAGGTGTGCACGCCGCCGAAGCTCGTGGCCTGCGTGATCAGGTCGGCGGCGGAGAGGAAGGCGTCGGCGCGCTCCCGCGAGCCCAGGTCGCATGAGACGAGCGTGCCGAAGCGCGACATCTGGCGGGCGGCCAGCTCGTGCGCGGGGTCCGATGGCAGGCCCGGATAACGCACGCCACCCACGTCTTCGCGGGCGACCAGCAGCTCCGCGATCGCGGCCGCGTTGGCACAGCCGCGGGTCAGTCGCAACTCGAGGGTGGCCAGCGAGCGGTGCGCCAGCCACGCCTCGAACGGGCCGGGGATCGAGCCCGCTATCCGGCGCCAGTCACGCACGGTCTCGGCCAGGCCGGGGTCGCGGGTGGCCACGTAGCCCATCATCAGATCGGCGTGGCCGGAGAGGTGCTTCGTGGCGCTGGTCACCGAGAGGTCGGCCCCCAGGTCCAGCGGACGCTGCCCCAGTGGCGTCGCGAACGTGTTGTCCACCGCCACCACGCGCGCGTGGCCGGCCTGCACCAGGGCGGCGATGTCGCATACGTCGAGGCCGGGGTTGGAGGGGCTCTCGAGCCAGAGCAGGCCGGTGCCCTCTCCTACCGCCGAGGCATCCATCTCGACGGTGGGCACGAGGGAGACCGCGACGCCCCGCCGCGCCAACTGCTCCTCGGCCAGGGCGCGGACTCCGAGGTAGCAGTCCGAGGGCAGCACCACCGACTCGCCCGGCGCCACCACGGCGAGCAGGACGGCCGTCACCGCCGCCATACCTGACGCGAAGAGCACCACCTCGGCGTCCTCGAGCTCCCCAAGGGCCTGCTCGTAGCGCTCCCACGTGGGGTTGCCGTACCGGGTGTAGACATAGGGCGAGTCCGCCGGGTCGCCCCCGGAGTGAAAGGGAGCGGCGAAGACGGGACCGGGCAGGAAGGGCTCGCCCGTCTCGGCCTCCGGGTGTCCGGCGCGCACTACGCGCGTGGCGTCGCGTACACCTTCGCGCCGAGCCACGTCAGGCATCCCGGGAGGCATTCGGCATTGCGGCCGACTGCTTCGAATCGTCTCCGAGGATCGCGCTGGCGAAGTCGTGGGGATCGAACGGGCGCAGGTCCTCGATCCCCTCTCCGATCCCGATCAGCTTGACCGGAAGGCCGAGCTCGGAGGCGATCGCGAGTGCGATCCCACCCTTGGCGGTGCCGTCGAGCTTGGTGAGCACGATCCCGTCCACGTCGGTGACGTCGCGGAACAGCATCGCCTGGCGCAGGCCGTTCTGGCCGGTGGTGGCGTCGATCGTGAGCAGGGTCTCGTGGGGAGCGTCGGGGATCTTGCGGGCGATCACTTTGCGCACCTTGGCCAGCTCCTCCATCAGGTGCTGCTGGGTGTGCAGCCGACCCGCCGTGTCGCAGATCACCACGTCGACGCCGCGCGCCACCCCCGCCTCGACCGCGTCGAAGACCACCGACGCCGGGTCAGACCCCTCTGCGCCGCGGACGATGTCGCAGCCCGCGCGCTCGGCCCACACCTCCAGCTGCTCTCCCGCGGCGGCCCGGAAGGTGTCACCGGCGCCCAGGAGCACCGACAGGCCGAGCTCGCGCCGCAAATGCCAGGCGATCTTGCCGATCGACGTGGTCTTTCCCGTCCCGTTCACGCCCACCACCAGGATCACGGCCGGGGTGTGGCGGAGGTCGATGGTGTCATTGCCGGCCGTCGTCGCCGTCTCCGCCAGCAGCTCACGCAGCCTGCGGGTGAGGTCCTCGCCGGTCTCGAGCGCCCCCGACCCGGCTTCGGTCTCGAGGCGCTCCACGATCGACGCGGTGGTTGCAGCTCCCACGTCGGCGTAGATCAGAGCTTCCTCGAGGCGCTCGAAGGCCTCGTCGTCCAGGCGCTCGAACATCGTCGCCTGGATCTCGGCCCCCAGGGCCTGGCGCGTCTTCGACATGTTCTCCCGCAGGCGACCGAAGAAGCCGCGCCGCCGCTCACCCGCGGCCTCATCGTCGTTCCCCGCGGTCTCCGGCGTGGCCTCCCGATCGGTCCTGAAGAGCTCGTTCCACTCGCGCGCCATGGGCGCGGGAGCCTAGAGGTCGCGGTAATGGCTCCTCGGGACGGTCCGCTCCTGGAACGCCAGCGAGAAGAAGCAAGTGGCCTGGCACGTAGCAATGAGGGCGGCGCTCCCCCTGCCGGCGTTATCCGGCCGCCTCGACGGCCGGGGCGGCCTCCTGCCCGTCGCCCGCTGCCCCGGCCCGTCCCCCCAACCTCCGCGACACCACGCGCGAAACCCCATCGCCGCCCATGCTCACCCCGTAGAGCCGGTCGGCGGCGTCCATCGTGCGCTTCTGGTGGGTGACCACGATGAACTGGGCCCGATCGGAGTAGCGGCGCACGAGCTGCAGGAAGCGGTCGATGTTGAGGTCATCTAGCGCCGCCTCGACCTCATCGAGGATGTAGAAGGGGCACGGGCGGGCGAGGAAGACCGCGAACATGAAGGCCAGGGCCACTAGGGACTTCTCGCCACCGGACATGAGCGACAGGCGCTTGGTGGACTTGCCCGCCGGGGTCACCTCGATCTCCACGCCCTGCTCGGCGACCGCCGGGTGGCCCCCGGCGCTCGCGGCGGCGCCGGCTTGGTCCTCCGCGTCATCGGCTTCTTCCGGCTGCGTGCCTCCCAGCACGGGTCGCGGCGTCTGATCGGCGTGCACCAGACGCAGCCGCCCGCGCCCGCCCGGGAAGAGGTGGGCCACGACTTCCTCGAAGTTCTTGGCCGCCGCCTCGAAGGTCTCCTCGAAGCTGTCGCGGATGCGGCGGTCGGTGTCGCGGATCAGGCCCTCGAGCTCAGCCAGCGCGCCCTCCAGATCCGACCGCTGGCCCTCGAGCTCCTCGACGTGCGCCACGGCCTCCTCGTACTCCTGCGCCGCCAGCGGGTTGACCGGACCCAGCTGCTCTCGCCGGCGGGTCAGGCGCTCGATGCGAGCGTCCAGCTCGGCACGGCGCTCGCCGTCCAGTGCCTGCGTTGCCGGCTGGGCCTCGAGGCCGAGCCGTTGCGCTATCCCACCGAGCGCCGCGGCGGCTTCCGCCGCGGCGTCGCGGATCTGCTGCGCGGACACCTCCGTGGCTGTCACTCGCTCGCCGGCCGCCCGCAGGCGCGCCTGGATCTCGGCCTCCTCGTGAGCGCAGGCGCGCAGCGCCGCCGCGGTCTGCTCGCCGGCCTGGGCCCCCGCGGCCCGCTCGGCCTCGGCGACGTTCACGCGCGCGCCCACCGCCTCGCCCGCAGCCGCCAGTGCGGTGGCCGCCCGGCCGGCGGAGTCGGCGAGCGCGCCGTCGCGGCCCACGCGCGCCCGCAGGCCCGCGGCCCGCCGCTCCTGCTCGGACCGCTCGCGCAATAGCCCCTCGGCCATCCGGCGCTCGGCGCGCACCTCCGCCGACAGCTCCGCCCGGCGCACGGCGTCGGGACCCTCGTCGGGCGCCTCGCGGCGGCGCTCGATCAACCACTCCGCTCGGCGCACCAACTCGTCCGCCTCCTCTACCTCGCGCACCGCACGCCGCAGGGCGGCCTCGGCCTCCTCGCGGGCGCCGTCGGAGGCGGCCACGCGCTCCGTGGCCTCCTCCAGCGCGGTCCGCAGGGCGGCCTCGGCGCGCACGGCCGCCTCCGAGGAGGCCACCAGGTCCGTGCGCCGGTTGCGCTGCTCGAGCAGCTTCTCGGGGCCGCCGGCCGGTGCCTGGCGCAGCTCGGACATGGAGGTCGAGTAGACCCGGCCCGCACGGGTGACCGCCGTGCCGGAAAAGCCGGCGGGCACGTCGGAGAGTGAGGGCACGATCCACACGCCGGCCAGCAGCCGGGCGGCCACGGCGGCGGCCGGGCCGGTGGCGCGGACGCGGTCGAGCAGGCGCTCGGCTCCATCGCAGGGAACCTCCCCCGCCGACGAGGCAGCGCCGCCCGGGGGGCTGCCAAGGGGGGCGGTGCCCCCCTTTGATGTCGGGGGGTTGCGAAGGGGGGCGCTGCCCCCCTTCGATGTCATCTCCACGAGCACCACCCCGCCGTCCTCGCCCGACCGGTCGAGCAACGCCTCTGCGGCGTCCATGCTGTCGACCACCCCGGCGCCCAGCCGGGGCCCCAGCACGGCCGCGAGCGCCGTCTCGCAGCCGGGGTCGACGTGCAGCGATCCCGACAGCGCCTCGGCGCCTCCGCGAGCGTCGGCCGCGGTGCACAGGAATTGGTTGACGGCGGCCAGCTCGGCACCGGCCCTGGCCGTTCTCGACCGGGCGGCCTCGACGGCGCGCTCGGCCTCGCGGCGCTCGCGTCGCGAGCTCTCCGCAGCGATTTCGGCTTCGGCGAGGGCCTCCCGGCTGCGGGCGGCGGCCTCGTCGAGCGCGGCTCGGCGCGCGGAGGCGTCCTCGCGCTCACGGTGGAGGGCGTCGAGCGCCTCGCGCACGCGCTCCTCGCGGGCACCGTCGAGGTTGGCCAGCTCAGCCTCGAGAGTCCCGATGCGCTCCTCTAGGCCCCCGGCGGGGTCGCCGGCGTCCGCCAGCTCGCGCTCGAGCAGCTCGAGCTGCGCGCGCCGGCGCTCGCCGCCCTCGCGCGCCGCACGGGCCTGGTCGCGGGCGCGCTCGAGCCGGATGGCGATCCGCTCGGCCGCCGAGCGGGCGGCGTATAGACGGCGCTGCAACTCTTCGCGCTCGCGGCTGAGGGTGGCGAAGGCCTGCTCGGCCGCCTCGCGCCGGGCGGCGACCCCCGCCAGCAGCCGCTCGGCTTCGTCGCGCTCGGCGCGGGCACCGGTGGCGGCGGCCTCGGCGCCGCTCAGCTTCTCGCGCGCGCCGCGCAGGTCGTCGCGCGCCACCTCGTAGCGGGCCTCGTCGCTCTGGCGCGCCAGGCGCTCGTGCAGCTGCGCGGCCTCGGCCTGGCGCTTGAGCGGTCGCAGCCGTGAGCGCGCCTCGCGCTCCACGTCCAGGGCGCGGGACAGGTTCTCCTCGGTGCGTTCCAGCTTGAGCTGGGCGCGGCGGCGGCGCTTGCGGTGCTTGCCGAGGCCGGCCGCCTCCTCGATCAGCATCCGCCGCTCGCGCGGGCGCGAGAGCACGATCGACTCCACCCGGCCCTGGGAGACCACGGAGTGCATCTCCTTGCCCAGGCCGGTGTCCGACAGCACATCGACGACGTCCGCCAGCCGGCAGCGCGCCCCGTTGAGGCGGTACTCCCCCTCCCCGGCCCGATCCAGCCTACGCACGATCGAGATCTCGGAGAAGTCGCTGTCCGAGCGCCCGTCGGAGTTGTCGATCACCACCTCGACCTCGGCGGCGCTCGAGCCGCTGACGCCGTGGCCGCCGGCGAAGATCACGTCCTTCATCGTCTGCCCGCGCACGGCCAGCGGGCTCTGCTCGCCCAGCGCCCACAGCACGGCGTCGGTGATATTCGACTTGCCCGAGCCGTTGGGCCCGACCACCACGCCCACACCGGGCGAGAAGTCGAGCTTGGTGCGGTGCGGGAAGGACTTGAAGCCCTTCATCTGGATCGAGTGCAGGTGCATCAGCCGCCCGCCATCCTGGGCTCAAGGGCCTGCATCGCGGCCTCCTGCTCGGCCGCCTTCTTGGTGCGCCCCTCGCCGCGGCCGATCTCGCGGCCCTCCGCCTCGGCTATCGCCACGAAGCTGCGGTCGTGCGCCGGGCCCTCCTCGGACTCGATCCGGTAGGTCACGATCTCGGCCCTGCGGGCGAGGCGCTCCTGCAGCAGCGACTTGTAGTCCACCGGATGCTCCAGCGCATCGGCGATCTGATCCTCGAACGCGGCGACGACCGCGGGCGCGACCCGGTCGATCCCGAAAGCGAGATAGCACGCGCCTATCACGGCTTCACAGATCGAAGCCAGCACCCGTTCGCTGGTCGCGAGCGCCTCGAAGCTGCGCCCGGTGCCCGCCGGAGCCGCCTCGCGCAGCAGCTGCGGCACTCCCAGCTCGAGGGCGACCTGCGCGCACGCCGGCCCGCTGACCGCCTGCGCGCGCAGCTTGGTGAGCCGGCCGGCGCCGTAGGCCTCGAAGCGGGGGAACAGGTGGTTGGAGACCGAGAGGCTCAGGACGACGTCTCCCAGAAAGGCAAGCCGCTCATAGGACTCGGCCCGGTGCTCGACCCACGAGGCGTGGGTGAACGCCTGGCGCGCAAGGTCCTCGGGGAGTTGCTCCAGAAGCTCGGCAAGGCTCTTGACGCTGTCAGCCTTCGAAGTCCTCGACATGGGCGGCTACGAAGTCGGCGGCCTGCCCCACGGTGAGGATCTTCGCCGCCTCCTCATCGGGGATGCGGATGTCGTAGGTGTCCTCGAGCTCGACGGTCAGCTCCACGAGATCGAGCGAATCCGCCTCGAGATCCTCCCTGAAGCGGGTCGTGTCCTTGATCGCGGCCGGGTCGACCTCGAGCTCGGTGGCCAGATGCTCGCGGATGCGACCGAGGATCTCTTCTCGGCTCATCGGTCCGCGACGCTACCAACGGGTGCGGATCGCAAGGCTCCGCCGGCCTCCAGCGCCGCGTGGGTGCGCTCGACCATCCGTTCGTCGACCGCCCGGCGGGCCAGGGCCACGGCGCTAGCGATGCCCTGCGGCCCGAAGCTGCCGTGGGCCACGATCACCGGCTTGCGCAGGCCGAGGAGGATGGCGCCGGCGCCTGAGCCTTCCGGGTCGAGCTGGCGCTGCACACGGCCGACGGCCCCGCGGATCAGGAGGCCGCCGGCCATCGACAACGGGCCGCCCGCGCGCACGGCGTCCCGGATCGCCTCGCGCACCGTGCGCGAGGTGCCCTCCATCACCTTCAGCGCCACATTGCCGGTGAAGCCGTCGGTGACCACGACGTCCGCACCGCCGGCCATCACGTCGAAGCCTTCGACGTTGCCGATGAAGTTCAGCGCCGAGTCCCTCAGCCGATCACCGGCCGCGAGCACGTCGGGGGTGCCCTTGCCCGGCTCCGCGCCAACCGAGAGCAGTCCCACGCGCGGGCGAGCGATCCCGTTCACGCTCTGCATGAACGCCGAGCCGAGGTAGGCGAACTGCACGAGGTGCTCGGGGCGAACCTCCACGTTGGCTCCCGCGTCGAGCAGCAGCGCGGGGCCGGAGGGCAGCGGCAGGCGCGCGGCGAGGGCCGGGCGGTGAACGCCGCGCATGCGCTTCACGTTGAGCGTGGCGGCGGCCAGCGTGGGTCCGGTCGACCCCGCGGAGACCAGGGCATCGGCGCGGCCCTCGGCCACGGCCCGGGCGGCCTGCGCGATCGACGCATCGGGCTGGGAGCGGACGGCGCGCACGGGGTCCTTGTCGCCCGAGATGCGTACCGGGGCGTCGACCACGTGCTCGCCGGACAGCTGCGCGGCGGGGCCGAACAGGGTCACGCGCTCGCCGGATAGGCGAGCGCCCTCTGCCACCACCCCCGGACCACCGTCGGCGCCGTTCGCGTCGAGCGCGATCACGCCACAGGGGGTTGCAAAGGGGGGCGGTGTCCCCCTTTGACCCTCATCCGGGTCAGTCGTCGTGGTCGTGCGCGTGCGGCGCCGCGACGACGATCTCACGGCCGGCGTACGTGCCGCACTCCCCGCACACCCGGTGCGGAATGCGCGCGGCGCCACAGCGCGGACATACGGCCACGGCGGGTGCCGAGATCTTGTGCTGGGAGCGGCGCTTGTTGGTGCGTGAGTGGGACTGTCGCTGCTTGGGGACGGCCATGAACGGGGGCAGGCTAGCAGCCCCAAGCGGTGCCTCAGCCATCCAACCTCAGCTCGGACAGCTTCGCCCAGCGCGGGTCGGGCTCGCGCTCGTGTGCGTGGGAGGGGTCCTCGTTGAGGTTGGCTCCGCAGATGTCGCACAGGCCGCGGCACTGCTCGCTGCACACGATCTGGACCGGCAGGGCGAGCACGAGCGCGTCGCGCACCCACGACCGCAGGTCGAGCTCGTTCTCGTCCAGGTACTCAGAGTTCAGGTTCTCGTCGTCGTCGGCGGGCTGGTGCACCTCGCGCACGTCGACCGTAACCGGCGCGCCGGCGTCCTCGAGGCAGCGCATGCAGGGGCCCGACAGGCGCAGGTCGAACCGCAGGCGCAGCGCATAGCCGGCTCCCGTCGTGCGCGACACGTCGAGCCGCGTCTGCACCGCGCCGGCGCCGGCCGTGTAGGTCTGACCGCCGAAGGCCAGCGGATCCGCCGACACGTCCAGGTCGACCGAGCCGGCCTCTCCCGAGGAGAGCCTCAGCCGCCCGAGATCGAAGCTGTCAGCCCGCTGCGTCACCTCGATTCGAGGTTAGCGCCAGAGGGCCGGAATTCGTCGGAGAGATCCGTGTCAGCGCTTTGGGATCGGCGGAATGCCCAGCTGGCGGCAGATCGCCCGTCCTACGCGGCTCCGATCTCGCGATGACGAGGGACAAACGACTTCGCGCCTGTCTCGTCGTGTCGCCAGGCCTCGTGCCCACCTCGACTGCGACCGGGCACGGGCTGGGCGCCGTGGGAGCGAAACCAGCGCTCCAACTCAACGCGCTTCATCGCCTCAGGAGGACGTAACGGTGACCTGGCTTACGGTCACACCTACCGGCTCGGGAGGCGTCTCGCCTTCCGCGATCCGCCACTCGAGCGCAAGCCGCAGCGCCTCCTCTACATTCACTCGCGCCTCTCCAAGCGTCCGCCCCTGGCTGATCGCTCGGGCACCTCGGGGACCTGGGCGCAGAACCAGCCGTCGTCCCCCGCCGTGATCACTGCCGTGTAGGTCATCACCGCGGGCTTCGCCACCGAGCGCGGGCCTGTCTCGCTCATCGAACACGCTTCCGGTGGCGAGCGTCCTTCATCACGTTGATTGTTGCATCGACGGTCCTATCGCGGGTAAAGAAAGCGGCCCGTCATCGCGTTGACCGGGAGTAGCGCCATAGCGCAGGTACTCCCCTTCAGCTCATGCGGCGACTCGTGCGACGTCAGCCGACTTCGGCTTCTTCTCTGCCCTGCAGCCGGTCGCGGCCGCGCTGCACGGCCGCGGTGAACTTCTCGAGGTTGATCTCGAGCGTGTTGAGGATGTCATCGGCGTAGTCCTCGGCGCCCAGGCGGATCTCGCGCTCGCGAGCGCGGGCGTCCTCGACGATCTCGTCGGCCTGGCGCTCGGCCTGCTTGACGATCTCCTCCTCGCCGATCAGCCGGATCTGCTCCTCACGCGCCTCCTTGACGATCCGCTCGGCCTCGCGCTTGGCCTCGGCCAGCATCTCCTGACGCTCCTTGACGATCCAGCGGGCCTGCTTGATCTCCTCGGGGATCGTGGCCCGCATCTGATCGAGGATGTCGTAGATCTCCTCCTTGTCGACGCGCACCTGGTCGGTGAGGGGCACGGGCTTGGCGTTGTGCACCGTGTCGTCGAGCTTGTCGATGAGTACCAGAACATCCATTCGAAGACCTCAGTTCGCTAACGCCTGAGCGCTTCCTTCAAGCGCTCAGCCACATGTGGGGGGACCAGGCCGGTCAGATCTCCGCCAAAGGTTGCCACTTCCTTCACGCCGCTGGAGGAGAGAAAGCTGAATTCAGGGGCTGACATGAGATACATGCTCTCGATGTCCGGTGCCATCTTTCGATTGAGCTGGTTCATCTCGAACTCGTACTCGAAGTCCGAGATCGCGCGCAGCCCCTTCACGATCGTCCGGGCTCCGTTCTCGCGCGCGAAGTCGACTAGCAGGGTATCAAAGGCTTTTACCTGCACATTGCCGAGTTCCGCGACCTCGGCCTCGATGAACGCGGTGCGCTCCTCGGCGGTGAACACCGTCTTCTTGCGGATGTGGTGGTTGACGACGCCGACCACGAGGTTGTCGAACACGTGCGCGGCGCGGCTGATGATGTCGAGGTGGCCCAGCGTGACCGGGTCATAGGAGCCCGGGCACACGGCCGTCCCGCCGTTGGACGGAGAGGCATGCGAAGGATTCGACATCCGTGTCGAATCATTTGAATCCGAAGGATTCGACATCCGTGTCGAATCCTTCTCAGCCGCCACGGTAGACGGCGATGCGCGTGTCGCCATAAGTGCGCTCGCGAAGGAGCGGGAAGGGCAGCTCGAGCGGGGCGCGCTTGTCGGATTCGGTCACGATGCGTGCGGATTGGGTGAGGAGCGTGGGCAGGCGCTCGGAGAGCGGGCCGGTCAGAGAGGCCGCCGAATCATAGGGCGGGTCGCAGAACACGAGCCCGAAGGGCGTCTCACCGGCGGCGCCCGCCAACCACCCGATCGCCTCCCGACGATGGATCTGCGCCCCGAGCCCGAGCGCCGCGAGGTTCTGTCGCACTACCTCGCACGCCGCCCCGGCCCGGTCGACGAACACGGCCTCTGCCGCCCCCCGGGAGAGCGCCTCGATGCCGAGCGCCCCCGAACCCGCGAAGAGATCCAGCACCCGCAAGCCCGACAGGTCGCCGAGGATCGAGAACAGCGCCTCGCGGACGCGCTCGGCGGTGGGGCGGCTCGCGCGCGGGGCCTGGAAGCGGCGGCCCCCCAGTTCGCCGGCGACGACCCTCACACCGATGAGTATCGCTCGCTCACAGCCGGGAGGCCGGCGTCCAGGAATCCGGGGCAGGGGGTCGCCGTCAAGGACCCGCTGAGCTAGGGTGGCCCGGCCAGGCAAACCACAGCTGGAGGCTTCGCTCGTGACACGCCGACATCTCCTCGCTCTCGCCCGCGTCGCGGCGCTGCCCGCCGTGCTGTTCGTGACAGTCGCCGCGCCCGCGGTCGCCTCCGCCGGAACGGTGTCTGTGGCCGGCAATCAGGTCACCTACGTCGCGGCACCGGGTGAGACCAACGATGTGCGCGCGAGCGGCTTCTCCGAGGACGAAATGCCGTTCGTGGCCACGATCGATGACTCGGTTCCGCTCACGATCGCGCCCGGATCTCCCTGCGAGATCGACTTCTTCGACGACGTCCGTTGCGTGTTGCCGGCGCCGCCCTCCTTCAACCTTCAGCTCGGTGACGGCAACGACAGCGGTAATTTCTTCAGTACGTTTCTCGATACCACCAACGCGCTCGATGGCGGTCCGGGGGACGATCGGCTCTCGGCCACGACCCCGCGGGCACGCAACACGATCTCGGGCGGCGAGGGCAACGACTTGCTCATTCCGGAGAACGGCACGGTCAACCCGGTGTCAAGCGATCTCCTCAGCGGCGGGCCCGGTGTCGACACGGTGGCCTACGACGCGGACTTTGCGCGCCGCTCATCCGGCGTCACCGTCAGCCTCGACGGCGTTGCCAACGACGGCGCCCCCGGGGAGCAGGACAACGTGCAGCCCGAGGTCGAGAACCTGTCCGGGACCTCCTTCTCCGACATGCTCGTGGGCGGGCCCGGCGCGAATGAGCTGCTCGGCTTCGGCGGCAATGACGTGCTTTCCGGCGGTGGCGGCGACGACCGGCTGCTGGGCTTTGACGAGAACGACATGCTCTCGGGCGGTGACGGCAACGACTTCCTCGAGGGCGGCTCCGAGGACGACCGGCTCGACGGTGGCGCCGGACTGGACTCCTTCATCGGTGACTTCTCGGGAAGCGCCAACCAGATCATCGTCGGCAACGACAGCATCCTCGCGCGGGACGGGGTGCAGGGTGAGCCGATCTCCTGCGGTCCCGGCAGCGACAGCGCGATCGTCGACGCGGGCGACAACGTGAACGCCGACCCCCAGAACCTGTGCGAGGCGGTGGACCGCGCGGCGGCCGGGCCGGGACCGGGCGGGCCGGCCAAGGGCTGCAAGGCGCTCAAGAAGGGCGCCAAGCGCGACAGGTGTGTATACAGGGCAGCGCTCAAGAAGTGCGGCAAGGTCAAGCGGAGCAAGCGGCGCACGAAGTGCGTGAAGAAGGCCAAGCGCGCCTACGCGCTCAAGAAGTGCACGCGGGTGAAGAAGGGCAAGCGGGCGAAGTGCATCCGCAAGGCGAAGCGAGCCCCCCGCTGAGCTGGGAGCCGTAGGCCCGAGCGGTCCCTGAGGCTGGGCCAGGCCCCACGCTCTATGCCTTGCTCAGGCCGGAATCGGATCTGAGCCGGGACCGAAGCGGGCTACCACGGCATCGCGCAGCAGAGCGTGCTCGGCCTGGGCCATCCCCGGGTCGCTCGCGAGTAGCGCGTCCGCGTGCGTCCGCGCTCGCTCGAGCAGCTCGGCGTCCTCGGGAAGCCGGGCGACGCGGAACTCGGGCAGGCCCGACTGGCGGGTGCCGAGCAGCTCCCCCGCCCCACGCAGGTCTAGGTCCACCTCCGCCAGGCGGAAGCCGTCGCGCTCG
>Ga0136622_10000619_pt1 | contig 14582 bp, 17 predicted proteins | sample AntDrymUQ4482106_2_FD_104803 | JGI IMG/M metagenome (GOLD analysis project Ga0136622, IMG submission 104803) | Polar desert sand microbial communities from Dry Valleys, Antarctica - metaG UQ448 (21.06) | ecosystem: Environmental > Terrestrial > Soil > Desert | place: Antarctica: Dry Valley...
CGCTGGGTCGCGATCGCGGCTGCCCTCACCATGTTCGCCCTTGCCGCCGCCGATACTTTGGACTGGTCGGTCGCCGTGGCCCTCCTGGTCGTCGCCTCGGTCGTCACGGTCGCTGACAACGGGTTGGCCTTCACCGCCGTCGCCGAGGTGAGCGGCCCGTTCTGGTCCGGCCGGGCGCTTGGCGCCCAGAACACCGCACAGTTCCTGACCGCCTCGTTGGTCCCACCGCTGATCGGCGCGGCCATCACCGGATTTGGCTTCCCGCTGGCGTTCGCCGCCACCGCACTGTTCCCCGCCGTCGCCGTGCCACTGGTGCCCGCCGCGGACGAGCAGGCGTTCCGCTGACGGCGAGTGCCGGAAGAGGCCGGCGGGGCGACGCACTTAGGCGGCGGTAGGACGCGAGTATCGCGCGTTGGCGAACGAGTCTGTTCGCGGGATCGCGGCCAGTCCCAACGTCTTCCTCACCTGGGTCAGCTCGACTGGGCGCGCAACAGAAGAGACTGACCGACACGGGATCGTCAACGGCACCTCGGGCGCGGCGACTTCGAGTTGCAATGATGGTCACGTGGCTCCGGTGACACGCCTGGTACGTTCGTCGATGTCGCTGACGCTCGGCGGATGTCGGTATCGGCGCGCCACGAGGCTGTGCTGGTGAACGGTCGTCGCGTGCTGCTCCTGGATGACCGAGGCTGGAGCGCCTCGGGGCCGCCCAACATCTGGTCTGTGACATCGGTCGAGGAGATCGTGGACACGGCGCGCATGGTGGTCGGACCGGACGAGCCATTCGGTGGGCGCTCGCACGACGACATGGCGGCAGACCATTGGGCCCAGCTGACTGAGGTCCTCCGGCAACAGGGGCTTGTTGCGGACGCCCTCGAACTGAAGCGGCTACCGCACGACGTCGTGCTCAGCGAGCGGCTGCTCGCGCGCGTCGGCCATGACCCAGGCGCGGCCGTCCAGCCCTGATGCTGCTACGTCCGTCCACGACGACCTACCCGACCGCTACGTCGTGCGCCAGTTCCGCGCTTTCGACCGCGAGGATCTGGCCGACGCCGCCGTCATTCCGTGGCGCCACGTGCTCACCCAGCACGTGATGGCCCCCGCGAGCATGGCGCGAGCTGGTAGGGAGGTCTGGCCACGCCTCCTGAGCGCTTCCGTCGACGTGCCAGCCAGGACCCGACCGCACGAACATCTCGGCCGGCATCTGATCTCGCCGATAGGGCCATCGGACGACCGACGATGTGAGTGTCGGCGCCATAGTCTGGGCCCATGCCACCCCGCCCGGTGCCCGCAGCGACCGCCGCGCTGCGCGCGCTGCGTTTCCTGGCGGGCCAGCCGGGGCCGGCTCCGGCGGCACGCATCGCCGCAGCACTCGACCTGCCGCGCTCCTCGACGTACCACCTGCTGCGCGCGATGACCGCCGAAGGTTTCGTCACCCACTACGACGACGACCGCCGCTGGGGCATCGGCATCGCCGCGTACGAGGTCGGCATCGGCTACGCCGTCCAGGAGCCGATCGCGCGCTTGGCCCGCATCCCGATGGCGCGTCTCGTCGACACCGTGGGCCACTCGGCACACCTGGTCACACTGCACGGACGAGAGGTCGTCTACCTGCTGGAGGAACGCGCCCCCGGACGGCCACCCTTGGTCACCGACGTCGGGGTACGCCTGCCCGCGTCCCTCACCGCCTCCGGACGGGCCATCCTGGCCACGCTGCCACCGGCGCAGGTGCGGGCGTTGTTCCCCGGCCGCGCCGCGTTCGTCGACCGCACCGGTACCGGTCCGCGGACACCGACGGCGCTGCGCGACCTGCTCGTCGATACCCGCAATCGCGGGTACGCCACCGAGGACGACGAGATCACGCCCGGGTTCGCCTCGGTCGCCGCCGCCGTCGACGCCCCGACCTCGCCGGTCCGGGCGAGCGTCGCCGTCACGTACCCCGCGGGACCCGATCGGGCTGAGGTAGACGCCATCGTGGCGGCGGTCACCGACACGGCACGAGAGATCAGCCGACGCCTTCGGTCCTAGCATGCCCGCCAAGTTACCTGCCGGTAGGATCGGCGGTGCCCGCCCGTCCCCAGCCCCGTCGAGACGCTAGTCTCACGCACATAGTTCCCAGGCTCACGAGGAGCACTCGATGCAGGTCCTAGCCATCGTCGTCTCACTTGCCATCACGCTCGTCGCGGTGGCGTTGGCGGCCAAGGCGGTCACCCAGATGGTGGCGGTGATCGGGCTGGGCCAACCGCTGGTGGGCCGGCGGGACCACCGCAGCGCGCGCTGGGCCACGATGTTCAAGGAGACCCTCGGCCACACCCGGATGCTGCAGTGGACCTGGATCGGTGTCATGCACTGGTTCGTGTTCGCGGGCTTCATCCTGCTGAGCTCGCTGGTCGCGACGGCGTACGGCCAGATCTTCTCGCCGACCTTCGCGCTGCCGGTCATCGGTCACTGGTTCGTCTATGAGTGGTTCGCCGACATCTTGTCCTGGCTGACGGCGGTCGGGATCGCGTACCTGATCCTTGTCCGGCAGAAGGACCACCCGCGCCGCCTCGGTCGCGGATCGCGTTTCTTCGGCTCGACGTTCTGGCAGGCGTACTTCGTCGAGGCGATCATCCTCGGTGTCGTGATCTGCGGGCTGCTGCTGCGTGGACTGGAGTACGCCCGAGGCGAGGGCACCCGGTGGGACTTCCCGCTGACCTGGTTCATCGGCGCGCCCTTCGAAGGTCTGGCGCTCGGCGCCATCGACAACCTGATCTTTGCCATTGCGATGATCAAGATCGTCATTTCGATGTCGTGGCTGATCACCATCAGCCGCAACATCACCATGGGCGTGGCATGGCACCGGTTCACGGTGTGGACCAACATCTGGTTCAAGCGCAGGTCCGACGGCGGCACCTCCCTCGGGGGGCTGCAGCCGATCATGGTGGGCGGTCAGCCGCTGGATTTTGAGAACATCGAGGAGATCGACGAGGACGCTGCCCTCGGCGCCGGCAAGATCGAGGACTTCTCCTGGAAAGGGATCCTCGACTTCAGCACCTGCACCGAATGCGGGCGCTGCCAGTCCCAGTGCCCGGCGTGGGCCACCGACAAACCGCTCTCGCCCAAACTGCTGATCATGGGCCTGCGCGACCACGCGTATGCCAAGGCACCGTACCTGCAGACACCCGCGGACGAGCGGGAGCAGCTGTCCGAGGCGGTCGTGGCCGAGGCGCAGCGCCCGCTGATCGCCTCTGAGGACCTGTTCGGGGTTATCGACCCAGACGTGCTGTGGTCCTGCACGTCCTGCGGAGCGTGCGTTCAACAGTGCCCGGTAGACATCGAGCACGTCGACCACATCATGGACATGCGCCGCTACCAGGTGTTGGTGGAGTCCAACTTCCCGCCGGAGCTGAACCAGCTGTTCAAGGGACTGGAGAACAAGGGCAACCCCTGGAACATGTCGACCACCGCCCGGATGGACTGGGCCAAGGACCTGGACTTTGAGGTCAAGCAGGTCGGTGGCAGCGGCCAGAACGACCCCGAGGACCTATCCGAGGTCGAGTACCTCTTTTGGGTCGGATGCGCCGGAGCCTACGAGGACCGCGCGAAGAAGACGACCCGGGCGGTCGCGGAGCTGTTGCACATGGCCGACGTCGACTTCGCCGTGCTCGGTGATGGGGAGACCTGCAGCGGTGACCCTGCCCGCCGGGCCGGCAACGAGTTCGTGTTCTCGATGCTCGCCATGCAGAACGCCGAGGTGTTCAAGGACGCCAAGGCCAAGAAGGTGGTGGCGACCTGTGCGCACTGCTTCAACACGCTGGCGAACGAGTACGCGGAGTTCGGTGTCGCGCTGGAGGTCGTCCACCACACCCAGCTGCTCAACCGGCTCGTACGCGAGGGCCGCCTCACCCCGGTCGCGCCCGGCGGCAACGCTCCGGCGACGAGGACCATCACGTACCACGATCCCTGCTACCTCGGCCGGCACAACCAGGTGTACGAGCCGCCGCGCGAGATCCTCGGCGCGATCCCCGGGACGACCTTCACCGAGATGCCGCGCAACTCCGAACGTTCCTTCTGCTGCGGGGCGGGCGGGGCGCGGATGTGGATGGAGGAGAAGATCGGCGAGCGGATCAACGTCAACCGCACCATCGAGGCAGTCGCTACCGGTGCGGACCAGATCGCCGTCGGGTGCCCGTTCTGCCGAGTGATGCTGTCCGACGGCCTCACGCTCCAGCAGTCCGAGGGCCAGGCGCGCGAGGAGGTCGAGGTCCTCGACATCGCCCAGATGTTGCTCGCGTCGCTCCGGCGCGACGCGGACGCTGACGCCGCCATCGCCGCCGCCGAGCCGGACGAGGCCGACGCCGCCGATCCGCACTCGATCACCGAACACGAGCAGGTCGGCCCCTCCGCCGCGGCAGCCTCGACCGGCAGCGCGCACGCCGAGGGTCCGGCCCCGAGCGGCACAGACGCCGCTGCGGCACACAACGAGCCCGTCGACGATCGCGGTTCAGCGCTCGACGAGTCACCCGACGATCCCTCGACCGACGCCAAGCCGGCCGGCCGCTGACGCCGCAGCGCGAAGGTGACGTCATCCGTCGCTACATTGACGTCGTCGTACGCTTGACATGACGTCATAACGACGTCATGGTGGTGTCATGGACTTGGCACCGTACGTCGACCGCCTGCGCAACGATCTCGCTGACGCCGCCGCAGCGGGTGGCCCGCAAGCCACCGAGGCGGCCCAACGGCTCGCCCTCGCGCTCGACCCCGCCGTGCGCATGACGCTGATGGAAGCGCTGTCGGACGCGGCCGCCGAGATTACCGCCGAGCTGCACACGGCTGCGGTGGACGTACGGCTGCGTGGCCGGGAGCCCGAGTTCATCGTCCACCAGGAACCGGCCGCGGCTGCGCTCGCCCCGATTGCACCGACACCGCCCGCGCCTCCGACGCCGCCGTCACCCGACCGCGAGGCAGCCGACCGGGTCGACGAGGGTGACGGCACCGTCGCCCGGGTGACCGTGCGCATACCGGACTCGCTCAAGGTCAGGGCCGAGGAGCTAGCGGCCGAACGCTCGCAATCGCTCAACTCGTGGATCGTCCAGGCGATCCGATCGGCGGCCTTCGACCGCAGCGTCGAGCTCGACATCGGCACGATCAGCGTCGGAGGGCGCAACCCCACCAGCAAGCGCGTCCAAGGCTGGTCTCGCTAGCCCACAACTTCATGATCCACCGCACACGGGCACCGTGCTGCGGCGCTGCCCCACACCTTCGAACAGGAGATCTCATGTACACCTTCAACACCCCAGGACCCATCGACGTGCTCGTCCAGAACCGCGCCGGCCGAATCGAGATCAACGCAACCGACACCGCCACGAGCACCGTTGAGCTCACCACCATGAACGGCGGCAGCGACGCACAGGGGGTTATCGACGACGCCAACGTCGAGCTCAATGACCGCAAGCTCGTCGTCAAGCTTCAGCAGGAGAGGCGCGGCCTGCTTCGTTGGAAGCCGATGCAGATCGCTGTCGCGATCACGGTGCCCACCGGTTCGTCGGTGACGTGCGAGGCAGACTCGGCGGACATCACGACGAGCGGTGAGCTGCGAAGCGCCCGCCTCAGCACCGGATCCGGAGACGTGACGGTCGACGTCGTCACTGGCCCGCTCGTCACCAAGTCGGGCTCCGGAGATGTCACCATCGCCTCGTCCCACGAGTCGTTGGAATCCTCTACCGGTTCTGGCGACGTCCGCATCGGCTCGGCGGTGCAGCGCGCCGTCCTCAAGTCCGGGTCCGGTGACGTCAGCCTCGCCCACGGCACGGGGACGATCGAGGCCAAGACCGGTTCTGGGGACATCGAGCTGAGCGAGGTACGCGGCGACATCACCGCGAAGACCGGGTCAGGCGATGTCCGCATCGACGCCATCACCTCCGGCCGTACCCAGGCGGCCACCGGGACCGGAGACATCCGGGTCGGGGTCGTCAACGGCACGGCAGCCTGGCTCGACCTCAACACCGTCACCGGCGACGTCAGGAACGACCTCGAGGACGCCGGCGCCCCTGCCGACGGCGACGAGACCGTCGAGCTGCACATCAAGACCGCAACCGGCGACATCGCCATCACCCGCGCCTGAAAGGACAGCACCATGGACCACACCATCGAGATGATCGCCCGCCAGCAGCAGGAACAGCTCCGGCGCCACACCGGTCAACCGGCCGTCGACCGCGAACCGCTGCGTCGACGCGCCGCCCGCTCTCTGCACCACCTCGCTCGCGCCATCGACACCGACGACATCTGAGTAGACCGACTCCCACAACCACGTCCCAGGCAGGTGCACCACACTCGCGGGCCGCTCATCGCGGCCGCCGAGTGTGGTGGCATAGCCTTTGTCAGTGCCGCACGTTGACCGCTCCTACATCCGAGTCAAGTCCATGGTCGCTCTGCTCAATCCGGCCAACGACCATGTCGCGGTGGCGTTGTTCGATGACCCGACGAAGTCACCCCGACATTTCCACCGCCTCGTCGGCGGAAGTGTGTTGCTCGGCGAGAAGGCGGCCGATGCCGCACGACGCGAGGTGCGCGAAGAGATCGGTATCGATCTGCTGGACCTGGGGGCAGCGCTGGGCGTGCTGGAGAACGTCTTCGACTACCGCGGCGAAGCGGGCCACGAGGTGGTCTTCGTATTCGCTGCATGTGTGGATGAGTCCATCATCCCGGGCCATGGCGGCTGGTTCAGCGACAACGGCGACCGGATGTGGGTGGAGTGGCGATCGCTCACCTCTCCGCCGCCGATTCCGCTGTACCCCGACGGCGCTGCGGATCTGGTCGTACGAGGCTGACCGAGAAAGTCAGTTCAGTGCATGCTGTACTGTTCGGCAGGTGCTGAAGCTCGCCTCACAGCTCGATGCCATGGGTCGTCTGGGCCGCGCTCTTGCTGATCCGACGCGGTGCCAGATCCTGTTGCAGCTCGTGGACGGACCCGCCTATCCGGCCGCGCTGGCCGCCGACCTCGAGCTGACCCGCTCGAACGTGTCGAACCATCTGGCCTGCCTGCGCGGGTGCGGCCTGGTGGTCGCTACTCCAGAAGGACGGCAGATGCGCTACGAGCTGTCGGATTCAAGGCTGGCGCACGCGTTGAGCGACATGATGAACGTCGACCTCGCCGTCGGGGGCGACGAACCGTGCTCCGATGAGCAGCGGGCACCAGCCGCGAGCCGGGCGGCCGCGGTGGCGTCGTGAGCGCCCAGAGCCGGCTTGGCGTACCGGCGACTCGCCGGGACGTCCTCGCGCGACGTATTCGATTGCTCGTTGCGGCCACGATCACCTACAACGTCTTAGAGGCCGTTGTGGCGATCGCTGCCGGCACGGCAGCGTCGTCGTCGGCACTGATCGGCTTCGGCCTGGACTCGATCATCGAGGTCGCATCGGCCGTCGCTGTCGCGTGGCAGTTCGCCGGCCGTGACCCGGAGTCTCGCGAGGAGACCGCACTTCGGGGCATCGCGTTCTCCTTCTTCGCACTTGCTGCGTTCGTCACCATCGACGCGCTGCGTTCGCTGTTCGGAGCGGACGAAGCGCAGCATTCGTCGGTGGGCCTGGTCCTGGCTGCGGTGAGCCTGGCGGTCATGCCATTCCTGTCATGGGCACAACGACGGGCAGGTCGCGAGCTCGGATCGCGCTCAGCGGTCGCTGATTCCAAGCAGACCCTGTTGTGCACGTACCTCTCGGGGGTGTTGCTGGTCGGTCTTGCGCTCAACAGCGTGTTCGGCTGGTCCTGGGCCGACCCGATCGCCGCCCTGGTGATCGCCGCGGTCGCCATCAAGGAGGGCCGCGAAGCGTGGCGGGGGGACGTCTGCTGCGCGCCGAACGCTGCACTCCACCCACCGAGCTCTGGTACGGACGCAGGCGAATGCCAGGACGATTGCTGTGGGTAGCGCCCTGAGCGACGAGTGAGGGCACGCCCCGCATCAGTCTGATGGGCGGGCGCCCACGGATGCGACGGCCATCGCCGCCGTACGGGCACCGAGATCGAGACACCGTTGCGGGCTGTCCCCGCGCTGACACCCGGCCAGGTACCCGGCGCAGAACGCGTCCCCCGCACCGGTCGTGTCGACCACCTCGGTCTCGACCGCCTCGACGTCCCAACCGGCGCCGTCGGCCGTCCGCGCCAGGGCGCCCCGCGCGCCGAGGGTCACCACCACAGCGCGATACGTCGCGGTCAGCGCGTCGGCCGCACGGCCCGCGTCGACCTCACCGGTCAGCAACCGGCCCTCGGCCTCGTTGGCCAGCAGAAGGTCACACCCGGCGGTCCACTCCAGGAACGCGCGCGGTCCGCACACATCGAGGAAGCCGACCGAGCTGGGGTCGACGGAGATGCCGACCCGGCGCAGACGGGCCTCGGCCAGCAGCCGCGACGCGGTCGGGCGTACCGCGTCGTCGAAGAACGAGTACCCCGTCAAGTGCAGCCATCCCACGTCGTCCCACAGCGCCGCCGGTACCTGATCGGGCGAGAGCGCCGCGTTGGCACCCCTGTCCACGAACATCGTGCGCTCACCGTCGCCGTCGAGAACGAGCACGATGGTTGCCGTGACCGAGGTGGGCACCTCGGCGACATGAGCGTCGACCCCGTGCCGGCGCAGGGCGTCACCGTGGCGGGTGCTCGCCCCGGCACCTGCACACCCGGCGAACGCGACGTCCGCGCCCAGCCAACCCAGCCAAGCAGCGACGTTGGCGGCTGACCCGCCGGGATGGACGCGGATCTCGGCGTTGGTGTCACTCGCGGCCGTCACCACACCCAGTGGACGGACGACGATGTCGTCGACGACGTCACCGACCACGAGAACCCGGCGCACATCAGTCCTGGACGCTGCGCGCGGCCCAGGCCGTGGCGATGTCGGCACCGACCCGGATGTTGTTGGCGGCGATCTTGAGGTTGACCTCGAGGCTCGCCCCGCCGGTGAGGCTGACCATCTTGTCCAGCAGGTACGGGCTCACGTCCTTGCCCGTGATCCCCTCGGCAGCCGCAGCGGCGAGCGCATCGTCAAGCGCCCGGTCGTGCGCGGCAGGATCGAGCTGGTCCCGCTCGGGAAGCGGGTTGGCGACCAGGATCGCCGAACGCCGCCCGAGCGCGTCGTTGGCGGCCATCACGTCGGCGACCACATCGGCGTCTGGTACCGACCAGTCCAGGCGCTCGCCGGAGTCGGTCAGCCAGAAGCTCGGGAAGGCGTCGGTGGCGTACCCCAGCACCGTCACGCTCAACGTCTCGAGCCGTTCGAGGGTGGCGGGGATGTCGAGGATCGACTTCACGCCGGCGGACACAACGGTGACAGGCGTGTTCGCCAGCGTCGACAGGTCGGCCGACTCATCGAATGTCGCGCCCGCCCCGCGGTGCACCCCGCCCAGCCCCCCGGTGGAGAACACTCGCACCCCTGCGAGGGCTGCGATGAACGCTGTCGCCGCGACCGTCGTCGCACCGCAGCGCCGGCGCGCCACCACGATGGGAAGGTCTCGCACGCTGACCTTCGGGACATCGTCGCCGGCGATGCGCACCAGCTCGTCGTCGTTGAGCCCGACCTTGAGGTAGCCGTCGAGCACGGCCACCGTCGCCGGCGTGACTCCGGCGTCCACCAGGATCGCTTCGAAACCGCGCGCGGCCGTGAGGTTGCGCGGGCGGGGCAGCCCGTGCGAGATGATTGTCGACTCCAGCGCCACGACCGGACGCCGGTGCGCCAACGCGTCGGCGACAGGCTCGGCGACGGACAGCGGGAGCATCAGATCTCTATGCGGTAGAAGCCGACGTGCGACTTCGACGGCGTCGGCCCCCGTTGCCCTTGGTAGCGCGAGGCGTACTTGGACGAGCCGTAGGGATGCTCGGCCGGTGAGGACAGCCGGAAGAAGCACAGCTGCCCGATCTTCATACCGGGGTACAGCTTGATCGGGAGCGTTGCCACATTGGCCAGCTCCAAGGTGACGTGACCGGAGAATCCTGGGTCGATGAAACCTGCGGTCGCGTGGGTGAGCAGGCCGAGGCGTCCCAGTGACGACTTCCCCTCGAGCCGCGCCGCCACGTCGTCGGGAAGGCTCACCTGCTCGTACGTCGAGCCGAGCACGAACTCCCCGGGGTGCATGATGAACGGCTCGCCGCCTTCGGCGATCACCTCCTGCGTCAGCTCGGCCTGGTCCTCGGCTGGGTCGATGTGCGGATAGCGGTGGTTCTCAAAGACACGGAAGAACTTGTCGAGCCGGACGTCGATGCTGGACGGCTGCAGCATCGATGGTTCGTACGGATCGAGGACGATGCGGTCGCCGTGGATCTCGGCGAGGATGTCGCGGTCAGAGAGGAGCACGGTCAAAAACTAGCGCACGGCCGGCGATGCGGGCGCCGCCTGCGGCAGTGGTGGGACATGCTGGCGCCAATGGTGATGCGACGGCAGTCTGCCGTCATCGCGACGCGGGTGGGCGTGACGGCGGTGGCCGTGGTCGGTCTGTTGGCGTGCGCATCCCTGCGACCTGGCCCAGAAGCGGCCGTCGAGGCAGCCCGTACGGCGCACCTGGCACAGGGGACAACACAAGCGAGCGACGCCTGCGCGCAGCTGGCGCCGCTCGCCGTCGTGGAGCTCGAGAGTGCAGCGGAGATGCCGTGCGTCGAGGCGATCCAGCAGGGCTCGCCGCGGCTCGCCGGAGTCCAAGCCGGTGGGTGCCCCGCACCACTCCACCGGCGTCGAGGGTTGATGGCTAGGATGTCGGCAGCCTCGGCTTCGGCTGTGGTGTCGCGGGCGTAGTTCAATGGCAGAACATCAGCTTCCCAAGCTGATAGTGCGGGTTCGATTCCCGTCGCCCGCTCCGGATACGCCGCCGGCCGCCGCGGGACGCCATCCAAATCGAGCGCGATAGCGCACAGACGTATGACGTTACGCGGGTCGGGGCAGCCGCCGATGAAGGCACCAGCACTCAGTGCGGCAGCCAGGCGTCCTCGTCCTGGGTGCGGGCGTCGATCGGCCGGGGTAGCGTGCCGACCGCCAAATCGCCGATGCTGACGCCTTCGAACACCTCTCGCAGGCTGCTGCGGGCGGCGATCCAGACCCGCTGCAGGATCTCGGCCGACTCCTTGTACTCCACGGCCTCGGGGCGCAGGCCGTACACGCTGACAAGCGGCCCGTCGACAGCGCGGATCACGTCGGCCACCGACACCTCCGACGCCGCACGCGCCAGGCGCCAGCCACCGGACTGGCCGCGCTGGCTGACGACGATGTCGGCGCGGCGCAGGTCGGCCAAGATCGCCTGCAAGAAGCCGTACGGGATGTCCTGCTCGCGACCGATCTCCTCAGCAGACAACGCGCTGGATCCGTCCCGCGAGGCGATCTCGATGAGCGCCCGCAGCGCATAGTCCGCCTTCGCCGACACCCGCATGCGCGAAGTCTCTCAGATTACCGAGCGCGACGACCGCCCAGGCGGGTGGACGATCACGCTTGCTTTTGTTACCCGTCGGAACCCATCGGTAGCCGCTGCCTCGGCAGCACGAGTCAGCAGGGGATGGGTCATGAGCCACTAAAGAGCAACCTCCGCGACATCGAGTTCAACCTGTTCGAGGTCTTCGGTCGCGACGAGGTCCTGGGCCATGGACTGTACGAGGATCTGGACACCGCGACCGCCAAGAGCATCCTGGTCGAGATCGACCGCCTCGCGCGTGAGGACCTGGCAACGTCGTTCGAGGACGCCGACCGCCACCCGCCGGTCTTCGACCCCGCCAGCGGTGACGTGACGATGCCTGCCTCGTTCGCCAGGAGCTACCAAGCCTGGATGGACTCGGAGTGGTTCCGCCTCCAGCTGCCCGCCGGACAGGCGAGGTCGACACCTCCGACCGCAACGGAGTCTTCGTCACCGGTGTGGAGAAGAAGATGGGTTTGAAGGTCTCCACGACGTGCGAGCTGACCTTCGGCGAGCACGCACCGGCCAAGGGCTGGCTCCTCGGCGAGGTACACGACGGTATCGCCCAGATGTTCCAGGTCATCGAGAACGCTCGCATGATGGTCGGCACCAGGGCCATCGCCACCTTGTCGACCGGCTACCTCAACGCGCTCGCGTACGCCAAGGAGCGGGTCCAGGGAGCCGACCTGACCGAGTCGTCCAACAAGGCGGCGGCGCGCGTCACGATCACCCACCACCCCGACATCCGTCGCTCGCTGATGACGCAGAAGGCGTACGTCGAGGCGATGCGCTCCCTGGTCATCTACACCGCCACCTGGCAGGACCGGGTCTCAATGGCGGAGCACGCCGGCGAGTGCGACGAGCTCGCCGAGCGTGTCAACGACCTGCTGCTTCCGATCGTCAAGGGGTACGGCTCGGAGCGGTCCTGGGTGCTGCTCGGCACCGAGTCACTGCAGACCTTCGGCGGGTCGGGGTTCCTGCAGGACTACCCGATCGAGCAGTACGTCCGGGACGCCAAGATCGACACGCTGTACGAAGGCACGACCGCGATCCAGGGACAGGACCTGTTCTTCCGCAAGATCGTCAAGGACAAGGGCCGGGCGCTCACCCACCTCGCGCAAGAGATCCAGACGTTCGCCGCCAGCGAGGCAGGCAACGGACGCCTCAAGGTCGAACGTGAGCTGCTCGGCGCCGGCCTCGAGGACGCCCAGGACATCTTGGCCGCGGTGTTCACGTACCTCATGTCGGCCAACCCGCAGGACGAGAACGGCGATATCCGCAACATCTACAAGGTCGGCCTCAACACCACCCGCCTGCTCGGTTCGCTCGGTGACGTCGTGTGCTCGTGGCTGCTGCTGCGAGGCGCCGAGGTCGCACTGGACAGGCTGAGCGGCGAGCTGCCTCCCGCTGAGAAGAGCTTCTACGAGGGCAAGGTCGCCGCAGCACAGTTCTTCGCCCGTGAGATCCTGCCGAAGCTCGCCGCCGAGCGCGCCATCGCACAGAGGACCGACCTATCGCTGATGGACCTCGACGACGCGGCGTTCTGACCTCCCCCGGTTGGCCTCTGCGAGCTTTGACCGCTACGGTCAGAGCAAGAGCTTCCCAACCATCGGAGTGCACATGAGTATCGGACTCGGCATCGTCCTGGGAGTGGTGGGCGCCATCTTCATCACCGGGGCGATAGACATCCCCGCCAGCTGGCCGATCGATTCCGAGCCGTTGGGCTGGATCCTGCTGATCGCCGGCATCATCGCGATCGTGCTGTCCCTGGTCATCAACCGGCAGCGGACACAGCGCACCACGTCTGAGCCGCCGCGCACCGATCCGCCGCGCACCGATCCGCCGCGCAACACCTACTGAACCCCCTGGTGTCGCACGCCCCCGTACCGACGCGCAGGCTCCCGAGCCGTTGGGGGTACGTGATCGCGGCGGTGATCTTCGTCGTTTCCGTCGCGGTCGCAACCGGCTTCAGTGTCACCGGTGCTCGGCAGGTCGCCCGCAGCCTCGACGTCGAGCCCCTCGACGCGACCGCGCAGGTCACTGTGGGTGAGGAACCACTGGCGGTGTACGTCGATCGCCGTCGACTCCAGAGTCGGTGTGTGGCGACACCCGCCGCCGGTGGCGACGCCGCGAGCTTCGACACTCCGATCGTTGACTACGACGTCAGCGCCGGCGGACGCCGGTGGGACCAGGTGGCGACGTCCCCTGAGGGGCTGTCGCCAGGGACGTACACCCTGAGCTGCAATCCGACCGAGAGCGCTGCAGCAACCGCTCCGTCGGTCAAGCCGCCGACGTACGGCACCGGCCCTGCGTTGAGGTTCGGGCACGTCGCGGTGTTGTTCTCGGTTGCACTAGGCGTCGGCGCGATCGGTGTCATCGCCGCGATCATCCTCGCTATCGTCACAGCGGTGCGCAGGAGCCAGGCGAAGCGGCCACCACCGCCGTACCAGGGCCCGCCGGCGTATGGCTCGTAAGACAGAGATCTCATGGGCGCTGGTGGTAGCCGGCCTCGGCCGGTCCGACTCCATCCAGATGTGTCATGTCCTCGCCTTCAGGCGGCGCAGACGTGACCCTCGAGGAGCCGTGGTACCCCGCCTTCTGGCGTATCACGACGGCCGCCTCGACCGGTGTTCCCGCTGCCGGCGCCGGCGTGCTGGTATTGGTCGTCACCTTCGTCCTTCGAAGACAAAGCCACCATTGACCTGCGTCAGCGAGTCCTGGCCGCTGCATGGCGTTGCCCGGAACGCGCTGGTCCCCTGCGACCGCGGCCACTTGCGGGACGGCGTGAGCCACTGGCGTTGCGACCACGCGAGCCGCCCGCCGGACCGCGGCGGGCGGTATCGAGCGCGGGCGCGGGCCGACCGGCGCCGGAGAGAGCCTCGACCGTCATCGGCTTGGGGGCGGTTTCGTAGGCGTGGTGCCGAGCCTGGATCCCGGCGGTGTGCTGCAGCTTGACGACGTCGCCGACGGTGTCGGTCGTCGCCATGGTGACCACGGCGCCGGCCTCACCGGCGCGGGCGGTGCGACCCGAGCGATGCAGGTACGCCTTGGGCTCGGGTGGCAGATCGTAGTGCACGACGAGGCCGACGTTGTCGATGTGGATGCCGCGGGCGGCGACGTCGGTAGCGACGATCACCGTGGCCTGTCCGGAGGAGAAACGAGCGAGGTTGCGCTCGCGCATC
>Ga0136622_10000620_pt1 | contig 14578 bp, 13 predicted proteins | sample AntDrymUQ4482106_2_FD_104803 | JGI IMG/M metagenome (GOLD analysis project Ga0136622, IMG submission 104803) | Polar desert sand microbial communities from Dry Valleys, Antarctica - metaG UQ448 (21.06) | ecosystem: Environmental > Terrestrial > Soil > Desert | place: Antarctica: Dry Valley...
AAGGCGGCGTGTCGCGGCTCAGACGTAAGGCTCATCGCGAGCGAGGTAAGGCCCACGGGGCATGGGAGGGGAGCCCAGCCTCAGACGTTGCTGTCGATCTCATGGGGCCTCCCGTTGGGTCGCTGCTGCCCACGTCTTACCCGCGGCTGCCGCGTCCCAAACCACGATCGCTTCTCGTCGCGGCCGGTGGCATGCGTCGGCGGTGACCCGGCCGACGCCCAGGCCTCATGGCAGCACGAATGCGACCTGGCGCGGCAGATCGTCGCCAAGGCGTCATCTCTGGACCAGACAGGCACGCGGCTTGAGCGATGGCGAACCGTTCTCCCTGCGCTGGCTCCTGATCTACATGATCGCCGAGTACGCCCGGTACAACGGCCACGCCGACCTGCTGCGCGAACGGATCGACGGTAGAACCGGCCGCTGAGCGGCTTTGGCAGATTTCGCCGTGCTGCGGCGGTCACCTCCCTGCGAAGATGTCGCTGTGACCAATCTGCTGTCCGACATCGTGGTGATCGACCTGACCCGCGCACTCGCCGGCCCCCATGCCGCGATGATGCTCGGCGACCTCGGAGCGCGGGTGATCAAGGTCGAGACGCCCGACGGCGGTGACGACACCCGCGGCTGGGGGCCGCCGTTCGTCGGTCCCGAGGACGACCCGGAGTCGACCTACTTCCTGTCCTGTAACCGCAACAAGGAGTCGGTGACCGCCGATCTGAAGTCCCAGGACGGAGTCGGGCTTCTCACCCGGCTCGTCACGCGCGCCGACGTGCTGCTCGAGAACTTCCGGCCCGGCGTCTTGGATCGGCTCGGATTCACCGTCGACCGGCTGCACGAGATCAACCCGCGCCTGGTGATCTGCTCGATCACCGGCTTCGGACACGACGGGCCCGAGGGGGGCCGCGCCGGGTACGACCAGATCGCCCAGGGCGAGGCGGGGATGATGAGCCTCACCGGCCCGGGCCCGGACGAGCCGACCAAGGTCGGCGTCCCGATCGGCGACCTGCTCGCCGGCATGAACGCCGCCTACGGTGCCGTCGCGGCGCTGCTCGAACGCGCCAGCACTGGACGCGGACGCGTCGTTCGTACCAGCCTCCTCGCCGGCATCGTCGGCGTGCACGCGTTCCAGGGCACCCGGTGGACGGTCGCCGGCAAGGTGCCGCGCGCGATCGGCAACCACCATCCTTCGATCGCGCCATACGGGCTGTTCCGCACCGCCGACTCCCCGGTCCAGATCGCGGTGGGTAGCGAGGGTCTGTGGCGCCGGTTCGCCCCACTGATCGGCGTGGACGAGGCCGATGAACGCTTCAGCACCAACCAAGCCCGAGTCGGAGCCCGTGAGGCGCTGATCGAGGCGATCGAAGCCGCGTTCGCCGACGACGGCGCCGAGGTGTGGCTCGCCCGCCTCGCCGAAGCGGGGGTGCCCGCCGGCAAGGTTCGTACCCTCGACGACGTCTACGGGTGGGAGCAGACCCGCTCGCAGGGACTGTTGGTCGACGTCGAGCACAGCAGCCTCGGCACGCTCACCCTTCCCGGCCCGGCGCTGCGTTTCGACGACAACACCTACGCCGGTGCGCGCGAGCAGCACCTCGCCCCGCCACGGCTGGGCGAGCACAACGCAAGCGTGACCGCCTGGCTCGACGAGCTCGACACCACAGAAGCGGCAGGCGCGCCCGACGATGCGGGTGCCTGGTGACCGCCGAAGCAACCCGGCTCACCGCCACCGCCTTGCTCGACCTCGTGCTGGACGACGGCTCGTACCTCTCCTGGGATCGTCCGTTCGTCAGGGCAGAGCTGTCCGAGGAGTACGGCGCCCAGCTCGCTGGTGCTGAGGCAAAAACCGGGCACGACGAGGCCGTCATCACCGGCGAGGGCAGCATCCACGGGCACCGGGTCGCCGTCCTGGCCTCGGAGTTCGGCTTCCTTGCCGGCTCGATCGGCGTGGACGCAGCCGAGCGCCTCGTGCTGGCCATCGAGCGCGCGACGGCCGAGGGACTCCCGCTGCTGGCCGCGCCCGCGAGCGGCGGCACCCGGATGCAGGAGGGCACTGTCGCATTCGTCCAGATGGTCAAAATCACCTCCGCCATCTGTCAGCACAAGGCGGCCGGGCACCCGTACCTCGTCTACCTGCGCAATCCCACAACCGGTGGCGTGATGGCGTCGTGGGGGTCGCTGGGTCACGTCACGGTCGCTGAGCCGGGGGCGCTGCTGGGGTTCCTCGGCCCGCGGGTCTACGAGGCGATCTACGGCCGGCCGTTCCCCGAGGGCGTGCAGACCGCGGAGAACCTCTACACACACGGGCTCATCGATGCCGTGCTACCGCCGGAGGCATTGGCCGAGATCGTGCACCGCGCGCTGCAGGTCATGATGGCGCCGCGCAAGCCGCCGGCCGACGAGCAGCACCCGGGCGACGAACCAGTCGGTGTCAGCGACGCTTGGGACTCGGTGACGCGCGCCCGCAATCCCCGACGGCCAGGCGTGCGGCGGCTGCTGCGGTACGCCGCGACCGACGTCATCCCGCTCAACGGCTCCGGACAAGGCGAGACCGATCCTGGACTGCTGCTCGCGCTGGCGCGGTTCGGCGGGGCGCCGTGCGTCCTGCTCGGACAAGACCGGCGAGGTCAGACGCTCCTCAGCCCGCTAGGCCCTGGTGCGCTGCGCGAGGCGCGACGCGGCATGCATCTGGCCGACGAGCTCAACCTCCCCCTGGTGACGGTGATCGACACCCCGGGCGCGGCGCTCTCGGTCGAGGCTGAGGAGGGCGGGCTGGCCGGTGAGATCGCCCGCTGTCTCGCCGACATGGTGATGCTGCAGGCTCCGACGCTGACGGTCATGATGGGCCAGGGCACCGGTGGCGGCGCCCTTGCTCTGCTGCCGGCCGACCGGGTGGTGGCCGCGCAGCACGGGTGGTTGTCGCCGTTGCCGCCAGAGGGTGCGAGCGCCATTCGCTTTCGCACACCTGACCGCGCCGCGGAGATGGCTCGGGCGCAGGGCGTGGATGCTCACACCCTGCGCGCCAACGGGATCGTCGACCGGATCGTCGCGGAACAGCCGGACGCCGCCGAGGAGCCGGAGACCTTCTGCGCCCGGCTCGGTTACGTCATCCGGTACGAGCTCACCGCGCTGCTGCGCCAGGATGCCGGCGAGCGACTCGCGGCGCGGCGTGCCCGGTTCCGCGGCTAGACGGTCTCAGTAGAGCATCGCCGTGGCGGGGTCGCTCAGGAGCCGACCGACGTCGGCGAGGAAGCGCGAACCTTGCGCGCCGTCGACCACGCGGTGGTCGAAGGACAACGCAAGCGTCGTCACCCAGCGCGGCACGACCTGCTCGCCATCGGGGCCGTCGACCACCCATGGGCGCCGGGAGACCGACCCCAGCGCGAGGATCCCGGTCTCGCCGGGATTGAGGATCGGTGTGCCCGCATCGACGCCGAACACGCCGACGTTGGTGATCGTGAACGTGCCGCCTGCCATCTGCGCGGGCTGGGTACGCCCGTCGCGGGCGATCCCGACCAGCTCGCCGAGGGCCGCCGCGAGGTCGTGCAGACCCATCGCGTCGGCGCCGACGATGTTGGGCACCACCAGTCCGCGCGGTGTTGCGGCGGCGATACCGAGGTTGACTCCATGCTTGAGCACGATCTCCTGCGCGGACTCGTCCCAGGTGGCGTTGAGCTCGGGGGTTCGCCGTACGGCCAGGCAGACCGCCTTTGCGACGACGAGCAACGGCGAGACGCGTACGTCCGCGAACTCCCGGTCGGCCTTGAGGCGTTCGACGAGCTCGACCATGCGCGTGACGTCGAGAGTCAGCCACTCGGTCACGTGCGGAGCGGTGAACGCCGAGCGGACCATCGCCTCTGCGGTCATCTTGCGGACACCCTTGACCGGGATCCGGGTCTCACCGCCAGGACGCACCGGCGCCGCGGACGTCCCAGGAGGCGTACCAGCACGGGGCGAGGGCGCGCCGGCGAGCGCCTCGACGTCCGACCGCGTGATGACGCCGCCCAGCCCACTGGGCGTGACGGCAAGCAGGTTGACGCCGAGGTCCTTGGCGAGCTTGCGTACCGGTGGCTTGGCCAACACGCGTCCGGCAGGGCCCTCCGGCGACGGTGTCAACGGCTCACCGTCGGGTGCGGCCGCGCCCTTGCGTGGGCGCCGTTTGGCCTCGGTCGTCCGCGGACCGTAGCCCACGAGCACCGACGTACGCCCACCCGGCGCAGCTCCCCCGATCAGGCCGGCCTCGACAACACCGTCACCGGCCACGTCATCGGGTGCCGAGGGCTGCGCCGCGAGGGCGGCAGCTGCCTCGTCGACGCCCGCCTCAGCAGCAGGTTGCGGTGACGGCACGTCGGCGCCCTCGGGCGCGACGGCGATGATCGGCGTGCCGACCAGGACGGTCTCCCCCTCGGCGACGAGCAGGTCGGCGACCGTGCCGGCGTACGGGCAGGGCAGCTCGACGAGCGACTTGGCGGTCTCGATCTCCACGACGATGTCGTTGACCCGCACGGTGTCGCCGGGCTTGACGCGCCAGCCGACGATCTCGGCCTCGGTCAGACCCTCGCCAACATCGGGCAGCTTGAATTCCTTGAGCGTCATCATCGTCTCCTCAGTACGCCAGCGAACGGTCGACAGCGTCGAGCACACGGTCGAGGTCGGGCAGGTACTCTTCCTCGATCCGGCTCGGCGGGTACGGCGTGTCGAACCCGCCGACCCTCAGCACCGGCGACTCGAGGGCGTAGAAGCACTGCTCGGTGATGCGCGCGGCGACCTCGGCGCCGATTCCGAGGTTGACGACGGCCTCGTGCACGACCACGACGCGGCCGGTCCTGCGCACCGAGGCGTACACCGGTTCGAGGTCGAGCGGAGAGAGGGTGCGCAGGTCGATCACCTCGATGCTCGTGCCGCCCTCGGCCGCGGCGATCGCCGACTCCAGGCACGTCTTGACCATCGGCCCGTACGCCAGCACCGTCACGTCGGTGCCGTCGCGCACGACCTTGGACGACAGCAGGGGCGCAGGGGCCGCCTCGCGATCGAGGTTGGCCTTCTCCCAGTAGCGACGCTTGGGCTCGAGGAAGACCACCGGGTCGTCGCAGGCGATGGCCTGCTGGATCATCCAGTACGCATCGGCGGCGTTGGAGCACGCCACCACCTTCAGACCCGCGGTGTGCGCGAACTGCGCCTCTGGGCTCTCGGAGTGGTGCTCCACGGCACCGATGCCACCGCCGAACGGGATCCGGATCACGATGGGCATCGGCAACCGGCCGCCGCTGCGGAAGTGCAGCTTGGCGACCTGGCTGACGATCTGGTCGTACGCGGGGTAGACGAAGCCGTCGAACTGGATCTCGCACACCGGGCGGTAGCCGCGCATCGCGAGTCCTACCGCAGTACCGATGATGCCCGACTCTGACAGCGGCGTGTCGATCACCCGGTCCTCGCCGAAGTCCTTCTGCAGACCATCGGTGACCCGGAAGACCCCGCCGAGCTTGCCGACGTCCTCGCCCATCACGACCACCTTGGCGTCGCCCTCCATCGAGGCGCGCAGACCGTCGTTCAGGGCCTTGGCGAGCGTGATCGTGCTCATGCGTGCGCTCCTGTCTGGGTCTCGAACGTGTCGAGGTAGGCGGCGTATCCCGCTTGCTGGGCGGCGAGCTCCTCGGTCTGCTCGGCGTACACCTTGTCGAAGATGCCCAGCACGTGCGGATCGGCCATCGCCACGCATCCCTCGCGGATCCGGTGCGCGAGGACGTCGGACTCGGCCTCGATGTCGGCGAAGAAGTCTTCGGCCAGCCCCGCGTGACGGGTCAGGTAGGCATGTACGCGCGCGAGCGGGTCCTTGAGCTTCCAGTGCTCGAGATCGCCCGAGAGGCGGTAGCGGGTCGGGTCGTCGGAGGTGGTGTGCGCGCCCATCCGGTAGGTGAACGCCTCGATCAGCGTCGGTCCGCTGCCCTCGCGGGCGCGCTGCGTCGCGGCCTTGGTCACCGCGTGGCACGCCAGCACGTCGTTGCCGTCGACGCGCAGGCCGGGAAAGCCGAATCCCGACGCGCGCTGGTACAGCGGGATCCGGGTCTGTCGGTCGATCGGCTCGGAGATGGCCCACTGGTTGTTCTGGCAGAAGAAGACCACTGGGGCGTTGAAGACGCTTGCCCAGATGAAGGCCTCGTTGACATCACCCTGGCTCGTCGCTCCGTCGCCGAAGTATGCGACCACGGCGGTGTCACGGTCATCGTCACCGGTGCCGACGGCGCCGTCGCGCTGGACCCCCATGGCGTACCCCGTGGCGTGCAACGTCTGGGCGCCGATGACGATCGTGTAGAGGCCGAAGTTGGTCTCCAGGGGGTTCCAGCTGCCCTGGTCGACGCCGCGAAACAGGCTCAGCAACGCGACGGGGTCGATCCCCTTGCACCAGGCGACGCCGTGCTCGCGGTAGGTGGGGAAGGCGAAGTCCTGCGGACGAAGCGCGCGGGCCGAGCCGATCTGGGCCGCTTCCTGGCCGAGCAGCGAAGCCCAGATGCCCAGCTCGCCCTGGCGTTGCAGAGCGGTGGCCTCGGTGTCGATCCGGCGGGTGAGGACCAGGTCGCGGTACATCGACGCGATCATCTCGTCATCGCCGTCGAAGGCGAAGCTTGGGTGCTCGACGCGCTCGCCTTCAGGCGTCAGGAGCTGAACGAACTCGGGCTCTTCAGGCACGGGTGAACTCCTCGGGTACGGCGGCCGCCGGGGTCGCCGTGGCCGGCGGAGTCAGGGCTGCGACGCCGGCGGGGGTGGTGCAGGCGGCGCAGAATCGGCGCTGTGACGGGGGCCACAGGCCAGGGCCAGGCTATCGCCTCGATCCCGCGTTGGCCAAACCGCGTGCCACCACGCGCTCGACCGCTAGAGGAGGAGATCGAAGTCGTGGTCGCCTTCGCTCGCCGGGCGAGAACGGGGGATTTCGATCTCGTCGGCGGAGACCGACCACGCGATCGAGATCGGGCACACGGGCTCGTGCCACTCCCTCAGCACCAGGCCGGTGGACGGATCCATGACGAGCTCTGCCCACCACCAGCTGCAGAACGAACACTCATGGATCTGCAGATCCGACGGGTCGTAATCGATCGGGACCAGTACGGTCCCCTCCGGAGGAATAGCCACCGCAAAGCCCTCACGTCGACACCGGCGCGCTCGTTGCTGAACACTCGCGGAGAGTTTACGTCGTAAACGGGGCGTCCACAAGACCTGTGGAGATCCTCTCGACACGATACCGTCGCGGCATGAGCCTTGAACTGTCGTCAATGCCTCGGAGTCGTACGTCATGAACAGTTCTGAGGAGGCCGATCCCGACCTCGCCTCGATCGGGGTGCGCGCCCCCGCTGAGCGCATGCCGCTCGACACCGAACGCATCGTCGCCGCGGCAATCGAGTTCATTGACGAGTTCGACCTGCGCGACCTCACCATGCGGCGGCTCGGTAGCGCACTCGGGGTCGAGGCCATGGCGTTGTACCGGTACGTGCCCAGTCGCGACGACCTTCTCGACCTCGTCGTGGCATCGATCATCGACGAGATGAACCACGACCCCGAGGTCCTGGCCGCACCTCAGAACGGATGGCAGGACTTCCTGCAGCGACTCGCCCATGGCGTCCGCAAGATCGCGCTGGCGCACCCCATGGCGTTTCCCCTGGTGGCGTCGCGTCCCCCCGAAGCGCCGTGGCTACGGCCGCCCCTGCGCAGTCTCACCTGGGTCGAGTCCTTCCTGCGCGCGATGACGAGCGAGGGTTTCACCAACAAGGGAGCCGTCGCCGCGTACCGGGCGTTCACCAGCTTCCTGCTCGGCCACCTGCTCCTGGAGGTGGCCGCGCGTGGTGCGCAGATCGCTCCGATCCACGACGAGGAGGTCACGCGCCAGGGCGAGTCCCTCGCCAAGTACCCGCAGATAGTCCAGGTCCAGGTCGAGCTCGCCGAGGACCACTCCCTCGCCGAGTTCGAAGACTCGCTGGAGAACCTGTTGACCAGGATCGCGATGCTACGAGGCTGATGGTGAGATCGCGTAGACGGCGACCTCGCTGGCCTTGACCGCGAAGTAGACCTCCACACCCGGCGCCAGGTCGAGCTCGGCGACGACCGGCGCGGTGACGTCGGCCGAAAAGTTCGCTGCGCGCAGGCGTACCTGGTCACCACGCGGTTCGAGCTCGGTGAGCGCCACCTGCAAGATGTTGCGCGGGCTGCCCTCGGGGCGTCGCCTGAAGACCGAGACCGCTGACGGGCTGAACACGGCCACCGCGGCATCGCCGGCGCGCGCATCGCCGCCTACGCCGTAGACCGTCAAGCCGTCCGGTGCGCGGACCCCGCTGCCGTCCGCGGTCCCGGTCACCATGTTGAGACCGGCGACCCGTGCTGCATAGGCACTGCGCGGACGCGTCAGAACCTCGCGGGTGGTGCCATCCTCGACGATCCGACCACCCTCGATCACCACCACCCGATCAGCCAGGATGAGCGCGTCCAGGACGTCGTGGGTGACGATGATCGCCGATCTGTGCGCGAGTACCCGGCGCAGCATCTGCCGCAACCCGGGCGCGACACCGACGTCGAGTGCGGACATCGGCTCGTCCAGCAGCAAGAGCCGCGGGTTAGCCGCGAGCGCCCTGGCGACCGCCACCCGCTGCGCCTGCCCGCCGGACAGCTGCGACGGTCTGCGGTCGGCGAGCTCCGTGGCGTCGACCTCTGTGAGCCAGCGCCGCGCGATCTGGCGGGACGCGGCGGTGCCGGCGCCGGTGCTGCGTGGCCCGAACGCGACGTTGTCCAGCACCCCCAGGTGCGGGAAGAGGAGCGGCTCCTGGGAGAGCAACGCAGTGCCACGGGCGTGTGGCGGGCACCAGACTCCCGATCGTCTCGGTCCGAGGGCGAACAGCGTGTGCCCGTCGAGGTCGGCGATGCCGTCGTCGGGACGCAGCAGGCCCGCCACCATGGCCAGCAGGCTCGACTTACCGGCGCCGTTCGGGCCCAGGACCGCGACCACCTCGGCGTCGTCGACATCGAGGCGCACGTCAAGGTCACGTGCCTGCAGTCGCGCGTCGAGGTGGAGGCTCATGCGGTCCTGCGCGTACCGCGGGTCAGTGCCACCACGACGACGGCGACGACGACGAGGACCAGTGACAGGGCGACGGCGGCATCAGCGTCGCTCTCGCGCTTGAGATAGATCTCCAGCGGCAGTGTACGAGTCACGCCCTGCAGGCTGCCGGCGAACGTCAGCGTCGCGCCGAACTCCCCGAGAGCACGCGCGAACGACAGGACCGTACCGGCAACCAGACCCGGCAGCACCAACGGCACGGTGACCCGCCGAACGACGGTGGTGGGCGTGGCGCCCAGGGTGGCAGCCACCTCCTCGTACCTCTGGCCGGCTGTACGCAGGCTTCCCTCGAGGCTGAGGACGAGGAACGGCAGCGCCACGAAGGTCTGGGCGAGCACCACCGCCATGGTCGAGAAGGCGATCTGGATCCCGAGCACCTCCATGGTGTCGCCGAGCAGTCCGCGCCGACCGAATGTGTACAGCAGTGCGATGCCGCCGACCACTGGCGGCAGCACCAGTGGCAGCAGCGCCAAGGACCGGAGCAAGTCCTGGCCCGGGAACGTTGTCCGGGCCAGGACGAGCGCCATCGGCACACCGAGGACAACGCACAGCACGGTGCTCGCCGCGGACGTACGAAGGCTGAGCAGCAGGGCCGCGACCGAGGCGTCGGAGCTGACCAGGGAGAAGAACTCCGTCCATCGCACCCGGGTGCCCATCGCCACGAGCGGCAGCACGATGAAGAGCGCGCCGACGGCGGCGGGGGCGTACACCCATCGCGGGACACCGGAGTAGCTGTGGCCGGCCATGGCTATGGTCGGGCGAACCCGGCGTCGCGCAGCGCCTGCTGGCCCTCGTCGCTGGTGACCAGGTCGACGAAGTCCTTCGCCAGGCCCGCGTTGGCACTGTCGGCAAGCGTCGCGATCGGGTAGACGTTGACGGCTTCATCGGACTCGTCGAACGGCACCCCCCTGACATCGCTGCCCGCCGCCTGCACGTCCGTCACGTAGACCAGACCGGCGTCGGCCTCACCGGTGACGACCTTGTTGAGCACGTCGGTCACCGACGCCTCCTCGCTGACCGGGTCGATCTGCTCTCCAGTGGCCTCCTCGATCTTCACCGCTGCCGCTCCGCAGGGCACCTCCGGCGCACAGACGACCACGTTGACGTCCGGACTCGTCAGGTCGGCGAACGCAGAGACCGACGCGGGGTTGTCCGGCGGTACGGCGATCTGAAGCGTGTTGGAGGCGAAGTCGACCCGATTGTCGACCTGGTCGTCGATCTTGTCCATGTTGGCCGCGTCCGCAGAGGCGAAGACGTCTGCCTCGGCGCCCTGGTCGATCTGCGCCGAAAGGTCAGATGATCCAGCGAAGCTGAACTTGATCGTCACACCCGGGTGTGAATCTTCGAATCGCGGTCCGAGCACCTCCTCGAAGGCGGATTGCAGCGACGCGGCCCCAAGAACGGTGAGCGTCGAGTCCGACGACTCGTCCGCGTCCGAACCACACCCGGCCGCCGTCGCGAGCAGCACAAGGAGAGTGCTCACCACGAGCGGACGATTCACGACAAACCCCCAGGGGTTTCGATGATCACTGTCGTCGACTTCACCACCGCAACTGCCACCGAACCGAGCTCGAGGCCGAGGTCACGCACCGCTTCGCTGCTCATCAGCGATACGACGCGATGTGGACCGCACTGCAGCTCGACCTGCGCCATCACCTTGTCGACCACGATGGCGGTCACCAGGCCGACGAACCGGTTGCGCGCCGAGCTGCCGGTTCCCAGCGGGTCCGGCACCGCAGAGGAGTGGCTGCGCGCGTGCAACGCCAGCTCGTGGCCGTCGACAACCTTGCGGCCGGCGCCGTCGAGGTGGGCCGTGAGATCTCCCTGGTCGATCCAGCGCCGGACCGTGTCGTCGCTGACGCCCAGAAAGGACGCAGCATCTCTGATTCGCACCTGCGGCATACATTCGATGCTACACGGGTATCAGCGGATCGAACGGTCGACTCTAACCGCATCTATTGATCGGGTGCGCATCGCTGTCCGGGGCCGGCAAAGCGCCGCAAGTCCAAGCGCGGCGAAGGCGGCAAGACGACCGACCTTGCGGCGCGTACCTCTCGCAGCAAGACAGGCAGCAGCGCAGCACGGCCGGTGCTCGGTCGAGAGCTGGCGCAACGCTTCGGTCACCACCCACGACTGCAGGATCTGCTCGCTGTCGTCGGCCGTGCCCCTGTCCGGCTGCATCAGTGATCGTCTCCGGACGCGACCGCCGCGTCCGGAACTCATCGATCACGAGGTGGCGGGCAACGGTGAACAGCCACGCGCGTGGCGACCCCTTGACGGGTCGATGACGTCAGGATGTCGCCAGGCGCGTACCAAGGTTCCCTGGACGACGTCCTCAGCCGCAGCGTGGTCTCGGTCAACGACACCACGTAGGCTCACAACGGTCCTGCGTGCTGGTCGTGCAGGACACGCATCAGGTCGTTGTCCGTGTCCGGCATCGGTCCCCCTGACCTGTACACGGGGCAGAGCGTCCTTCGGTTCACATTGAACCGCTCGCGCGGCGCCTACGTGTACCCGTTACAAGCATGGCCGACCCGCCGAGCAAGGAGCCCCATGAGTCCGAACAACACCGCTTATCAGGCCGACGCCGCACCTGCTGCCGTCAGCCGCCGCGTCGCCCTCGCGGTCGGAGGTGGACTCGCGCTTGCCGCCTGCGGCGGGACCACCTCCGAGACCGGCTCGTCCGGAGCGTCCGGATCAGAGCCCGCCGCGCCGGCGAAGGGCGGTGGCTCCGGCGCCGCACTGGCCAAGCTCGACGACATCCCGGTGGGAGGTGCCATCATTGCCAAGGACGCAGCAGGCGAGGACGTCGTCCTGGCTCAGCCCGAGGCCGGCGAGGCGGTGGGGTTCAGCACCGTGTGCACCCACAGCGGCTGCAAGGTCGCCCTCACCGACAAGCAGCTGGACTGCCCGTGCCACGGTTCGGCCTTCGATGCGCTCACCGGGGAGGTCATCAACGGTCCGGCCACGTCGCCGCTGGCGAAGGTGGCCGTGCAGGTACGCGGCGGTGACGTCGTCGGGTCGTGACCGGCCAGCGCTAGGTGAGTGAGGACAGCCAGGCGTCGTGCAGGCCCGCGTAGTGCCCACGCCCAGATCGCACCAGGTCCACCGGCGCGCCGTCCTCGATGATCTCGCCGTGCTCGAGGACCACCACCCGGTCGGCGATCTCCACCGTGGTCAGGCGGTGGGCGATGATGATCGCGGTGCGCTCGGCCAAGATGGTACGCAGCGCGTGCTGCACGAGGCGCTCACTGGGCACGTCGAGCGATGACGTCGCCTCGTCGAGGATCAGCACCGCGGGATCGGCCAGAAACGCCCTCGCGAACGCGATCAGCTGCCGCTGGCCGGCCGACAGGCGCCCGCCGCGGGATTCGATCTGGGTGGCGTACCCCTCGGGCATGGCCTCGATGAAGCCGGCGGCGCCGATCGCCTCGGCCGCAGCGCGCACCTAGCCATCTTCTGCTTCTGGCCGCCCGAATCGGATGTTGTCCGCGACCGAGCCCGCGAACAAGAAGTTCTCCTGGGTCACCATCACGACCGCCCGGCGCAAGGTGGCGTCGTCGAGTGAGCGAAGGTCGACTCCGTCGAGCAGGACGCGACCTGCCACGGGGTCGTAGAACCTGGCGATGAGCTTGGCGATCGTCGTCTTGCCCGCGCCAGTGGTGCCGACGAGCGCGAGCGTCTGACCAGCGGGGATGTCGAGGTCGAGCCCGGACAGCACGGGGCGGCCCGCCACGTACTCGAACCGGGTGTCGTCGAGTCGAACGGCACCACGGACCGGGTCGAGGTCGTCCGGTTGATCGGGGTCGTCGATCTCGGGCCGTTCCTCGAGCACGCCGGACAGCTTCTCCAGAGCGGCGTTGGCGGACTGGAAGGTGTTGTAGAACTGGCTGATGTCCTGCATCGGCTCGAAGAACTGCCGAAGGTAGAGCAGGAACGCCGCGAGCACGCCGATGGTCACGTCGCCCTGGTACGCACGGTAGGCGCCGACGAACAGCACCAGCGCGACGGTGACGTTGCCGATCAGCTTGATCGCCGGCATGAAGAGTCCCACCAGGCGGAACGCGTCCTCGTTGGCGACGCGGTTGTCGTCGTTGACGACGGCGAAGATCTCCTCGTTGCGGCGCTCGCGCCGAAATCCCTGCACTGCCCGGATACCGGTCATCGACTCGACGAAGTGGACGATCAGCGCAGCGATCGTCACCCGGGTGCGTCGGTAGATGACGGCCGAACGACGACGGAACCAGGCAACCGACCAGATGAGGAAGGGGAACGACAGCAAGGCGACGAGCCCGAGCGGCACGTCCAGGACGAGAAGCATCACGGCCGTGCCCACGAGTGTCAGCGCGGCAGTGATCAGCCCGTCGAAGCCGGTGTCGAGCATCTCCTCGATGGCGTCGATGTCCGACGTCGAGCGTGAGATGACCCGGCCGGAGGTGTATCGGTCGTGGAATGCGGGCGTGAGGCGCTGGAAGTGCTTGAAGAGCCGACGCCGCAGCTCCAGCAGGGCTTGTTGCCCGACACGGCCGGACATGACCAGGAACATCTGCCGGGAGACGGCCTGCACCAGGACCATGGCCAGCACGATCGCCACGATGGCCAGCAGCACCGCGTTGCCGTTGCCCTGTTGGATCTGCGGGATGCCTGAGTCGATGCCTTCCTTGACGAGGTACGGGATCGACAGGCGGGCGACGTTCTCGACGAGCACCACGGCGGACATCACGGTCAGCGCCCGTCGGTGAGGGCGCAGCAGCGAACCGAGCAGGCGCCGCGAACGTTCACGCAGCCTCAGGGAGGCGTCATCGCCGACGTCCTCGAGGTCTTCGGCAGCGACACCGCGCCAGTCCCCGGCGAGCGCGCTCACAGCGCCTCGGCAAGCTCGGCGTCGGCCGCGAGCAGCTCGCGGTAGGCCGGGACCTCGGCGATCAGCTGCGAGTGGGTTCCGACATGGGTGATGGTGCCGTGCTGGAGCAGCGCCACCTTGTCGGCGAGCATTACGGTCGAGGCGCGGTGCGCCACGACGATCGCGGTGGACTCGGTGAGGATCTCGCGCAGCGACGCCTCGACCCGGGCCTCGGTGTGCACATCGAGGGCAGACAGGGTGTCGTCGAGGATGAGGACCTTGGGGCGGGCGACGACGGCCCGGGCAAGCGCGATGCGCTGACGCTGGCCACCTGACAAGGACATGCCCTGCTCACCGAGTCGAGTGTCCAGTCCCCACGGCAGGTCGTGCACGAACGTCGCCTCAGCGATCTGAAGCCCCCGCCTGGCCTCGTCGTCGGTCGCGTCGGGACGCCCGAGCGTGAGGTTCTCGCGCGCACTCATGCTGAACAACGTGGGCTCCTCGAACGCCGTGGCGACGACCGAGCGGAGCGAGGCCATCGACAGGTCGCGTACGTCGACGCCGTCGATCAGCACCCGGCCGTCGGTGACGTCGAGCAGGCGTGGGACCAGAGCGGTCAGGACCGTCTTGCCCGCGCCGGTCGC
>Ga0136622_10000621_pt1 | contig 14572 bp, 11 predicted proteins | sample AntDrymUQ4482106_2_FD_104803 | JGI IMG/M metagenome (GOLD analysis project Ga0136622, IMG submission 104803) | Polar desert sand microbial communities from Dry Valleys, Antarctica - metaG UQ448 (21.06) | ecosystem: Environmental > Terrestrial > Soil > Desert | place: Antarctica: Dry Valley...
CGGAAGCACGGGCTCGTCCAGGTCAAGGGCCAGCGTCCCCTGCAGGGCCGGGACCATGGCTGTGGTCGGCCAGCTGATCGTGTGGCCCGGCAGCGGCGGCAGCCGTCGCAGGCCCGTCATTGCAGTGGGCTCGGTCCTTGCTTGCGTGCGTGTGGTCATCGGTCGGTCCTCCGGTCGGTCGACGTTGGCGTGGTGCGATTGGGTGGTGCCGGTGGAATCCGCAGCCGCTGTCCCGGTACCAGCAGGTCGGGGTCGGGGCCGACCACATGGCTGTTCGCCGCGTACCAGCGACGCCAGAGCCGGTCGACGGTCGCCGGCGGCGCGGCCGGGCCGAGGTGGCGTTCCGCGAGCGACCACAGCGAGTCGCCCCGTTCCACCAGCAGCCCGGTTGCCTCGCGAGGGGGCTCGCGCACCGCAGCGCTGCCCTCAGCGACCACCGTGGGCAGCACCGGCAGCGCGAGGCCATCGATCGGCAACGCCGCTGACGGTCCGCACCCCGGCGCGGTCGGCGGCGCAGGGGTGGTCGGGCCGGCCGATGCCGGGGCGGTGGTCGTGGCGAGCGTGCCGATCCCTAACGCGAGCGCGGCGGCACGCACCCAGCGTGAGCCGTGCCTCGGCGCCGGTCGAGCGACACTCGCCCTGCGCGTCAACCGGATCGCCCGCAACACGGCCACGCACCACCAGGTCCACGCCGCCAACGCCGCGACCAGCACCCCGGTGGTCAGCGCCGCGCCGACCCGCTCTTCGACGGCGAGTGCCGAGATGTCGACCGACCACGACGCTGCCGCCGCTTGGAGCACCTGGGCGGCCGCGCGGACAAGGCCGAGCTCGACCGCCAGGCTGGCGACGAGCACGGCCAAGGCGCGGGCGCTGTCGTGGCTTCGATCGAGCATTTGGTACTCGTGACCTCCGGTTGACACTGTTTGTTTACTTTTACTTCTTGTTGGCTCCGTCGTCAAGGCAGCGTTCACAGCAGGTACGGTCGCCGCCATGCGCTGGGAGCGGCTCTTCGCCGACCTCGAGGCCGAGGCGGCAGAGATGGAGGCACGGGCCCGGGACGCCGAGATAGCCGAGCGCACCCGCGCCGAGATCGCTGCCGTCCGTTGGCTGCAGCGACTGCGCGGGGCAACCGGCACAACCGTGTCGCTGGCCATGGCCGGTGCCGGGCCGTTGTCGGGCCGGGTTCGCTACGTCGGGCCCGACTGGGTGCTCGTCGACGTCGTCGGACAGGACGTTCTGGTGCCAGCGGCAGCCGTGCTCGGCGTCACCGGCCTCGGGACCGCCGCCCCGCCCGACGTCGAGCGGGTTCCACTCACCTGGGCGGCCGCGTGGCGAACCCTCAGCCGCGACCGAGCAGTGGTCCGGGTCGAACGCACCGACGGGTCCGTCGTCAGCGGCAGGGTTGACCGGGTCGGCGCCGACTTCGTGGAGGTGTCGGGTGTGCTGGTGCCGTTCACCGCCGTGCGTGCGGGCTACGCCCCCCGGGAGTGGTGACGCCGCGGTGTGACAAGCCGCCTGCTCAGGCGTCCACGTCGCTGGACAGGTCGTCGCTGGACAGGTCGTCGCTGGACAGGTCGTCGCTGGACAGGTCGTCGCTGGATAGATCGTCGAACGGGTGCGAGTCGATGAACGACCGCGTCTCGGCGTACAGCCGCTGGATGTAGGCCTCCAGCTCAGCCGCTTCGACCCGCCAAACCCCGCGCCCGCCGATCTTGACCCCCTTCAGGTCGCCGCGGCGGACCAGCGCGTATGCCTGCTTGTCGGAGATGTTCAGGATCTCGGCCACGTCGGTCAGCTGGAGGAACCGCGGGGCGCCGGGACCGAGGGCCATGGGGCCAGTGTGCCAGCGGGGACCGGCGGTACGAACGGGTCCGGCTTGGCCTGTGCACAACTCTGGACGCGGCCGCCGGGATGGTCACAATGTCCGGTATGCCACCTTCCGCCGTGCGGGCCGTCCCGCCGGATCCCGGCGAGCCGACACCGGCGCCGCCCACTTCGGCGGCGCTGTCGATCCCCGCCATTCGGCTGCGTTCGCCGGGCTGGCGGGACCCGCGGCTCGCGGTCGGGCTGGTGCTTGTCGCGATGGCGACGGTGGCTGGCGCACGCCTGCTGGCGACATCCGACGACACCGTGGCGGTCTGGGTGACCACGGCACCGGTCCGGGCCGGTGACGACGTCGCCGACGCCGAGCTGGCTCCCGCCGAGGTCGCGCTGCACGACGCCGCAGACGAGTCGACCTACCTGGCTGCGGACCAGGCGCCGAACGGTGTCTTCGGGCGGGACCTGACCGCCGGTGAGCTGGTTCCGCTCGCCGCTGTCGACGAGACCGTGCCGACCGACCGCGCCGACGTGTCGCTCGCGGTCGCGGTCGGCGACGCCCCTGTGGACCTCGCCGCAGGTGACCTGGTCGACGTGTACGCCGTGCCGGACCCGACGCTGACCGGCCCCGGCAGGCCTGGTCGAGCCGACCTGCTGCTCGAGGCCGTCCCGGTGCTGACTGTGCGTGGCGGTGTAGCGCTGGGCGACGCCGCCCAGCAGGTGGTGGTCGGTCTCGACGACAGTGCATTCACCGGGCCCCGCGGCGACCTCGAAGACGTGCTGGGCACGCTGGCGCAAGGGTCGCCGGTGCTGGTCCGAGTGGGTGGCTGAGATGGCTGCCGGAGCCACTGTGGGGGCCGCGCCGCTAGCCACAGGGGTGCTTGTTGCCGCCGGAGGCGCCGCATGGGAGTCGGCGCTGCTCCCGCTGCTGACCCGACCCGGAGCTCCCGTACGACTCGCCCGCCGATGCGTCGACGTGCCCGACCTGCTGGCTGCGGCCGCCGCCGGCCGGGCCGGCCTGGCCGTGGTGTCAGACCAGCTCGCCGGCTGGGACGTCGATGCGGTGGGCCGGCTGAGTGCCAGCGGGGTGGCCGCCTTGGTGGTGGTCGAGCGCGACACAGACGCCGAGCGGTCCCGGCGCCTCGGTGTCGACGCGCTGGTCCCGGCTGCCCACGCCGCCGGCCCGCACGCGATCGTCGACCGGCTCGTCACCCTGGCCGCACGCACGGTGGCCGACGCCGGGCTTCAAGTCGACGGGCATCAGGACACCGGACTTCGAGACACCGGACTTCGAGACACCGGACCGGCGCCGACTGAGACCCCGGGCCGGCAGCACAAGGCGGGGGTGGTGGCGGTGTGGGGCCCGACCGGGGCACCGGGCCGCTCGACCGTCGCGCTCGGCGTCGCCGCGGCCGCGGCCGGGCGCGGCATCCCCGCGCTGCTCGTCGACGCCGACGTGTACGGGGGTGCGACCGCGCCGATGCTCGCCGTGCTCGACGAGGTCTCGGGCGTGCTGGCCGCCGCCCGGGCGGCCTCCGCCGGAGACCTCGACCTGCCCACGCTGGCCGGCGCCGCCCGCGTGGTGGCGCCGTCGTTGCGAGTGCTCACCGGTCTGCCGCGGCCCGACCGGTGGACGGCCCTGCGTCCCCCGGCAGTACGCGAGATGCTGGCCGTCGCCCGGCGTGGCGGTGGCATGGTCGTCGTCGACTGTGGCTTCTGCCTCGAGCAGGACGAGGAGCTTGCCTTCGACTCCGCGGCGCCGCGTCGCAACGGCGCCACCACGACCATCCTCGAGACGGCCGACGTCGTGCTAGTCGTCGGCAGCGCCGACCCGCTGGGTCTGAGCCGGCTCGCGAGGGCGCGCATCGACCTGCGGGAGCTGGTCCCGACGGCGGCGGTGCGGCTGGTCGTCAACCGGGTGCGCACCGGCCTCGGCTGGTCCCGCGACGAGGTCGCATCCACGCTGCTGCAGGCCATCGGCGAGGTACCACTCGGCTTCCTGCCGCTGGACCAGGAGGCGGTCGACCGGGCCTGGATGGCGGGTCGCACGCTGCGTGAGGCGGCGGCGCGGTCGGCGCTGACCAGCGCCCTCGACACGTTGGCCCACGCCGTGGCGATCGAGCTCGGACTGGCCGTGCCGGCAGGTCACCGCGCCACCCGCGGCACTCGGCGACGCCCCCGCCGCCCGGCGCCCGTAACCCCCAGGCGGTGACGGTTCAGGGACGGACGACCAGCTGGGCCACGAGCACGCCGGACTCGTGCAGCTCGACATCGAACTGGCCGGGCTGTTCCACCGTGAAGGAGAACTCCTGGTCGCTTTTCGCCCGTACCGCGTAGTCATGCTCGGTGGGAGCGGAGTGGACGTGCAGCTCCTCGAGCGTGTCGCTGTCGACCTGGAGCTGTACCTCGTCGCCCACCGCGGCATCGACCTGCGCGCCGGCGGGGCTCACCTCGCCGTCCTCGATCTCGATCTCCACCTCGACGGTGTCCTGGTCGGGACGCTCGGTCGTGGCTGACGGTTCGGGGCTGGCCCCGGGCCGGGAGTGGGTTGTCGTCGTGGGGGCCGAGGCGGTCGGCGATGCCGCGTCCGCCGCCTCGGTCGCCTCGTCCCCGCACCCAACCAGGGCGAACGCGGTCACGATCGACAGCACCCAGACGCTTCCTCGGGGGATTGGTCGCACGCAGGCAAGCCTCTCGGATCTCGGTGGTGGGCCGCCCAGGATAGGTCGTGCCAGGATGCCTGACATGAGCGTTCTGGATGCCCGCACTCATGTGCCAGCCCCCGTCAACGAGCCGGTCCTGACCTACGCACCGGGCAGCACCGAGCGGCATGCGCTCGAGCTGCGCCTGAAGGAGATGCAGGCCGACCGGGTCGAGCTCACCGCCACAATCGGCGGTCAGCAGAAGATGGGCGGCGGCAAGCGGATCGACGTCGTCGAGCCGCACGCCCATCGCCACGTGCTCGGCACGATGAAGAACGCGACCGCGACCGATGCCCGCGCCGCCGTCGCTGCCGCCAAGGCCGCCGCACCCGGCTGGCGAGCGATGCCGTACGACGAGCGGGCTGCCGTGCTGCTGCGCGCCGCTGAGCTGCTGTCCGGCCCGTGGCGCCAGACCCTCAACGCGGCCACCATGCTCGGCCAGTCGAAGACCGCCACCCAGGCGGAGATCGACGCGGCCTGCGAGCTCATCGACTTCTGGCGGTTCAACGTCACGTTCGGGCACCGGCTGCTCGGCGAGCAACCGGAGGCAAACAGCCCCGGGATATGGAACCGGCTCGACCACCGCCCGCTCGAGGGCTTCGTGTACGCCATCACACCGTTCAACTTCAGCGCGATCGCCGGCAACCTGCCCACCGCCCCCGCTCTGATGGGCAACACCGTCGTCTGGAAGCCGGCGGTGACGCAGACGCTGGCGGCCTACTACACCCTGCGGCTGCTGGAGGCGGCCGGTCTGCCCCCCGGCGTGATCAACATGGTCACCGGGCACGGCGCAGACGTGTCCGACGTGGTCCTCGCCGACCGCGACCTCGCCGGTATCCACTTCACCGGTTCCACCCCGGTGTTCCAGCGGCTGTGGCAGCAGGTCGCCGCCAATATCGCCGGTTACCGCTCGTACCCACGGCTGGTCGGTGAGACCGGCGGCAAGGACTTCATCGTCGCCCATCCCAGCGCCGACCCCGATGTGCTCCGGACGGCCATGATCCGGGGCGCCTTCGAGTACCAGGGCCAGAAGTGCTCGGCCGCGTCGCGGGCCTACGTCCCGCGGAGCCTGTGGCGCCAGATGTCGGCCGAGCTGGTGGACACCGTCGAGTCGCTCCCGACGGGACCGGTGACCGACTTCACCAACTTCATGGGCGCCGTCATCGACGATCGCGCGTTCGCCAAGCACAAGCGGGCGCTGACCCGCGCGCACGCGACGCGGTCGATCACGATTGCCGCCGGTGGCAGCTGTGACGACTCCGAAGGCTGGTTCGTCCAACCGACCCTGCTCGTGGGTGACGACCCCACCGATGAGGTGTTCACCACCGAGTACTTCGGCCCGATCCTGTCGGTGCACGTGTTCCCCGACCGGCAGTACGCGAAGGTCGTCGACCAGATGGAGTCGGCCGCCGAGTACGCGCTCACCGGGTCGATCATCGCCACCGACCGGGCCGCGATCCTGGCCGCCCAGCAGCGCCTGCGCTATGCCGCGGGCAACTTCTACGTCAACGACAAGCCGACCGGCGCGGTGGTGGGCCAACAGCCCTTCGGCGGCGCGCGCGGGTCGGGGACCAACGACAAGGCCGGCGCTATGCAGAACCTGCTGCGCTGGACGTCGACGCGGGCGATCAAGGAGACTTTCGTGCCGCCGGTCGACCACGCCTACCCGCACATGGCCACCGATCGGGACTGATGCCCCGACCGCGCATGATCACACCGGGCTCGGACTGGCTCAGGACAGGTAGCGACGGCCGACTTCGTGCTCCTGGGCGAGGCCGGCCGACAGCGCCTTGGCCAGCTCCCGCTCCAGCCGCCCGCCGAGCAGGGGGATTCTGACCTCGAGCTCACCGTCGACCGCCATGACGGTCTCGGACTGACCGGCTGCGAGCAGGCTGGTGCCGCGCATCGCCGCCGGCTGGCCGACCACGTCGAGGATCACCGTGCCGCGGCGGGTGCCGTCGCCGTCTGCGGCCTCCCAGGTCTCGGTCTGCACGACGGTGACCGAATCGCCGACCAGCGTGGTCACCGCCTTCGACAGCTGGGCGGGGATGGTCCGGCTGATGGAGATGACGCCTCCCTGGTCGTCGGCGTCGATGTCGACTGTCCAGCTGCTGGCGCCGGTGGCGGCGCAGACGTCGTCGCGGAATGCCGGGTCGATGAACATCGCCCACACCGCGGCTGGGGGCGACCCGTACACATGCCGCGTGGTCAGGCGCATCCGGTCATGATGGCGTGCTCAGTCGCCGCAGAGCGAGATGCCGCCGCCGCCGCGCCGCTTGGTCCGGTACAGCGCCGCGTCGGCGCGCCGGAGCAGCGGGTCCGGGTTGTCGCTGAACCCGGTCGCGGCGCCGATGCTGATCGACACCTGGAGTCCGGTCGCCAGCTTCGACCAGTCCAGCAGTGCGAGTCGTTCCAGCATGTCGGTGCCTCGCCGCTTGGTGGCGTCGATGTCCATGCCGTGCAGCAGGACGACGAACTCGTCGCCGCCCAGCCGGGCGACGAGGTCGACGGCTCGGCTGCAGCTCGCGAGAACCTGTCCGACCTGGACCAGCACCGCATCGCCGACACTGTGTCCGCAGGTGTCGTTGACCTGTTTGAACGCGTCGATGTCCACCACCAGGACGCCCAACTCCGCCGGGTCGTGATTGGCCAGCAACCGCTCGACGTGCCGGGCGTAGCCGCGACGGTTGGCCAGCCCGGTGAGCGCGTCGACGTGCGCCCAGTGGGCGTGCTCGTCGCGCTCCATCCGCAGCTGCTCGACCTCCAGGCTGGCTCGTGCGGCGGCCAGCTGCTGCAGCCGGGCGTCCCAGCGCCGACGTGCGCTCCAGTCGCAGTAGTCCATCGCCGACTGCGATCCGACCGACCCCATCGCGATATCAGCCTGGGTCGCGAGCCGCAGCGTGACCGCGATGACCGGGGCTCCGACACCCTCGTCGAAGAGCAGCCGCGCGGTCGCGGCGTGTCCGGCAACCTCGTCCCACGCACCCCGTCCGGCGGCGTCCAGCGCGTCGGCAAGCCGCAGCATCCCGTGCTCCGGCTGCTCGTAGGGGTGCCGGGCGGCTTCCAGGGCCATGTCGAGTGTCGCCGACTGCTCGGCCGGCGACTCGCCGACCAGCCGTGCCATCACGTGCCGGGCTACTCGCGCCTCGACGGCGAACACGTCCGGCGACGTCTGGTTCGATCCGGTCTTGGGACCCGCACCATGGCCGCCGGTGGCGTCCGTGACCCGCTCCCACAACGCCCGCAGCTCCTGTCGCTCGCCGAGCTCGTGCAGGTTGCAGGCCGTGTGCACGTTGACGAGTGCTTGGTTGAGGTGCAGCGCCCGCTCCAGCAGCGGCTCTTCGCAGTCCGGCAGCAGAGCTGCGGCCCGGTCGTACATCTGCTGCTCGAGCTCCCACAGCTCGCGCTGGCGGTACGCAAGCCCGCAGTCGATGTAGGCCGTCCCGCGCTCCTGCGCCCGGCCGTCGCCGGCTTCCAGCAGTGCGACGGCACGAGCGAGGTCGCGATTGGCCTGTTCGCGCTCCGAGGCCGAGACGTGGGCGTAGCGGTACTCCGCGCGGCTTGCCAGCGCGGAGGCCAGCAGCACGTTGTCGCCGTCGCGCAGTGCCCGGTCGTGCAGCGTTTTGATCATCAGCTCCGCGCGGTCGTCGTGACCGTGGATCCAGGCCTTGACGAGCTCGGCGTACATCAGCACCCTGACCACCTCGGACCAGCCGCTGGACTCCGCCGCGGCGATGGCCTCGGCCACCTCGTCGCCGGTGTCGCGCACCTGGACCTGCTGGACCAGCCGGTGGGCGACCATCCGGGCGGTGGCCCGATCGGGCGCGTCGGCACCAGGGCTGGCCGGCCCGGCCAGCGGACGCAGCGTCTCAGCCGACATCAGATGGCCTCCTGCCCCTTCGCGCGCGACTGACTGCCAGCCTGCCCGCTCTGGGTGCCGATCGAGCGCAGCCGGAGCCCGTGATGGACCGTCCGGACCACAATGCTGTCCGCTGGTCGCGGCGAGTCGACCGGACGAGGGTTGCCGTGACGGTACAGGCGATGACGCCCGGAACGGGTCTATGGTCGGAACCATGCGCTCCGAGCGTGATCGAGCAATCACGGCCCTGATCGAGCAGGCCGAACAGGTGGCGAGCGCCCGGCGTGCTGCTTCGGGTGTCGACGCCCAAACCACCCACCAGCTGCTGACCGCCTACTTCCGTCACGTGGCAGGCGAGGACCTTGCCGGGCGGGACACGGAGGACGTGTACGGGGCGGCGATGAGCCACTTCCGGCAGGCCAGGCTGCGCCCGCAGGGGACGGCCACCGTCCACGTGTCGACGCCCACCGTGGGGGAGCACGGCTGGTCGGCTGCCGGGCACAGCGTGGTCGAGATCGTCACCGACGACATGCCGTTCCTGGTCGACTCGGTGACGATGTACCTCGCTCAGCATGGTCACGGGATCCACCTGGTTGTGCACCCGCAGCTGCGGGTGGAGCGCGACGTGACCGGCCGCCTGCTCAAGCTGTGGACGGCGGCGACCGCCCCCGGCGAGATGTGGAGCGCCGACGACGGTGCCGACCCGGATGACGAGGTCGGGCTGGCCGAGTCGTGGATCCATGTGGAGATCGACCGGGTCGCCGAGGTCGAGCGAATGCAGGCGCTCGACGACGGCCTGACCGCGGTGCTCCGCGACGTCCGCGAGTCGGTGGAGGACTGGGCCAAGCTGAAGTCCAGGGCGCAGTCCATCGTCGACGAGCTGCGCACCTCGCCACCGCCGCTGGACCCCGAGGAGGTGGACGAGGTCGCCGAGCTGTTGGACTGGCTCGCCGACGACCACTTCACCTTCCTCGGCTACCGGGAGTACACCCTGCGTCGAGCCGACGACGGAGACGGCGACCTGCTGCGGGCGGTGCCGGGCAGCGGGCTGGGGATCTTGCGCTCGGACCCCTCGTCGACGTCTGGGCGGCTGCCGCCGCCGGTGGCCCAGCGAGCCCGAGACAGGGAGCTGGCCATCATCACCAAAGCCAACTCACGGTCCACCGTGCACCGCCCCGCCTATCTCGACTACGTCAGCGTCAAGTCCTTCGGCGACGACGGTGAGGTCGACGGCGAGCGGCGGTTCCTCGGCCTGTTCTCGTCTGCTGCCTACACCGAGTCGGTGACCCACATCCCGGTGTTGCGGCGCAAGCGTCAGGAGGTGCTCGACCAGCTCGGCTTCGCGCCGACCAGCCATAGCGGCAAGGCGCTGCTCGACCTGCTCGAGACCTACCCTCGCGACGAGCTGTTCCAGACCTCCGCGGACGAGCTGGTGCCGACCCTGCACTCGGTGCTGCATCTGCAGGAGCGCCGGCAGCTGCGCCTGTTCGTCCGCCAGGACCCCTACCTGCGGTACCTGTCCTGCCTGGTGTATCTGCCTCGCGACCGCTACACCACCCAGGTGCGACTGCGGATGGAGGCGATCTTGGCCAATGCGCTCGTCGATGGTGGCGCGGACGGGTCCACCGGGTCGGACAGCATCCCCGAAGGCGTCACCGTCGACTACACCGCCAGGATCAGCGAGTCGGTGCTGGCGCGGTTGCACTTCGTGGTGCGGCCGGCGCTGGGCGAGCTGGTCGGCGAGATCGACGTCCACCGCGTCGAGGAGCTGCTCGGCGACGCGACCCGCTCGTGGACCGACGACCTGGCCGAGGCCGCGTACGACATCCTCGGTGAGGCTGAGGGCGCCAGGATGATCCGACGCTACGGTGACGCGTTCCCCGAGGCGTACAAGGAGGACTTCGGGCCCCGGGTGGCCGTCAGCGACCTGCAGCGGCTGGACGCCGTCGACCAGGACAGCGAGAACGGCGGCATCGGGCTGCACCTGTACGAGCCGGCCGATGCCCCGTCCGGGCACGGCCGTTTCAAGGTCTACCGCGCCGGTTCGCCGCTGTCGCTGACCGAGGTGCTGCCGCTGTTCAGCTCCCTCGGCGTGGAGGTGGTCGACGAGCGGCCGTACGGGGTGGTGCCGGACGGGGGGACGCAGCCGACCGCGTGGGTGTACGACTTCGGACTGCGCTACGACGACGTGCCAGCAGAAGAAGACGGGCGCGAGCTGTTCCAGGACGCGTTCCGGGCCTGCTGGCGGGGGGAGGCCGAAGCCGACGGCTTCAACCGGCTGGTGCTGGCGGCCGGGTTGTCGTGGCGCAAGGTCTCGGCACTGCGGGCCTATGCCCGCTGGCTCCGGCAGGCTGGGTCACCGTTCAGCCAGGACTACATCGAGGACACCGTTCTGCGCCACTGCGGCGTTGCCCGGCAGCTGGTCGACCTGTTCCATGCCCGGTTCGACCCGGGGAGCCACGATCTGCCGGCCGACGGCGAGTCACGGGTGGCGAAGGTCGCCGATCTGGAGGGCCGGATCACCACCGCGCTCGAGCAGGTGGACAGCCTCGACCACGACCGGATCCTGCGTGCGTTCGTCACCGCCATCGGTGCCACCGTGCGCACGAACTACTTCAACACCCGTAGCGGTACTCATGGTGGGGGTGAGGACGACCCGGACCGGGCCGCGTCGGCGATCGCCCTCAAGCTCGAGCCGCAGCGAATCGATGACCTGCCCCGGCCACGTCCGCGCTTCGAGGTCTTCGTCTACTCCCCGCGGGTCGAGGGTGTGCACCTGCGCTTCGGGCACGTGGCCCGCGGCGGCCTGCGTTGGTCGGATCGTCGAGAAGACTTCCGCACCGAGGTGCTGGGTCTGGTCAAGGCCCAGACAGTGAAGAACTCGGTGATCGTCCCGGTCGGCGCCAAGGGCGGTTTCTACTGCAAGCAGCTCCCCGACCCGGGGGTCGACCGCGAGGCGTGGCTGGCCGAGGGCGTCGCCTGCTACCGCGCGTTCATCAGCGGCCTGCTGGATGTGACCGACAACCTCAAGGGCGAACAGGTGGTACCGCCGCCCCGGGTGGTGCGCCACGACGGCGACGACGCCTACCTGGTCGTGGCGGCCGACAAGGGCACCGCGACGTTCTCGGACATAGCCAACGAAGTGGCCGCCGACTACGGCTTCTGGCTCGGCGACGCGTTCGCGTCCGGCGGGTCGGCCGGGTACGACCACAAGCAGATGGGAATCACCGCCCGCGGCGCCTGGGAGTCGGTCAAGCGGCACTTCCGCGAGATGGGCGTCGACTGCCAGCGCGAGGACTTCACCTGCGTGGGCGTTGGCGACATGTCCGGTGACGTCTTCGGCAACGGGATGCTCCTGTCCGAGCACACCCGGCTGCTGGCCGCCTTCGACCATCGGCATGTCTTCGTCGACCCGGACCCGGACGCGGCCACCTCGTACGCCGAGCGCCGCCGGCTGTTCGAGCTGCCCCGCTCGAGCTGGGCCGACTACGACGAGTCGTTGATCTCAGCGGGTGGCGGCGTGTTCCCGCGTACGGCCAAGTCGATCCCCGTGACCGAGCAGATGCGGGCCGCGCTCGGCCTCGCGGCCGACGACCGGCGGGTGACCCCGGCGCAGCTCATGCGGGCCATTCTGGTTGCCGACGTCGACCTGCTCTGGAACGGCGGCATCGGGACCTACGTCAAGGCCAGCACAGAGACGCAGGCCGAGGCGGGCGACAAGGCCAACGACGCCATCCGGGTCGACGGTCGGGAGCTGCGGGCCAACTGCGTCGGTGAGGGCGGCAACCTGGGGCTGACCCAGGCCGGCCGGGTGGAGTACGCCCTGGCGGGGGGTCGGATCACCACAGACTTCGTGGACAACTCCGCAGGCGTGGACACCTCCGACCACGAGGTGAACATCAAGATCCTGCTCGACCGTGTGGTCACCGCGGGGGACCTCACCGGCAAGCAGCGAAATGCGCTGCTGGAGGAGATGACCGACGACGTCGCGCGCCTGGTGCTGGCAGACAACGACGGGCAGAACCTGACGCTGGCGAACTCGCTGGCCATGGCGCCCTCGTTGCTGCACGTGCACGCCGACTGGATGCAGCGCCTCGAGCGAGCCGGGCTGCTGGACCGGGACCTTGAGTTCCTCCCCGACGACAAGGAGATCGCCCGCCGCCGCGACGAGGACCTCGGCCTCACCGCACCCGAGCTGGCGGTGCTGCTCGCGTACACCAAGATCGTGCTGGCCGGTGAGCTGACCGAGTCGGACCTGCCGGACGACCCGTTCATGCGCGGGCACCTGTTCCGGTACTTCCCCACCGCGATGCGCCAGGAGTTCCGCGACCAGATGGACAGCCATCCGCTGCGCCGCGAGATCGTGGTGACCCAGCTCGTCAACGAGCTGGTGAACTCCGGCGGGATCACCTTCTTCCAGCGGCTGTCCGGCGAGACCGGGGCGACGGCCTCGGAGCTCACCCGGGCGCACGCGGTGGCGGCCGAGCTGTTCGGCGCGGACCAGCTGGGCGCGCTGGTGCACGAGCTCGACCACGACGTGGACGCGGCGGTGCAGACCCGGATGCGGCTCGAGATCCGCACGCTGACCGAGCGGGCCAGCCGGTGGCTGGTGAACCACCGTTGGCACTTCGACGCCGAGCGGACCGTCGAGCAGGTGGGGACCACCGTGCTCCAGGTGGTACGCAGCCTGCCCCACATCCTCGGCGGTCGCGACCTCGAGCGGCTGCAGGCCCGCGCCGCCGCGCTGGAGCAGGAGGGGGTGCCGCCGGAGGTGGCGCTGCGAACGGCGGCGCTGCCGCCGGCGTACGCGGCTCTGGCCGTCGTCGAGGTAGCACGGCGACTGGATCGGGACCCGATCCAGGTGGCCCGGGTGCACGGAACCCTCGGCCAGGAGCTCGGTATGGATCAGCTGTACGACCGGGTGCTCGAGCTGCCCCGCCAGGACCGCTGGCAGACGATGGCCCGGGCGGCGCTGCGCGACGACCTGCAGCAGGTGCATGCGGGGCTCACCGAGAAGGTGCTGACCCACGCGGTCGCCGAGGGCGAGGAGTCCGAACAGGTCGGAGAGCCCCACCAGGCCGAGGAGCCAGCATCCGACGATGCCGAGCACGCGCGGGCCGACGCCATGGTCGCCGCTTGGGTGGCGGCCGAGGGCTCGGTGCTGCAGCGGGGACGGGCGACGCTGCGCGAGATCTGCCGCGACGACTCACCGGACCTGGCCCGGATGTCGGTCGGCCTTCGGGTGGCGCGCTCCCTGCTCGGCTGACGGTCGCGCGACGTCGACCTTTCGGGTGGTTGTCGCCCCGAACAGGGCGAGCACCACAGCACTTTCTGTTTACCCGGAGCGATTCTCGCGACGATGTCTGTGTCGGGCAGAAGTGCCCGGAGCGGGGCTCGGAGCGACCACCGAGCGCCGCCCACGAGCGCCCCGGTGCACACACCACCGGGGCGCTCGTCATCCGTGCGGCTGGGACGCCTGAGGCTCGACACGATCGTTGAGACGGGTGATGCAGCGGGTCGGATCCGGTTGTCCACAGATCGCCCCTCGCGCCTACCGCACCGGATCGAGACGTGTCAGTGTCGCCCGACTGTCCGGTCCGTCCTGTTATGTCCGTCGGGTGCGTCCGTCCGCCGGTAACGTCTGCTTGGGAGATCGCGTGGCCCTGACCGTGCCGGCCCCGCTGGTCGACGAGGTGCGCGACGCTGTCCGTCTACGTGGCGTCGACCCGGCCCGCGACCCACGTGCGGTGCGGCTGCTCGCCGAGGAGGCGACCCGCAGGCACGAGCAGCGCAGCCTGACCGGCGCGGTCGCGCCCCTCGATGACGAGCCGTGGGCGGTCGGCGAGATCGTCGCGACGCTGTCGGGGCTGGGGCAGCTCCAGCCGCTGCTGGACGACCCTGACATCGAGGAGATCTGGAGCAACTCTCCCTAGGGCACATCGCCGCAGGTCAGAGCGCTGTCACCCCTCGTCGGTCCGCACAGAGTCCGCAGAATCCCCAAGCACCTCGCTCATCATCGCCGCCGCCGCCTTGCGCGTCTTGTCCGCCGCCGTGGGCCACAGGTGGCTGTACGTGTCGAGCGTGACGGTCGCGCTGGCGTGCCCCAGCGCCCGCTGAACGGTCACTACATCGCAGCCGTCCGCGATGAGCCCGGACGCGAGGTAGTGCCGTAGGTGATGCATGTGCAGACCGC
>Ga0136622_10000622_pt1 | contig 14558 bp, 14 predicted proteins | sample AntDrymUQ4482106_2_FD_104803 | JGI IMG/M metagenome (GOLD analysis project Ga0136622, IMG submission 104803) | Polar desert sand microbial communities from Dry Valleys, Antarctica - metaG UQ448 (21.06) | ecosystem: Environmental > Terrestrial > Soil > Desert | place: Antarctica: Dry Valley...
AGGGCTGCGACAGTGACGGCATGGCCTTCCTGCTACGGGTGGAGCTGCCCGACGTACCTGGCTCGCTGGGTGCGCTCGCCTCGGCCCTCGGCGCGGCCGGGGCCGACATCGAGGCCATCGAGATCGTCGAGCACGGTCGCGACGGGACCGCAGTCGACGACGTGCTGCTGCAGCTGCCGGGGCACACCATGCCGGATGCTTTGGTCAGCGCCTGCCACCGGCTGCAGGGGGTGCGGGTGCTGTGGATCTCGCGCTACACGGCGGGTGCGAGCCTGCGGATGGACCTCGAGGCGGTCGAGGAGATGACCGAGCGGCCGGCGTCGGCGCTGTCCCTGCTGGTCGAGACGACGCCTCAGACCTTCCATTGCGACTGGGCGATGCTGGTGCGTCCGGCCGGTCCCGACGCCGGGGCGGTGGTGCACGCGACCGGTACGGCGCCGGACCTGCCGGCCGACGTGGGGGCGTGGTTCGCCGACTCGCGGGCGCGACGGCTGGGCGAGCATCCCGCCTGGCCGGGAACCGTGCTCGCAGCGGCCCCGGTGCGCCACACCGACGCGCTGGTGTTCGGGCGCCGTGGCGGGCCGGAGATCCTCGACTCCGAGCTGGCCCGGCTCGGGCACCTGTGCGCCCTGGCGGCGGCCATCGCCATCTGAGCCGGTGCGCCGGCTGAGGGTGACGCTTGCGCTCTTGTGCACCGGCGTGTCGGGGCAGAAATGTCACTCTCAGCGGAGGGCGGACACACTGACGGGGTGGATGAGGTGCGGCAGCGGGTTTCTGAGACGTTCGACCCCGCCGCGTGGCGGGCGGTCGGCGGCTTCGAGCGGCTCACCGACGTGACCTATCACCGCGCGGTCGGTCAGGGCACGGTGCGGGTGGCATTCGACCGGCCGGAGGTGCGCAACGCCTTCCGGCCGCACACGGTAGACGAGCTGCTGGCCGTGCTCGAGCATGCGCGCACCACCCCCGACGTCGGGTGCGTGCTCTTCACCGGAAACGGCCCATCGCCCCGCGACGGCGGGTGGGCGTTCTGCTCGGGCGGCGACCAGCGCATCCGGGGCCGAACCGGTTACGAGTACCAAGACGACGGTGCCGGTGCCGGGGACCAGCCGATGGACGCGGCCGCGCACCGGGCGAGGCTGGGCCGGCTGCACATCCTCGAGTGCCAGCGGCTGATCCGATTCATGCCCAAGATCGTGATCGCCGTGGTGGGCGGCTGGGCAGCCGGCGGCGGGCACAGTCTGCACGTCGTTGCCGACCTGACCCTGGCCTCGCGCGAGCACGCCCGCTTCAAGCAGACCGACGCCGACGTGGCGAGCTTCGACGGCGGCTTCGGCTCGGCGTACCTGGCGCGCCAGGTCGGGCAGAAGCGAGCCCGGGAGATCTTCTTCCTCGGCCGTGCATACGACGCCGAACAGGCTCAGCAGATGGGCATGGTCAACGCCGTGGTCCCGCACGCCGAGCTGGAGGCGACCGCGCTGCAGTGGGCCGCCGAGGTCAACGCCAAGAGCCCGACGTCGCAACGCATGCTGAAGTACGCATTCAACCTTGTCGACGACGGGCTCGTCGGCCAGCAGCTGTTCGCCGGCGAGGCGACACGGCTGGCGTACATGAGCGACGAGGCGGCCGAGGGCCGGGATGCCTTCCTCGACAAGCGCGCCCCGGACTGGTCGGCCCATCCCTGGCACTACTGATGCGACCCCTTTCCCGCATGGCATAGGTTTCGCGCCGTGAGGATCGCGGTGGTCAAGGAGACCCTGGACGGCGAGCGGCGGGTTGCGCTCGCCCCCGAGGGGGTGCAGAAGCTCACCGGGCTGGGGTACGACGTGGGGGTCGAGCCGAACGCCGGGGCGGCCGCCGACTTCAGTGACCAGGACTACGAAGGCGCCGGCGCCGCGATGGACGGCGACCGCCTCGAGGACGCCGACGTGGTGGTGTCGGTGCAGCCCTTACGGATCGAGCAGATCCGGAAGCTGCGCGAGGGTGCTGCCACCATGTCGTTCCTGCCGATCGGGCAGAACCTCGACCTGGTCCGGGATCTGCGCGACTGCGGGGTCACGGCCTTCGCCCTCGAGCTGGTGCCGCGGGTCAGCCGGGCACAGTCCATGGACGCCCTGTCGTCGCAGGCCCTGGTCGCGGGCTACCGCGGTGGCATCGTCGCGGCCGGGATGCTGCGCCGATTCTTCCCGTTGGCCATGACGTCGGCCGGCAGAATCAACCCGGCGCAAGTGGTTGTGCTCGGTGCGGGGGTCGCGGGTCTGCAGGCGATCGCCACCGCCAGGCGCCTCGGCGCCGTCGTGAAGGCGTACGACGTGCGTGAGGCCTCCGCCGAGGAGATCCGCTCGATGGGCGCGGAAGCCATCGACCTCGAGCTGGAGACGCTGGAGGGCTCCGGCGGTTACGCACGGGAGATGACCGAGGACCGTGCCAACAAGCAGCGCGCCGCGCTCACGCCGTACGTCGCCGCAGCGGATGCGCTGATCACGACCGCCGCGGTTCCGGGCCGGCCCGCACCGATGCTGGTGACCAGCGCGATGGTGGAGCAGATGTCGCCCGGCGCCGTCGTGGTCGACCTGGCCGCGGAGCAGGGTGGCAACGTGGAGGGCTCGTCGCCTGGCGAAACCGTGCGTATCGGTCACGCTCTGGTGTGGGGAGGCGTGAACGTACCCAGCCAGATGCCCGGACCGGCAAGCCGGTTGCTGTCGACCAACATCGCCAACCTGATCACGCTGATGACCGCCGATCCCGACGAGGATGAACAGCCCGAGCCGGCCGGGCACTCGGAGCAGCCGGAGACGGGGCCGGAGTCCGCGTCCGCCGACGAGTCGCAGGAGGGGCAGGTCGACGAGCCCGACGAGGAGGATGCCCAGTCGGCACGCTTTGCTCCCGACTTCGACGACGAGGTGATCGCCGGCTGCTGCGTGGTCCACCGCGGCGAGGTACGACACGCGCCGACCCGCGAGCTGCTCGAGGAGGACTCCTGACATGGACGAGTCGATTGTCTGGCTCACGATCTTTGTGCTGAGCGTCTTCGTCGGCGTCGAGGTGATCTCCAAGGTGTCCGCCACCTTGCACACCCCGCTGATGTCCGGCGCAAACGCGATCCACGGGGTGATCCTGGTGGGGGCCATGCTGGTGACCGGCACCACCGAGTCCACCATCGCGCTGATCGTCGGCCTGGTCGCGGTGGTGCTGGCCACGCTGAACCTGGTGGGCGGATTCGTCGTCACCGACCGGATGCTGCAGATGTTCGGCCGGCGCAAGCCATCGGCACCCGCTGCTGACCAGGGATCGGCCGGCGCGGGGAAGGGGGCCAGCGCGTGATCCCCACCTGGGTGCAGCTGGCGTACCTGGTGGCCGCGGTGTGCTTCATCGTGGCCCTAAAAGGCCTGTCCAGCCCGCGTACGGCCCGGCAGGGCAACGTGATCGGTGCGGTCGGGGCGCTGCTGGCGGTCGTCGTCGTCTTCTGGGAGACCGACCTCGACCACGTGGTCGCGATCCTCGCCGCCATTGCGGTGGGCGCCGTGGGCGGCGTGGTCGGTGCACAGCGGGTCCAGATGACGCAGATGCCGCAGCTGGTGGCGCTGTTCAACGGTGTCGGTGGTGGGGCGGCGGCGCTGGTCGCCTTGGTGGAGCTCGACGAGCTGAGCCAGATCGCGTCGGTCGCCGACGTGGCAGAGTTCGACCTGGCGGCGACCGCGTTCACCGTCCTGGTGGGGTCGGTGAGCTTCGCCGGATCCTTGGTCACCTTCGGCAAGCTGCAGGAGCTGCTGCCGACGAAACCGATCGTGTTTCCCGGCCTGCCGGTTGCCTTCGGCGGCTCGTTCCTGGTTGCGCTCGGTCTGTCGGTGCTGTTGGTGCTCGACCCGGCACTGTGGCCGGGTATCGCCATCGGCGCGCTCGGGCTGGCGGTCGGGGCGATGCTGGTCCTGCCGGTCGGCGGGGCCGACGTCCCCATCGTGATCTCGCTGCTCAACGCCTTCACCGGCCTGACGGTTGCGGCCGGCGGCTACGTGCTGGGCAACACGCTGCTCGTGGTGGCCGGCACCCTGGTCGGGGCGTCGGGAACGTTCTTGACCAGGCTGATGGCGGCCGCAATGGGCCGCTCGCTGATGAACACGCTGTTCGGGGCGCTCAAGGGCGGTTCCACCCTCGGAGCGACCGAGGCCAGCGACCGGCCGGTCCGCTCAAGCGGGCCCGAGGACGTCGCGATCAAGCTCGGCTACGCACAGCGGGTGCTGATCGTCCCCGGCTACGGGCTGGCGGTTGCCCAGGCCCAGCACGCGCTGCGGGAGCTGGTCGACGTGCTCGGTGAGCGCGGGGTGCAGGTCGACTACGCCATCCACCCGGTCGCCGGCCGGATGCCGGGACACATGAATGTGCTGCTCGCCGAGGCGCAGGTGCCGTACGAGCAGCTCAAGGAGATGGACGAGATCAACGATCAGTTCAAGGACACCGATGTGGTGCTGGTGGTCGGCGCCAACGACGTCGTCAACCCCGCGGCGCGTACGACCGAGGGCGCGCCGATCTACGGGATGCCGATCCTGAACGCCGACAGGGCCGAGGAGGTGGTGTTCATGAAGCGGTCGATGGGACCGGGCTTCGCCGGCATCGAGAACGAGCTGATGTTCGTGGACTCCACCACGATGCTGTTCGGTGACGCCAAGGAGAACATGAGCAAGCTGGTCAACGCGGTCAAGACCCTCTGACGCCGCCTACGCCACGGACGAGCGCGGTGCGCGTGCCCACGGGATCTCAGCCGACGATGCCGTACAACCGGTCACCGGCGTCGCCGAGCCCGGGCACGATGTAGCCGCGCTCGTCGAGCCGCTCGTCCAGGGCGGCCATGACCAGCGTGACCGGCACCGACAGCTCGGTGAGCCCGGATCGGACCCGTTCGATGCCCTCGGGGGCCGCGAGCAGGCACACCGCCGTGATGCGGTCGGCGCCGCGGGCCGCGAGGAACCCGATCGCTGCGGCCAGCGTGCCGCCCGTGGCCAGCATCGGGTCGAGCAGATAACACTCACGCCCGGACAGGTCGGCCGGTAGCCGCTCGGCGTAGGTCGATGCCAGCAAGGTCTGCTCGTCACGGACCATCCCGAGAAACCCCACCTCTGCGGTGGGCAGCAACCGCTGCATCCCCGTGAGCAGGCCCAGGCCGGCGCGCAGGATGGGCACCACCAGCGGGGGCGGCGCGGACAGCCGCACCCCGCGCGACTGAGCGACCGGGGTCTGCACCATGGCCGGCTCGGTCCGTACCCCCCGAGTCGCCTCGTAGCCCAGCAACGTGACCAGCTCATCGGTCAGGCGGCGGAACGACGGTGAGTCGGTGTGCTCGTCGCGCAGCAGCGTGAGCTTGTGGGCCACTAGCGGGTGGTCGGCGACATGAAGGTGCATGAGACCCGCACGCTAGTGCAGGCCTGCGGTTCGGCCGGAACGGTGCGCCGTCGGGCTTCCCGTTATCGGCCCCGCTCTGACAGCATCGTCTCCCCAGGGCGATCGAAGCGCTGAGGTGCCGCGTGGTGCCAGCGACGGCGGGTGGAGGTGACATGGCGCAGGACGGGGTCGACTTCGTCGTGGCTGCCTACCGCGAGGAGGGGGCGTGGCAGGCGCAGCCACTCCCATCGCGCGTCGCCCATGACATGGACGCGCTGCTGGCCGCACTACGCTCGCTGCCGAGCGAGAGCGGCGCGATCGGCATGGTCTCGGTCGACGAGGACTTCTTCGTGCTGGTGCGCGTCCTCGGGATTCAGGTGCGGCTGCTGCTGTCCGACGTCACCGCCGCCACCGACTGGCCACTGGCCTCAGAGGTCGTGGACCGGCTGGATCTGCCCGAGCCGGACGACGAGGACGACCCCCAGCCGGCCGGCGAGTTGGGGCTGGTCGACGACCTCGGCATGTCCGCGATGGACATGGCCGTGCTCTGCGACGACACCGACCTGTACCCGGACGAGATGCTGTCCGACGTCGCGCACAGGCTCGGGTTCGGCGAGATCTTCGACGGCGCCGTCGAGGGGGCCCCGGTCTGAGCGCGCGTACGGGAGGTGCCGCCGGCGCTTGGGACTCCACCATGGCCGAGGCGCTGGTGATCGCCCGGGTGGCGCTCGATCATGGGGACGTGCCCGTCGGGGCCGTGGTCGTGGACGCGTCCGGTGCGGTGCTGGGATCTGGGCACAACACCCGCGAGCGTGACGGTGACCCGACCGGCCACGCAGAGGTGGGCGCGATCCGCGCCGCCGCGCAGCGGGTCGGTCGGTGGCGGCTGGGCGACTGCACGCTGGTGGTAACGCTGGAGCCGTGCACGATGTGCGCCGGGGCGGTGACGCAGGCCCGCCTGGAGCGGCTGGTGTTCGGTGCGTACGACCCCAAGGCAGGCGCGGTCGGCTCGCTGTGGGATGTGGTCCGCGACCGCCGGCTCCCACATCGGGCCGAGGTGGTTGGCGGGGTCCGGGCGGGTGAGTCGAGCGAGCTGCTGCGAAGCTTCTTCGCCCAGCGGCGCCAGGCCGGCTCGCCGGACCGACGATGAGACAGCTCCGCTGCCCTGGCACCGGCAACGTCTCGTGGTCGGCCCCGGGCCGTCGGCTAACCTGCTCGGCGGTGGCGTGTCCGAGCGGCCGAAGGAGCACGCCTCGAAAGCGTGTGAGGGTTCACGCCCTCCGTGGGTTCAAATCCCACCGCCACCGCCAACCCTGAGTGCGACTGGCATTGAGCTCGCCATCACCGAGAACGGACCCGGCCGACCAGCCGTAGACGAACGAGAGGATCGGGCGGTCCCACCGCACCCCCGCCGACGGCTGGGCGTTTCAGCAAGGTCTACCCCTCCGGGGTAGCCCGCGGTCGAGCGGCCCGCTTCAATGAGCGGGTGAGCCCTGTACGGATACGCCCGCTAGGTGGTGGCGTCGGTTGCCTGGTGATGATCGCGGTGTCCATCGTGCTGTCGGTTGACCTCACCGTCTTGGTGAACCTCGGCCGATGACCTCAGCCTGGCCGCCGGGCTCGCTGATGGCGGTGTTCACCCGTGCCGCACGAGATCGCACCGCGCTCGCCGCCGCAGCGCGAAGCCTCATCGGGGACACGCACAGGCGCTAGGCAACCCCGGTGCTGGCCACCGGGGGACTTGCGCCGCTGTGCCGGCACGCGAGCCACTGAGCCGCCACCCTCGGCTCAGGTGGGGCGGCTCGCCCATTGGCGTGGCGCAAATGCGATCGAGGGCGGACGATGGGTTGATACCGGACTCCGAGAGGAGCAAAAAGATATGACTTCGATTGCCGCCCAACGTCTTGCGGACGTCTTCGTGCAGGTCGCTGACACCTTGGTCGACGAGTTCGACCTGATCGAGTTCCTGCAGATGCTGACCGGTCGCACCGCCGAGCTGGTCGATGCCTCCGCGGCCGGTTTGCTGCTGGCCGACCAGCAGAACAACCTGCAGTTCATGGCCGCCTCGGACGAGGGGGCCAAGATGCTGGAGCTGTTCCAGGTGCAGGTCCACGAGGGGCCGTGCCAGGACTGCTTCCGCACCGGGCAACCGGTGACCAACGCCGACCTCGCCGGCGCCGCCAGCCGGTGGCCGGTGTTCGCTCCGCGCGCGGTCGAGGCCGGGTTCGGCTCGGTGCACGCGATTCCGATGCGGCTGCGCAGCCAGACCATCGGCGCGTTGAACCTGTTCGGCGACGGCGCGGGCCGCCTTCAGCCGGACGGGATGCACATCGTTCAGGCGCTCGCCGACGTGGCCACCATCGGCCTGCTCCAAGAGCGGGCCGTGCGCCGTGGCGAGGTGCTGACCGAGCAGCTGCAGTCCGCGCTGAACAGCCGGATCATCATCGAGCAGGCCAAAGGGGTCATCGCGCAGCTCTACAGCGTCGACATCGACCGAGCCTTCGAGTTCCTCCGCGGCTACTCCCGGCGGCACAACTTGCGCATCGGTGACGTCGCTCAAGCCGTCGTCACCGACCCCGCCAGCATCCCGGACCTCAACTCCGTCTGACCCACGCACCCTCGTGGGCCTGCGGTGACACAACGACCTGCGTAGCCACTGGTACTGAGCGTCGCACTGCACCAGGAGACCGCCGCGGCAGACGAACTGCCGCTGCGGTGCTCGCAGGTCGAACCCCACCGCCACCGCCAAACCTGGGCAAGAGCTGCGGTCCGCGATCCGAGACTCGACCGCTGCGCCCGCCACTAGTCTGGCCGCTCGCACGGACCCAGGAGGCGAGGCGTGCAGGGCGACGAGATCGGCGGCCCCCTGCTGGTGGGTGCGGCGGTCCTGCTCGCGGCGATCCTCGCCGTCCGAGTCAGCGTCCGCGCCGGGTTGCCCAGCCTGCTGCTGTACCTCGGCATGGGCGTGCTGCTCGGCGAGTCTGTCATCGGCGTCGAGTTCGAGGACGCCGACCTGGCGTACGTGCTCGCGGTCGTCGGCCTGGTCCTGATCCTGACCGAGGGCGGGCTCACCACCCGTTGGGCGGAGGTTCGCCCGGTGGTGCCGTTGGGCATCGCGCTGAGTACGGTCGGCGTGGCCATCGGCGTCGGTGTCATGTCCCTGTTCGGGCGGTACGTGCTCGACCTGGACTGGCAGCTGGCGGTGCTGCTCGGTGCCGTCACGGCGCCGACCGACTCCGCCGCGGTGTTCTCCGTGCTCCGGCGGGTGCCACTCGCGCCCAGGGTGCGGGGAGCGCTCGAGGCCGAGTCGGGGCTGAACGACGCTCCGACGCTGCTGCTGGTGACGCTGGTCAGCACCGGCGAGGCGGCAGAGCATGAGTGGTACACGGTGCTGGGCATCGTCGCCGGTGAGCTGGTGATCGGCACCGTGGTCGGCATCGTGCTCGGCGGCGCCGGGGCGCAGCTCCTGGCCCGGGTGGCCCTGCCGGCCTCCGGCCTGTACCCCCTGGCCGCGCTGTCGCTGTGCGTGGTGGCGTACGGGGCGGCCGTCACCGTGCACGGCAGCGGGTTCGCCGCCGTGTACATCGCGGCGCTGGTGCTGGGCAACGCCGACCTTCCGCATCGTGCGGCCACCCGCTCCTTCGCCGAAGGTGTTGGTTGGCTCGCCCAGATCGGGCTGTTCGTCATGCTCGGGCTGCTGGCCTCACCCGGGCGGATCGACTGGGAGACCATCGGCGCCGGCCTCTTTGCCGGCGCGGTGCTGACCCTGATCGCCCGGCCGCTTTCGGTGGCCGCGTGCGCGGGACCGCTTCGGGTGCCCTGGCGTGAGCAGACCTACCTGTCCTGGGCAGGGCTTCGTGGAGCCGTCCCGATCGTGCTGGCCACCATCCCGCTGGCCGAAGGCGTACCCGGCGCGACCGGCCTGTTCGACCTCGTGATCGTCCTCACCGTCGTCTACACGTTGGTGCAAGGCCCGACCCTGCCGTGGGCCGCCGACCGGCTCGGCGTGTCCACGCCCGGCGAACCGCAAGAGCTCGACGTGGAGGCGGCTCCGCTCGAAGGCATCGCCGCCGACCTGCTGCACGTGCGGGTGCTGACGGGGTCGAAGCTGCACGGGGTCGAGGTGGCAGAGCTGAGGTTGCCGGTCGGCACGTCGGTCTCGCTGGTGGTCCGTGCCGGGAACTCGTTCACCCCCGACCCGCGCACCCGCCTCACTTACGGCGACGACGTGCTGGTGGTGACCCCTCGGGCTAGTCGGGACGAGACCGAGGCCCGGCTGCGGGCCGTGGCCGAACGCGGTCGCCTCGCCGGGTGGGAGCAGCGCTCCCGCACCGGTCCGCGGCCGTCGACGCGGCGCCGGCTGCGCTGAGGTCGTCGGCTGACCGGCTGGCCGCTCAGCCCCCTCCCGACCTCCCCCCGGGGACGCAGGCCAGCTCGGACCGGGACAGCCGCACCGATGTGGGCGCACCTTGGGCCATCCCTTTGAAGTCGCTGCCCACAACCACGTCGACGCCCGCCGCGATGTCCCGCTTGGCGATCATCCGCACCGGACCCGCAAGCTGCCTGCGTACGAGGGCCACCTCGGACGAGCGGGGCCGGGGGTCAAAGATCGCCACCTCGCCCACCCGGATACGGCTGGGGGCGTTGTCGGCTACGCCCGTGCGGAAGTCGCGCCGCTGCATCTTGTCCAGGGTCTCGCTGGCGAGTCCTTCTCTGGTGCCGGCGTTGTACACGTTGACCGTGACCTGGCCCGCCTTCAGCCGGCTGCCCTTGGCCAGCTTCGCCTCGACACATGACGGGTCGTCGTTGGAGTCGATCGGGGCCATGAACTGCCGCCACCCGTACCACCCGGCCCCGCAGACGAACGCGAGCAGCACGATCAGGGTGACCGGCGTACGCCAGCTCATGAGGTCGTCCGCGGCGGCTCGCCGGCAGCGTCCTCGAGGGAGTGCACCCGCGCGTGCAGCACAGTGCGCTGCTGCAGCGCCGCCCGCAGCGCGCGGTGCAGCCCGTCCTCGAGGTAGAGCTCGGTACGCCACTGCACCACGTGCGCGAACAGGTCGCCGTAGAAGGTCGACTCTGGGTCGAGCAGGGTAGCCAGATCCAGCGTGATCTTCGTGGTCACCAGGTGCTCGAGGCGCACCTGTTGCGGCGGCAGGCGGGCCCACTCACGCTGGGCCAGCCCATGCTCGGGGTACGGGCGCCCGTCTCCCACCCGCTTGAAGATCACGCCGGGAGTCTAGAGAGGTTCCCGCTCCCCTCGACCACCTCGCGACGGAGCGGGGGACGGATGTCGTGACATCGCGGTCGCCGGAGCCACCCGCATGTCTGGCCACTCGGAGAGCGGCTGGGGGATGGGATGCCTGCACGGTGGCGGAGGATGCGGGATTCGAACCCGCGAGGGCGTGAACCCAACCCGCTTTCCAAGCGAGCGCCATAGGCCTCTAGGCGAATCCTCCGCCGAGCAGGGTATCCGGCGGCGGTGTCCTTCGCGGCCCGGTGTCTGCGCGCCCAACGCCGTACGATGGCGCCAGCCCCTCGCGCGGCGGCATCCCGCCCAACTCCCCCAGGGCCGGAAGGCAGCAAGGGTCAGCAGGCTCTGCCGGGTGCGCGAGGGGTCTTCTCGTGTCCCCCGTGACGACTAGGGTTTCGCCGTGGACGCCCCGCTCGCGCTGTACCGCCGGTACCGGCCGGAGACGTTCGCCGAGGTCCTCGGCCAGGACCATGTGACGGTTCCCCTGCGGCAGGCGCTCGCAGGCAACCGGGTACACCATGCCTACCTGTTCTCCGGGCCCCGCGGCTGCGGCAAGACCACCAGCGCCCGCATCCTCGCCCGCACGCTCAACTGTGAGAGGTTCCCGGTCGACGAGCCGTGCGGGGTGTGCCAGAGCTGCCGCGACCTGGCCCGCGGTGGGCCCGGCAGCCTCGACGTGATCGAGATCGACGCCGCCAGCCACGGCGGTGTCGACGACACCCGCGAGCTGCGCGAGCGGGCCACGTTCGCGCCGATGACCAGTCGCTTCAAGGTCTACGTGATCGACGAGGCGCACATGGTGTCGCCGCAGGGCTTCAACGCCCTGCTCAAGGTGGTGGAGGAGCCGCCGCCACACGTCAAGTTCGTCTTCGCGACGACCGAGCCGGACAAGGTCATCGGCACCATCCGGTCCCGCACCCACCACTACCCGTTCCGGTTGCTGCCACCGCGCCTGTTGGCCGACTACCTGGCGCAGATCTGCGCTCAGGAGGGCGTCGACATTGCCCCGCAGGCGATCCCGCTGGTCGTGCGGGCCGGTGCCGGGTCGGCGCGGGACTCGCTGAGCGTGCTGGACCAGCTCATGGGTGGCGCCGGACCCGACGGCGTGACGTACGAGCTGGTGACGGCGCTGCTCGGCTACACCCCGCAAACCCTCATCGACTCCGTGGTCGACGCCTTCGCCGCCGGTGACGGCGCCGGGGTGTTCACGCTGGTCGACCAGGTGATGGAGGGCGGACGCGAGCCGCGGCGCTTCGTCGAGGACCTGCTGCAACGGCTGCGGGACCTGGTGGTGCTCGCGCACGTCCCGGAGGCCGGCGACACCCTGCTGGACGTCCCGATCGACCAGGCTCAGCGGCTGTCGGCCCAGGCGGCGCGGTTCGGGGCGGCCGACCTCGTGCGCTCAGCGGAGGTGGTGGCGGCGACCCTCGCCGAGCTGCGCGGCCCCACTGCCCCGCGGCTGCTGCTGGAGATCATGTGCGCCCGGGTGCTGCTGCCCGCCGCCGACGACTCGACCGAGGGGGTCCAGGCTCGGCTCGACCGGCTGGAGCGCCGGCTGAGCGTCAGCGCTGCGGCAGTGGCCACCCCGACGGCGCAACCATCGGCCGAACCGGTACCGGCACCGCCGGCGGCGAGCGCCGCCGAGCCGCCCTCCGGCCCAGACAGCGGCCCCGACGCGGCCAGCGACGGCGGGGAGCCAGCCGCCGGCGGCGCCGCAGTGGGCAACGAGCTGCACCAGGTGCGCACCCTCTGGCCCGATGTCCTCGATGTGCTGCGCTCGTCCCGCTACGTCTGGTCCCTGCTGACCCAGCAGGTGCAGGTGGTCGCAGCCCAGCCGGGTGTGGTCACCCTCGGGTTCCGCACCCAGCAGAATCTCGACAACCTGCGCCAGCAGGACCGGCTGGCGACCGTCACCGCGGCGCTGAGCAAGGTCCTCGGCGGTGACTGGAGCATCGAGATGATCGTCGACCCGTCCCGCCCGCCGGACCCGGCCGCCGGTCGGCCGACCGCACGGCGCGACACCGGCAGCCCACCGGCGGCGCCCGCCGCCGCCGTGCCCATCGCCGCCGTGCCCACCGCCGCCGTGCCCACCGCCACACCGGCCGCCGCCCCACCCGCGGACGGCAGCGACCCGGGTCCGGAGCCGGTGGACGACCTGCACCAGCTGCTGGCCAGCCGCCTCGGCGCCATCGTGATCGAGCAGCCCCAGCAGGACCCCTGACTGACGGTGTCCGGCCGCTCGGCGCGCCTGACGACCACCGTGTCGCAGGGTCCCGCGGTGCCACGACACTAGGCTCGCTGCGGGAGCCCGCGGGTTCCGCCAGCGCCGGTCGAGCCGCCGGCATCCGTACCGCTCGAGGAGAGCACGTGTTCGAAGCCGGCCCCCCGGACATGTCCGCGCTACTGGCCCAGGCGGGCCAGCTGCAGCAGCAGCTGGTCGCGGCCCGGGACCGTCTGGCCCAGACCCAGGTGACCGGCTCGGCGGCGAGCGGCCTGGTCACCGCGACCGTGACCGGCACAGGCGAGCTGGTCTCGGTCGACATCCGGCCGGAAGCCTGCGACCCCGACGACGCCGAGACGCTCGGCGACATGGTGGTTGCCGCGGTTCGCGACGCCACCGAGCAGGCCGAGCGGCTCGCGGCCGAGCAGCTCGGCCCGTTCGCCGGCGGGTTGGAGGGGCTCGAGGGGCTGGGCGGGCTCCCCGGCACCGACACCCCGCCCCCCGCCTCCGGTGGCACCGCGTCGCCGGCGGGCTTCTGAGGCGACACCGCCGACCGTGTACGAAGGCATCGTCCAGGACCTGATCGACGAGCTCGGACGCCTGCCCGGTGTCGGCCCGAAGGGGGCCCAGCGGATCGCCTTCTACCTGCTCGACGCCGACCCGGTGGACGTCAAGCGGCTCGCGCAGGTGCTGACCGAGGTCAAGGACAAGGTCCGGTTCTGCTCGGTCTGCGGGAACGTGGCCGAGGACGAGCAGTGCCGGGTGTGCCGCGACCCACGCCGCGACCTGTCGGTGCTGTGCGTCGTGGAGGAGTCGAAGGACGTGGTGGCGATCGAGCGGACGCGGGAGTTTCGCGGTCGCTACCACGTGCTCGGGGGCGCGATCTCCCCGATCGACGGCATCGGCCCCGACCAGCTGCGGGTCCGCGAGCTGATGGGCCGGCTAGCCGATGGGCAGGTCAACGAGGTGATCCTCGCCACCGATCCCAACCTCGAGGGGGAGGCCACTGCGACGTACCTGTCCCGGATGCTGCGGCCCCTAGGCTTGCGCGTGACTCGGCTGGCGAGTGGACTGCCGGTGGGCGGTGACCTGGAGTACGCCGATGAGGTCACACTGGGACGGGCATTCGAAGGGAGGCGAAGTGTCGATGGCTGAGTCGATGGCTGACGAGTCCACGGTCGAGCGTGGCACCGAGGTCGACGGCGAGCTGGAAGACCTCGCCCAGGGTGTCGCCGACCAGGTTGCGAGCTTCCTGCTCGCGGTGCGCGAGCTCGCCCACCGCGGCCAGGCCGCGACCGCTGTCCCACTGCTGCTGCTCGAGGTCAGCCAGCTGCTGCTGGCCGGTGCCCGACTCGGCGTGATGACCGACCTCGTCCCCACCGACGAGTACGAGGCGGAGGCTGGTCCCGACCCCGACCTCGACCGCATCCGCGAGGAGCTGGCCGAGCTGCTGGGTCCTGCCGACGAATACGTAGAGGTCTTCGACCCGTACGCGGAACCGCCGGAGCTGGTCCGCGGCCGGATCTCTGACGACGTGTCCGCGATCGCCGAGCGGCTCGCGCACGGTCTGGCCCACCACCGCGCCGGCCGGGTGGGCGAGGCGCTGTGGTGGTGGCAGTTCAGCTACGTGTCGTCCTGGGGGGCGGAGGCGAGCGGCGTGCTGCGCGCGCTGCAGGCGATCGTGGCGCACGACCGCTTCGACGAGGAGCG
>Ga0136622_10000623_pt1 | contig 14553 bp, 14 predicted proteins | sample AntDrymUQ4482106_2_FD_104803 | JGI IMG/M metagenome (GOLD analysis project Ga0136622, IMG submission 104803) | Polar desert sand microbial communities from Dry Valleys, Antarctica - metaG UQ448 (21.06) | ecosystem: Environmental > Terrestrial > Soil > Desert | place: Antarctica: Dry Valley...
CCGTCGAGATCCAGCGCAGCGGGCCGGCGAGCAGCACGCCGGCGCGCTCGTTCGACAGGCCGGCCCGGGAGGCCGCCAGCGTGAGGTCGGTGGTGACGTCGTAGCCGATCCCCTGACCGTCGAGGAACGCGAGCAGCGGCGCGACCTGTTGCGTGAAGCCGTCGGGCAACCCGTCCGCGAGCAACCGCGGGTAGGCGGCGGCGCTGCCGTTCGCGAGCGTGTTCGGCAGCCCGTCGCGGTCGTCGTCGAGCGTGTCGAGCCCGAACCACGTGATCGCCGGGAGCACGACCAAGAGCGGCGCGGTCGTCGCGTCCTGGACCGCGAACGGGACCCGCGTCGTGCGCCTGTTCGTGCGCACATCAAGCACGTAGAGGCCCGAGGCGCCACGCGGCGTGCGCAACTTCAGCTCGCCGCCGGACGACCTGCGCCCCTTGCGCCGCGCCTTGGGCTCGCCGGCGCGGAACATGCGCCAGCGGTACGGGCGCCCGCGCGAGTCGACGGCGAACGACGCCTTCTCGCCGGCGCGGACCGGATCGGCCGGTGGGCGGGCGATCAGGCCGCGCACGCTGACGCCCGGCCGGCCGCGCACCGTGCCAGGCCTGGCGCCATCCCCCGCGGAGAGCCCCACGTTGCCCGACACGTCGCGCACCGCCGCGACCACCTGGTAGGTGCCCGAGGGCGCCGGCGCGGCGCCGGCGCGGCCGTCCCACTCGCCCTCGCGCTCGCCCGCCGGCAGCTCGAAGGCGCTCACCTGCTCGGGCTCGCCGATCCCTGTGCGCAGCACGCGGATCTGCGTCGGGAAACGCTCCGAGACGATCCTGACCCGGAACGGAACGCGCCCTGCGACCGGGCCGGTTATCCACTCGCTCCCGTCCGGCCCGCCGGCGAAGACGCTCGGGCGCGGCGCAGTCGTGTCGAGCCGCACCCCCGCGCTGAGCGTCACGGCCCGCCCACCGCGACGCAGTCCCACGCGCACGCGGTACACGCCCTCGGGCGCCCGGACGCCCTGCTCCGTCCTGCCGTCCCAACGCACGAGCACGGACTGCCTTGCGACTGCCGGCACGTCCTCGGCGAGCCGCCGGACCTCGTTGTCGGCGGCGTCGACGATCGTGATCGTCACGTCGTCGTCCTTGCGCACGCGCACGCGGATCCGGCTGACGTCGAGCCGGCCGTCGCCGTTGGGCGAGAAGTGCTGCGTCACGCGCTGGATGTCAGCCACCAGCGGCGCGCTCTTGAGGCGCTGGGCGACGAAGAAGGCCGCGAACGTCGCGGCCACCAGGAGCACGAAGACGGCGCGCGCGGGGAAGCTCACCGGGCGGGGCTAGGGCGCCCGGTCGGCGCCCGCGAGGACGACGACGTCGGCGTCCGGCGCGAGCGACCCCGTGTCCTCGTCGATCGGCTCGACCGCGGAGATCGAGAGCAGCCCGGCCACCTTGCGCGCCTGCGAGCGGAAGCCGTCCGCGTAGAACACGGTCGACGACTGGAGCGTCTGATCGCGCGTGTTGGTCTCCGTCGCCCCACGCTCGTAGCCGCCCTCTCGGGAGATGCGATCTGCGAGCTGGCCCGCGAGCCCGGCGAACGTCGTCCCGTTCAGCACGGCCACGTTGGTCTCGGCCGCCGGGGTCGCCGCCCCGCCCGCGTCGTCGGCCCCCACGTCGGGATCGCCGGGAGCCGGCGCGGCGCGGTTGGGCGGCGGCGGCGTGTCCTCGCCGGCGAGCTGCGACACGAGGAACGTGCCGCCGCCGAGGATCAGCACGGCGAGCCCGACGAACAGCGCGATCGTGCCGGCGGAGCGACCCTGGCGCGGCGGCGCGGCGGCAGGCCGGCGCGCGGGCTGGCCTGGCGCGGCGCGCGGGGCGGGGCGGGGCGGCGCGGCGGCGGACGGCTGGCTCTGGCGCAGCGGCATCGGAGCTGGGCGCGGTGTGACGCCGACCCGTTGGGCGGGCGTGACCCGCGGGACCGGCGCGGACACCTCGCCGGGACTCGCCGGCGCCGGGCGCTCAGCCTCCGTGGACTCTGCGCCGCCAAGGCGCGGCGCGTCTGCGTCGCCGCCGCTGGGGCGTGGCGCGGGCGCATCGTCGCCGGTCGCGGGAGCCTGGCCGCCGGCTTCCGCCGCGCCTTGCGCGGCAGCCTGGTCGCCGACCTCCGCGGCACCGCCCGCGGCGCCGCCGGCTTCCACCGGCGCTGAGCCCGCTCCGCTCGCGATCACCGCGGCGGCGTTCGAGCCCGCCGCCCCGGGCGCCGTGTCCGCATCCACGTCGCCCGCCGCGATCGCCGCCGGCGCCTCGCCCTCCGCAAGCGCAGCGCCGCCCGCCTGCTGCGCCGTTGCGTCCCCGGCGCTGGTGGCGACCTCGGGCTCCTCGTCGCCGCCCGCTTGCTCCGTCGGCTCGACGGCGTCGTCAACGTCCTCCGCGGGCGGCGCGGGGCCGTTGCCCGTGCCGGGTGGCGCGGCGGCGGCGGCGGCGGGGGCCGCCGGCACGTTGCCGTTGGTCGCGGGCGTGCCGGCCGCATCGTCCTGCACCGCCTCGGCAACCCCGGTCGACTGCACGCCCGCCGCGGTCTGCGCGCCCGCCGCCGCCGCCGGCATCTCCGCCAGGCGCCGCGGTGGCGCGATGCCGGCCTTGACAGGCGACGCCGGCGCCGGGCGCGCGGCTGCGGCCGCCTCGGCCTCCGCGACCACGCGCTCCTCGAGCTCGCGCGCGCGCTCGGGCGCACGACCCGCCCACTCGCGCAGCCGCTTGAGCTCGCGTGCCTGCGAGAAGTAGAGCAACGAGAGCACGGCCAAGCCGAAGAAGGCGGCGACGCCGACGTACACGCCGTACTTCTCGACCTGGCCCTGAAAAGAGAGCGCGAGCAGGACCATATGGAACGAGTCGCTGATTCTAGGCGCCGTCCCGGCTGGCAGGCTGCTCGACCGGCGCCGCCGCGCTCGGGTCGAGCTCCGGCGGGACCTGGCGGACCGCCGACAGCTCGGCCACCTTCTCCGCCAGCGCGGCTGCGTCGCCGTCGAGCACGAGCCAGCCGACCTGGTCGAACGTCTCCTGCTCCCAGGACGGATCCAGCCGGGGGTGCTCGGCGCGCAGGATCTTCTGCGCCGGCGTCGGCTGCGGACGCTCGTACGGGTTGAAGAGCTCCTCGTGCAGCTTCTCGCCGGGGCGCGGGCCGATCACCTCGATCGCGATGTCGCGCTCGGGCTCCAGGCCGGAGAGCCGGATCATGTCGCGCGCGAGCTCGATGATCTTCACCGGCTCGCCCATCTCGAGCACGAACACCTCGCCGCCGTCGACGAGCGACCCCGCGCGGATCACGAGCTGGACGGCCTCGGGGATCGTCATGAAGTAGCGCGTCATCTCGCGGTGCGTGACCGTGACCGGGCCGCCCGCGGCGATCTGGCGCCGGAAGATCGGCACGACCGAGCCCGACGAGCCGAGCACGTTGCCGAAGCGCACGACGCAGAAGGCGGTCTCGGGGAAGCGCTGCTCGGCCGCCTCGACCGCCCACTCCGCCAGCGCCTTGGACGCGCCCATCACCGTGGCGGGCGAGACCGCCTTGTCGGTCGAGACGAGCACGAACGCCCGGCAGCCGGACTCGCCCGCCACCTGGCACATCAGGCGCGTGGCGACCGCGTTGTTGCGCACCGCCTCGACCGGGTTCTCCTCCATCAGGTGCACGTGCTTGTAGGCGGCCGCGTGGAAGACGATCGCGGGGCGATGCTCTGCGAACACCTCGCGCATGCGCTCGCCCTCCTTGCAGTCCGCGAGCACCGCAACCGTGTTGAGCACGTGCCGGTCCTCGACGAGCTCGCGGCGGATCTGGAAGAGGTTGTCCTCGGCGTGGTCGAGCAGCACCAGCTTGCTGGGACCGACCCGAGCGATCTGGCGGCACAGCTCAGAGCCGATCGAGCCGCCGGCACCTGTGACCAGGACCACGCGGCCTGTGAGATAGCCGCCGACGCGGTCGAGATCCATGCGCACGGGCTCGCGCCCGAGCACGTCCTCGACCTTGACCTGGCGCACCTGGCGCAGCAGGCGGCCGCTGGTCTGCAGCAGCTCGAACACCGTCGGCATCGTGCGCACCGGCACGCCGCGCTCGCGGCATGCGGCGACGACGCGCGCGCGCATCGTGCCCGGGGCCGAGGGCACCGCGATCAGCACCTCGTCGGGCTCGACGTCCTCGAGCACCCGCGGCAACTCAGCGGTCGTCCCGAGCACGGAGAGCCCGCGATCGATGCGCGCGTGCTGCTTGCGCGGGTCGTCGTCCACGAACCCGACCGGCCGGTAGCCGAGCTCGGGGTTCCGCAGGATCTCGCGCAGCAGCAGCCGGCCGCCGTCGCCGGCCCCGACGATGATCACCGAGCGCGCGTCGCGGCGCGCGCGGAACCCGCGCAGCGGGCGCTCGTAGAGCAGGTGCACCAGAAAGCGCGATCCGCCGATGAAGACCAGCATCAGGAGCCCGTAGAGCACGAGCACGCTGGCCGGCACCCCGACGGAGGTGAAGCGCGTCCCGTTGAACTCCAGCCGCGGCTGCACCACCGCGACGTAGGCGACGAGCGCGAGCGTCGCAAGCACGCACGCCTGCGCGATCTGCAGGTAGTCGCGCTGGCTCGCGTACCGCATCCAGTGCCTGTAGAGGCCGAAGAGCGCGAACACGAACACGCTGCCGACGATCACGAACGCGAGCGTGCGCTCGAACAGGTCGGAGTACAGCCCTGGGACGTCGCCGTCGAAGCGCAGCAGGTACGCGAGGTGATAGGCGAGCGCTACCAGCCCGGCGTCCAGCGCCACCTGGGGCAGGCTGTGGCGATGGAACGGGAGAGCGGCCGCCGAGCGAATCAGCCGGCGCATCCGGTGATTCTACCTGTGCAACGGCGATGCAGCGTGCACGACACCGTCCACGAGCAGGTCCGTGAAGACCTCCGGATCGCGGCGCACGCGATCGCGCCATGGCGCCTCGCCGGTGCGCTTGGCGACCTCGACGTCGCCGGCGCGCGCGAGGCGGCGCAGGCGGCCCTCGGCGATCAGCCGCTCGTCGACCGCCCCGAGCCGGCCCTCGAAAGTCGTCCAGACCGGCGTCCCGAGCGCCACCGCCTCGCGGTTCATCGTCCCGCCGGCCGACACGACGACATCCGCGAGCGCGACCAGCGACTGGGCGTCGACGGCGCGTTCGGGCACGACGTAGCCGCCCGCGGCGGCCAGCTCGGCGCGCTGCGCGGGCGTGCGCGGGAGCACCACCACCTGCGCCTGCTCGCGCAGGTGCTCGAGCAGGCCCGCGAACAGCGGATGCTCGAAGCGGTGATACAGCGACACGGCCGGCGGCGTGCGCACGACGGCGATCGGGTCGGCGGCGTCGAGCCCGAGCTCGCGCAGCACCGCGGGCTCGGGTGCGAAGTCAGCGAGGTAGTACTCCTCCTTGAGTCCCGGATAGCGGCGCAGCTTGCGACTCGTGGCGCCGTAGCGGGCGAGGCGCTCGGGCGGGATCGCGTCGGGCACGACGACTCGCCGGGCGAGCCGGCAGTTGACGCTGTGCTGGACCGTCGCCCACTCGTAGTCGAACGTCGTAGCGCTCGGGATCCCGAGCAGCTTGGCGGCGAGGCTGACGTCGTTGGAGCCGTGCCCGAGCGCTGCGTCGAAGCGGCGGCCCTTGGCCCAGTTCGCGAGCGCGAGCGAGCGCGACGCGAGCCCCGCGCCCTTCGCCGCGAGCCCGCCGCCGCGGTGGCGCCCGATCGCCGTGTGCGCGATCCCGAGCCGGTCGCAGAGGCCCAGCGTCTGCGCGAAGTCGCGCGCCGTCACGAGCACCTGCGCGCCGCGCCCCTCGAGCGCGCGGATCACCGGGCGCATCACGAGCACGTGCGGCGAGTTGGTCAGGTCAACCCAGATCCGCATCGCGCACGACCGCCACGACCTCGGCCGCGTGCTCGCGGCTGAGCACGGGGCTCATCGGGAGCGCAAGGTGAGTGCGTGCCGCCTCGTCGGTCCCGGGCAGGTCGACGTCCGACCACGGCCGCATCGCCGCCTGGCGGTGCAGCGGGACGCTGTAGTAGGCCTTGCAGCCGACCCCGGCGGCGCCGAGCGCGGCGGCCAGCTCCTTGGCCCGCCGGTGCCGGATCACATACAGGTGCCAGGCGGGGTCGCAGCCGTCGACGGGCTCGGGCAGGCCCGCCAGCTCGCCGAGCCCGGCCTCGGCATAGTGCGCGGCGGCGGCGCGGCGCCCGTCGCACCAGGCGTCGAGTTGAGGCAGCTCCAAGCGCAGCAGCGCTGCCTGCAGCTCGTCCAGGCGCGAGTTGTGGCCGACGAGCTCGAACGTCACCTTGTCGCGCGAGCCGTGGAAGCGCAGCATCGCGACGGCCTCCGCGAGCCCCGCGTCGGCCGTCGCGACTGCGCCGCCGTCGCCGAAGCCGCCCAGGTTCTTGGACGGGAAGAAGGAGAAGGTCGCGGCGGCGCCGAGCGCGCCGGCGTGGCGCCCGTCCGCCGTGCGCGAGCCGGCCGCCTGCGCGGCGTCCTCGAGCACCGGCACGCCGAGCGCCTCGATCGCGGCGACCGGAGCGATGTTGCCGAACAGGTGCACGGCCATGACGACCTTGGTCTGCGGCGTGAGCGCCGCGCGGACGGTGTCGGGCGTCATGCAGAACGTCTGCGGGTCGACGTCGCAGAACACGGGGTTGGCGCCGATCAGCGCGATCGCCTCCGCGGAGGCGTAGAAGGTGAACGAGGGGACGACCACGTCGTCGGACGGGCCGACACCCATCGCGCGCAGCGCCAGCACGAGCGCATCGGTTCCGTTCGCCACGCCGAGCACTGACGGCGTTCCGAGGTACTGCGCCAGCTCGCGCTCGAACGCGGCGACCTCCGGCCCGAGGATGTAGCTGCCCGCGTCGAGCACCTCGCCGAGCTTTGCGTGCAGCGCATCGCGCAGCGGCGCGAGCGGCGTCCTCGTGTCGAAGAGCGGTACGGCCATTCGCGCGGGCACCTTAGCCTGAGAGCGGACATACTCGAGGCCGATCCGCATGTTCACCTCGCAATCGCTGCGTTCCGTCGTCGGACCGGGGGCCATCGCCGTACGCGAGCTGCGACTCGACGACGCCGTCCACCAACTCGAGGTGCGCGGGACGCTCGACGGCGCAACCGTCGGCGAGCTCTCCCGCCGCATAGACGCGGCGCTGGCGACCGGCGTGCGCTGGCTGATCGTCGACATCGCCGCGGCCGTGACGGTCGCCGACGAGGCGCTGGCGGTGCTCGTCGGCGCCGGTCGCGAGCTGCGCTCGCGCAAGGGCGAGCTGATCGTGGCCGGCGGTCCCGGCGATGCCGCGCAGCGCCTGGCCGCGTTCGACGTCGCCCACCGGCCCGCGCAGGCGGTCAGCGTCGACCAGGCGATCATGGTCCTGAAACTGCTGCGGCCGAAGACCGGCACCCAGCGTCCGCCGCGCGCGAAGCAGCGCATCACCTCGCTGACGCTTCCCCGCATCGAGCCGAGGGCCTAGCCGCGGTCGCCGAACGGCTAGGTCATCGTCAAATGTTGGCCGCGGCATTGACGCGTGACCGCCGCCGGCGCCCGCAACCCTTCTTCTACCCTGAGGCGCTCGCGTGCTGGTGCTCGCCTCCCTCACCGACCCGATCGTCGAGTTCGCGGTCGATGTCATCGACGCACTCGGTCTGCCGGGAATCTTCCTGCTGATGGTCGCCGAGAGCGCATGCATCCCGATCCCGTCCGAGACCACGTTCCTGTTCGCCGGCTTCAACGTCGCGCGCGGGGAGTACTCCCTGTTCGCGGTCGTGGCGACGGGCACGGCCGCGAACGTCGTCGGCTCCTGGATCGCGTATGCCGTCGGCTACTTCGGTCGCGTGGACATCCTGGAGAAGCACGGGCACAAGCTGCACATCAAGCCGTCGCAGCTGCGGTGGGCGGACGACTGGTTCGCGCGCTATGGCTCGGCGACGGTCTTCTTCACGCGCATGCTGCCGATCGTGCGCACGTTCATCTCGCTCCCCGCCGGCGTCGCGCGGATGCCGTTCGGGCGCTTCACGATCCTCACCACGCTCGGCTGTATCCCATGGATCCTGATGCTGACCCTGATCGGGCGCGAGGTCGGCGACAACTGGGAGCAATGGAAGGACAGCCTGCACTACGTCGACTACGCGATCGCCGCCACACTGGTCCTCGGCGTGCTGTGGCTGTACCTGCGCCGGCGGCGTGGCCGCGGCGATGCAGGCGAGGCGACCGGGGAGCCGGCCGCCGATGCGCCGCGCTGAGGCCGAGGCACTCGCGCTCGGACTGCTGCACGGGCCGGCCGAGCTGCTGCCGATCTCCTCCTCCGGACACGCAGCGGCCCTGCCCTGGCTGTTGGGATGGGAGATCACGGGATGGGACGGCTCGCGCCGCAAGGAGCTCGCGGTCGCGCTGCACGCGGGCACGGCCGCGGCCCTGTTGCTCGTGTTGCGGCCGCGGCGCCCGCGGTTGGAGCTGTTGGCCGCCGCGGTTGGCCCGCCGGCGATCGCGGGGCTCGCGCTGGAACGGCGGATCGAGGAGCGCCTCGACGGGCCGGCGACGCTGGCGGGAGGGCTGCTCGCCGGCGGCTTCGCGCTCTTGCTCGCCGACCGCTCGACAGCGACGCGCCGCGCCGCCGACGCGGGCGTGGCCGACGGCCTGGCGCTCGGGCTCGCGCAGGCAGCGGCGCTGGTTCCGGGCGTCTCGCGCGGCGGTGCGACGCTCGCCGCCGCCCGCGCACGCGGCTTCGGACGCCCGGACGCGTCCCGCTTGTCCTGGGAGGTCGGGCTGCCGGTGCTGGCCGCCGCGAGCGGGTTGAAGGCGCTGCGGCTGGCCCGTTCCGGGACGCAGCGCGCGCGTCCCGCGGTTGTCGGCGCGCTGGCAGCCTTCGCCTCGACGCTGCTCGCTGCGCGGGCGATCGGCGTCGAGCGGCGCGCGGCGCTGTGGCCGTGGGCGGCGTGGCGGGCGCTGCTCGCGGCCGTCATCCTGGCAGTGCGCCACAATCGCTCCCGATGAGCACCGAAAGGCCTCCGGCCACGGACGCCTACGCCGGCGCGGGCGTCGACACGGGCGCGGCGGACCGGGCGATCGGCGCGCTCGTCGCCGTGTTGCGCACGGTCGACACCGGGGGCCCCTCCCGCACGGTGCCGTTGCCGGGCCACTATGCCGCCGTGCTCCAGGTGGCGCCGAACCTCGGCATCGCCGTCGGCACGGACGGCGTCGGCTCCAAGCTGATCGTGGCCGAGATCACCGGGCGCTACGACACGATCGGCATCGACTGCATCGCGATGAACGTCAATGACGTGGTCTGCGTCGGCGCGGAGCCGATTGCGGTACTCGACTACCTCGCCGTCGAGCGTCCCGACCCGGAGGTGTTCGAGGCGATCGGGCGCGGCCTGAAGACCGGGGCCGAGCGGGCCGGCGTGGAGATCCCCGGCGGCGAGGTCGCCGTGCTGCCCGAGCTGATCCGCGGCCACCCGTCGCCGGGCGGCTTCGACCTGACTGCAGCCTGCTTCGGGACCGTCGCCCTGGACCGCATCGTGAGCGGAGCCGATTGCGCGCCGGGCGACGCGCTGATCGGCCTGCCGTCGAGCGGGCTGCACTCCAACGGCTACACGCTGGCGCGACGGGTGCTCGAGCCGCTGGGGCTCGACCACCGTCCCACCGCGCTGGGCGGGGCGTCCGTCGCCGACGCGCTGCTCGAGCCGACCGTGATCTACGTGCGCGCGGCGCTGGCGCTGCTGCGCTCCGGGATCCCGGTGCGCGGGCTCGCGCACATCACCGGCGGCGGGCTCGCGAATCTGTTGCGGCTCTCCGCCGGCGTCGGCTTCGCGATCGAGGCGCCGCTCCCGGTGCCGCCGGTCTTCGATCTCCTGCGCGAGCACGGGGCGATCGAAGAGCACGAGCTGTGGCGCGTCTTCAACATGGGCTGCGGCTTCGTCGCAGTCGTGCCGGAGGCGGTCGCCGACGAGGCCCTCGCGTTGCTGGCGACGCACCATCCCGGCAGCGCGCGGATCGGGACCGTGACCGCGGACGCGGGCGCAGTCGGAGTCCCGCCGCGCGGCGTCGCGCTCTGATCGACCGCTAGTCCGTCTCGTGCGGGTCCGGCGGGGGGAGCTCGTCGCCGGCGGCGTCGTCGTCGCCGCCCGCGCCCGGCACCGCCGGGTCGGCCACCTTCGCTTCCCAATCCTTGCGCGCCTCGTCGATGTGCTCACCGACCTGCTGCGAGCGTTCCTCCATGTCGGCGAGATCGTGCTCTGCCTCATCCGCCTGCTCGCGGTAGTCCTCGGTCATGCGTCGTCCTCCACCCGTCGCTCGGACTCGGCGCGGGCATCGAGCTGCTCGCGCAGGTACTCGGCCCGCTCGGCGCGGCGCTCGTGCTGGCGCTCCTCCCCCGGCTGCTCTGCCGCGCGCGCGGCTGCGTGCTCCTCGCGCTCGCGCCGGATCTGCTCGACGCGCAGCTCCTGGGTCTCCGGGTCGGGCATGCGCTGAAGCCTACGCCTGGCAGCCCTCGAAGCGCAGCTCGTTGACGACGGCGCCGGCGAGCAGGATCAGCGCGAGCACGTAGAACCACACGAGCACGGCCGGGTGCGCGACGATGCGCGCATGGAGCAACGGATCAGCCTCATCACACTCGGAGTCTCCGACCTGCGTAGCGCTATGGACTTCTACGCAGGGCTGAGCTGGAAGGGCAGCTCGCCCGACGGCGACGTCGCGTTCTTCCAGGCGGGCGGCATGGTGCTGGGGCTATGGAACCGCGCCAAGCTCGCCGAGGACAGCGGCGTCACCGACTCCGGCGGCTGGGGCGGCGTGACGCTGGCGCACAACGTCCGTTCGCCGGCCGAGGTCGACGCTGTGATCGACCAGGTCGGGCCGACCGGCGGGAAGGTCTTGCGGCCGGGGGCAGAGACGTTCTGGGGCGGCTACTCGGGAGCGTTCTGCGACCCGGACGGCCATCCATGGGAGGTCGCGCACAACCCGAGCTGGACGATCGGTGATGACGGCAGCGTCACGCTGCCCTGACCCGCCGCGCTACCAGACGGCGGAGAAGAGCGGCGCCTCGTCGGCCAGCTGGCGGCGCAGGGTGCGCTTGATCTGCGAGTGGATCTGGCAGACGCGGCTCTCGGACACGCCGAGGATCTCGCCGATCTCCCGCAGCGTGAGGTTCTTGACGTAGAGCAGCACTGCGACCTCCCGCTCGCGCTTGGCGAGCGTGTCGAATGCGCGCCGGAACTTCGTCTTGGCGGCCTCGGTGGTCGCAGCATGCTCGGGATCCAGGCGGCAGTCGGTGGCGGCGAGCGTGTCGATGCGCTCGACCGTCGTCTCGTCGTCCGAGATCACGAGCGTGTTCAGCGAGGTGACGTCCGACACCGCGATGTCGTCCTCGCGGCTGCGCAGCTCATCCGGCGTCACGGCGAGCATCGCGGCGAGCTCCTCGCGCGTCGGGCGGCGGCGGTGCAACGAGCTGAACTGGTCGCGTGCGTCGTGGATGTCGCGCTCCCAGCGGCGCAGCGAGCGCGGAGCCCAGTCCTGGCGGCGCAGCTCGTCGAGCACGGCGCCGTGGATCCGAGTCCAGGCGAACTGCTCGAGCGTGGCGCCCCGCTCGGGGTCGTAGCGGTCGATCGAGGCGATCAGCGCCTCCAGGCCGCAGGAGATGAAGTCCTCGACATCACAGCGCGCCGGCAATTCGCGCACCTTCTTGAAGACGATGTACTTCACGAGCGGCGCGAAGGTCATCACGAGGCGGTTGCGGTCGTCGAGGTCGCCGCTCGCCTTGTACGAGCGCCAGAGGACCAGCGCATCTTCCGGCGAGATCCTGCTCTTGCTCGGCGTGGCGATCGTCATGGTCGGGTTGCTCCTGAGGTGGCGCTGCGTGGTGGGTCGCAATTGGTATCGGCCGGGGCTTCAGGCCCCAACATCACCGATCTGGGGTAAGCGCGCCGCGCTGCCGGCCGTGTCGCCGTGACTGTTTCCGGCCCCGCCGGACGGGTACCGTCACGCTCTGAAGGACCCTGTCTGATCACTGAGCACGAGGAGCAGAACCTGATGGCCCGTTCCCCCCTCCGGCGCGGCATGCCGGCGAAGCTGTTGCTGCTCGGCGGCGTCGTCGCGGCCGGCGCCGCTGCCGTGCTGCGCAAGCGCCCCGAGCTGGCCGATCGGCTGCCCTCCCGCTTCAAGCCGGCGCCGGAGGCGCCCGCCCCGTATGCTCCCCCGCAGCCGTCCAACTACGACGCCCCGGGGCCGGTTGCGAACACGGCCACACCAGTGCCCGCGCCGGATCCGCACGGCGAGCCGCCCGAGACCATCGACGAAGCGGCGGAGGAGGCGGCAGCCGCCGCGGAGGCCGGCGCGATCGGTGGCAGCCCGTCCGACTACGCCGGGCCCGAGCTGGGCGAGCCGGCCGACGAGGCGCAGCGCCCGCTGGCCGAGGCCGGGGAGGGCGAGTCCGAAGGCCAGGAGCAGGCCGAGGCCGCGCTCGCCGACAACGCGAGCTACCGCGACGCCGCCCCGAGCGACGCCGAGCGCCAGATCGAGGAGACGATCGCGCAGGCCGACCAGCCGCTGGTGGGCGAGACGCCCGAGCCGCTCGCGTCCAGCATCGACGCGCCCGATGTCGATACGACGCCCGAGCCGTCCTCGTCCAGCACCGACGCGTTGGACGCCGACGCAGCCGGCGACTCCAGCGACTCGACCGGCGACTCAGACGAGTCAGACGACTCCGGCCCCTCAGGTGGCACTGCGGGCTCCGGCAGCGATGCGCCGGAGCCCGAGTCCGGCGACGGTGACTGGCGCACGTGGTCAGGGCGCTCGGTCGACCCGTAGCGCCCGCTTGAACGGGCTCGGGCCGCGTTCCAGCGGCGCCCGCCGGGCCCGTGTAGGTGTTCGCCCGTCAGGCGGCGAACCGTGAACCTGCAGATGGAGCCACCGGCATCGGCCACAATGGGGCGGACCCTATGAGCACGCTCGTGGGCATGTGCCTCAACGACCGCTATCGCCTCGACGCCCAGATCGGCGCCGGGGGGATGTCGACGGTCTACCGCGCCTTCGACATGACGCTCGAGCGCCGCGTCGCCGTGAAGCTGATGCACCGGGAGATCGCCTCGGACTCGGACCAGCTCGAGCGCTTCCGGCGCGAGGCGCGCTCGGTCGCACAGCTGAGCCACCCGCACATCGTCGGCGTGATCGATGCGGGCGAGGAGGATGGTCGTCCCTACATCGTGCTCGAGTACGTCGAGGGCGAGACGCTCAAGGAGCGCATCCGGCGCATGGGCCGGCTGCCGATCGACGAGGCGATCGCCTACGCGATCGAGATCGCGCGCGCACTGGGCGCCGCTCATGCGGGCGCGATCGTGCACCGCGACATCAAGCCGCAGAACGTCCTCGTGGACGAGGAGGGCTCGGCCAAGGTGACCGACTTCGGCATCGCGCGCTCGCTCGAGGAGGACGGGCTGACCGCCGACGGCCGCGTGCTGGGCACGACCGACTACGTCTCGCCCGAGCAGGCGCTCGGGCACGACGTCGACGGCCAGTCCGACATCTACTCGCTCGGGGTCGTGCTGTACGAGATGCTCTCCGGCGACGTCCCGTTCCACGGCGAGAACCAGGTCGCGGTGGCGATGAAGCACGTGCGCGAGGACATCCCCGACGTGCAAGTGGTGCGACCCGAGGTGTCGGCGCGGCTGGCCGCGGTGCTGGACCGCATGACCGAGAAGGACCTCGCGCAGCGCCATCCCGACGCGGCGAGCGTGGGGCTCGACCTCGAGGACGCGCTCGCCGCCGAGGCGTCGCGCACCGGCACCGCGACCGGCGAGGCGACGGCGGTGCTACGCACGCTGCCGGCCCAGACCCGCCGGCGGCTGCCGCTGCGGCTGCGGCTGCGAATTCCGGTGCTGCTCTTGATCGTGATGGTCGCGGTCGCCGGCACTGTGCTCTACCTGCTGCTCGACCAGGCGGCCGAGCGCACCCAGAAGGGAACCGGCACCGGCGTCGTCAAGGCGCCGCCGGGCGAGCGGATCGTGTCTGTGAAACGCACGTCGGCGGACGACTACGACCCGCTCGGCGACGACAAGGAGGAGCACCCGGAGCAGGCGCCACTCGCTGTCGACCAGGACTCCGACACGCAGTGGACGACTGAGAACTACCTCAACAACAGGCTCAACAAGCCGAGCGGCGAGCCGGGTGTCGGGCTCTACGTCGACGCCGCACCCTCGGTCAACGCCCGCTCGCTGGAGATCCAGACCCCCACGCCGGGCTGGTCGATGGAGATCTACGGCGCCCGGTCCAAACCGTCCGAGGACTGGCCGAGCGACGTCTGGACCCGGCTCGGCCGGGGCGCGGTCGCCAAGGGCAAGCAGAGCTTCAAGCTCGACACGGGCAACCGCAACTACCGCTACTACCTCGTCTGGATCACCGCGCTGCCGCCTGACGAGGACCAGGTCGCGATCACCCAGCTGACGCTGAGCGCGCCGAAGGAGTAGCGCCTTGGGGTCGCTGGGTCAAGAGTCAGACCGGCGGGTGTCGATCAGCAGGACGATTGCGACCACCAGACCGCGGCGATCACCAGACGGTGGC
>Ga0136622_10000625_pt1 | contig 14539 bp, 16 predicted proteins | sample AntDrymUQ4482106_2_FD_104803 | JGI IMG/M metagenome (GOLD analysis project Ga0136622, IMG submission 104803) | Polar desert sand microbial communities from Dry Valleys, Antarctica - metaG UQ448 (21.06) | ecosystem: Environmental > Terrestrial > Soil > Desert | place: Antarctica: Dry Valley...
AGTCCGCACTGGGGCATCATGCTCGACGGCTCGATCCGACTTCAGCATGCGGACAGTTCTGAGCAGACAGCACGAGTCGGCGAGATCTACCACTGGCCGGCTGGACACGCCGCTCGTGCCGACGAGGATGTGGTGTTCCTCGCGGTGGGGCAGTCGGACCTGTGCGCGAGTTCAGCGAGCACGCCAGAACGGTCGTGGGCTGACTCGACCTGAAACACCGTCGCCCATGTCACTCGGTGACAGAGTTCCTCCTCGCTCGACCCGCCAGTTCTCCTCGACGATCAGACGCGCGAGTCTCAGTCGCACGACCCGGGGGCTGCGTCAGCGTGGGACACGAAGACCTCCAGGTGGTGAGCGGTTCGAGACGGTTCCATCCCACCCCCGGAGGTCTTCGCCTTCCAAACTCATTCAGCTCGTGTCGTCACACACGATCTCGACCAACGTGCCCGGTCAGTACGACTAATTCCGGGTGCCAACGGCGAGGAGGTACTCCTGCTCGAACCGGGCCTCGTCATCAGTGCCGAGATTCCACTCGTGGCAGAAGTCTGCGAGTGCCGCGTCGAATTCCGCCTCGCGCCCGTTCCGCCCCGCGTTGGCGGCTGTCGTGATCGTGGGGCCGTAACGCTCCGTGAAGTGCTTGCCGTAGTCGAGGGGCTGCCGGAAAGCAGTCACCTCGAGAACCCGGCGCTCGAGGGTCGTGAGTTCTACGCGGTCGCCCAGCAGGCCGCGCAGGTGATCCTCCGAGCCCCACAGCGGCGGCGGTTGCGCTCCCGGCGGGGGCGGGGGAGCGAACGGGCCCATCGTGCGGAACAAGCCGCCGATCATCCCTTCCGGCGTCCAGCTCGCCAGGCCGATCGTCCCGCCTGGCCGGCAGACGCGGACGAGCTCGTTGGCGACCTCCTGGTGGTGCGGGGCGAACATCGCACCGATGCTGGACATCACGACGTCGAAGTCCTCGTCCGGGAACGGCAGGTGTTCTGCGTCGGCCTCGACCCACTCCAGCTCCAGGCCCATCGCCTCCGCCCTGGCGCGACCCGCGTCGAGCAGCTCCGGGGTCAGGTCACTTGCCACCACGGACGCACCGCGCTCGGCGGCGGGGATCGAGGCGTTGCCCGTGCCGGCGGCAACGTCGAGGACCCGCATGTCCGGTCCGATGCCGCACGCTTCGACCAGGACGGGCCCGAGCGGGAGGAGGAAGGTCTCCACCATCGAGGGGTAGTCGCCGGAGGCCCACATGGCTCTGTGGCGTGCCTTTAGCTCCTGGTCCGGATTCGTCGTGGTCATCGAAGCGCCTCTCCTGGCAGGTTCTGGCACGGTACCGCTCGCTGCGGGAACACTTCATCAAGACCTCAAGCGAGGAGCCCCCGTCACCTCAAGCGCTGGTCTCGCGGGCGCCGAGCGCCCGCTCCACCGCTTCGCCGATCGTTATGGATCTTCCAGCTGTGTGCGCGCTCTCCCACTCAACGGGCGGGAGCGCCTGCATCGCCGGGGTGACCGAGCGGTCGAGCTGGACGGCGTCGGGGCCCGAGCGAGGTATGCCGACCACCTTCCGCTGGGCGTCAGCGGCGCCAAGGAGCTGGCCCACCAGCCTGGCGTCGCCCAGCTCGGCCAGGGCAGCGGCAAACAACTCGACGATCGTGATGGTCAGCTCGGGGTCCCCTACGGAGATGACGTCGTGCGCAATGGCGACAAGATGCTCGAAGGAGGTGTGAGCACCCTCCGCATACAGCAGGGCCAGCGCGAGGTTTGTGTTGTTGATCGCGACCCCCCACGTATCGTCTCGGGCCATGTCGCCCTGAACCGCCTCCTGGGCGGCGGCCGCGGCCGCCTGATAGTCGCCATCGTCGATCAGGACGATCACCATGTTCGTCAGGGCCACTGCCTCGCGAGAGCTGTTGCCCAAATCCCGCGCGAGAACGAGGCTGTGCTCGATCAGCTCCCTTGCCTCGGCCGGGTGACCGGACTCGCGGTGCGCGACACCGAGACTGTTGGACTCACGCGCCTGGCGATCACGGTCGCCCAAGCGCGCCGCCATGTCGAGCGCACGCGCGAGCATCTGTCTGGCCGGGGCCAGCTCGTTCTGCTGCAACATCATAATCGCCAGGCCGTGCAGCGCGTCGACGACTTCGGGGCTTTCCATGGTCCCGACGGCAGCGGCCGCTCGCTCGTACCAGCCCCTGACCTCGGCGAGGTAGCCGAACTGGTACCAGTACGTCCACATGACCGCGAGCAGCTTCAGCCCGGCCTCGAATCGTTCCCCGCTCACTTCACCGGCCGGCCGAAGGCACCAGTCGAGCGCCGCTCGTACGTTGTCCTCGACAGCGTCCATGCCGTCCAGTGCGGCGATCCGCCGCGACCCGTGCAACAGCTCTGCCTTCTCCTGCGCGACGGCTAGGCACCAATGAATATGAAGGAGATGGATGTGCTCGGCTTCACTGGATGCGTCCAAGCGGTCCCGAGCGAACGACCGAACGGTCTGCAGCATCGACACCCTGGGTTCCCCGTCCGGTGAGTCGACGATCTGAAGGAGGCTCACGTCGACGAGGCGGGCCACCTGGTCGAACGGATCTCCGCCGTCGAAGAGGGCGACGTGTTCGACGGCGGTCAGGTCGCACCCGGTAGCGAACACGCCGAGCCGCCGGAAGACCTCCTGCAGCGACGGGTCGAGCAGGTCGTAGCTCCATCCGATGGTGTCTCCCAGGGAGCGTTGTCGTGGGGTACGGTCCGATGCAGCCACCCCCAGCCCGAGGCGTTCGTCGATCCGCTTCACCATCGCCCGCGGGCTGAGCAGACGTGATCGGGCGGCGGCCAACTCGATCGCAAGTGGAAGGCCGTCAAGCCGGTGACACAGCTCCACCACGTCCGCGGCGTTTTCAGCGGTCAGCGCGAAGTGCGGATGCGCCATCACTGCACGCCGGGCGAACAGCTGTACAGCGCCACACCCCTTGACCGTTTCCGGCGTGTGGTGTCCCTCGGGGGGCGTCTCGAGCGGCGGGACCGGGTGCTCGTACTCGCTGATCAGGTGCATCGTGCGTCTCGACGTCGCGAGGACGCTCACGCCCGGCGCTTGGACCAACAGCTGGTCGATGACCACATCGGCACCGTCGATCTGCTCCAGGTTGTCCAGGACGAGCAGCACGCGCCGGTCCGAGAGCACGCCTAGTACGCGCTCGCGGGGAGACTCCTCGACCTCCCCGGTCACGCCCACAGCTTCGGCGATAGCGACCCACATCAACGGCTCGCGGTCGGCGGTGTGCAGGTCGACGAAGAAGATGCCGTGCGAGAACACGTGCTCCAGGGCCGAGGCGACGGCCAGCGCAAGGCGGGTCTTGCCGGTGCCGCCCGGTCCGGTGAGCGTCACAAGCCGGGCGTCGTCGGTGTCGAAGCGACCGATCAGCTCGGCCAGCTCCCCCTCCCGTCCGATCAGCGGGGTTTTCGGCAGGGGCAGGTTCGCCCTCGTTCCAAGGCTCCGCAACGGGGGGAAGACCGACATCCGCTCCGCGCCACCGTCGACCACGTCGAAGAGGTGCTCGGGCTCCTCGATGTCCTTGAGCCGGTGCCAACCGAGATCGCGTACAACCACGTCGTCGCCGAGGCCGGTGAGCATCAACTTGGCGGCCTCGGAGACGACGATCTGGCCGCCGTGGGCCGTCGCGGCGATCCGGGCGGCGCGGTGGACGTCCAACCCGATGTAGCTGTCCTCATGGCGCTGCGGCTCGCCGGTGTGGAACCCCATCCTCACCCGCACCGGGACCCCCGCCGGCCAGTCGTGTGCCCGCAGACGTCGCTGACCCTCGAGCGCCGCAGCCAACGCCGCATGCGCGGTGGCGAAGACGACGAAGAAGCTGTCCCCTTCTGTGCCCATCTCGTGGCCGTCGTGCGCCGCGAAGCTGGACCTCAGGATCGAACGTTGGGCAGACAGGGCCTCCGCCCACTGCGCACCGAGGCGGTTGAGCAGCAGCGTCGAGCCCTCGATGTCGCTGAACAGCAGGGTGATGGTTCCCGCCGGAAGCTGGCCCATCCCTGCAGTATCGCGCCGTACCCGCCACCGTGTCCCGAAGTCAGCGCAAGAGCCTGTTCGTGGACCAGCGGGCGACGAGCGCCCAGCCGTCACCGATGGCCCACGGGCGCGACCCAGCGGAACGTGCTAAGTCCGGGTCGTTTGCACCAGCACTCCTGCGAGCAACCGCACCTGGTCGCTCCCATCGACTCGGCCACCTTGGTGACGAGGGCCAGGAACAGGTACGACCCGGCCGCACAGGTCAGCACTCGCCTCATGACAATGGCCCCATCAGCTGTTCAACAGTCGGAGATCCAGCAAGTCCGGTAGGGGTACGGAACAGTCGGCACGCGAGCCCCACCTTCTCCTCCCCAACGGGGAAGGGGTCACGACCGTCGATGAGCACAGTGGGCGAGCCGACGAATCCTCGAGCCTCAGCCTCCTGTGGCGTCTCCACTCGTACCCGGTCGATCGTCACGTCCGTACGCCCCAAGCGCTGCAGCGCCTCGCGCAAGGCTAGATCGGTCACTTCCCAGCTAGGACAGCCATCGAAGTAGAGCAGCTCCACCTTCATCGTTGACCTCTCTTTGGCAGGGCATAGCGGCGGTCCGCTAGCCGCACGACTCCTCGGTACGGATGCGCAGGTCGTCGACGACGGCACGCAGGTCCATGCCGTCACCGGCGACGCGACGCTGCCGCTGCGCGCCCGTACCGCCCGACAACACGCGCTCGATGCCGTCGTGGGCCAGGCCTGTGTCGCCGGTGGCGGCCAGGGAATCGGCAGCCCACGCAAGCATCGACGCCAGGACCATAGCAGCCGGCTCCAGCGTGCGGGTCGCCGGATCGAGGAGCTGGCCACTCACACCGTCGCGGGTCGCGCGCCAGCGGGCGGCTCGTAGCAGATCGACCCGCCACGGCTCGATCGGCTCGTCCGCGCGCCAGGCACGGGCCGCGGTGTCGACGACGGCTCGGGCGAGAGTGGCCACCAGCACCGCGTCGCGCAGGTCGGTACAGACGTCGGCCACGCGTATCTCGAGCGTGGGGTACGACGCGGCGAGCCGGGCGTCGAAGTAGATCATCGCCACGTCGATCGCCGCGCCAGAGGCCAACAGGTCGCGCACGGCGGACCGGTAGCCGACGACGTTGCCGAACGGCTCGACCGGGCCCGCGGTCGGCCAGCGGTCCCAGACGTGGGACCGCCAGCTGGCGTACCCGGTGTCGATGCCCCGGTGGTACGGCGAGTTGACAGCCAGCGCGGACAGTACGGCGAGCCACGGCCGGATGCGGTCGGCGACGCCGACAGCCTCCTCGTCGCTGTCGACGTCGACGTGGACGTGCATCCCGCAGACGCCGGCCTCGCGCCCGACCTCGACGAACTCCTCGAGCATGCTCTCGTAGCGCGGCTCCGGCGTGACGGTCGTATCCTCATCGGCCAGGAGCGGTACGGGGACCGCGACGGCGACCGCACCGGCGGCCTTGGCCGCATCGAGAGCGGCACGGCGGGTCTTGCGCAGGTCGGCCAGCAGGTCACCCATCTGCTGCTGGGGACTTGACGCGGTCTCGATCTGTTGCAGGAACAGCTCCTGGTCGAGCCCGTCACCACAGTCGGCACGAGCGTGGGCGCGTACCGCCCGGTCCGAGACCGCCCGGAGCCTTCCGGTCCGGGGGTCCACGAGGAGCATCTCCTCCTCCACACCCACCTGGCGAACGGCCACGGCTCATCGTCTCGTCCGTTCGGCTGCCCGGCAAACGGAGTGACCTAGGAGCCCTGCTCGTCCAGGGTGAGCTTCACCTCGCCGTTGTCGACGACCAGCCGGCCCTGGGACAACGCGACGTCGGGCTCGGACAACAACAGGTCGCTCAGCCACCCCTCCGCCAGCTCCGAACCATCACAGGCGATCTCGGTGCCGGCAAACTGTAAAACACTCAACTGCCCGCCCTTGACCCGTGCGCTGCCCGTGAGCTTGTTGCACCCCGTGTCGGCGACGATCATCCCACGCTTGTCGAACCGCACGGTCACCACGACGTCCGCAGGAACCTCCGGGGGCACCGACGAAGGGAGGTCACTGGTACGGAAAATCCGCCCGGACAGGTCGGCCAACGAGGGGGCCGGTGCCTGCTGCGTCGTCTGCGATGGGGCGCCAGGCTCGACCTCCTCGCCGTTCGCGCATGCACTCGTGGCACCGAGCAGCGGAAGCGAGCAGCCCACGTACCTGATGGTCCTCTTCATCATCGTCATACCGGTCCGACGTGCTCGGGGCCGCCTGGGTTCCGATCGATCGGAGGTCGCGCGCCGACGGGGTCCGTCAGCGCTGGCGCGTACCGTGGCGAGGTGGATCGAATCAGGGTTTCCGTCGCACCGCTCGGCCTCAGTGCGCTCTGCCTGTTCCTCGCCGTTGCCTGTACGGAGTCGAGCCAGCCGACCGGCAAACCCTCGCGGCCGCAGTCGTCCGCCACCGGAACCGCCGACGACACGAGCACAGCGCGGCCCGAGCCCGAACGGACCAAGCGCTCGGCGGGGCCGCGCGCCGGATCCCCCGCGGCGATCGTTGCCGACATGACCCGCAAGCAACGTATCGGGCAGGTGATCATGACCGGCGCCGACTCGACGGGGATCGACCAGCCGACCTACGACGCGATCACCAGCTACCACGTGGGCAACGTGATGCTGACCGGGCGGAGCGAGCTCGGCGTCACCGCAACCGCGGCCGGCGTGCGGACACTGAAGGACGAGGTCTCGCAGAGCTCGACCGCAGGCGTACCCCTGTACGTGGCGACGGACCAGGAAGGCGGTCTCGTGCAGGTGCTGCGGGGGCCGGGCTTCACCTCCTTGCCCAGCGGCCTTGACCAGGGACGGATGACGCCGAGGGCGCTCCGCACGGCGGCCGAGCGATGGGGAGACGAGCTCCGCGGTGCCGGCGTCAACGTCAATCTCGCCCCCGTCATGGACACCGTTCCGAGCGCAGCGTTTGCGCCGAGGAACAAGCCGATTGGCGCATTCGACCGGCAGTACGGCTACACCGCCGCCCGCGTCACCAGCCGGGGCCTCGCCTTCGCCCGCGGGATGGGTGACGCCGGCGTGGCGCCGGTCGTCAAGCACTTCCCCGGGCTGGGGCTGGTCACCGCCAACACCGACGTCAGCTCCGGCGTGACCGACCGCACGACGACGCGCCGCGACCCGTACCTCGAGCCGTTCGCCGCTGCGGTCAAGGACGACCAGCCGTTCATGATGATGTCGACGGCGTACTACGCCAAGATCGACCCGGACAACCCGGCGGCGTTCTCATCGACCATCATCGGCGGCATCCTTCGCGAGCGCCTCGGGTTCGACGGCATCGTCATCTCCGACGACCTCTCCAACGCCACCCAGGTCGCGAGATGGACGCCCGGGCAGCGGGCCGTAAAATTCGTCGCAGCCGGCGGTGACATGGTGCTCGGCGTCGACCCCGCACAGGCGCCGGCGATGGCTCGGGCGTTGTTGCGACGCGCGAAATCCGACGCTGCTTTCGACAGGCTGGTCGATAAGGCAGCGGTGCGGATCGTGGCCGCCAAGAAGGCCTGAGCCGCATGCGTACCGATCCTCGGCGCGACCTCATGGACCGCCGCGAGAAGGCGCAACAGCTGCTGGCCGCCCTGGCACGCGATTTCGACGAGATCGTGGACGCTGCCCAGTCGGTCTCCACCGACGACGAGCACGACCCCGAGGGTACGACGATCGCCTTCGAGCGAGCTCAGGTCGACGCCATGCTGACCCGCACGCGACGGCAGATCGACGAGCTCGACCAGGCCATCGCCCGCGTCGACGACGGCACGTACGGTGTGTGCCGACGCTGTGGTAGGACGATCCCGGCTGATCGCCTGCACGCCAGGCCGGCGGCGAGCACGTGCGTAGGCTGCGCGGGCTGACCGGCGCAGCGATGATGGAGCTTCCCGCCCGATCGACCCGAGGAGCAACCTCGACGTGAAGATCCAGTTCGTGGCAGGTTTTCGCCCACCGTCGCAGACCCGGGCGCGGCCGCGGCGTTGTATCGCGACGCGCTTGGTATCCCCTTTGAGCGCAGCCAGGGGACCTACACCTACACCCACGAGCTCGCCGGCACCAAGCACTTCGGGCTCTGGCCGCTCAGCGACGCCGCACAGGCCTGCTTCGGGACCGACGAGTGGTCCGACACCCTGCCGGTCCCGCAAGCAACCCTCGAGCTCGAGGTCGACGACGTAGCGTCCGCCGCCGCCGAACTCGAGGCGAACGGGCACGTTCTCATCCACGGTGCCCGAACTGAGCCGTGGGACCAGGTGATAGCTCGGTTGATGAGCCCCGACGGTTTGCTGATCGGCATCTGCTGGACCCTGTGGTTCCACGACTCCGCGTAGGGCCACCACGTCCGACTACCGCGCAAGCCTCGTCAGCAGGCGCGTCTCGAACAGGTACGGCTTGACGACCACCCCGGCGAAGGCACCGTCGATGAGCTCGGCGATGCACCGCAACAGGCCGTCACGGTGCGACTCCTCCAGACCCCGGATGTTGGAGTACGTCTCGAGCAGCGCACAGAACTGCTGCGCGGTGTACGTGACCTCGACGCCGTAGCGGCGCGAGCGTAGGTCTGCGAACAGGTCCGGCTCAGTCAGGTCCGCTCGCGCGACGGGGAGGTCCGCCACCGCCGGAGGGGTGAAGCCTGGGCTGTACGCCGGGTCCCACCGCTGGTAGCACGCCTGGCTGGCCCGGGTGAAACCCACCGTCCCGCCGGCGATGTGATGGGTGTCGACCACCGCCAGCGACCCGCCCGGGCGCAGCGCCGCGGCGCATCGCGACAGCCGTACGTCCTGGTCCAGCCAGTGCCAGGCCGTCGCGCAGACGACCAGGTCGAAGGGCTCGTGCGGCAGCGGCCAGTCCTCGAACGCGGCAGTGTCGACGGTCGTCCAGGGGTACGCCTGCAGGTTGCGTCGTGCCACCGCCGCCAGGGACCGCCCGAGCTCGACGGCGACGACCGCTGCCCCCGTCCGGGCCAACGGCACCGTCAGCTGCCCGGTGCCGGGCGCGATCTCAAGGATCCGGCTCCCGGCCGTGATGCCGGCCGCTGCCACGAGGTCGGCGACAAGCGCCTCGGGGTAGCGCGGACGGCGTGCGTCGTACTCCTGCGCGACGGCGTCGAACGCGGTCCTGCTCCTGACCATGAGCAGTCCCCCCGACGCAGTGCAGGCTTCGATGCTATTTGCGCCGTCATCCTATTCGCGGGACCATTCAGGCCGAGAGAGGGAGAGCACGTGACGAGTCGAGTCGAGCAGGGCAAGCGCGCCGGTAAACAGGCCCGCGACAGCAAGACGCTGGAGACCGGGGCACGCGCCGGCATCCTCGCGTACGGTGTGGTGCATCTGCTGATCGCCTGGCTGGCGCTGCAGGTGGCGTGGACCCACGACAGCCAGTCGACCGACCAGCAGGGGGCCATCAACGCCGTTGCGCAAGGACCGCTGGGCAGCGTGCTGCTCTGGGTCGCGGGGCTCGGACTTGCCGCCCTCGCCATCTGGCAGCTCACCGAAGCGGTCTGGGGCCACACACACCATGACGGTCTCCGGCGCCTCGCCTCCTGCCTGGGATCTGCCGGGCGGGCGGTGGTGTACGCGCTGCTGGGCTACACCGCGATCAGCACTGCGGCAGGCAGCTCCGGTGGCGGGTCGAGCGAGGAAGGCATCACCGCCCAGGTGATGAAGGAGACGGCCGGGCGAACGCTGGTGATCATCGTGGCGATCGGCGTGCTCGCGGTCGCCGGCCGGCAGTTCTACAATGCCTACAGCAAGAAGTTCACCGACCAGATGGAGTCACAAGCCGTCAGCGGTGACAGCGGAACCCTCGTCGTACGTCTCGGTCAGGTGGGGTTTGCCGCCAAGGGATTCGCCATCGCCGGCGTCGGCGCGTTGCTCGGCTGGGCCGCCATCACCTTCGACCCCAAGAAGGCCGGCAGCCTGGACGACGCACTCAGCCAGCTCCTCGACCAGCCGTACGGCAGGTGGCTGGTCTCGCTCGCGGCACTCGGTTTCGCCGCGTTCGGACTCTACTGCTTTGCGTGGGCCCGCTACTTCCGCCGCTGATCGTGTAGTACTGAGCCATGGCTATCGATGGTGAGTACGTGCCGAGCCCGCAGAAGTGGGTGCGCGACCAGGTCGCGCTGTACGAGGGTTCTGGAGGACGCGAGGGCACGCAGATGCGCGGCATGCCGGTCATCGTGCTGACCAGCCGTGGCGCCAGGTCCGGCAAGATCCGCAAGACCCCCCTCATGCGCGTCGAGCACGACGGCACCTACGCCGTCGTCGCCTCGCAGGGCGGCGCACCCAAGCACCCGACGTGGTACTTCAACCTCGTCGCCGACTCCCACGTCGAGCTCCAGGACCGCGAGGTTCGACAACACATGGTGGCGCGTGAGGTCTTCGGCGAGGAGAAGGCGCAGTGGTGGCGCCGCGCCGTCGAGGCGTTCCCCGACTACGCCGGCTACCAGACCAAGACCGACCGAGAGATCCCGGTCTTCGTGCTCGAGCCCGCCACGGACTAGAGGGGCCAGCAGACGCCGGTCGTACGCTCGGAGACGTCCCACAGAGCAGCGGCCATGGCGGGGTCGCTGGCGGGTGCGGCTCGACCCACCAGCGTCGGATGGCCGCGCACCTCACCCGGCCCGTCCGGACCCACGAAGCACCCGCCCGGCACGTCCTGCGTCGCGGCGAACAGGCACGGCAGTGCGCCGCGCTCGCTGCTCTGGGCGAGGAGGACATTGCCGATGCTCATCACCGCGCCGCCGAGCCGGCTGCCCGAGTGGCTGTGCAGATTCGTCGCGGAGTAGCCAGGGTGAGCAGCCACCGCGCGTACCGCCGATCCATTCGCGGTGAGACGGCACTGCAGCTCCAGGGTGAACAACAGGTTGGCAAGCTTGGACTGCGCGTACGCCGGCCAGCGCCGGTACGGGCGACGTACCCAGGTGAGATCCTCGGGATCGATCTGACCCAACCGGTGCATGATCGAGGACATCGTGACGACGCGGTCGGTGACGTGCGGGAGCAAACGGTTCGTCAGTGCGAAGTGGCCGAGATGGTTGGTGCCGATCTGCAGCTCGAAGCCGTCCGTCGTCTGCCCGAACGGCACCGCCATGATGCCGGCGTTGTTGACCAGCAGGTCGATGTCGCCGCTCCACCCGTCGGCGAACTCGGCGATCGAGGCCAGGTCAGCGAGGTCGAGCCGGCGGACCTCGGTGTCGCCGGCGATCGTGCTCGCGGCCTGCTCGCCCTTCGCGGTGTCGCGTACGGCCAGCACGACCCCGGCGCCTGCGCGTGCAAGCTCGCGCGCGGTGACCAGACCGAGTCCACTGTTCGCGCCGGTGACGACCGCCGTACGGCCGTCCTGTGGTGCGATCTGTTGCGCGGCCCACTTGGTCTTCGGCATGCGCTACAGGGTGCCGCATCGGCCGGGCGCCACGCTCGCCCGGGCCGGTGAGAGGTCACCGGCCGGCTGCAGCACGCCCTCGTCGTCGCGGCACTTCACCCGGCGTAGCGTCACTGCACCAGGGTTGCAACCGCGGTGCAGCGAGGCCGTACCAGGAGAACCTGGTGCAGCTGATGCCGGTGAGATGAGGGGACGCCACTGCCGCCCGGCGCAGCGTGCCGTCAGTGTGCGTGCTCGGCGTCGGCTTGGGGGGAATGGCGGAAGCGCCGGATGCTGTAGACCATCAGCCCGAGCACGATCAGCCCGGACAGGATCATGGTCGACCCGGTGCCCCAGCCGGCGAACGGAAGCTGCGGGCCGAAGATCCAGACCTCGGGTATCTCCGGCTGCAAGATCCACAGGACACCGAGGACGATGATCACCAACCCGCCGGCGGTGCTGGCGATGATCCGCGGCCAGGTCTTCACCCCGGCCTCGGCGGTCTCGAACGCCTTGACCTTGACCGGTTCCAGCCGGCGCTCGGCCCATTCGTAGGTCTGCGACAGGATTGCGAGCCCCGCGACCATCATGAGCAGCCCGGGACCGGGCAGCACGAGCGCCGCGACGCCGACGACCAGCAGCAACCACCCGAGGATCTCCAGAGCGATCCGACGCAGCCGCCCACGGTCCTGGCTTGAGTCACCCATGCCGCAAGAATGACAGGTTGGGTGTAACCGGCGCGCTCGCCCTCGGGAGCAGCGATGGCGTCGGCGTAGCGGACACGGTTGACTGAGCGGGTGATCGATGTGACCGGCCGGACCCGGACCAAGGCCTCGGCCCTCGTGGAGCTGGTCGAGGACACGATGGGCGTACGGCTGCCCGTCCGGCTCCGGGCGTGGGACGGCAGTGAGGCCGGTGCCGCGGCCGGCCCCGGCACGCCGGTGGTCGTGGTCCGATCGCGCCGCGCGCTGCGCCACGTCCTCTGGCAGCCCGGTGAGCTCGGCGTCGCCCGGGCGTACGTCCAGGGTGACCTCGACGTGGAGGGCGACCTCGCCGACGCGATGCGGGTGATGTGGCGGACGGTCCGCGAAGCCCGGACGGCCGACCCAAAGGCCGCGCGGTCCAGGATCGGCGTGCGCCAGGCAGGGCGGGCGCTCGCCCTCGCCGCGCGCATGGGCGCCATCGGGCCCCGCCCCAAACCCCCCGCCTCGGAGTCACGGCTGTCCGGTGCCAAGCACAGTCGCGAACGGGACCGCGCAGCGATCGCCCACCACTACGACCTGTCCAACGACTTCTACGAGCTCATCCTCGACTCCCAGATGGCCTACTCCAGCGGCTACTGGACCAGCACCGACGACTCGTACGGGATCGAGGATGCCCAGCACGACAAGCTCGACCTGGTCTGTCGCAAGCTCGGTCTCGAAGCGGGCATGCGGATGCTCGACATCGGCTGCGGGTGGGGATCGCTGTCGCTGTATGCCGCACGCACCTACGGCGTCCACGTCACCGGGGTGACCCTGTCGTCGGAGCAGCGTGACTACGTCCGCGCGCGCGCCGCCGAGCAGGGCGTCAGCGACAAGGTCGACGTCAGCCTCACGCACTTCCGCGATCTGAAGGCCACCCACGTGGACGCGGTGGCGTCGCTGGAGATGGGTGAGCACGTGGGGGACGCCGAGTACGCCGATTTCTGCAGCTCGCTGTACCGCTACTGCCGACCCGGTGGGCGCGTGCTGATCCAGCAGATGTCCCGGTCGACCGACACTCCCGGCGGCGGTCCGTTCATCGAGACCTACATCGCGCCCGACATGCACATGAAGCCATTGGCCAAGACGCTGGCGATGATCACCGACGCCGGCCTGGAGATCCGCGACGTCCAGGTGATGCGAGAGCACTACCCACTGACCGTCGCGGCGTGGGCCCGCAACCTGCAGCACCGGTGGGACGAGGCGTGCGCGCTCGTCGGGGAGGAGACCGCGCGGGTGTGGCGGCTGTACCTCGCAGGTGGCTCGCTCGCGTTCGAGGAGAACCGCATGGGTGTCGACCAGATCCTCTCCGTACGCCCGAGCGAGGCCGGCCGCAGCGCGATGCCGCTCACCCCGATGGCGTGGTTGGCGTGATGACCAACGACCTCACGCAAAGCGTCGCCACCCTCGTCGCCGGTTTCTGCGCGATCTTCTCCGTCATGGCGATCACGATGGCGTGGGCCGTGAGCCGCCGCAGGTTGAGCGTCGTGGACCCGATCTGGGGAGCAGGGTTCGTCGTCGTCGCGGTCGTGTCGTTCGCCGTCTCCACCGGTGGCGACGGCGGGACGACGATCCGCTGGCTGCTACTGGTGCTACCGGCGGCGTGGGGCGTACGGCTGGCGTGGCACATCGCTCGGCGCAATGCCGGCGCCGGGGAGGATCCCCGCTACCAGGACCTGGTCGACCGCTCACCGCACGGCTTCGCCCGCACCGCGTTGACCAAGGTCTTCCTCCCCCAAGGCGTCGCGATGTGGCTCGTCGCACTTCCAGTGATGGTCGGGATGAACGATGAGGAGCCCGTCACCTGGCTCGTCGTCGCCGGCGTCGCCGTTTGGGCGATCGGTCTGTTCTTCGAGGCCGTCGGTGACTGGCAGCTCGCCCGCTTCAAGGCCGACCCGGCGAACAAGGGCCAGGTCATGGACCAGGGGTTGTGGCGCTACACCCGCCACCCCAACTACTTCGGGGACGCGACGCTCTGGTGGGGGATCTGGCTCGTGGCCGCCTCGTCCTGGGTCGCCGTCGGCACCGTCATCGGGCCCTTAGCCATGACGTACCTTCTCGCCAAGGGCACCGGCAAGCCGCTGACCGAGAAGTCCATGAGCGAGTCCAAGCCGGGGTACGCCGACTACGTCAGGCGTACTAGCGGCTTCGTCCCCCTTCCACCACGCGATCTGTGAGGTCGCGGTTTGTAACTCAGGACAGTTTGTTTCTCCGGTCGAAACCAACCCTCGGCTCACAAATCGCGGGGGGTCGTGACCCTGCGCCTACGGCTGGTCACGCTGCACTGTCACTTCGTGACCCTGCGCCCACGGCTTGGTCACGCTGCACTGTCACTTCGTGACCCTGCGCCCACGGCTTGGTCACGCTGCACTGTCACTTCGTGACCCTGCGCCC
>Ga0136622_10000626_pt1 | contig 14527 bp, 12 predicted proteins | sample AntDrymUQ4482106_2_FD_104803 | JGI IMG/M metagenome (GOLD analysis project Ga0136622, IMG submission 104803) | Polar desert sand microbial communities from Dry Valleys, Antarctica - metaG UQ448 (21.06) | ecosystem: Environmental > Terrestrial > Soil > Desert | place: Antarctica: Dry Valley...
CGCATCGGCCACCCAGTTCAGCGGCTCGCAATCGTCCCAGGGCTCCGGTTTCGTCTTCGACGAGGAGGGCCACATCATCACGAATCAGCACGTCGTGGAGGGCGCGAGCTCGATCTCCGTTCGCTTCTGGGACGGCTCGTCGCGCACGGCCCGTCTCGTGGGCACCGATCCGTCCACCGACCTAGCGGTGATCGACGTCAACGTGCCGGCATCGTTCCTCGAGCCCCTTCGCCTGGGTGACTCGAGCGATGTGGACGTCGGAGACGGCGTCGTCGCCATGGGGAGCCCCTTCGGCCTCGAGGGGACGGTGACGAGCGGCATCGTGAGCGCGCTCCACCGCCAGATGACCGCGCCGAACAACTTCACCATCACCGACTCCATCCAGACGGATGCGGCAATCAACCACGGGAACTCCGGGGGGCCGCTCGTCGACCAGCAGGGGCGCGTCATCGGCGTCAACGCGCAGATCGAGAGCGAGTCGGGCGGCTCGGACGGCGTCGGCTTCGCCATCCCCTCCGACACGGTGCGCTCGATCGTCACGCAGATCATCGCGACCGGCGAGGCGGAGCACGCGTATCTCGGAGTCTCGATGGTGGCAGTTCCGAGTGGAGCGGCCGTTACCGAAGTGCATACCGGCGCTCCCGCGGAGAAGGCGGGGCTACGGGCAGCTACAGGGACGCGGACTGTCGAGGGCCAAGAGATTCCGAGCGGAGGCGATGTCGTCGTGGAATTCGACGGCGAGGCGATCTCGACCTCGGCCGAGCTCCAGAGCGCCGTGGATGCGAAGAAACCCGGAGACGTCGTCTCCCTCACCGTGCTCCGAGGCGGCAAGAGGCGCACGCTCGATGTGACGCTCGGCACGCGACCCGAGCGCATCCCGGGATGAGCGAAAAGGGTTGGCGGAGCGTGCGGCTGGACGAGATCGATCCGATTTCCGTCGTCGGAGGCACGCTCCTTTGGCGTCCTCTGCGACGGACGCTCGACATTGGGGCGTTCGGAATCAACGCCTACACGGCGCCAAAGCCTGGCGACGACGTCGTCGAGGAGCACACGGAGACGACCTACGGGCACGAGGAGGTCTACGTCGTGCTGAAAGGCCGCGCGACGTTCACCCTGGACGAAGAGACACTCGACGCGCCCGCCGGAACCGTGGTCTTCATTCGCGACCCCGCCGTGAAGCGGCACGCTCGCGCGCAGGAGCCGAGCACTTCCGTTCTCGCCGTTGGAGGCCCGCGCGATGCCGCATACGAGCCGTCGGCCTGGGAGCACTCCTTCGCCGCGGAGAAACACCGCGTGTCAGGCGATTTCGAGGCGATGGCGGCCGAGATCGCCGGAGGTCTCGAGCAACACCCGGACGACCCGGGTTTGCTCTACAACCTCGGCTGCGCAGAGGCACTTGCAGGCCATCCGGAGGATGCGCTCGAGCACGTGCGGCGCGCGCTCGAGCTCAAGCCGGATTGGGAGGACGAGGCCCGGAAGGATGAGGACCTCGTGACCCTGCGCGAGCTACCGGGCTGGGCGCTACAGGCGTGACGGTCTTGGGGTCAGGCTCGTCAGCCTGACCCCGGTCTTGGACGTTCGTGTCGGCACGCGGCAGGTGAAGACAGCCAAAGGCGAGGTCAGGCTGAAGGGCCTGACCTCAACAGGATCACGACGGGGTCACGCGGTACGCGTCGAAGACCGCGTCGAGATTCCGTAGCGCAGCGAGGAGCGATCGGAGCTCCTTCACGTCGCCCACCTCGGCCGTGTACCAGTTGCGCGCCATCCCGTCCTCGACGACGCCCCCGTAGGAGACAATGTTGGCGCCGTGCTCGGCGAAGGTGCGAGCAACGTCCTCGAGGAGCCGCGAGCGATCCCAGGCATCAACCGCGATCTGCACGAGAAAGCTTGTGGATGCGCCGCCTTCCCACTCGACTCCCGTGAACCGCTCTGGATTCTTCTGGAGCGCCTTCACATTCGGGCAGTCCGCCCGGTGGACGGTGATTCCGCGGCCGAGCGAGATGTACCCCAGCACAGGATCCCCCGGCACCGGCGTGCAGCATCGTGCGAGCCGGACGAGAACGTCCTCTACCCCCGGAACAGTGATCCCGAGCCGGTTCGACGAGACGGCTGTCCGCGCACGTGACGGCTTCGTCGTGACAGCCGGCTCCGCGGCGACCTCGTCCGTCTTCAACCGCTGGATAACCTTGTTGACGATCTGGCCAGGCTGGAGCTTCCCTGCGCCGAGTGCCACGTAGAAGTCCTCCGCCTTCTTGAAACCGGTCTCCCGGATCACCTGGGCGAGCACGCTCGAGCCCTGGAGCTTCCGGTAGGGGAGCTTCTGCGCCTTCAGCGCCTGGTCGAGGAGCTCGCGGCCCTTGGCCTCCGTCTCTCCGCGTGTCTCCCGCTGATACCACTGCCTGATCTTGTTGCGGGCGCGCGACGATCTCGCGACGGCGAGCCAGTCGCGTGAGGGGCCCCGGCCCGTCTTCGAGGTGAGGATCTCGACGAACTCGCCGTTCGTCAGCCGGTAGTGGAGCGGGACGATGCGGCCGTTCACCTTGGCGCCCACCGTGCGGTGCCCGACGTCCGTATGGACGGCATAGGCGAAGTCGATCGGCGTCGCGCCCGAAGGCAGCACCTTCACCTCGCCCTTCGGCGTGAAGACATACACCTCGTCGGAGAAGAGATCGGTGCGAAGCGTGCGCATGTACTCGCTCGGATCCTGCTCGTCCTGCTGCGAGTCCATCAGCGACTTGACCCAGACGAGCCACTCGTCGTCGGCCTTGGCGCCGGCGCGGCCGCGCTTGTACAGCCAGTGCGCAGCGACGCCGTACTCGGCCTCCTCGTGCATTTGGCGCGTGCGCACCTGGATCTCGAGTGGTCTCCCCTCCGGCCCGATCATCGTCGTGTGCAGAGAGCGGTAGCGGTTCAGCTTCGGCATCGCGAGGAAGTCCTTGAAACGTCCGGGCATCGGCTTCCAGAGGGAGTGGACGAGACCGAGCGCCGCGTAGCAGTCGCGCGTCCCCTCCTCCCCGGTTCGCTCGCAGATCACCCGCAGCGCAGTCAGGTCGTGGATCTCGTTGAACTCGCGTCCGCGCTTGGCCATCTTGTCGTAGATCGAGTACAGGTGCTTCGCGCGGGCGGTGATCTCCGCGGGGATATCGGCCTTCAAGAGCTCCTCGGCGAGTAGCTCCGCCGCCTTGTCGGCCTGCCCCTCACGATCGTCGCGCTGGTCGGCGACCATCGCCTTGATCTCCGAGTATTTCCGCGGATGGAGGGTCTGGAACGCGAGGTCTTCGAGCTCCCACTTGAGCGCGTGGATCCCGAGCCGGTGGGCGAGCGGCGCATACACCTCGAGCGTCTCTCGGGCCTTCTGCGCCTGCTTCTGCTTGGTCTGGTACTCGATCGTCCGCATGTTGTGGAGGCGGTCGGCGAGCTTGATCAGGATGACGCGGACGTCCTGCGCCATCGCCACGATCATCTTGCGGTAGTTCTCGGCCTCCGCCTGCTCACGGCTCTGGAAGCTGATCCTGGTCAGCTTCGTGACGCCTTCGACGAGCTGCGCTACCTCAGGGCCGAACTCCGCCTTGATCTCCTCCAGATCCGCGCCGGTGTCCTCGACGACGTCATGCAGGAGCGCGGCGGCGATCGTCTGCTCGTCCAGATGCAGCTCGGCGCAGATGCGAGCTACCCCCAATGGGTGGTGGATGAACTCCTCGCCGGAGCGCCGCGTCTGGCCCTGGTGGGCGCGTTCGGCCAGATTGAAGGCACGTCTGAGCAGGTCTCTATCGACCTCCGGGTTGTACGCCTCGACCTCGGCGATCAGCTCGTCAACGAGGTGCTCGTCATGGCGCCTGGCGTCGAGCACAGTCATGGTTTCAGTGTACTGAGCACCTTTCGCGCGTCCTGTCTCCGCGAAGGAAGGCGCCGTCGAGTGTGGAAATCGAGGCTCTCATGGGCCCGATTCGACGCTGGCTCCGGCAACGTATCGCGCGACGGCTTGCGGTCGCGATGCGAGACGCGCTCGTGCCCTGATCAAGCATCAGAAACTGAGCTCACGCAGCTTCGGGGAGCGCGACAGCCTCGCGCATGAGCAGCGCGCGAAAGGTCTCGGACTCGAGCAGCTGCCGGCGACGGCGTCCAGAGTCGAGTCCGAGGCGGAGCTCTGCGAACACGTCTCTCGCCTCCGGTGTCCACGCGCCCTCGCCGGCGCGCCACAGGTCGGCGAGCCGCTGGCGAAGCGCTTCGTAGCCTTCCGGCGTATCGAAGAGTCGGCGCACGACGAGCTGCGGAGCGACCGTCCCATTCCAGCGGTTCTCTTTCAACCGACAGGCGACGTCGAAGAGGCCGGTCGCGCGGAGCCGGTCGAGCTGGGCGCCCTGGCCGAAGGCGATCGCGCTCCCTGCGTCTCGTCCGTTCTGGCGGACGCGGAAACGCAGGTGCTTGCCCTCGCCCACCGTCGCCGGCTCGAACGGCCGGGCTGCGGGCACGAGCAGGGTGACGTCGGGGTTTCCGAGCCCGAATGGCGCCAGCCGGTCGAGCTCGTGGGCGAGCGGGAGCGTGAGCTCCTCCGCCGAGACGACCGCGTCGACGTTCGTCACCGGAAACAGGTCCTCGTCGGCGAGGTTGGCATCCGCGTGCGAGGCAAACGCCTCGGCGAACGCCTCGAGGCTCGCCTCCTCGATCGAGAGACCCGCCGCCGCTCGGTGACCGCCGAATCGCTCCAGGTGCGACGAGCAGGCAGCCAGGGCGCCGTGCAGGTCGAAGCGCGATACCGACCGGCCGGAGCCCTTCCAGCCGTCCTGGGATCCGGCGATGAGAACGACGGGACGGCCGAACCTCTCGACGAGACGCGACGCCACGATGCCGATGACGCCCTCATGCCAGTCCTCACTCCAGAGGACGTAGCCTCGCCGTCTGCGCTTCGACTCCGGGAGCGCATCGACGAGGCCGGCAGCCTCCCGGAGGATCCGGTCTTCGACCACCTGACGGTCGCGATTGAGGTCCTCCAGATCGGAGGCGAGCTCCTTGGCTACGTCTGCGTCCGCGGTGAGGATCAGCTCGAGCGCGGCATCCGGCCGGCCTAGTCGTCCTGCCGCATTGATCCGCGGAGCGAGCCGGAAACCGACTGCGTTCGCGTCGACGGCAGCCGGATCGACGCGCGCGATCTTCATCAGCGCCCGCAAGCCCGGCCGGCGCGTGCACGCGAGCGCTAGGAGCCCAGCGGATGCGAGCGCCCGATTCTCGTCGACGAGCGGGACGACGTCCGCGATCGTCGCCAGAGCGACGAGGTCGAGATGCCGCCTCAGCGCCGGATGCTCGGGTCCGAGGAGCGCTTCTCCGAGCTTGTGCACGACCCCGGTTCCGCAGAGCTCGGGAAAGGGATACGAGGATGGGCGGGTCGCGACGACGGGGCAATCGGGGAGCGCGTCGCCCGGCCTGTGGTGGTCGGTGACCACGACCTCCAGCCCGAGCGCCTTGGCCTCCGCAACCTCGTCGACGGCGGTGATCCCGCAGTCGACTGTCATCACCAGCCCGACTCCCTCCTCGGCGAGCTTGGCGAGCGTCGCCCGAGAGACGCCGTACCCCTCCTCGAAGCGGCTGGGAAGATGCCAGACGACATCGGCGTCGAGCTCGCGTAGATACAGGACGGCGAGAGCGGTCGCGCAGATCCCGTCGACGTCGTAGTCCCCGTGCACACAGATGCGCGTGCCTGCGTCGATGGCGGCTCGGATGCGCTCGATGGCAAGCGCCATGTCACCGAGCAGGAATGGGTCGTGCCCGGGAAGCTCGGCCTCGAGAAAGCGCCGCGCGCTCTCAGGATCGTCGTAGCCGCGCCGCGCGAGCGCCGCCGCGGTCACCTCGCTCAGCCCGAGCTCTCGCGAAAGCGTCGAGACTGCGGCAGGGTCGAGAGGCTTGATCTTCCAGACACCCGTCACCACGTTGACGGTACGGACACCGCCGGACGGCTCCGCTATGCGCCCTCGCTGCTGCTGCTAGAGACCGCCTTGCGAGGCGCGATCTACACGCTGGCTGGATAGCCGATCTCGTGTAAGTCGCTGGCCAGCTTCGCGAGCGAAAGCTCCGGATTGAGATGCGAGAGAACCTCGCGCGAAGTGGCTCATGACGGTAGACGTGGCTGATAGCGGCAAGGTCGATCTCCCTCTCCCAGCACTCGAGTGCGTACTCGCGATACGTCATCGGCTGTCCGTCGAGCTGCTCGAACAGCCAGTCGGCTCCATCTGGATCGGCTTCGGAGCCAGGCAGGGTCACCGCGCCGCGTCTCCACTCGACATCGGCTGCGTGCCGCCAGAGACACGCCGTCACGCGAGGAACCAGCCCGTCGCTGAAAGCCGGCTCCCTGCCGCCCAATGCGCGTCGAATGAGAAATATCGGTACTCCCACTTCGGACTGAGAATCGCATCGAGCGTCGCAAGCGACTGCGACCAACGTCGCACGGCCTCGATCTCAGGCAACCGCGCAGCGAGAGTCGTGACAGGCACAACCGAGTCGGAATCAGGACGCACCGCGTCGACGATGGAGCGCGTCGACCACGATCTTGACCCAGAGCAGGACAAGACCGATGGTCACGCCGACGACGACCATCGCGATCGGGGTGACGTATGCCATCTGCTCGAGCGTGTACTTCGTGACCGCTGCGCCGACCAGCCAAACGAGGAGTACGACGACGGCCATGACAACCCAGAGACGCTTGTCCTTCACATCCAGCAGCCTAGATGTGCAACAGACCCCGGCCGCGAAGCGGACGGCTTTAGGGATTTTGAGCGACCGGAATCCGCGCGAGCGGATTCCGGTCTTGCGCCGAGTAGCAGCCTAGATACGCTGATCGCAGTGCTCGCAGCCAACTATCGCTCCGGCGACGACTTCGTGGTCGAGTTTCTCGGCCATCGCTTCGAGTTCAGCTCCGACGACTTCGCGGAGCGTGTCACGGCAGCCGCAGTGCGGCTCGAGCTCGTCGCCTCGAACGACCTGGACGCGGAGGAGGCGGGAGATCTCGTCGAACTCGTCGCCGACGGACGGATCGCGGATCCGCGCAGCGGGCTCGGGCTCTACCTCGTCCGGCACTGGGAGCACGTGTCGCTCGTGAAGCAGGAGTCGCTCGTGTACTGGCTCCGCAAGCTCGTCTTCCGAGGCGCCTGGCTCGACCACCGGGTCAAGGAAGGTTTGCTGGACGTGTCCTGGGAGGACAACACGGGCGATTTCGGCTATGCGGAGCCGAAGGGTGGGCGGACACTGCTCGAGCTTGCTCCCGTTCCGTCGTGGCGTGAGCTCCAGTACCGCGGCTGAAACGCAGGGCGGGCGACTCCCCGTCAGCACAGTGTAGGAGCGATGCTCGCCTCGCCCTCGTGCGCCGGTGGAGCATGGAGGGGGCGAGGCAAGTCTCGCCCTACGCGTTCTCCGCGGTCACGCCGAACCCGACGCGCCGCTCGGGATCCGGTGCCGAGATCTCGATCGCCTTCACCGCGCCGATCGGGACGATCACGCGCCGGGGCTCCTCTCCGTCCAGCGGGTGTGGGGTGAGGGAGAAGAACCCGAAGCCCGGGTCGGCGGCCGTCGTCGCGACGAGGTAGTGCGATCCATCCGCGAGCTCGATCCTGAGCTCCGCCTGCTCGAGTTCGTGCTCTTGTGCGAACTCGGCCACCATGCGCGTGATGCGGGCGACGAACTCGTCGAGCGGGCCCGCCATACCGGGCGTCCAGATGTGCGGCGCCGAGGTCAAAAGAGCCCGTCGGAAGACTTCGCCGCTCCGATGTGCTCGCGGCCTAGTGCCGTGATCACGCGGCCGCGTGGCGTCCGCTGAATGAAGCCGAGTTGCAGGAGGTACGGCTCGTAGACGTCCTCGATCGTGTCGGGCTCCTCACCGAGCGACACGGCCAGGGTCGAGAGCCCCACCGGGCCGCCCCCGAACTTGTGCGTGATCGCGGAGAGCAGCTCGCGATCGGTGCGCTCCAAACCGACTCCGTCGACCTCGAGGAGCTCGAGGGCCTCGCGGGCGATGTCGAGCGTCACGGCGCCGGAATGGCGGACCTGAGCGACGTCGCGGATGCGCCGCAGGATCCGATTCGCCACGCGAGGCGTGCCTCGCGCCCGACTCGCGATCTCCTCGCCGGCGGAGTCCGCGATCTCGACTCCGAGGATGCGGGCCGAGCGCCGGACGATCGAGGCAAGCTCGACGGGTTCGTAGTAGCCGAGCCGGAAAGTCATGCCGAAGCGGTCGCGGAGCGGTGTCGTCAGGAGGCCCGTGCGAGTGGTGGCGCCGACCAGCGTGAAGGACGGTAGTTCGAGGGTCAGCGTACGCGCGCCCGCCCCCTGGCCGACGATGATGTCGAGCCGAAAGTCCTCCAGAGCCGGGTACAGGATCTCCTCGATCGCCCGGTTCATGCGATGGATCTCGTCGATGAAAAGGACGTCGCGATCTTGCAGGCCAGTGAGGATCGCGGCCATGTCGCCCTTGCGCTCGAGGGCAGGGCCGGCGACCGTGCGAATGCCGACTCCGAGCTCCTCGCGGATGATCGTCGCGAGTGTCGTCTTGCCTAGGCCCGGCGGTCCGACGAGCAGGACATGGTCGAGCGCGTCACCTCGGCCTCGCGCGGCTTCGAGCGCGATCTCGAGCTGCTCCTTCGTCCGTTCCTGGCCGACGAAGTCGTCGAGCCGACGGGGCCGCAGGGACTGCTCGACCTCCTCGTCTCCCTCCTGAAGCGCCGGAGCCAGGAACTGCGACGTCACGCTGCGCTCCTGAGGGCTTCCCGCACGCGCTCCTCGGCAGGAAGGTCCGGGTCGGTTCGGGCAAGCGCCTGCTCGGCCTCGATGACTGAGTACCCGAGCTCGACCAAGGCATCGCGGGCGACGACATGGTTGGACGTAGGCGCTGCCGGAAGCGCCTGGAGCGAGACGATGTCCTCGCTCCCCAGCTTCTCCTCGAGCTCGAGCACGATGCGCTCGGCGGTCTTCTTGCCGATGCCCGGAATCGCCTGGAAACGCGCAGGATCGCGGAGCGCGATCGCCCGCCTCAGCTCTGAAGGAGGCGCGCTCGAGACCACGGCGAGCGCCACCTTCGGCCCGATTCCGGTCACGCCCAGGAGGTGGAGGAAGAGCTCGCGCTCAGCGGGCTCTGCGAAGCCATAGAGCTGAAGGGCGTCCTCGCGGACGTGGAGGTACGTCTCGAGCGTCACCTCAGAGCCCTCCGCTGCTCGACGGAGCGCGCTCGGCGTCGCCGCCACGAGATAGCCGACGCCGCCGACGTCGAGGACGAGGCCGTCCACCGTGCGCCCCGCAGGAGTGCCGCGAAGACGCGAGATCATCCTGCTGCCTCGAGGAGCGGCGGGGCCAGCGCGTGACAGATCGCAACGGCGAGCGCGTCTGCCGCGTGCGTGGAGCCGGGCTCGGAGTCGAGATCCAGGATGAGCTTCACCATACGTTGCATCTGCCCCTTCTCGGCCCGCCCGTATCCGCAGACGGCTTGCTTGACGCGCGCGGGCGCGTACTCAGCGCACTCGACCCCGACGGACGCGGCCGCGACGAGAACGGCGCCGCGCGCCTGCCCGACCGAGAGCGCGATGCGGGCGTCGGCGCCCACGAAGGACTCCTCGAGCGCGACGGCGTCCGGCTCGTGCTCCGCAATGAGCGCTTGCACGCCCGCGAAGATCGCCAGCAGCCTGGCGTGCGGCCGCTCGCGCGCGGATGTCCTCCAGTGGCCTGAGACCACCGCCCGGAGGCGGCCGTCGCTTCCGTGGACGATCCCGTATCCGCATGCAGCCGTTCCTGGGTCGATGCCGAGTACCTTCACGGACAGAAGGTATTCAGGCCTTCGGACGTCCCGTCTCGACTCGTAGGGGCGAGGCTCGCCCTCGTTCGTCGATGGAGCTTGGAGGGCGAGGCAAGCCTCGCCCCTACGCGAACGTCAGCAGTTCTCGGTTGTCCAGGCGTTGATTCGCTCGGACGCTGCTGCGACTTCCTGCTGATCGATCGAGGCGAGCGCCTGCTGGAGCTTCGCGACATCTTCGGGATCCGGCGTCTGCCCCGGCTCGACTTGAACATCGTCCAACACGTCGGCGTACTTCGCCCACGCGTCGGCCAGAACCTGGATGTCCGCGCGGATCTCCTCCGGCGCGTTGTCCACGACCTGTTCATAGAGCTCCGAGACGTCATCGCGATCCGGGGTCGCGCCCCCAGAACCGAAGGCCTGGCCGAGCTGCGATCCAGCTTCGACGAGATCCCGGCACTCTCCCGACGCCGAACCTCCGGAGTCGTCGTCGGTCGTCGTCTCGTCGGTGCTCGTGTCGTCCGTGGTCGTCTCGTCGGTCGTAGTGTCGTCGAGCGTCGTATCGGTCAGCGTCGTGGTATCGCTCGCGGCTTCGTCGTCTCCACCGCCACACCCGGCAACGACCAGCGCGAGCGCGAAGAGGGCTATGACAATCGTCAACCAGCGCATCGCCGCCGACCCTAGCAACCTGTCACGAGGGGTGTTCGGAGAAGAAGCCGACGATCGCGTCGTAGCAACGAACCCGGTTCGGGAGCTTCAAGACGTCATGGCCCTCGTCTTCGAAGACGAGATAGTCGACGTCCTTCCCGCTTGCCCGCAGCCCTTCCACGAGATCATGCGACTCCTGCTCGACCACCCGCGGGTCGTTCTTCCCCTGGATCACGAGCAGCGGACAGGCGATGTTCTCGATGTGCGTCCTCGGAGAGCGCTCGACGAGGAAGTCGCGATCCTCGTCCTTCTCGAGGTCGCCCAGAACGAGCGCGAAGTACGGTTTCCACGTCTCGGGGATGCGCTGGGAGAAGGTCACGAGGTCGTAAGGGCCGAACATGTCCACAGCGCCGCGCCAGAGCTCGGGATGCCGTCCCGCCAGGGTCAGCGTCATGTAGCCGCCGTACGAGCGGCCGACGACACCGGCGCGCGACACATCGAGGAGATCGTCCTGCGGCAGGATCTCGGTCATCGCGTGCACATGGTCGAGCCGGTCGAGCCCTCCCCAGTCCTTGTCGACCCGCTTCGTGTAGTCGAGCCCGTAGCCGGTCGAGCCGCGCGCGTTCGGGACGAAGACCGCGAACCCCTCGAGCGTCAGAATCTGGATGAGCGGCATCGAGAACCAGGCGAAGTTGGGACGCTCCTGGCTCTGGGGTCCGCCGTGAACGTAGTAGACGAGGGGCCGGCGCCCGTCATAGCCGAGCTCGGGCGACGGGCGATACAACCGCGCGGACACGCGCAGGCCGTCGTGCGAATCGAAGGACGCGTCCTCGCCCGCGGAGAGGAGCTCGGGAGCGAGACCGAGCACCCGCTCGCGCGTTCGCGGCACCGGCTCCTCGGCCCCCGGCTCGAGCAGCCAGAGCTGCGTGGGATCGGTGGCAGTGCAGAACGAAAGCGCGAAGCCCCCGCTTCCCTCGTCGTAGTGCAAGCCATGGAGCGTTCCGACCGAGAGCTCGTCCTCACCGACAAGGACCCGCTCGACCGTCAGTGTGCGGCCGCCCTCGTCGAAGACCGTCTCGTACGCCCAGGAGCAGCCTTCGATGTTGTAGAGCGCCGCGTAGCGGCTGCCCTCGAGGTGCTGCAGCGTCTCGAGCTCGCCGGCGCCCTCGTGGACGAGACCCTCGATCGTCACGGGCTCGATCTCTCCCGGGCGTTCGAGCTCGAGATACGCCGGGCTACCGGTGTCGACGAAGAGGGTCGTCCGGAGAAGAATCCCTTCCCCGCTCACGGTGGCGTGGGTCGACGGAAGGCCGGACGAGGGCGACCCGAACCCGGACAGGGGATAGTCGCGGCCCGCGTCGCGCTCGTCTAGCGGCGTGCCGTAGAGCACCTGGCGATCCCCATTCGCATCGATCTCGTAGAGCACGATGTCACCGATCGTGTACCCGTCAGCGAGCACCACGCGCGAGTGATCCGGCGTCCAGGCGGCGACCAACGCCCCGTACATGCTCTCGGCGATCGTCTCAGCGGCGCGCGCTTCGAGATCGACACGCACCGCGGACACCATCGACTCCTCCCGTGACTGCACGACGAAGTACGCGATCGAAGACTCGAGATCGACGTCGAGCAAGCTCGAGCGCCGCCCGCTGAACGACTCCTCAGCTAACGGCCTCGGGAAGCCGCCCTCGATGGGGATCACGTAAGGCACGTAGTTCTCGTCCCCGTCGTCGTCGATCATCACGATGATCTGCTCGAGACGCGGGAGCACATAGAACGAGTAGCCCTCGATGAGCTCGGGGTTCTGCAGGGCGAGCTGCGGTGGAACGAGCGGCTCGGGAACGCCTCCGGCGGCATCCATCGCGTACAGGCTCAGGTGCCCGGAAAGATTCGAGATGAAGTAGAGGCGGTCGTCCGCAAGCTGCGGCTCGAGGAAGAGGCGCGCGGAGAGCAGCGCCCCGATTCGATCCGTTGTTGCGTCTTCTCGGGGGTTGACCGCTACGGGGTTCGGCACGCGGTCTAGGAGGCTACAGCCTCGAGCACGGCCTCGGGGATGTCGACGTTCACGTAGACGTCCTGGACGTCGTCCGACTCCTCGAGGCCCTCGACGAGCCGTAGCACCTTGCGCGCGATCGCCTCGTCCGAGATCGCGACCGTCGCCTTCGGGACCATCGCGAGCTCTGCCGACTCGACCGTGAACCCGGCCGCCTCGACGGCCTGACGCACTGCGCTCAATGCTTCCGGAGGACTGGAGATCACGAAGCTCGACCCTTCGAGCTCGACGTCGTCGGCCCCGGCATCGGCGGCCGCGAGCAGGAGCTCCTCCTCGTCTGCTCCCTTGCTGGCGGCGAGCACCACCCCCCGGCGCTCGAACTGCCACGCCACCGCTCCCGTCGTGCCGAGATTGCCTCCGTGCTTCGAGAACGCGTGCCGAACATCGGAGGCCGTGCGGTTGCGATTGTCGGTCAGCGCCTCGACCAGAACGGCCACCCCCTCGGGCCCGTAGCCCTCGTAGACCACGGTGTCGAAGCTCGTGCCCTCGGTATCCGCGCCGGATCCCTTCGCGATCGCACGCTCGATGTTGTCCTTCGGCATCGAGTACGAGCGCGCTTTCTCGATCGCGTTCTGCAGCGCGAGGTTCGCGGCCGGGTCCGCTCCGCCCTCCCGCGCAGCCACGATGATCGCCCGCGAGAGCTTGGAGAAGAGCTTGCCGCGCTTGGCGTCCGCGGCGCCCTTCTTGTGCTTGATCGAGCTCCACTTGCTATGCCCGGACATCTCAGTGCGATGGGGTCAGGCTTAAGCCTGACCCCGGTTTGAGGGTTGCTTCCACCATCGCGAGGAACACCTTGTGGACACGAGAGTCGTCGGTGAGCTCGGGATGGAACGACGCGAGGAGGAGACGTCCATCCCGCACCAGCACCGGCTCGCCGTCGAGCGCGCCCAACACCTCGATGTCAGCGCCAAGATCGCGAATGCGAGGTGCGCGGATGAACACGCCGTGGAGTGGAAGCTCCTCGCCCGCGAGCTCGACATCCGCCTCGAAGCTCCGGACCTGGCGTCCGTACGCGTTTCGGTCGACCTCGAGGTCAGCGAGCCCGAGATGCTCGCGGTCCAGCACGATCATCCCGGCGCAGGTTCCGAAGATCGATCCTCGATACGACCGGATCGCCTCGTCGAGCCCGTAGATCTGCGCAAGCCGCATGATGGTCGTCGACTCACCACCTGGAATCACGAGCCCGTCGAGCCCTTCGACCTCCTCCGGGAGGCGCACCTCGACGACCTCGGCTCCCAGGCGCTCGAGCACCTGCACATGCTCACGGAAGGCTCCCTGCAGAGCGAGCACCCCGATCCGCGGCGACCTCACCAGCCGCGAATTTCGAGCCGCTCTTCGTCCGGGAGCGTGCTAGCGGAGATACCCACCATCGGCTGGCCGAGACCCGTCGAGACGTCGGCGAGCACCTTTGCGTCGTCGAAGTGCGTCGTCGCCTCGACGATCGCGCGCGCGCGACGCGCGACGTCGTCCGCCCAACCGTCGCGATCGTCCAGCGGATCGCGGCCCGATTTGAAGATTCCTGAGCCGACGAAGACACCGTCCGCGCCGAGCTGCATGCAGAGCGACGCGTCAGCCGGTGTGGCGATTCCGCCCGCGGTGAAGGTCACCACCGGCAGGCGCCCGTTCTCGGCGACCCAGCGGATGAGCTCGAACGGCGCGCGATGCTCCTTCGCGGCTGCGTGCAGCTCGTCGCCGCGAAGCGCCTGCAGGCTGCGAACCGCGCCGAAGACCGCGCGCATGTGCGTCACCGCGTTGACGATGTCACCGGTGCCAGCCTCGCCTTTCGTACGGATCATCGCGGCGCCCTCGGAGATGCGGCGGAGCGCCTCACCGAGATTGGTCGCCCCGCAGACGAATGGCACGGTGAACAGCCACTTGTCGACGTGATGCTCGACGTCGGCCGGGGTCAAGACCTCGGACTCGTCGATGTAGTCGACCTCGAGGGCCTGCAAGATCTGCGCCTCCGCGAAGTGTCCGATGCGGCACTTCGCCATGACCGGGATCGAGACCGCGTCCTGGATCTCGCGGATCCGCTGCGGATCCGACATGCGCGCGACACCGCC
>Ga0136622_10000627_pt1 | contig 14509 bp, 17 predicted proteins | sample AntDrymUQ4482106_2_FD_104803 | JGI IMG/M metagenome (GOLD analysis project Ga0136622, IMG submission 104803) | Polar desert sand microbial communities from Dry Valleys, Antarctica - metaG UQ448 (21.06) | ecosystem: Environmental > Terrestrial > Soil > Desert | place: Antarctica: Dry Valley...
CATCATGTATGCGCGGTCTGCAAGGGCGAGCATGGGAGTGGGCCGAGGCGGCGGCTAACTACTGATCGATTCATCCACTTGTGTACTTATCGATAATGAATCGGATTTGAACGAGCCGGCATGGGGAGGGGCAGCATGACTGAATTCCGGGACGAACTTCGCTATACGCGCGAGCACGAATGGGCGAAGGAAGAGAACGGCCGCATCGTCGTCGGCATCACCGATTACGCTCAGGAGCAGCTGGGCGATTTCGTGGAGGGGGGCCCCGGCCAGCTCGAAGAGCTGATGGCCGCCGTCGCCTACCGCAGTTTCGTCTCCACCGAGGAGCCGCGCCCGTTGACCATGCCTAAAGCTTTCCTATAGGGTCATAATCATGCCCGTCTACTGCAATAACTGTGGTCATCGGAACCCCCAGGGGGCCAACTTCTGCTCCTCCTGCGGGGCGCCCCTCGCGGCCGAGTCCAGCGACACAACCGTGAGCTTCATGCCCACGGAGCTCGAGGCGGAGCTCGACGAAGAAGTCCACATCTCGCCTGAAGAGGTCGAAGCCGGGCGAGGGGTGCTGGTCGTCAAGCGCGGTCCCAACGCCGGGAGCAAGTATTTCCTCGACGCGGACGTCAAGCAGATCGGCAGGCACCCCGACAGCGACATCTTTCTCGACGACATCACGGTTTCGCGCCGCCACGCCGAGATCAGGCGCGACGCCTCCGGCTTCTCCCTTCATGACGTCGGCAGCCTCAACGGCACCTACGTCAACCGCGAGCGAGTCGAGGGGGCGGAGCTTCGCTCCGGGGACGAGGTACAAATCGGAAAATTCAAGCTCGTCGTCCTCACCGGAAGCTGACATGCCCCTGTCCAAGGCACGCGACTACCTGAGCATCGGAGAGGTACTCGACTCGCTTAGGCGAGACTTCCCCGACGTCAGCATCTCCAAGATCCGCTTCCTGGAAAGCGAAGGTCTGGTGACCCCCGAGCGCACCTCCAAGGGCTACCGGAAGTTCTACGAGGAGGACGTCACCCGGCTCCGTCACATTCTCACTCTTCAGCGCGATCAGTTCCTGCCTCTCAAGGTCATCAAGAAGCGACTGGAGAGCTCGCCGAAGGCGAGTCCATATCCGCACGCGGCCATGGAAACCGATGGGGCAGTGGCCCCAGAGGCCACCCCCAAAGAGGGGGGTGCTGCGCTCGACTGGACTGATGTCGACTTGTCGTCTGCAGAGCTAGCGAGCGTCTCGGGGTTGGGCGAGAACGAGCTCGCCGCCCTGCAGGACTACGGCGTAATCGAGTCCAAGGCTCATCACGACGGAAACGACCTTCTCATCGCCAAGACCGCTCGCCGCCTCTTCGACTACGGGTTCGAGCCTCGTCACCTGAGGATGTACCGGCAGGCGTCGGAGCGGGAGGCGGCCCTCATCGTTCAAGCAGTAATGCCACTGACCAAGAAGCGAGACCCCAAGGGGCGGGAAGAAGCGGAGGTCTCCCGCCGGGAGATGGTTCAGTTGTCGCAGAGCCTCCGCGAGGTCTTGCTGCGGGCCATTCTCAGCACGCAAGTCTGAACCTTCCCGGGAGAGTGCTTAAATTTACTTGTGGATTAATCGACTTGTGATCATCTCGCTCTTCCTGCTCGCATCCGGATTCCCCTGGGCACGACGCGCGACGGCGCAGCCGCCGCTCGACCGGCTCACTTGCCGGGCTTGCATCGTCGTAGACGACACCGGCGCAACTCTGTGGGCCCGCAGGGCGCAGGCTCCCTTGGCGAACGCCAGCACCACCAAGATGCTGACCGCGCTCACCGTGCTCGAGCTGGGGGCCAGAGCTCAGCGCGAGGTGGTCGTGTCGAAGCACGCGGCGGTAACCGGCGGGGGAGGGTTCGATCTCGTCGCCGGCGACGTGCTCTCGGTCGAGGAGCTCCTGTATGCCCTACTGTTGAGCTCCTCCAACGACGCCTCGGTGGCGCTCGCCGAGCATGCAGCCGGCTCGGAGAGCGCATTCGTTGGCGCCATGAACTCGCTCGCACTGCATCTCGGAGCGCGCGGCTCCCACTTCGCCACGCCTCACGGGCTGGATACGCCCGGACATCGCGCGACCGCATCGGACCTGGCGATCATCGGGGCAGAGCTGCTGAGACATCCCCTGCTGGCACGAATCGTCGGCACCAAGCATCGCAGCGTGGCCGGAAACGGAGGGACAGAGAAACTACTGAACAGTAACCCTCTACTTGGGACTTATCGAGGCACAGTCGGGATCAAGACCGGGTTCACCGACAAAGCCGGGGACGTGTTGGTGGCGGCGGCCCGCCGTCACGGACGAAGCCTCATGGTCGTGGCCATGCGATCACGAAATGCTGCCGCCGATGCCAGGGCGCTGCTCGCCTATGGCTGGGCCAGGTTGGCACGCTCGCTGCTCCTGCGAGCGGGAGAGACGGTGGGCGAGGTCACGGTGGGCAATGGGGGTTCGGTCGTCGCAGTGGCCGGCGACTCGGTGCGTGGATGGGCGACGCCCGAAGAGGTCAGCTCGCGCTTCGTGGCGCTGAAGGACCTCTCGGCCGGCACCGCTGCGGGAGAACCCGTCGGAAGGGTCGATGTCTATCGAGCAGGCCGGCGGATCGCTTCTGCGCCCGCCCTCTCAGCCGCCTCACTGCGGGTGTTCGCGCCCGAGCCGACCCGAGCGGGAGAGATGCTCGGGGCCGTGCTGGAGAATGCTTTTCGGATCGCCTCGCTCATGGGGGCCGCCCACCCATGAGCCCTCCCGCGCAGCCCGTTTCCCCTGCCCGGCTCCTCTTCTCTGAGGAACAGCTTCGCCGCCGAGTGGCGGCACTGGGGGCCGAGATAACGCGTGCCTATGCCGAGTTGCCCGAAAGCCTCGTTGTCGTGGGCGTTCTCAAAGGATCGACTCTCTTTCTTGCCGACCTCCTCCGCTCGATTCGCTTGGATGCAGAGATCGACTTCATCGCGATCTCGAGCTATGCACAGGGTCCGGACACCCAGTCGGGTGTGGTGCGCATAGTCAAGGATCTCGATCACGATGTCTCGGCCCGCGACCTTCTCCTGGTGGAGGACATAGTCGACACTGGCTTGACGCTCAACTACCTGCGCCGCACCCTGCTCGAGCGAGAGCCGCGCTCGCTGGCAACCGTCGCCTTGTTGGACAAGGCCGCACGACGCATAGTTCCCGTCCCGATCGAGTACCGAGGCTTCGAGATACCAGATGTCTTCGTGGTCGGTTACGGCCTTGACTTTCAGGGTCGCTATCGCAACTTGCGGGCTATCCAGGCGGTCTCCGATCTTGCACGCCTGGCGAACGAGCCGCGTTTGCTGGAGCCGGCCTGGTGGCGCAACACGTAGGGCACCTCCCTGAGCACGGTGCCGAGCAGTCGGCTCACCCTGCCACTTTCAAGAAGAGGGGTGTTAGCCTTCACAGCATGATCGAGCTATCGCTCGTGGGGGTCCGCGTCGAGCTTCCCTCCAACCAGCCCATCGTTCTCCTGAAGGAATCTGGGGGGGACCGTTATCTCCCGATTTGGATCGGAGCGGGCGAGGCCACGGCCATCGCGTTCGCCCTGGGAGGGGTGGAGACGCCGCGTCCCATGACCCACGATCTGATGCGCGACCTGTTGCGAGAAACCGAGACCACGGTCGAAAGGATTCTCATCTCCGAGCTCGTCGACTCGACCTTCTACGCCCTCATCAGAGTCAGCGCCGACACCGGTACCAAAGAGGTTTCCTCGCGTCCGAGCGATGCGATCGCTTTGGCCGTTCGCATCAACGCCCCTATCTTCGCTGCTGAGGAAGTCCTCGAGCAGGCGGGAATCGAACTTCGAGACGAAGAGGAGAGCGAGGTCGAGAAGTTTCGTGAGTTTCTCGACCAGGTGACTCCGGAGGACTTCGCAGGGGGGAGCTGATACAGCTCAAGTTTTACTCGAGCCATCTCCACCTCAAGGCGAGGATGAAGTTCGAACTCCGAAGATTGACACTGGGCGGGCATTCCCCTATTCTTTCACTGGCGTAACTACCGCCGTGTGACTTCAATGAGATTCACCGGTCTGCCTGACTGGTCGGCGCGTCCGGCCATTTGCGGACCTGGGGGAGGAGGAAGGCGCGTGCAGAGCACCGGATACAGAGGCCCGCAAGCGTGCAAGATAGTCGGCGTCACCTACCGGCAGCTCGACTACTGGACCCGTACGGGGCTCATCAACCCTTCGCTACAGGCCGCCCAAGGCTCGGGAACTCAGCGCCTCTACTCCTTCAATGACCTGTTGCAGCTCAAGGTCATCAAGAGCCTTACGGACGCGGGCGCGAGCCTTCAAAAGGTCCGTCAGGCAATCGAGTATGTACGCAGCAATCTGGCTGGGGATCCCAGCGCGGTCACGATCGTGGCGGACGGCTCCGGTGTTTACGCATGCACCACCGATTCCGAGATCATCGACCTCTTGCGCTCGGGGCAGGGAGTTCTCGGCGCGGTTGTCGCCGTGGGCAAGGTCAGAGACGAACTCAACGGTGATCTGAAGCGGCTCCAGCCGCGCCCCGAGGAAGTGGCAAACGCTCACAAGCCGCCACAGGCCGAGCAGGCTTAGTGCTCCGCACTGCAACGTCGGGGCACCGGCCATAGCGACTCGTAGTTCGCAGGAAGGATATCCCGAGGACCTACCTCAGCACGAGCTGGTCGCCTTCGCTCACAACAGCGAGCGTCAGTTCGCGAAGTTGCTCGATTTCTACATGATTGATTGGCGCTATGAACCAACCGCCTTCGACATCGATTGGAACGAGGACGGCTCGGTCGCTCGGCGCTTCGCCCCGGACTTCTATCTGCCGGAGTTCGATCTCTACATCGAGATCACCACCCTGAACCAGAAGCTCGTCACAAAAAAGAACCGCAAGGTGCGCCGGCTCGCTGCCCTTTACCCTGACGTTCGCTGCAAGGTTCTTTATCAGAGGGACTATCTCAATCTCCTCGTGAAGTACGGGCTCGAGGAACCCTCGCAGGCTTCCTTGCTGGGCAACAGGCTGCAAGCGGTATCAGCAGAAATCCAAACCATTCTTTGATCCGCCTTTTGCGGGAAACATCAGAACATCGGATACCAGGCGACAAAGAAGGCGGCGATCAGAGCTTGTCCTGCACCGAGACCGAGGGCGACGACTAGGTGCAACGAAGTCCGATCGGTGAGCCGGGCAAGAGCCCAAAACAACGGAAACAAAACAAGAAGAAAGCGCGGCGCGGACATTAGCGGGCGGGCGGGAAACACGAAGCTCAGAATGATGACGAGGCTTCCCCAAACATAGGCCGCGTAACAGACTCGCATCCACCGCAGTGACCACACAGCCAAGGCCATGAAGGGAACGACCAACAGCCAGTCGATGCGGTGCCACAGGGCATCGAAGCGCCACGCGAACACCGTGGCCTGAGAGAGCGTTTCCCAGGGCCACGAAGCCGAGCGGAGCCACTGGGCTTGGGAGCTGAACGGTTGCAGCGCGTTCCCCGATCGCAGGCTCCAGTAGACCAGATAGGCCGCGCCCCCCGAGAGACTTGCGGCCACAGGCCCAACAACCGACGCAGTCGCTGCCACGGCGCCACGGCTCCGATCGCGCTGCTGAGCGAGCGCCTCGAGAGCCAGGGGCACGGCCAGAACCAAGCCCAGGGACCGGGTCCCAGAAGCAAGGGCTGCGCACACCGCGGCCACCCACCAGTGTTTGGAGCGCGCGGCCAGAAGCGCGGCCACGGAGAAGCATAGGAACATCGATTCCGAATAGGGGGCCGCCAGGAAGAAGGCGGTGGGAAAGAGCGCTAGGTAAAGAACACCGCGGCGCGCCACGGGCTCACCGAACTCGCGCGTCCCAAGCAGGTAGAAGAGCACCAACGCGGCAACGCTCAAGACGCTCGACAGGACCAGAGCGGCACCCAATGTATGCCCGCGTAACAAGGTTGTTAGGGCGCGCGTCGCCAGTGGATAGCCGGGCCAGAACGCCGCACTGCCGTCACTCAACCGGTAGCCGTCGGCTGCAATGCGCAGAAACCAGAGCGCGTCCCAGCGCTCCAACGCAGTCCCCACGAACTCGGCTGCGTCCTGGGCCCCTGGCGCAGGCCATCCCGGAACTCCGACGGGTCGGGAACCTTGAAGCCGCCCGGCGAGAAGGCTCACCACGGTCAGGCCGAGGCGGCTAACCAGCAGCACGGTCACACAATAGGCGACCGCTCGACGCAAAGTGCAACTGCGAAACCCGACCTCCGAGGGGCCGGGCACGTGCTGCTCTACGGTCGTGACGTGCATTCTAGAGCGACAGCTGAGGGTCCCTGCATGGCAAGGCTTCGGTGAAGCCGACAGAGCGCCGCTCGGCCTTTGGCATGGATCCTCCTGGTCATTGGGTGTCGGACGGCGCTAGATTCAGACTGAAATCAGATCCTACCGACAGCGAGACGCTATCTCACGGCCGGGTCGTAGCCTCCGGAGGTCTCGTCTACCAGGACGTTGAGCGATCCGGGTTCGAGCGATTTGAAATAGAGCGCCCTGGAGTCCAGAAACTGACGACCAAAAAAGACTCCGCGGCCGTCGGGAGACCAGGCCGGGTGACGATCTTCCACGCCGTTGTTGGTGATCTGCCGTCCTTCGCCGCCCAAGGACGTGACGAAAACCTCTGTGTCCCCATCGAGACCACGGTCGTAGGCCAACATGGTTCCGTCGGGAGACCACTCGGGTGCTCGGTCGTCGACGGAATTGTCGGTGACTTTGACGGGACTCTCGGAACCGTCGGAATCGACCGTGTATATCTCGAAATCCCCATCCATCCGGCTCGCGAACGCAATGGTCTCCCCGTCAGGAGACCATGCCGACGAGGTTTCTTGTGCATCGTTGTCAATGAGTGCGCGGGTGTCGCCACTTTTCAGGTCGAGAATGTAGATGTCTAAGTCGCCGACGAGATTGCTGGTGAAGGTGATGCTCTCACCGTCGGGCGAGAAGCCGGGCACGTAATCGTCGGAATCGTTGTTGGTGACGTTGATCGCACCCGTTCCATCTAGCCGGGAGACAAAGATGTCCTGCCGGCGCTCCACCTCCGTCGAGTAGGCGAGCTTGTCGCCATCGGATGAGAAGTCGGGCCGCTGCTGCTCTATGCCACTCGGTGCAAGTGGAGCTGGGCTTCCTCCGGAAAGCTCGAGAAGATGGACTTGAGGCACACCCGAGATATCGCGCAGGAACGCGATCTCCTTCGCGCCGCCGAAGGGGGTCGGTACAGGAGATTGCGAGGCCGACGGCGAACCCGCAGCCGAGGCCGACTGATCGGCGTTGTTGGATCGAGAGGACAGCAGCAACGCCACCAGAGCGAGCGCAACCAGACCAAAGAGCACAAGGCTGATGTGGGCTCCTCGCACCCGCGTCTGCGCCGCTCTCATCCGGAGCACGCCGACCGCCAGGTCGTCCCTCGGGGAGAGATCGCGCGCGCGTAGGGATCCGGTCCGAATCGTGATGGGTTCGGGCTCCGAGACTTCGGGTTCGGGCTCCGAGACTTCGGGTTCGGGCTCCGAGACTTCGGGTTCGGGAGCAGAGGGTTCGGGCTCCGACTCGGATGCAACCACGACGGCCTCGGAGTTCTCCGCCGGCGCCGTCATGACCTTTTCGATCTCCACAATCTGCCCACGAGGGACGGCCGCATCGAGTGGATTGGCGGGAACCTCTCTCATCGCAGAGTCGAATGCCTGCACGACCCGTGTGAGAACCACGAGCCCGTCGGCGTCGAACAGCGCATTGCGTTGGGCAATTCCCTCGACGGTACGACCGTTTTTCAGGAGCAGCCGCACATGCAGCTCTTCATCCTCGGTCGAGGCCTGCTCGGATTCCGCCACGTCGGGATCCGGCGCCGGGGGAGAAGCCGACGCCGGTCCCTCCTCGGCGACCTCTCTCATATCCACCACCTGATTGCGCGCGATGGCGGCATCCAAAGGAGTAGTCAGGATCTCGTTCATATCTGAGTCGAAGGTGCGGGTCACACTGGTCAGGAGCAGCAATCCCTCTTCGTCGATGAGCACATCGCGCCTGACATAACCCTCCACGGTGCGGCCATCCTTGAGCTGGACCCGCACGTGGAGCGCCCGCCCGCGGTGCTTCTTGGAAGAGCGCGGCAGGGCGCGGGACGCGACGCTTAGCACCCGCCTCATGGGCGTTCGCACAAGTTTGTCAAAGACATGGCTCCCCGACTCATATCCTGGGATTGGTGACACAACTCGTCACTCACTACCCTGGATACCGCGGATCGAGAGTTAATTACCCACGAGAAGAGCTGATGCGCTCAAACGAGTTCGAGGACGGGCTCTAGAGCGGCAAAGTCGAAGGGTGCTGCCAGGGCAAAGATCAGGTGCTCTGCGCCCGCCTCGACCAACCCGTCGATATCGGCGTTTACGGGATCCCTTACGAATACGGTCCTCTCAATGCTCGCTGGGTCCCTGCCGGCCTTAACGCACCATCGGTCCAGGACCTCGTTCTTGTGGCTCACAGTGGCGGGGTTGCCGCCCGTGTTCCACATATCAGCGTGCTCGGCGACCAAACGCAAGGTGACTTTCTCGCCTCCGCCTCCGATCAGCAGCGGCAACTCGCCCAGGGGCGGCGGCACGAGCTTTCCCAGGCGTTGCTTGAGGCGGGGGAGGGCCTCTTCCAGCCTCGCCAGCCTGGAGCGGGCGGTTCCGAACTCGTAGCCGTATTCGGCGAAATCCCGCTCGCACCAGCCCGAGCCCAGGCCCAGTATGAGGCGTCCGCTGCTGATGTGGTCGATGGTGCGCGCCATATCGGCGAGCAGGTCGGGGTTGCGATAGCCGTTGCAGGTCACGAGGATGCCGAGCCGGGCACGGCTCGTGTCGCAAGCCATTGCCGCTAGCAGCGACCAAGCCTCGAAGTGCGAGCCGTGCTCATCCCCGTAGAGAGGAAAGAAATGATCCCAGGTCCAGATCGTGTCGAAGCCCCTGTCATCCGCCTCGCGCCACGCCCGACGGAGATCTTCAACTGAGCAATGCTGAGGCTGAAGCTGCACCCCCGTCTTTACGCGTGCCATGTCAGTGACGCCCTCCATCAGTGGATGTCTGTTCGGCTCCGGCGGCCCAGAGTGAATCGATGCGAAAGTGGTGGGAGCTGATGTGCATACCCATGCCGAGATAGAGACGGTGGGCGGCATGTCGCTCGGTACCCGAGTCGAGATGGACCTGGCCACAGCGTAGGCGGACGGCCTCGTCGAGGATCCAACGCAGCAGAGCAGTGGCGTGGCCTCGGCCGCGCGCCTCGGGAAGTGTGATGAGGTCGTCGACGTAGAGGAACTGGCCCCAGGCGAGGTTATGGCCCACCCGGAAGCCTGCTGCGGCCACAGCATTTTTCGCCTCGTCGAACGAACCCACCAGCCGGTACCCTTGGGGCCGCTGCAGCTCGTCGATGCGAGCAACGAGCCTCTCGGCCGTGCCCGCCGTCTCCCGCAGGCACAGCAGCGCGTCGGCGGCCGCCATCGTCTCGCCGGCGAAGAGCTCTCTGACCGTCATGGCGCCCATTGTGCCAAGGGGGGGAGGCCTTGCGCTCGCTAGTTTACATAATGCACATTATGGGCGAACCAGCCGGTGGCGAAGAGGGGCGAGAACGCGGTCTCGCAGCGCCCACAGCGCAATTCGCACCAGGGCCTCGAACACGATGGTTCGGCTCATCTTCGAGCGACCGGCAACGCGCTCGGTGAAGACGATCGGGATCTCGACAACGCGGGCTCCGCGGCGGACCGCGCGATAGGCCATCTCGACCTGAAAGGAATAACCCTCGGAGCTGATGCTCGCCAGGTCGGCCCTGCGCAGCCACTCGGCCCGATAAGCACGCAGGCCGCTAGTCGAGTCGGCGATGTCGATCCCAAGTAGAGCGCGTGCATAGCGGTTACCCGACGAAGACAGAGCGCGCCGAAAGAATCCCCAGTTCTCCACCCTGCCCCCTTCGACGTAGCGAGAGCCGATCACGACGTCGGTATGCTCCAGCGCGGCCACGAGGCGGGCTGAGTCGCGAGGATCGTGCGAGAGGTCCGAGTCCATCTCCACAACGGCGTCGTAGGGCCGCGTCAACGCCCAAGAGAATCCGGTCAGATAGGCGGAGCCGAGCCCGAGCTTAGAAGGGCGCTCGATGAGATCGACGCGATCGCCACGGAGGCGCTCGACGACCGCGGCGGTGCCGTCCGTCGAAGCATCGTCTACGACCAGGATGTCGGTCGAGTCATCGCCTTCGAGCAGCAGCTCGATGACCCGGCCGATGCTCGGGCCCTCGTTCAGGGTCGGAAGGATCACCAGAGCTCTCACTTCACGGCGCCGATCGCGTGCGCTTACCGACGACCACTCCGGCCACCGCTATTAGCACGCTGATCCAAGCAACGAAATCACCTGCGCTTGTGTAGAGCGTTTCGGAGGTCGAAAAGCGCACGTTCCGTAACAGGGTCGCAGCCTTCCACAAGGGGGTGGACGCCACCACGGCCCCGTCGGGTGCGACGAAAGCAGAGACTCCACTCAGGGCGCCGTGTACGACCCAGACACCGTTCTCCGCCGCTCGCACCTGGCTGAACGCAAGGTGTTGGGCCGAAGCCCACGATCTCCCCCAAGTCGAGGTATTGGTGGCGACGATGAGAAGGCGTCCGCCTGCGTCTATTGGCTCGCGCACCGACGAGCCGAAGTCCCCCTCGAACGAGATCACGACGGCGACTTCTCCCGAGGGCAGCTCGAACACGCCGGGGGACTCGCCCGGCAATGCGTCCTTGGGAACCTGGTCCAACATCGGGATCCACTCTAGAAACCGGCGGCCGGGAATGTACTCGCCGAAGGGAACCCGGTGTCTCTTTTGATAGCTGCCGGCGACCTCACCTCGAGGGTCGACGTGGAGCGCCATCACCCGGTAGAGATCTTCGGAGACGTCGTCGTTCACTCCGGCGATCACATGTGCCGAGGCCGCCATGGCCGAGGCTTGCAACCGTTCAAGGGGAGCGGGGTTTCCGGGTAGATCGAGTTCGACCGAGCTCTCGGGCCACACCACCAGATCAGGCGATTGCTCCGACAGGCTCTCCGTGCCCCGCTCGTGGCGCCTCAGGATCCCGAGCTGGCGGGCCACGATGTCTGTCGGAGGGCCCTGGGACACGTTGCCCTGGACAACCGCGACCTTGATCTCAGGTCCCCGGGCCGCGGACCGCGGCAGCAGCCAGGGTGACACGAGCAGCAGGGCGGCGGTGCCGACGGCGACGGCCGCCTTGCTCCTCTCCCCCGCTCTCCACTCGAGCCACGCCTCTGCGACCAGTGCATTGACCGCCATCACCAGGAAGCTGATGCCCCAGCCCCCGGTAATCGGCGCCAGGCGAAGTATCCAACCGAGGTTGTGCTGGCCCTGCGACAGCTGGCCCCAACTGAAGCCCTCGGCCGGGAACCGGGAGCGCAGGTACTCGAGAGCCACCCAGCAGGCGGCTCCGAGCACCACCCGCGCCGCCACCGAGCCCAGGCGAGAGACAAGCGCCCAACAAGCCCCGAACGCGCCCAGGTAGAGCGCCTGCAGCACCATCAGGAAGACCCATGCGAGCCAGCCCACCAGGCTGATCCAGACGATGAGGACGCCGAAGAAGCCCAGGCCGAGCAACATGCCGTACCCAAACCCCACAGCCGTTCTCCGGCGGCGAGCGCAAACCAGGAGAGGCGCTATCGCTACCCACGCCGCAGGATTGAGGCTTGGCTCCGGAAAAGCCAGCGCGAGGGCGGCGCCGGCCAAGGTTACCAGGAGGGCAGCCAACCCAGAGCTAACCCTCGACTGAATCGTTATGCACAGTCTCGGCAGAGAAGGCGAGACGCGTCCGATAGCTGCACCCGCGGCTTCACCAGGCGACAGCGGCTGCAGACGAACTCCAAGCGCGTCGGCGGCGGCGCCTTCGCCTGGAGCCCGCCGGGCGCATCGTCGAGCAGAGATATCAGATCTGCGAGACCGTCCTCCTCCCCCTCCAGCGCGGCCTTCGCAGCTCTTCGAGCCAGGAGCTCGTCGAGGCTCGATTCCGGCCCGGCCTCGTCGTTGTCCTCGTGCGCTGCCACCGGCAGCTCGTCATCCCCTTCCGCCTCTTCGTCGTCGCCGTCGTACAGCTCGAGAACGTCCTCCTCGGTCTCGGCCTCGTAGTACTCGAGGTCGCTTGCTTCCGGCATGTCGTTGGCTTCAGACTGGTTGGCGAACACCTTTGTTCCGCTCCTTCGACTCGTCCCTGGGTTCGATTCACGGGATATCGGTTGCAATCCAGACACGATTCAACCTCATTTCCTGCTTCCACCGAGACTTTTCACCACACTCGCCACTCGCTGCGGATTGGATGAAACTCGCCTGAGCTAGCGGGCCCTGGCGGCGCGCTGTACCTCCTCACGAGCTTCGCGCGCACCGGCGCGCGCCCTTGCCGCGAGGTCTGCGAGGCGGCGTGCATCGTCCTCAGCCTCTACCGCACGCGCGGTCATCTCCTCCGCCTCCTGCTCGGCGCGCTCCGCCCGTTCCAATAGCTGGCGGCGCTCGGAGTCTGACGCCTCGTCCGACTCGGCCCAGACCCCTCCGGTGGCCACGAACTGAGCGACGGGCTCGCTCTCCGACTCAACGGTGCCCGCCAAGAGATTGTCGCTATCGCTCTGAGCAGCACCCTCCAGGGTCCGGCCCACGCGCTGCAGGGCCGCCGGTGTCGCGCTCTTGCCGGCGCCTTCGAGGATCTTCTGAGCGTCGGCGAGCAGGGAATTGAGGAGCTGCTTGCGTGCGGCCGATGCCGCCCGCAGCTCCTCGCCCGTTTGAGGCGCGTCCTGGTCGACCAGGGCCCGGACCTCCTCAGCCCGCCTGCGCGCCAACCCGTTGACCACCCACACAGTCAGGATCGGTTTCTTGAGTGAGCTCACTCTGGCGGCGGCGGGCCCGTCGCCGGCCTCCTTGAGGTTTCGGGCGAGGTCGTTCCGAGCCCTCACGAAGTCCTTCAGATCCACCGCAAAGAGGTCGGCTATGCGATCTTCGACGTCCCCCATCACGCAAACCTCCCGTACCATCTGGCGAACATGCGAACGCACCAGTGTGAGTGTACGGTCAACACCCTCGCGGTCCCCGACTTCGTCGACATCACCGACGACGTCAAAGCCTCCCTGGCAGACTCCGGAATCTGCGACGGTCACGTGACGATCTTCTCCCGCTCATCCTCGTCTCCGCTGATCGCCAACGAGCGGGAGTCGGGACTGCTCAAGGACATCAAGGCCGCGATGGCGCGGCTGGACGGCTCCCTGCGAGACGGTCGCCCGATCATCGGCTCGGCTTCTCTGATGCTTCCGGCCGTTGCGGGCAAGCTGCGGCTGGGAACGTGGCAGCGGGTGCTGCTGGTCGAGCTTTCCCAAGCCGGGCCTCGTTCCGTAGTAGTCCAGATAGTGGGTGAGTGAGCATGGCACGCAACGCACTTCCGAAGCAGTCGGAGGATTTCCCGTCCTGGTATGTGGAGGTCGTAAAGCGCGCGGGCATGGCGGAACATGGGCTCGCCAAGGGCACCATGGTCATCAAGCCGCACGGCTATGCGCTGTGGGAGGCAATTCAGAAAGCTCTCGACGATCGCTTCAAGGCGACCGGCCACGAGAACGTCTACTTCCCCTTGTTGTTCCCGGAGAAGCTCTTGTCCAAGGAGGCCGAACACGTCGAGGGCTTCGCTCCTCAGGTGGCGGTCGTGACCCACGGTGGAGGCGAGAAGCTCGAGGAGCCGCTTGTCATCCGGCCCACGTCCGAGGCCGTCATCTGGTCGACCTACGCGAATTGGGTGCAGAGCTATCGCGACCTTCCCCTGCTCTACAACCAGTGGTGCAACGTGTTGCGTTGGGAGCTGCGCACGAGACTGTTCCTCCGCACCAGCGAGTTTCTGTGGCAGGAAGGGCACACTGCGCACGCCTCGAGCCCGGAGGCTATGGAGGAGACACTGCGGATGCTCGAGATCTATCGCGAGGTGTGCGAGGACGTCCTCGCCATGCCTGTGAACCCGGGGCGAAAGTCGCCCTCCGAGCGCTTTCCCGGCGCGATCGAGACATACACGATCGAAGCGCTCATGAGGGATCGCAGGGCGTTGCAGTCCGCAACCTCGCATTTTCTAGGCCAGAACTTCGCGCGCGCCTATGACGTGGAGTTCCTCAACCGCGACGGTGTTCTCGAGTACGCGTGGGCGACCTCGTGGGGAATGTCCACTCGCATCATCGGGGGGCTGATCATGGTTCACGGCGACGACTCCGGGCTGCGCCTCCCGCCCAAGGTGGCGCCGGTACAAGTTGTTATCGTCCCGATCTATCGCAGCGACGACGAAGCCGGTGCAGTCCTTCCCGTTGCGCGTACTCTCTCGGACACGCTCGCCGGCGACGGGATCAGGAGCCGAGTGGATGATCGGGACCAGCACCGCCCCGGCTTCAAGTTTTCGGAGTGGGAGCTCAAGGGTGTGCCGGTGCGCATAGAAATCGGGCCGCGCGATGTCGAGGCGGGACAGGTTGTGGTGGTCCCACGAAC
>Ga0136622_10000630_pt1 | contig 14496 bp, 17 predicted proteins | sample AntDrymUQ4482106_2_FD_104803 | JGI IMG/M metagenome (GOLD analysis project Ga0136622, IMG submission 104803) | Polar desert sand microbial communities from Dry Valleys, Antarctica - metaG UQ448 (21.06) | ecosystem: Environmental > Terrestrial > Soil > Desert | place: Antarctica: Dry Valley...
AGCGGCACGGTCAGCGCGACCACGAGGGCGGAGTTGAGGGCGTAGCGCGGCAGGTCGACGAGCTCGAAGGCTCGCTCGTAGTTGTCGAACGCGAGCGGGGAGGGGAGCAGCTCGGGCGTCCGCGGGGGCGGCAAACCGGCCTTCCGGAGCGACCCGGTAGCCATGAAGACGAGCGGCAGGACGAAGCCGACCGCGACGAGCAGCGCCGGGAGATGACGCCAGCCTCCGCGCTCCTCCCGGGGTCGGCGCCGCGGTCGCACGCCGGCAGTCTAATGTGGCCCCCGCCGAGGGCTCGCTTGCGCCTCCGTACGCCGACGGCTAGAAGGGAACCGTGCAGCGGCTGGTCGCATTCGGGGCAGCGCTCCTGCTCGCCGGCGGGTGCGGTGGGTCGGACGAGAAAGCGGTCGAGGAAGAGCAGCCACCGCCTCCTCTGCCGGCGTGCGCAGAGCGAGGGAAGGCGCTCGAGCGGCCGAAGGGGCTTCCTCGCGGGTTCCCGTTACCGCCGGGCACCGTGCTCCAGCGTCGGGAGCAGTCCTTCGCGGGCCAGGCCATCTTCGTCGGCGCGGTTCCGGGCGATCTCGACGGCGCGGCAGAGCACTTCGACAGCGAGCTGCCCGTCGCCGGCTACTCCGTCGGGCGCGGTGACGCCGAGACGAACGAGCGCGAGAAGCTCTTTACCGGCAAGAGCGTACGCGGCGGCTGGCGGCTGAACACGATCCCGAACTGTGCCGGGGCGGTAGGCCTGACGTTGGTGATCATCCGCCAGACGTAGAGCCGAGCCAGGCGAGCAGCTCCGCGTTCACACGGTCGGGCATGTCGTTCTGGACGAAGTGCCCGGCTCCCTCGATTCGGCGGACGTCCGGTGAGTTGCCCGGCGCGAACCAGGGCCGGAGCCTGTGGGGACGGATCAGCTCCTCGCCGAGGAAGCGGTCGCGCACGCCCCAGAGGACGAGCGTCGGCGCGGTGATCGGGCGCTTCCGGGCAGCCCTGTGGGTCGCGAGCGGCCGCCGGAAAGCAGCGCGGTAGTAGCCGAGCGCGGCCGAAGCGGCGCCCGGCGCGAGGAACGCCTCGCGGTAGCGCTCGACCTCCTCCGGCGGCCACGCCCCGGGAGGGCTTCCTCCGGTCAGTGCCCTCGCGACCGCCTCGGCGCGATTCCGCGTGAGCGCGCGCTCCGGCAGCCGGGGAAGCTGGAAGAAGAACATGTAGCGGGAGCGCGAGAGCTGCTTCCCGTTTCGCAGGAGCTCTCTCCCGAGCGCGGCCGGGTGCGGGCAGTTGAGCACGACGAGGCGTTCGACTACCTCGGCTTCGAGGTGCGCGCTCATCCAGGCGATGCCGCCGCCCCAGTCGTGCCCGACCACGGTCGCCCGGTCGCGTCCGAGCGCACGAACCAGCTCGCGCACGTCCGCCGCGAGCGTGCGGACGTCGTACGGACCGCGTCGTTCCGTTGCGCCGTAGCCGCGCAGATCGGGGGCGACCGCCCGGTAGCCCGCGTCTGCGAGCGCCGGAAGCTGGTGCCGCCAGGAGCGGGCCAGCTCCGGGAAGCCGTGCAGCAGCAGGACGAGCGGACCGTCCTTCGGGCCGGCGGCGAGCGCGTGGAAGCGCAGGCCGTTCGCCCGGAGGGTCAGGGGAGGGGCAGGAACTCGTTCGCCTCGCTCACGAACAGGCCGGGCTCGGGCCCGCCGCCGATCGCGTACACGCGACCTGCGGCCGTGACGACGCCGAGCCCGTGGCGCGGGGTCCCGAGGTCGGTGAGCCGCCGCCAGTCGCCCGACCGTGTGCCGTAGGCGTACACGCTTGCGATCGTCCCGCTCGGCTCCTCGCCCCCGACGGAGACGAGGTCGGAGCCGAGGACGGTGACTCCCGTTCCGCCCCGCGGGTGGGGGATCGGGCGGAGCTTCCTCCACCCGCGCTGCCCGGGGGTGTAGACCTCGAGCAGCGCCAGGTTCGTGTCGATTCCCGCCAGGCGGCCGGCGAGCGCGTAGACGCGTCCGCCGATGCTCGCCGTAGCGAGGTGCTCGCGAGGAGTCGGTCCCGTCATCGTCGACCACCGCGACGTCGCGAAGTCGAAGACGAGCGCCGTTCGGGCGAGGCCCCCCGGCCCGATCCCGCCGACAACGTAGAGCTTGCCTTCCGCGACGGCGGCCCCGGCGGCGGCGCGGCCGGCCGGCGGTCGCGGGAGAGCCTGCCAGCGGCCGCCTTCGAGCCGGTAGGCAGCTCGGAGGGGCCGCCGCGGCCCGGCGTAGCCGCCGATCACGTAGGGCCGGCCGCGGAAGGTCACCGCCATCGCGTGATTGACCGCGACGGGCAGGTCGGGAAGGCGGCGCCAGCGGTCGCGCGCCGGGGAGTAGGCGTCGACCTGTTTCGAGCTCGAGCCGTCCGCGAGGAATCCGGCCGCGACCACGATCTCGCCGCCCGCGACGGTCGCGGCGACCTCCGTGCGCGCGAGCGGAAGCGGCGCGGCGCTCCGCCACTCCGTCCCGCCTCCGCCGCTCTCTCCAACGGCGTGCAGCAGCAGGAAGATGGCTGCCACGGGGATGATCCAGAACCGCCGTGGCGGGTGGAGCCAGGTGGGGAGCGTTCGTCGCAAACTTGCGTGAATGGACATCTGTCCGGCGCCGAAAGCCGATGCTAGCGTCGATTGCATGTCGCCTGCTCTTCTCCTTGCCGAGGCCGAGCCCGACGTGCGCGGCTCACTCGAGCGGCATCTCACGGACGACGGCTTCCAGGTGGTCGGCGCGGTCGCCGGTTGCGAGGCGCTCGAGCTCGCCGAGCGGGAACGGCCCGATCTCGTCCTGCTCGGAACCTCGCTCGCCGACGCGTCCGGCCTCGACGTGTGCCGGCGGCTGCGGGAGGGCGAGCCGGGCCGCTCGTGGAATCGAACCGTCCCCGTGATCGTGCTCGGTCGCGGCGAAACGGATGCGGTCGACCGCGTGCGGGCGTTCGATCGTGGCTGTGACGACTACCTGTCGCATCCCTTCGCCTACGACGAGCTGCTGGCACGCATCCGCGCGATCCTCCGCAGGACGGCGCCGTCCGAACACGAGCTGCTCGACGCGGGCGCGGTGGCGGTGGATCGAGCGGCCCGGCGCGTGACCGTGAACGGTGCGACGGTGCACCTTGCCGGCAAGGAGTACGAGCTCCTCCTGCACCTCGCGAGCGACCCCGAGCGCGTATTCCCCAAGGAGCAGCTTCTCCGGGAGGTGTGGGGCTACCGGACGCTCGGGCGGACCCGCACGCTCGACTCGCACGCCTCCCGGCTGCGGCGCAAGCTCGGTCAGTTCGGCGGAGGGCCGTTCGTCGTCAACGTGTGGGGGGTGGGCTATCGGTTGCTCGATGTCTGAGATATCGGCACGCCCATGAAGCCTGTGGGACGGTGGAGGAACAAGGTTGGCATGGAGTGTTGGTGGAGTCGGGTGAGCTCGAGTCTGGAGTGTGGTCGGAGCGACCGCGCTCTCGCCACTGTTGACAACGCTGACCACTCGTCGCGATCATGGGTGCCCGATCTTCCACACACGCGGTTCGCAGGGAGGTTCTCCCCGCACGCGACGGCGCTCACATATCAACCTCTCTCGCGAGGTGGCGACCGGCTCCACTGGGATCCGGCGCTGCGGGCGGTCGAGACTCGAGCACAGCGGTCGCCACGGCAAGCGCCGGAGCGGTAGTTCCGAACGCAGCGAATAGGCCGGAACCGGCTTGCGCCCTTGTTCCGCCCCGCGAACGGCCGTACGCTAGCGCCCCGACAGAGGGGAACCACCGTGAACGAAGTGCTTCTCAGCGCCGGCGTAGCCTCGATCATCATTGCGATTGTCGGCGGAGGCGCCCAGGCGTTCGGCGTCAACGTGCCGGTGCTTCAAAGCCGCGCCCGTCAGGCCGCGCTTGGACTAGTCGGCGTCGCGTTTCTCGTCACGGCTGTCGTAGTCGGCGAGGGAGGGGGCAACGGCTCGAACGGTGATGGGCAGCTCGAGGTGCAGGCCGGGCGGACGCTCTTTGCGGGGATCGGTTTCCGGGCGTTTGGGCCAGGACCGGGCCACGCGCCGCCTTAGCCGCGCCTGCGCTCGAGCAGCCCCGCCAGTGCTCGGGGGCCCTCCTCGGCCTCCGCACACCCTGGAGCGCGGCCAGCGCGGCGAGCGCGAACTGCGACTCGAACAGGCTGACACCGGGCCGCTCGAGCTCGAAGCGGCCGTGCCAGCGCACCGCGGCCCGCTCGAAACGCTCGGGCGCCTTCTCGGCGAGCAACACAGTGAGCGAGAGCGCGTCTACGAGGATGAGCTTCCCGAGCTCGCGGGCGGCGGCCTCCGCAGCCATGAGCTGGCGGCGCTCGACGGCCCGCTGGAAGCGGGCGTGCGGTGTGCCAGCGTTCCCCACAGCGAACGTATGTTTCCATGGTCGCTCGGGACACGGCTGCAAGAGCACGAGTATGAGGGGATCCGCGCGGTGCCGACGCACTCCCTCAACGCTCCAGGCCACGACGACCCCTCGATCGAGCGGGTCCTGGAACGGCACGACCGGTATGACGTCAGCGAGAAGTTCGGCGAGCCTGGTGCCGCGTTCAGCGAGGCCGACCCGCGCTCCTAGGAATGGCATGCAGCGCATGAGATAGTTTTGCGATGCGCGGCGAGCGGATGGCCAAGAACGAGGCGCTCTTTCGCGCAGTGAACGAGCGGGTGAAGGATGTTTCACGGTCGCTCGAGGACGAGGTCGAGGGACATCTGGCAACGGCTCCAGTCGAGTTTGTGTGCGAGTGTGCCCTCGAGGCCTGCCTGGACCCAGTTCCGACGACGGTAACCGAGTACGAGGCCGTCCGTGCTCACCCGACTCGCTTCCTGATTGCGCCTGGCCACGAGACGCCGAGCGTCGAGCGCGTCGTCCTCGAGGGCGGCGGATACGCGGTGGTGGAGAAGCACGCCGACGTAGCAGGCGTTGCGCTCGCGACGGACCCGCGCTCGTGATCGCTTAAGCCGTCACGAGGGCGAGGTGCAGGCGGCCACCCCCCACGGCGAACAGATACCGAGTCCCCCCGCCCCGGCGGTCGCGCCGCCCGCACGTCACCGTGGATCACCGATTGAACGGTCAGTCAAACCTGGCGCCTTTGGCGCTTAACACACTGCTTACACGCCCATGACGCCGGAAACCGCGCTCTTCTTCCTTCAGCCCGCCACCGCGCCGGTCGGGCGGCGGAGCAAGTCCGCGTGCTCGAGCACATACGCCTCCGTCTCCGGGGCGCGCAGGTGCTCGGACAGCTCCTCGAGCACCCCCGCAGGCCAATCGCGCGGGTTCGCCGCCAGCCCCACCGCCTGCCAGCTTGGGCGCCGGCCACGCGATCGACGGAGGGGAACAGGAAAGCCCGCGGGTTCACGTGGACGGCATAGTCATCGCGGAAGTCCCTGATGCTTTTGCTCAGAGCATGGACACGCGCTACGAGCGCAACCGGCTCGCTGAAACCGTGCTCGTCTGCAAGGCGCGTCAGCTGTTTCCCCATCTTCCTGTGCGTCCCCGCAGACGCGCAGACCCGACGAACGCTGCATCGACGAGGCGGGCCACGTCGTCAAGGAGGGTCCGCCCGTAGACGAAGAACGTCTCAACCCGCTATTGCAGGAGAAGCTGAGCGCGCCGGGCTTCGTCTACGAGCGCAGACCCATCGACGTCCAGTTCCCCCGAATCCGCCGCGGAGACCACTCTCGCCACGTTGTCCGAGGCCGCGACGTAATCCGCACGTGCGTCCTCGTAGTCATGAATCCCGATCTCAAGGAAGTCGAGGGTGATGCGCGCCTGAGCGGCGGCGACGTGAACCATGTGGTTCAACTGCGGCGCGGAGCCTGACGAGCTCCCATGGCGCCGGCCGAACTCGATAAGCCGATCGCGCAGACTCATGGCGCGGTCAAGATACGTGACGAACGAACTTGGCATAGCCCCCGAAGATCGCTGCGACCGGCGGGTAAATCCCTCACTTTCGTCGCCCGCACATATTGGTGCCGGCGACCAGAATTCCGGGGGGCTGAGGAGATAGCGGGTAGACCGGCCAAGGCGCTGCACGGCCACCTGCTCGAGGGCACTTTCAGGGTTGAGCGGCATGGGAAGCTGCTCGGGGGTGAGCCGTTGCCGGTGAGCCCGCCGCACCCGCACTGGCGGGAGTACTGGCGGATCCTGCGCTCGCTCCAAGACGAGTTTCAGCTGGCGGGGAGCGCACGCGAGCGCGGCCTGATCGTCTCCGAGTTCGCCGATGTCGCTGGAAAGCTGCCCGTGATCGCCGGGACACGCTGCGCGAGTTGCCTGACGTCGTCCTCGGTCGCACCCATGACGCTTGCCGCCTCGTGAAGCGGTAGGAAGCCTTCGAGGTCGTTGTGGCCGTCGAGGTCCTCGGCTCGGTATCCGACGGGCATCGGCGGGATTGGAGCATGGCTTCCCTGGATCGTCTCGAACCTGATCCGGCCGTGTCGTCGCTCGTCCTCGAGGTTGAGCAGCGTTTCGAAGTGTCCCGGTTCGAGCGCGGCGGTGGGGGTTGGAGATCCTGAGCGCACCCGGGCTGGGCGTGAGGCCGTCCCCCACAAGGAGGTGAGCCTCACGGCTGCCGCTTGGCGCGGCGAGCTCTGGACTGATCCTTTTCGCTGACTGACTGGGCGGATCTGCCGTTTCTGCACTGTCGGTTCGCGTCCGCCACGAGCTCGAGCTTCCGCGGTGTCGCCGGTTGCCCTCGCATCGGCAACCTCACCTTCGAGCGGCACGATGCCCTCGAGCAGGTACGGATCGGCGAGGTCGGCCTCGACTTGCACGCGCGTTTGGCGCTTGCCAGTCAGCCCGAGCTCGTGGGCCCGCTCGGCCGAGATCACGTCGCCGACGACTGCGGCGAGCGCGATTCAGCCGTCGGGAAGCTGCTCGTAGAGACGCTCGGCGACGGCGACGTCGCCGCTCATGGCCTAGACGCTCAGGACTTGAGTGAAGGCTGCGGGATGGGTGACGCCGAACGCACCGGTTCCTCGGCTCTGAACCTCAGCTGGTTGCGGGAATACAGTTCTTGCCCGGCCGCGCCACCCAAGCCGACCTCCGTAAACGTCACCCTTGCCTGCTCGCGATCCCACAAGACGGCGCCCACCGCGAAGGCCCCGACGATTGCCGTGCCGGCGGTGAGGACGGGGGAGGTGATTACCTCTTTCCCCCACAGCCTGCCGGGGTCGGCCTCCTTCACAGAGCCGGCGATGTAATTGCCGTTCGCGTCTTTCTCGAACAATGCTTCCTCGTAATCCGCCGGGTTCATGACGATCGCGTTCGGCTCGTGAAACGCCGCCCGGCAGGCGGTGATGCCGCGGTGCAAAGCCTCAAGCCGTGGTTCCGTTCCTCCCCTAGTGACGATGTTGATCCCGGTGCTGTTGAGGATGCCGCGCAGATTCGGCGCCGTCCCTGATCCACTGATGATCTGCTGCTCTTCGGAGAGCAGGATCCAGAGCCGCAATTGCCCGTCAATGAAGTCGACGAGCGCGTCAAAGTCGCTAAGCAGGGAACGGTCGATCGCCTCGCTGATATGGGCGATCACGCGGACGGTCTCGGTTACGCGCTCGACACTGACGACCGAGGTGGGCTTCAGCCCGCCAGCTGCGACGGGGGCGGCACTGTTTGTGAACGCCGTCTGGCGGATGAAGTCGACGCGGACGCCGGACGCCTGAACGACGGGGAGCAGGGAGCGAATGAAGAGCTGGCGCTGCGGCAGCTTACGAATGTTCGGGTCGAAGTAGCTCGGCACCGGGGGTGGGCGGGGGCCGGAGTCGGGGCTAACGTTCCGGGCGTTCTGCCGGGCGGTCTCGACGCTCGCGGGCGGGCCGGATGTTTGCCTACCCGCCGCCGTCGCCCCAGCGCGCTACCAAGTCGGCGGCGTACCCCGCAGATTCGTGGAATCGCACAAGAGCGCGGGAGGTGTCCCCCGCGGTGGACACCTCCCGCAGTTCCGCTACGGGCCTCAGTCGTCGCCGCGGTCGCGCTCGCCGCCGAGGGGAATGATCTCGAACGTGAGCTTGAAGGCGCCCTCGCGAAGCGGCGCAACGAGAACCTGACCACCTACCGTCTTGTACGCTCCCGTACCGCCGGTGAGCGCGAGGAGGAAGCCCGAACTCGAACTCCCCGTCGTCGTGCCCGCGAAGCTGATTTTCCCCCGGCGAAGCTCGGCTACGCCCCAGCACAGGGCGGGGCCGAAGCTGACGGTGCATTTGACATGGAGATCTCCGACCTGCTCCGTCTCGCGTTCGTTGAAGAGCGGGTCGTGGAAGAGGGACGTGTCGCCGGGGCCGAAGTCTCCCTGCTCTCCGACGTCGGTGATAACGAGGAAATCCTCTCCCTCGACCTCGATCAGCACGAGGCGGCGGCCGTCGCCGTTGTCACCGTCGCCACTCCCCTGCGCACGTGCCTCGGCCGCCCCGTCGGCCGCTCGGGCGGGCGCGGCGGCGGAGTCGGACCCGAGCCCCCACCTGCCACTCTCGGGCGCGGAGGTTCCACCGGCCGCAAGCGTCGTCCCGAGCCCAACGAACGCGAGCGCGCAGGCGGCAGACACCATCACTTTCCGCATCTTTCTCTCCCCTCATACTGGGTGATGAACCGCAAGAACTTAAACGATCTCGTGCTAGAGGACTCCGCTCTCTAAACGGGGAAGTCCTCCTTGACGACGGCGGACCGCATCACCGCTGCGCGGCCTGATCGGGGGAAGCCACGACGGCCATCATCACTCCTAGCCCGTGCGGACCAAGATTGGGCCACTATCCGGCTGAAGCGGCTATGTAGAGCGGCTGTGGTCAACGTGTGGGGGGTGGGCTATCGGTTGCTCGATGTCTGAGATATCGGCCAGAGCTGAAGGCAGGCGTCCGTCGCCGGCGACAGGAGGGCGGGGATGAAGGGGATCACCCGCCCCGCTCGACCCGAGGACGCCGAAGGCATCGCTCGGGTCTGCTCAGCAGGCTGGCGGGACACCTACAGCGGCATCAAGGAGCCCGAGCGCATCGAGGCGACCATCGCCGAGTACTCCACCGGATCAGGCGAGAGATCGCTGAGCTCGAGGGCTGGGACGGGTGGATCGCCGCCGTCGAAGACGACACGGTGGTCGGCGCCGGAGGCGGGGGCATGGTCGGCTCCGCGTGGGCGAGATCTTCGTGCTCTACCTGGAGCCGGCGCGGCGCGGGGAAGGCATCGGCACGCTCCTCCTCGAGGCCATCACGGAGCAGCAGCGAGTGCGAGGTGCGCGCGAGCAGTGGGTGAGCGTCGAGCCGGACAAACACCAAGGGGCTTTCCTTCTACTACGGGCGCGGCTTCGATCTGCGCGGGGAGCGACCCGAGTCGGGCACGGCAGTAGAGGAGAATCACGTCTCGCTATGGCTCATGCGGCGAATCGAGCCCTGGTAGCGGCGTCGCCACTCCGGCGATCGCCCCCTCGAGCTCGAGCAGGTGCTGCTTGCGGTGCAGCCCTCCCCCGTAGCCGACGAGCTTGCCCGTCGAGCCGACCACGCGGTGGCAGGGAAGCACGATCGGGATCGGGTTCCGGTTCATGATCGTGCCCACGGCACGGGCGGCTCGCGGCCGCCCGGCCGAGGCGGCGAGCGTCCCGTAGGTCGTGAGCCGGCCGTAGGGAACCTGTGCCAGCCGGTCGAGCACGGCGCGGTGGAACGGTGCGAGGACGCGCAGGTCGAGCGGAAGGTCGAACTGCTGCCGCCGGCCGTCGAAGTAGTCGTCGAGCTCGCGCCTCGCGGCATCGAGGGCGCGAGGCGAGCGCAGCACGCGCAGGCCGAAGCCGCGCGCGAGGCGCTCCTCCTCCCGCTCCGGCTCGGGATCGAAGGAGATCCGGCAGAGGCCGCGTGGGGTCGCGGCTGCGAAGAGCGGGCCGATGGGCGAGTCGAAGAGGTCGTAGGAAGCGTCGAGCAGCCCCTGGGAGGCGGCGGCGGCGCGGAAGCGGGCGTCGAGTTCGGGTGACACGGTCATGGAAGCTCCTTTCGGCGGAGGCGCCGCACGCCCGAGGAAGCGGCCTGGCGGGCAGCTTCAGCGCTCGAGCCGAGGGCGGCACCGATGTCGGCGTAATCGAGGTCGTAGCCGTAGCGAAGGACGACGGCCGCGCGTTCGGTCGGCGGTAGGCCGGACGCGAGGTGCTCGAGCTCGGCGTACGCCGGCCGCCCGTCGAGGGCTACCGGCTCGGGCTCGAGCACCGGCTCACGGCGGCGTCGCCACTCGTCGACCGTCACCCGGCTCGCGATGGTGTAGATCCAGGCGCGCAGATGGTTGCCGTGCTGCAGCCCTCCGTACCCGCGAAGCGCACGCAGGAACGTCTCCTGGAAGGCGTCATCGGCGGCGCCCTCGCCCACGCGGCGTCGCAGGAAAGCGAAGACCTCGCTCCGGTGGGCCTCGTAGAAGCGCTCGAACGGCGGCACTCTCATGACGGCATCCATCATGGGATTCAACGCCGGCCGGCGCGGATGTGTGAGATTCGTCGACGTGCGGGTTGCCGTCGTCGGACACGTCGAGTGGGTCGAGTTCGTTCGCGTCGAGGAGATGCCGCGGGCGGGCGAGATCGTGACGGCGACCGCGACCTGGCAGGAGGCCGCGGGAGGTGGGGCAGTGGTCGCCGCCGAGCTCGCCCGCCTGGCGGGCGAGGTGACACTCTTCACCGCGCTCGGCGACGACGACCTCGGTACGCGAGCCAGCGAGCAGCTCGAGCGTCTTGGCGTGCGCGTCCACGCCGCCCGCGCGGCGGAGCGGCAACGGCGTGCGGTCTGCCACGTCGACGCTGGAGGCGAGCGCACGATCACCGTGATCGGCGAGAAGCTCCGTCCCCGGGGCGCGGATGGGAGCCTGCCCTGGCACGAGCTCGAGGACGTGGACGTCGCCGTCTTCGTCAGCGGCGATTTCGACGCGCTTCACCGCGCCCGACGGGCGCGGCTCCTGGTCGCCGTCTCGCGCGAGCTTCCGACGCTCCGCGAGGGCGCGCTCGAGCTCGATGCGCTGGTCGGCAGCGGGGCGGACACCTCGGAGCGTTACCGCCCGGGCGACCTCGAGCCCCCGCCGCGCCTTGTGGTCACGACTGCGGGGAAGCTCGGCGGATGGGCGCAGCCGGGCGGGCCATTCCGAGCCGCCCCGCTGCCTGGCCCGATCGAGGACGCCTACGGCTGCGGCGACTGCTTCACCGCCGGGCTGGCGTTCGGGCTTGCGGAGGGCGGCTCGGTCGAGGAGTCCCTCGCTCTCGGAGCGAGACGCGGAGCGCTCGCGCTCACCCGGCGTGGGGCGCACGGGCGCCAGCGCCCGCCGTAAGGGTTGCGTAGTGGGGCGTTGTGGTTTAAAGTGGGGGCTCGTGGTAAGAAAGTGAGAGCCCAGCATGCTCCTTGGCGAGTACGAGCACACCCTCGATGACAAGAACCGACTCACGCTTCCGGCCAAGTTCCGAGAGTCCTTCGCCGACGGGCTTGTCCTCACGCGGGGCCTGGATGCCTGCATCGACGCCTTCGCGGCCACGAGCTGGCAGGACTACGTCGAGGAGCGGCTCGCCACCCTCGACCCGCGCAGAGGCGACGCCCGCAAGCTCCGGCGCCACCTCTTCTCGGGCGCGACCGAGGCACAGCCGGACAAGCAGGGCCGCGTGATGGTGCCGGGCTATCTCGCGGACCACGCGCGGCTCGGACGGGACGTCGTCGTCGCGGGCGTCGGCGACCGGCTCGAGATCTGGAATCGCGCCGCCTGGCGCGAGGAGTTGAGAGAGGTCGAAGGGAGTGCTGAGGATGTTGCCGACCGTCTTGCTTCCGAACGAGACTGACCACATCCCCGTCCTTGCCGAGGAGGTTCGGCACCTGCTCGGCGTGCAGCCGGGGGAGACGGTCGTCGACGCCACCTTCGGGGCGGGGGGGCACGCGGCTGTGCTCGCGAGCGACCTCCTGGGGAGCGGCCGGTTCATCGCCGTCGACCGGGATCCCACGGTGCGAGAGTTCTTCGAGGACTTCCGTCGGCACTTCGGCGGGCTCGACGGCCGCTTCCTCCGCGGCGAGGCGTCGATCGTGCTGCGGCAGCTCGCCGACAACGGTGTCGGGGCCGACGCCATCCTGCTCGACCTCGGCGTCTCGAGCATGCAGCTCGACCGGCCCGAACGCGGGTTCTCGTACGCGGTCGACGCCCCGCTCGACATGCGCATGGATCCGACCGCGGGCCTCTCCGCCCGCGAGCTCGTCAACGAGAGCTCGGAGCGCGAGCTCGCCGACATCTTCCGCCGCTACGGCGAGGAGCGCTACGCCCGTCCGATCGCCCGCGCCATCGGCAGGCGCCGGCGCGAGCAGCCGTTCGAGCGGACGGCGGAGCTCGTGGAGACGATCCGGGCGGCGATTCCCGCGCCCGCGCGCTTCGGCGAGGGACATCCGGCCAGGCGTGTCTTCCAGGCGCTCCGGATCGCGGTCAACGACGAGCTCGGCTCGCTCGAGGCGGCGCTTCCCGCCGCGCTCGACATGCTCCGGCCCGGAGGCCGGCTTGCGGTCATCAGCTTCCACTCGCTCGAGGACCGGATCGTGAAGCGGTTCCTGCGCGAGGGTGAGCGGGGCTGCGTGTGCCCGCCCGACTTCCCCATCTGCGTGTGCGGACAAGAGCCCAACCTCCGCGCTCTCTCCCGGCGGGTCATCCGCCCAACTCCCGAGGAGGTCGCGGCGAATCCGCGCGCCGCCTCGGCCCGACTTCGGGCGGCGGTGAAGCAGTAACGTGGCCCCCGCCAGAAGTTCTCTCGGCCTGGACGACCGGAAAGCACTTCCCGGGGCCCCCTTGGCGTGGCGCCGCACCCTCCGGGTACGAAGCCTCCCTGCGTCCTTCGCAGGCGGCCGTTTCCGGCCGCCCAGACGTGACCGAACCGCTGGCGGTGACCACTAGTGGCCGTTCGGGTCGAGACCGCCGCGAGGCTCGAAGCTCCGGCCCTCCCCGACCGCCCCCGCCCGGTGCGCCGGAGGAAGGCGGCCGCGCGCGGCCACGTCGTCGGGGGCGCGGTGTGGATCGCGGCGGTCGCGGTTCTGCTCGCGGGCGTCGTCGCCCTGAACGTCGCCGCCCTCCAGCTCAACGTCCGGCTCGACGGCCTGACGAGCGAGCGCGCCAACCTTCGAGCGAACAACGCGCGCCTCGCAGGACAGCTCTCGAGCTCGGTCGCGAGTGCACAGGTCGAGGCCGGTGTCAGGCAGCTCGGGCTCGTGCGGGCGAGGCACGACGGAACGACCTACGTCGAGCTCCCGTCCACCGCTCCGTGACGCGTCGGCAGCCCCTCACCGACCGGCGCATCCGGCTTCTCCTCGTCCTGCTCGTCGTCGCCTTCGGGGCAGCGCTCGGGCGGGCGGTCTGGTTGCAGGCGGTCAAGGGGGCGCCGCTCGGGGCGCTCGCCGCCCGTCAGCAGCGGGAGACCGTCGACGTCCCGGCAAGCCGGGGCGCGATCTACGACCGCTCGGGCGTCGGGCTCGCGATCGGGGAGCGGGCGACCACCGTCTACGCCGACCCGCGCCTCGTTCGCAACCGCCGGGCGCTCGCGGTGGCCGCGGGGCGCACGCTCGGCATCGACGCAGACCGGCTCTACGAACGGCTCGCCGACCGGTCGTCCTCGTTCGTGTACGTACAGCGCAAGGCGGATCCCGACCGGGCTGCACGGCTGGAGCGGCTCGAGCTGCCGGGGCTCGGCTTCTATCCCGAGGAGCGCAGGGCCTACCCGCAGGGAACTGTCGGCGCGCACGTCCTCGGCTTCGCGGGCGTGGACAACAACGGGCTCGCCGGGCTCGAGAAGTCGCTCGACGGGATCCTGACCGGTAGCCCGGGTCGCGAGACCCTCGTCAAGGACGGCTCCGGGCGCGTGATCGACGTCGTCGAGTCGCGTGCCGAGCAGGAGGGCACCGACGTCTTCCTCACGCTCGACCAGCATCTTCAGGCGAACGTCGAAGATGTCCTCCGGCGCACCGCCATGCGCTGGCGCGCGACCTCGGCGAGCGCGGTCGTCCTCGACCCCCGGACGGGCAGCATCCTGGCGTTGGCGGTGGCTCCCGGCTTCGACGCCAACCGCTTCGGGGACGCGCCTCCCAACTACACCCGCAACCGGGCCCTCACGGACACCTACGAGCCCGGCTCGACCTTCAAGCTGATCACCGTTGCGGGGGCCCTCGCCGAGGGAATCGCCTCCCCGCGCACGATCTACACGCTCCCGTACTCGATCCAGATCGCCGACCGGGTCATCCGCGAGGCTCACTACAGACCGACCAAGCGGATGATGGTTGCGGAGATCCTGGCGCAGTCCTCCAACGTAGGGACGATCAAGCTCGCTCAGGCGCTCGACGAGGAGCGGCTCGCGCGCTGGATCGATCGTTTCGGCTTCGGGCGCCGGACAGGTGTCGAGTTCCCGGGCGAGAGTCCGGGGATCGTCGTCCCGCGGAAGCGCTGGTCGGGCTCGACGATCGGCAACGTCCCGCTCGGACAGGGGATCGCCGTGACGCCCGTGCAGATGGCCGCCGCCTACGCCGCGGTGGCCAACGGCGG
>Ga0136622_10000631_pt1 | contig 14495 bp, 12 predicted proteins | sample AntDrymUQ4482106_2_FD_104803 | JGI IMG/M metagenome (GOLD analysis project Ga0136622, IMG submission 104803) | Polar desert sand microbial communities from Dry Valleys, Antarctica - metaG UQ448 (21.06) | ecosystem: Environmental > Terrestrial > Soil > Desert | place: Antarctica: Dry Valley...
CACGGAACTTCCGACGAACGGGTCGCCCCGGCAACCACCCAGTCGGAAGATCGGACTGGGCGACGCCAGCGCCCGACCGCCAGACCGCCCGCCCGGCCGGCCAGAGGGTCAGCGCTCAGAGGCAGTCAGCAGTGCGGCGGGGGGCTCGTCGTCGAAGTCGAGGACCGCGGGCCAGGCCGCGTGCCCAGCCAGGTGCGCCCAGCGCACCACCGGCCGGCAGCGGACGGCTCGGGTACGCAGCACCAGGTCGTCGTGGAAGCCCCTCGCGAGCCGCACGCGGTCACACGCAGCGGCGAGGTCGACCAGCAGCGGACGGGCGGCGTCGTCCGCCCACGCCGACTCGGCCGTCAGCCCGTCACCGAGCACTGCCCGCAGGTCGACCGAGAGCGCCGACTCCGCCTCGGCCCGAACCGGGTGCCCGGCCCCATGTCCGGGGCTGTGGCGCGCGGCGTCCCTGGCAGCGTCGGCGGCCGCAAGCAGCAGGACGGCGGCGGCCGGGTCGAGCACGCCACTGTGCGCCACGTCGGCGGTTGCGGCGGCACGCTCCACCAGCTGGCGCTCCAGCGACGCCTGGGCGTACGCGATCCGCAGGTGCATCCGGTCGAGGCGACCGGCCGTGGCACTGAGCCACACCGCCACCGCACCGAGCACCAGCACCGCCGCCAGCACCACCACCACGGTCTGCGTGCTCACCGGCCACCCGCCGACCGCAACGCGGTGGTTCCGCCGGCGACTCCCCCAGTGACCCTCACGGTCTGGTAGACCCGGCGTACCCGGCTCGCCACCACCGACCAGTCGTAAGCCCGCGAGGCGCGCCGGCCGCGCTGCGCCAGCACGTCGCGGGCGGCCGGATGATCGAGCAGGTAAAGCACACCGGACGCCAGCGCGACCGGGTCGCCCGCCGGGAAGAGCCGCCCCAGCCGACCGCCGTCGAGCAGCGAGGTGAAGGCCGGCAGGTCGCTGGCGAGCACGGCCGTGCCGGTGGCCATCGCCTCCACCAGCACGATGCCGAAGCTCTCCCCGCCGAGGTGCGGTGCCACGAAGACGTCGGCCGAGGCGAGCAGGCGTGCCCGCGCCGCCGGATCGACCGTGCCGACCACCTCGACGGTCGCCTCCAGCGCCCCGAGCCGGTCGCGCACCCAGCGGCGCACCCGGTCGACGTCACCGTGGCCGGCCACCAGCAGCCGCGAGGCAGGGTGCGAGACAGCCACGTCCGGCCACGCCGCCAAGAGCACATCGAGTCCCTTGCGTGGTTCCTCGAGCCGGCCGAGGAAGGCGACCGTGCCGCCGCTCGACATCGCAGGTGTCCGCCAAGCCGGGTCGGGCTCGACGCCGTCGAAGGCCGAAGTCCACACCCCGTTCGGGATCACCACTCCGTCACCGCCCACGTGGTCCTGCATGGTCGTCAACGCGTACGGGCTGACCGCGATCCTGGCCACGATCTTCTCCAGCGCCGGACGCAGCACCCCGCCGACCACCGCCATCGCCCGCGACCCGCCGGGCATCGAGGTGTGGAAGGTCGCCACCGTCGGCACCTCGCCGGCCCACAGCGCGAGCAGGGACAGGCTGGGCGCGGTCGGCTCGTGCACGTGCAGCACGTCGAGGTCCTGGTCCGCCAGCCACCGGCGCACCCGAGCCACCGACCCCGGCCCGAAAGACAGCCTGGCGATGGACCCGTTGTACGGCACCGGCACCGCTCGACCCGCCGGCACGACGTACGCGGGCAGTCCAGCGCCGAGCCCGGGATCGTCCGCAGGCGCCAGTACGCTCACCTGCTCACCCAGCCCGATCAGCGCCTCGGCCAGCTCGCACACGTGGTGTTGGACGCCGCCGGGCACGTCGAGCGAGTACGGGCAGACGATCCCGATCCTCACGGCCCGATCCTCACGGCCCGATCCTCACGGCCCGATCCTCACGGCCCGATCCTCACGGCCCCGCCTGCAGGTCGGCGACGAAGACCCGCTGCAGCATGTGCCAGTCGGCCGGTTCCGCTCGGATCGCCGCAGTGAACACATCGGCCACCGCCACGGTCATGGCCAGCGCGCCGGCGCGCCCGTGGACCAGCGGCACCACCGGGTGCATCCGCAGGTGCATCCGGCCGTCCCTTCCCTCCGGCCCGCCGTAGTCGCAGGTGATCGGCAGCAGGGGCGCGCCGGTGATCTGCGCCAGCCGGGCCGGCCCGCTGGGCAGGCTTGCCGGCTCGCCGAGCAGGTCGACGGCCAGACCTGTCCGGGACAGGTCGCGGTCGGCGAGCAGCGGCACGAACCGACCGGCGCGCACCCGCTGCACCAGCAGCCGGTATGTTGCGCCGGCACCGGTGAGCGGCAGGACCTCCATGCCCAGCGAGGTGCGGTACGCCACGAAGTCGTCGTACAGGCTTTCCGGCCGCAGCCGCTCGGCGACCGTCGTCAGAGGCATGCCGGTGACACACGCCCAGGCGCCGGCGAGGTCCCAGTTGCCCGAATGTGGCAGCGCCGCCACCACTCCCCTACCGCCGGCGTGCGCATCCAGCAGCCGGTCGGCGTCGTGCAGCACCACCCGGTCCCGCACCTCGGCGGGCGACCACCGGGGCAGCCGGAACACCTCGCCCCAGTACCTCAGGTACGACCGCATGGCACTGCGACCCAGGGCGTCGTACTCGTCGGCGTCGATCCCGGGCGCGGCCCGGACCAGGTTGCGGGCCAGCTGCGCGGCGCCACCCTGCTGCCGGCTCCACACCCGGTCGGCGACGCCGTCGAGCATCGGACCTGTCAGACGTTCCGGCACCCGCGCAGCCACTCGCCAACCGAGCCGGTACGCGCCCGCGGTGAGCTGCTCGGCAGCGCTCACGTGCGGGCGTGACCAGCCAGCGCCTGGCGGCGAACCGCGAGGGCACGTTGCACGACCGTCACCGTGCTGGCAATGGCCAGCACCCACAAGGTCACGGCGAGCAGGATCTCGAGGTCGAGCACGTCGGAGAAGAACGTCGCCAGCAGCACCGCCGCCAACCGGTCCGCGCGCTCGGCAATCCCGCCCTTTGCCTGCATGCCGAGGCTCTCCGCCTTGGCCCGCGCATACGACGTCAGCGACCCGGCCACCAGGCACCACAGCGACACCGCCATCAGGACCCGGTCGTCGCCGCCCCACGCGAACCACAGCACCAGCCCACCGAAGACGGCCGCGTCCCCCACCCGGTCCAGGGTGGAGTCGAGCCAGGCCCCCCAGGTGGTCGACCGGCCGGACGAGCGGGCCATGTGGCCGTCGACCAGGTCGGAGAACACGAACACCCCCACCAGCAGGACGCCGAGCCACAGCTGGCCGCGCGGGAAGCAGACCAGCGCCGCGGCGCTGACCCCGAGGGTGCCGATCAACGTCACCGCGTCCGGGCTCACCCCGACCCGGAGCAGGAGCCTGGCCACCGGTGCGAGCAGCGAGGTCCAGAACCTCCGGAATCGTTCGAGCATGGTGGCGTCAGGCTAGTGCGGGCTGCACCCGCGCCCTCGGCGCTGCCTGACGCCGCCCGCCCGGGACTGCGCCGCCCGCCAGTGCCTAACGCCGCCCGCCCGGGACGGATCTTCCGACCGCTCGGCTGTTCCCGCGACCCACGCGTCGGAAGATCCGTCCGCCGGGACCGACCGCCGCCCGCCCGGGACGGATCTTCCGACCGCTCGGCTGCTCCGGCGACCCACGCGTCGGAAGATCCGTCCGCCGGGACCGCGCCGCCGCCCGTCTGGTGGCGACAGCCGGCGCGCCCTTGTGCCTGCCGTCGCGGCGGGTGTTGGCTGGCCCGACCACCGGCGAGAGGCGGGCACTGACCATGGCGGACAGATCAGCTGGCCCTGGCGGCGCAGGGCCCGCCCCGGTACCGGAACGGCCAGACGCGGTACGCAACGTGGTGCTGGTGGGACCGTCTGGATCCGGCAAGACCACCCTGGTCGAGAACCTGCTGCTCGCCACCGGCGCGCTGACCCGGGCGGGCACGGTGCAGGCCGGCACCACGGTCACCGACCACGACGAGGCCGCCGTACGTCAGCAGCGCTCGGTGGGACTGGCGATGGCGCCGCTGTCGGTGGGCGGCATCACGGTCAACCTGCTCGACACCCCCGGGTACGCCGACTACATCGGTGAGCTGCGGGCCGGTCTACGGGGAGCAGACTGCGCGCTGTTCGTCATCTCCGCCTCCGAGCAGATCGACGGCGCCACCCGGTCGGCATGGCACGAGTGTGAGGCCGTGGGGATGCCGCGCGCCGTCGTGATCACCAAGCTCGACCACGCCCGCGCCGACTACACCGGCACGCTCGCGGCCGTCCGCGAGGCGTTCGGCACGACAGCGGTACCGCTGTACCTCCCGCTCGGCGAGAAGGGCACCGTGCTGGCCGGCTTGTTGTCGCAGCAGGTGTTCGACTACTCCGACTGGTCCCAGCAGCCGGGGCAGGCAGGTCGGCGTCAGCGCGACCCCGACGAGGACGAGGCGTTGATGGTCGACGACGCCCGCGGCGCCCTGATCGAGGCGGTGATCGAGGGGTCCGAGGACGAGAGCCTGATGGACCGCTACCTGGGCGGTGAGCAGATAGACGTCAAGCTTCTCGTCGCCGACCTCGAGACCGCGGTGGCGCGGGCCACGTTGTTCCCGGTGATCCCGACGTCCGCGCTGGCTGGCACCGGCCTGCTCGAGCTGGTCGAGATCATGACCGAGGCGTTCCCCGCCCCGGCCGAGCACCCCCTGCCCAACGTGTTCACGGTCGCCGGCCGTCGAGTGGACGACGTGAGCTGCGACGCCGATGGGCCGCTGCTCGCCGAAGTGGTCAAGACCACCACCGATCCGTACCTCGGCCGGGTCTCGCTGGTGCGCGTGTTCTCCGGCACCCTGCGGGCAGAGCAGGTCGTACACGTGTCGGGTCACTCGTCGTCGTTCCGCGACGAGCCGGGCGAGGCGTACGGGTCGGGGCACGAGTCGGGCCACCAGGACCACGACGAGGACGAGAAGGTCGGCGCCCTGTCCTCGCCGCTGGGCAAGACGCTGCGGCCGGTGCCGTTCTGCGTCGCCGGCAACCTGTGCGTCGTCGCTCGGCTCAGCCATGCTGAGACCGGCGACACTCTGTCGGACAAGGATCGGCCGCTGCTGATGGAGCCGTGGCAGATGCCCGACCCCCTGTACCCGATCGCGGTCGAGGCGCACGCGAAGTCCGACGAGGACAAGCTCAGCCAGGGGCTGGGGCGGCTGGCGGCCGAGGACCCGACCCTGCGGATCGAACACGATGCTGACACCCGGCAGCTGGTCCTGTGGACGCTCGGCGAGGCGCACGCCGACGTGCTGCTGGAGCGGCTGAAGGGCAGGTACGGCGTCACCGTGGACCGGGTCGACGTCGCGGTGCCGCTGCGCGAGACGTTCGCCCGGCCGCGGGCGGGCAAGGGCCGCCACGTCAAGCAGTCCGGTGGGCACGGCCAGTACGCCGTGTGTGACCTCGAGGTGGAACCGCTCGGCAGCGGTGGCGGGTTCGAGTTCGTCGACAAGGTCGTCGGCGGGTCGGTGCCGCGCCAGTTCATCCCCTCGGTCGAGAAGGGTGTGATCGCGCAGATGGAGCGCGGGGTCGCGACGGGGCACCGGGTCGTGGACATCAAGGTGACGCTGACCGACGGCAAGGCGCACAGCGTCGACTCGTCCGACATGGCCTTCCAGATGGCCGGGGGGTTGGCCCTGCGCGAGGCGGCCAACGCCTCCGAGGTGGTGGTGCTGGAGCCGATCGACACCGTCGACGTCCTCATCGACGACGACTTCGTCGGCGCGGTGATGGGTGACCTGTCGTCGCGACGGGCGCGGGTGCTCGGGACCGAGGCGGCGGCCGGTCGCCGTACTGTCGTGCACGCCGAGGTGTCGGCACTCGAGCTGGTGCGCTACGCGATCGACCTGCGCTCACTCAGCCACGGCACCGGCTCGTTCTCTCGGCGCTTCGCCCGGTACGAGCCGCTGCCGGGCCACCTGGTCGACCGCCTCCCCCCTGGCTCCTGACCCGCCCTCCCGCGGTCCGTCAGTGCCCGGCTCGGCGATCCGTCAGATCTGGACACCGAGCCGGGCAACGGTGGGTTCGGAGACGTTGCCGGTCTCGTCGTAGCCGATGCGTCAGGCCACCCAGCTCCCGGCCAGCAGGTCTCGGGTGTCGGCCAGCAGCTGCGGCAGCAGCTTGGTCTCCCCCACCACGGTGATGAAGTTGGCGTCACCCGACCAGCGCGGCACCACATGCTGGTGCAGATGGTCGGACAATGATCCGCCGGCCACGCCGCCCAGGTTGAGGCCCACGTTGAAGCCGTGCGGCGCCGATACCGCGCGGATCGCGCGCAGCGCCTGCTGAGTGAGCCGGGCGACGTCGGCCGCCTCCTCGACCGTCAGGTCCTCGTAGTCGGCGACGTGCCGGTACGGCAGGACCATGAGGTGTCCGGGGTTGTACGGGTGCAGGTTGAGCACGGCGTACGTCAGCTTGGACCGCGACACAACCAGGCTCTCCGGCTCGGCCAGCGTCGGGATGTGGCAGAACGGGCAGCTGCCGTCGGGGGCATCCGATTCGGTGTCATCGCCGGCGACATACGCCATCCGGTGCGGCGCCCACAGCCGCTGCAGCAGGTCCCCGGCGGTCACCGCACGCCCGCCGACCAGGTCGGCCTCGTCACCGCGCCGCCCTGGAGGCCACTGCCGCCACGATCCGCTCGACCGCGTCGTCGACGCCGACCCCGTTATCCTGCTCGCCGTCGCGGTAGCGGAACGACACGGCGTCGGCCTCGACGTCCCGGTCGCCCGCCAGCAGCATGTACGGCACCTTCTGCAACTGCGCGGTGCGGATCTTCTTCTGCATCCGGTCGCCCGAGCCGTCGACCTCGACCCGGATGCCGGCCGCCCGGAGCCGTTGCGTGACCGCGTACAGGTGGTCGAGGTGCCGCTCGGCGACGGGTATCGCGACTACCTGTACGGGGGCGAGCCACGGGGGGAACGCGCCGGAGTAGTGCTCGGTGAGCACGCCAACGAAGCGTTCGATCGACCCGAACAGCGCGCGGTGGATCATCACCGGCCGCTGGCGCAAGCCGTCGGGCGCGGCGTACTCCAGCCCGAACCGCTCCGGCAGGTTGAAGTCGAGCTGAATGGTTGACATCTGCCAGGTGCGGCCGATCGCGTCCCGCGCCTGCACCGAGACCTTCGGTCCGTAGAACGCGGCGCCACCCGGGTCCGGCACCAGCTCCAGCCCGGACGCCTCGGCCACCTCCGCCAGCGTGCGGGTCGCCTCGTCCCAGATGGCGTCGTCGCCGACGTACTTGTCGGGGTCCTTCGACGACAGCTCGAGGTAGAAGTCGTCGAGGCCGAAGTCGCGCAGCAGGTCGAGCACGAACCCCAGCAGCGAGCCGAGCTCGGCGGACAGCTGCTCCCGGGCGCAGTAAATGTGCGCGTCGTCCATGGTCAGCCCGCGCACGCGAGTGAGACCGTGCACCACGCCCGACTTCTCGTGCCGGTAGACGGTGCCGAACTCGAACATGCGCAACGGCAGCTCGCGGTACGACCGTCCGCGAGCGCGGAAGATCAGGCAGTGGAACGGGCAGTTCATAGGCTTGAGGTAGTAGTCCTGCCCGGCTTTGCGCACGGCACCGTCGGCGTCGAGCTCCTCGTCGACGTGCATCGGCGGGTACATGCCGTCCGCGAACCACTGCAGGTGACCGGAGGTCTCGAACAGGGTCGCCTTGGAGATGTGCGGCGAGTAGACGAACTCGTAGCCGGCCTCGACATGCCGCTGCCGCGAGTAGTCCTCCATCTGCTTGCGCAGGACGCCGCCCTTGGGATGGAAGACCGCGAGCCCGGAGCCGATTTCGTCCGGGAAGCTGAACAGGTCGAGCTCCTGGCCGAGCCGGCGGTGATCACGCCGGGCAGCCTGATCCAGCCGGTCCAGATGTACGGCGAGCGCCTCCTTCGACTCCCAGGCGGTGCCGTAGATGCGCTGCAGCTGCGGGTTGTGCTCACTGCCCCGCCAGTACGCAGCGGCTGTGCGCATCAGCCGGAAGGCGGGGATGCGCCTGGTGGTCGGCAGGTGCGGGCCGCGACACAGGTCCGTCCACGCGGTCTCGCCTCGGCGGTCGACGTTGTCGTACATGGTGAGCTCGCCAGCGCCGCCCACCTCGACACTGGCCCCGTCGGCCGCCTCGGACAGCGCCTCAGCGGTGGAGCTGGTGCTTTTGAGCCCGATCAGCTCGAGCTTGTACGGCTCGCCTGCCAGCTCCGTACGGGCCTCGTCGTCGGTCACGACGCGACGGGCGAAGCGTTGGTTGTCCTTGATGATCGCCCGCATGCGGGTCTCGATGCGCTCCACATCGTCGGGCGTGAACGGCTCTGCGATGTCGAAGTCGTAGTAGAAACCGTCCTGCACCGGCGGACCGATGCCCAGCTTGGCGTCGGGGAACAGGTCCTGCACGGCCTGCGCCAGCACATGCGCGGTCGAGTGCCGCAGAATGTCGCGCCCGTCGGCGGAGCCGATCGCCACCGGCTGCACCTCGTCGCCGTCGGTGAGCTCGGTGGACAGGTCGCGCAGCTCGCCACCCACTCGAGCCGCAATGACGTCAGGGGCGTCGGTGAACAGTTCCCACGCCCGGGCGCCGCTCGTGACCGGGTGCTGCGCCGGGTCGCCAGCGGTCAGCACGGTCACGGCCATGTCGGGCACGGGTACTCCCTCGATTGTCCGAGCGGCGGGTGAGCATGGGTCGGCGCGATCGTATCCGTGAGACCCCGGAGGTCGGCGAATGCGTTTTCCCGGGCGTTGTTGCCGCGCCGCGGGCATCGAGGTCGCGGCTGGGGGAGGTCCAGCACACCTCAGCTCAGCGCGACACCCAGTCGTAGAAGCGTCGTACGCGGGGGGCCCAGTCGTCGTTCGACATGCCGCGGGACCGCGCGGCCACCCGGACCCGACCCGGCCGGTGGAAGCACCGCCGAGAGAGGTTGAAGGTCGCCTTGTCGCGAACATGGTTGACCCGCATGTCGATGTCGCAGCGGTGCAGGAGACGGGCATCGTCCCCACGCCAGTTCTCGATTCGTAGCGCCTGCCAGTCCCGGGTCGCCCCGAGCTCACCGGTGGTCAGGTTCTCCGGTCCGCGATCGGGACCGCGAGTGTCGAAGTAGACGACCAGCCCGTTGCCGGAGTCGCGCTTGATGTTGTCGAACGAGACCGACACGACGATGCGCGCGCCGTTGCCCACCCGAACTCGCTCGATGTCGAGTCCCGGCGGTGCATCACCTGAGCGATCGGTGAACAAGGACGTGTCTGCGACCGCCGCAGGCGCTGGGACGAGACTTCCCAGCGCCCCGATGGCGATGTCCGAGACCACCGCGGACGTTCTACCTGGTCGCATGGCCACCCAATCAGTCAAGATCAGTTATTGCTGGGTGGGCGATACTGGGCTCGAACCTGTGACATCCCGGTGGCGGTGATACTGCGCTGACCTCGGACTATGCCGCCTTGACCTGCATGTTCGCCATACAGTAGCACCCCCCGCATGGTGACGCCAGAGGACACCGCCAGACTCGGATACACTCCTGATCTGGCACGTATCTGGCACGCGAGGTGGCGAGATGCCGAACAACCGCGGGCGCAAGTCGTCCTTCGGAAGCCTGCGGACCCTCCCATCCGGTCGCATCCAAGCCCGCTACACCGGGCCGGACGGGCTGACCCACACCGCGCCGGTCACGTTCACCACCAAAGGTGACGCGGAGACATGGCTGTCGACGGTTCGGACCGACATGGTGCGCGGGCTGTGGCGGCCCGCCAACAACGCCAAGCCGATGACGTTCGAGGACTACTCCGCCGCGTGGCTAGCCGACCGGACACTCAAACCGCGGACCCGCTCGCACTACTCCAGCATGCTGGATAAGCAGATCCTGCCCACGTTCGGAGCCTTCACCCTGAAGGCCATTACGCCGGACGTGGTTCGCCGGTGGCACGCGGAGATGGGAGGCACCCGGCCGACGCTGCGGGCGCATTGCTACGGGTTGCTCCGGGCGGTCCTGGGTTCTGCCGTCCAGGACCAGCTCATCGTCGTCAATCCCTGCCACATCCGCGGCGGCGCTAGCTCGCGGCGCGTGCACAAGGTCAGGCCGGCCACCCTCACCGAGATTGAGCACCTGGTGCAGGCGACGCGGCCGGAGAGGTACAGGTTGATGGTCCTGCTCGCAACCTGGTGTGCGATGAGGTTCGGCGAGCTGGCCGAGCTGCGCCGGGGTGACGTTGACGTGCGGAGTGGTGTCATCCGCGTCCGACGGGCGGTTGTCCGCGTGGACGGGCAGGTGTTGGTGTCCACCCCGAAGTCCGACGCCGGCATCCGTGACGTGGCGATCCCTCCGCACTTGATGCCGATGGTCAACGAGCACCTGCGGACCAACATCGCCGGCAGCAAGGAGGGACTCCTGTTCCCCGCGTCCGACGGGGTGAGCCATCTGGCGCCGTCGACGCTATACAAGGCCTTCTACCGGGCCAGGGGGGCCGCTGGGAGGCCGGACCTACGGTTCCACGACCTGCGACACACCGGCGCGGTGTTGGCGGCGTCTACCGGTGCCAGCCTGGCTGAGCTCATGGGCCGGTTGGGGCACTCGACGCCTGCCGCTGCGATGCGTTACCAGCACACAGCCGCCGGGCGGGACGCCGAGGTCGCGCGTGCGCTGTCAGCGTTGGCGGCGGTGGAGCCGACCCCGTGAGGCCTGGCGGGCGACGGGCGAGAAGTACGCCGCTGTCCATCCCAGGTGCTACGGTAGTCCTTGCTGACCCTGGGTCCGCCGCAAGGTGGCGGACGTAAATCGGGATGGTTGCCCGAGGTCACCTGAGCCCGCCAATCGCGAAGGGGCGCGCGGCCCCCGCCGGTAGTGCCTGGCCAGCACGTACCGCAAGGAAATCCTTGCGGAAGGCGTGGCCGTGCAGACCAACTACCTCACCATCAACCAGGCCGCCGAGCAGTACGGCGTCAACCGCCGCACGGTCAGGCGCCGCATCGCCGACGGGCACCTTCCGGCGTACCGGATGGCCGGATCGCGGTACATCCGGATCAAGACCGCCGACCTTGACAAGCTGCTGACACCCGTCCCCACCGGGGGCAGCTATGCGTCGAGCTGACGATGGCGACGCCCCGGTGGCGAACCACCGGGGCGCACCGAACAAGGCCGGGCAGGCAACGAGTTCGGTGCCCAATCTATCTCAGCCCAGCGACGGCCGCCACGATCCGACCACCCCCGAGGTTTACAGGACTAGCCCTGTAAACAGGACCCGGCGCACGAAGGTCGAGATCGGCGAGCTACAAGACGCGATCCTGGCCGTCTGCGAAGCCGACCACCCGCTATCCGTCCGTGGTGTCTTTTACAGGGTGATGTCAGCCGGCGCGGTCGCCAAGACCGAGAAGGCATACGCCGCGGTGCAGCGGGAGGTTCTGAAGCTGCGACGGGCCGGCGTGCTGCCTTATGAGTGGATCGCGGACGGCACCCGGTGGCACATCAAGTCCCCGTCGTGGAACAACGTCGAGACGGCGCTCGAGGACGCCGCCACGTCGTACCGGCGGGCGCTGTGGCACGACCAGGACGTGTACGTCGAGGTGTGGTCGGAGAAGGAGGCGATCAGTTCGATCGTCGCCCCGATCACCGACGCGTGGGACGTCCCGCTGATGATCGCCCGCGGGTTCGCATCCGAGTCCTTCTTGTGGCAGACCGCCGCGACGATCCGCACCGTCGGGAAACCCACGATCGTGTACAACCTGGGTGATCACGACCCGTCCGGGCTCGCCGCGTGGGAGCACGTGCAGCGGCGGCTGCGTGACTTCGCCCCCGACGTGCCGATCGTGTTCGAACGGCTCGCCGTCACACCCGGGCAGATCGTCGAACTGGGCCTGCCGACCCGGCCGACAAAGAAGTCAGACTCACGGAGCAAGACGTTCGTCGGCGAGTCCGTCGAGGTTGACGCGATCCCCACGTCGGTGCTGAGGCGGATCGTCGAGAACGCGATCGTCGGATGGATCGACGAGCACGCACTCGACGTGACCCGGCTCGCCGAGGAGTCCGAACGCGAGGGTTTCTGCTCGCGATGGCGAACGGGTGGACGTCATGAGCGCCCGCGAGATCCGCGAAGAGATGCTCGTCGGCGACCACCCGGTGCTCGGGCAGCGTGTCGCATACGTGCTGCCGACGATCCCCGACCACGCGCCGTACGTGATCCGCGAGGGCATCGCCCGCCGCCGGATCGCCGCGACCACCGGGCGCTGCCCGTGCGGGGCGACCGTCGACTACGACGCGGCGGTGGCCGGCAAGGTGAACATCGCCGAGGTCCACCACGAGGCCCGGTGCCCGGCCGCGACCGAGAAGCTGGTCAAGGCTGTACGGCGGTGGGCGCGGTGAGCGGGCCGTACGCCGCCGCGGCCATGACATACCACTCGCGTGGCTGGGCGCCGCTCCGGCTCGCGCCCGGCACCAAGGCCCCGCCGCCGTCCGGGTGGACCGGGTACGGCGCGCCGTACCCGTCCGGTGCCGACGTGCACGAGTGGGCCACCAACGGCCACGGCACCGGCAACGTCGCGCTGCGAATGCCAGAGACGGTGCTCGGGCTGGACGTGGACAACTACCATGGCAAGCCGGGCGCGGCCACGCTCACCGAAGCGGTGTCCCGGCTCGGCCCACTGCCTGACACCCCGATCAGCACCAGCCGCACCGACGGCGCGTCGGGCATCAGGTTCTACAGGGTGTCGCCCGGGCGGTGCTGGGCCGACGTGCTCGGTCCCGGCGTCGAGGTCATCCACCACGGCCACCGGTACGCCGTCGCCGCGCCGAGCGTCCACCCGGAGGGCCGCCCGTACCGGTGGACTGGCGCCGGCGGCAACCCGGTGGACGGCCCCGCCGTCGACGACCTCCCCGCCCTGCCGGCTGCCTGGGTGGCAGAGCTCGACCGAGGCTCGGTGGCGGACCGCACCGCGAAGGCCGAGATCACCGGGGCGGAACAGGTCGCCTTCCTGGCCGGCATGCCCGAGGGTGAGCCGTGCCCCTATGTCACGCGAGTGCTGACCGAGGGAGTCGCCGAGCTGGGCACCGCCGCCTCTCGCCACGACGCCGCGAACAGGTACGTCGGCCGGCTGGTCCGGGCCGGGGAACAGGGCCACGTCGGCGCGGCCGCCGCGCTGGACACGCTGGAGGGCGCGTTCCGCGCCGCTGTCCAGGCCGACCCGCTCCGCCCAGCAGACCGCGGCGAGTGGCCCCGCAGTGTTGCCGGCGCGGTCGCGCTGGTGGCGGGCAACCCGACCCCCGACGCTGAGAAGGGCTGCCGGTGCAGCTTGCCCGCAGTCGAAGCCGACCTCGCTGGGGACTCCGAGGATGAGCTCGACGACGGCTACAAGCCGGACGACCTAGAAGACGCACACCTCTGCCAGCGAATCTCCGAGGACTACCTAGCCGGCCGGTACTGCTGGTCCCCCGGACTCGGCTGGCTCAAGTGGGACCGACGCCGCTGGAAGGCGATCTCCGACGCCGCCATCACCGAGGTCGTCCGCCGGGCTCACCGCAGGTACGTCGCCGCCGAGCTCGCAGCCGGCGCCGACGCTGCGCGGGTCAAGCGGCTGTCCGGGCTGCTGCACGTCAACAGAATCCGCGCCGTCGCCGGGCTCGCCAGGGGAATCGTCGAGGTCGAGTCAGACCAGTTCGACAACCACCCCGACCTGCTGAACGTCAACAACGGGGTCGTCCACCTACCCACCGGCCAGCTGCGGCCACACAACCCGGCGCTGCACCTGACGAAGGTCACGACGGTCAACTACCGGCCCGACGCTCGCCACGGCGACTGGACCCGTGCGCTGACCGCGCTCCCACCCGAGGTCGCCGAATACATGCAGCTCCGGTGCGGGCAGGCCGCCACCGGCCACCAAGCGCCCGACGACGTGATGCCGGTGCTACGCGGGTCCGGCGCGAACGGCAAGACGACGTTCACCAAAGCGATCCACGCCGCACTCGGCGACCACTCCACGGTCATCCCCGACCGGGTGCTACTCGCCAACCCCGGCGACCACCCGACCGAGCTGACAACGCTCCGGGGTGCCCGGCATGCGCTGCTCGAAGAACTCCCCGAGGGCCGACGGCTCACCAACAAGCGGCTCAAGGACCTGAACGGAACGTCGCCGATGACCGCCAGGTCCATCGGCAGGAACAACGTCACCTGGACCGCGAGCCACTCGCTGATGCTGACCACGAACTACCTGCCCATCATCGACGAGGTTGACCTCGGAACCTGGCGCCGCCTCGCCCTGGTCGAGTTCCCGTACAGGTTCACCCCCGGCGGGACTGACCCGGCCGGTCCCGGCGAGCGGGCCGGCGCGGACGGGCTGCGGGAACGTCTCGTCGAAGGTGCCGACGGGCGCGGCGAGGCCGTCCTCGCATGGATCGTTGAGGGCGCCCGCCGCTGGTACACCGGCGGAAAGGTCGGCATACCGGCCCCGGCGAAGGTGGTCACCGACACGAAGCGGTGGCGGGCGGA
>Ga0136622_10000632_pt1 | contig 14487 bp, 14 predicted proteins | sample AntDrymUQ4482106_2_FD_104803 | JGI IMG/M metagenome (GOLD analysis project Ga0136622, IMG submission 104803) | Polar desert sand microbial communities from Dry Valleys, Antarctica - metaG UQ448 (21.06) | ecosystem: Environmental > Terrestrial > Soil > Desert | place: Antarctica: Dry Valley...
CCACGGCGGCCATCTCACGCACGGGATGAAGATCAACTTCTCGGGGCGCCTGTACGACATCGTCGCCTACGGGGTGCGCGAAGAGGACTCGCGGCTCGACATGGATGAGCTCCAACGGCTGGCCGAGGAGTTCAAGCCCAAGCTGATCCTCGCCGGCTGGTCGGCCTACCCCCGGCGGCTGGACTTCGCCCGCTTCCGCGAGATTGCCGACTCGATCGGCGCTTTGCTGATGGTGGACATGGCGCACTTCGCCGGGCTGGTGGCCGCGGGCGAGCACCCCAGTCCGGTGCCCTACGCGGACGTCGTGACCACCACGGTGCACAAGACCCTCGGCGGGCCGCGCAGCGGAATGATCATGTGCAAGCAAGAGCACGCGAAGAAGGTCGATTCCGCGCTCTTCCCCGGCCAGCAGGGCGGCCCGCTCATGCACGCGGTCGCCGCAAAAGCGGTCGCCTTCAAGATCGCGCGGTCGGAGCTGTTTCGCGAGCGCCAGCGTCGCACCCGCGCCGGCGCGCAGGCGCTGGCCGAGGAGCTGATGTCCGGCGGGGTGAACGTGCTCACCGGCGGCACCGACGTTCACCTCGTGCTGGTGGACCTGCGCGAGTCCGAGCTGGACGGCCAGCAGGCCGAGGACCGGCTGCACGAGGTCGGGATCACGGTGAACCGCAACGCCGTGCCCTTCGATCCGCGCCCGCCCTCGATCTCCTCGGGCCTGCGGGTGGGCACCTCTGCGCTCGCGACCCGCGGCTTGCAGGTCGACGACTTCCGCGCGATCGGACGCGCGATCGTCGAGGCCCTCACCGGGGACTTCTCGGACGCCACCCGAGCCGATCTCACCGAGCGTACGCGCGCGATGGCCGACCGGTATCCGCTCTACCCCCACCTCGCCGCCTGAACGGCGCGCCGCGGCGATGATTATCCCGGTGCGGTGCTCCGGCAACGTTTCGGCTGCGCTTTTCCGGCAACGTCTCGGCTGCGCTCCTCCCCAGTGACCGGCCTGTTCGCGCTCGAGGGCGTCTGCGCGTCGCGCGGCGGGCGGGCCGTCCTATCCGACCTCGACCTCGAGATCGGGAAGGGGGCCACCGCTCTCATTGGGCCCTCGGGCGCGGGTAAGTCGACGCTCCTGAGGCTCCTCAACCGCCTCGCCGATCCCGACCGGGGCACGGTGCGCTTCGCCGGCGCCGATGTCCGTGACCTCGAGCCGCTCGAGCTGCGCCGCCGTGCCTGCCTGGTGCCCCAGCTGCCGGCTCTGCTGCCCGGCAGCGTGGCCCACAACGTGCGCTTCGGGCCATCGCTGTGTGGCGAAGAGGCCGATGTGGCGCGCAGCCTGCGCCTGGCCGGCCTCGATCCCTCCTACGCCGACCGCGAGGGGGAGCGTCTCTCGGTGGGCGAGCAGCAGCGGGTGATGCTGGCCCGCGCGCTCGCGCTCGAGCCCGAGGTGCTCCTGCTCGACGAGCCCACGTCGGCGCTCGACGCCAGGGCCCGGGCCGGGGTGGAGGCCACGCTGATGCGCCTGGTGCACGAGCACGGGGTCTCGGCGGTGGTGGTCACTCACGACCCGGCTCAGGCGCGGCGGCTGGCGCGGCGCTCGATCGATCTCGCCCCTTCCCGGGGGGGCGAGCCGCCTCGTTCGCAGCGGCGCGAGTCGCCTGCTTCACAGTGGCGCGAGCCGCCTCCTTCACAGCGGCGCGGGACGCCTCCTTCAGCCTCGTGACGCCTGTCGACATCACCCTTACCGAGGTCCTGGCCTCCCTGGCGCTTGTCGCGATAGCGGCGGCGGTGTCGCGCTGGCGCCGCGCCGATCTGGAGACCGACATCGGCGTGGCCGTGCTGCGGTCGTTCCTGCAGCTCACAGCGGTCGGCTACGTGATCCAGGCCATCTTCGACTCCGACAGCCTGTGGCTTGTCGGCCTCCTGCTGGCGGGAATGGTGGCATTCGGCACCTTCACCGCCCGCAGGCGCGCCCGGGCGGTGCCCGGCGCACTCGGGGCGATCGCCCTGGCGCTGGGTACCGCCGCCGTCGTGACCCTGGCGCTGGTCTTGGCGCTTGGAGTGTTTCCCGCGGAGCCTCGCTATCTGGTGCCTGTCGGAGGGATGGTGATCGGGAACGCCATGACCGCCGCGGCCGTGGCGCTCAACCGGGTGGCCGACGAGGTCTCGGCCCAGGCCCGCCGGCTCGAGGCCACCCTCGCGCTTGGGGCCACGGCCCGTCAGGCGTCCGAGCCGCTGGTCAGCGCCAGCCTGCGCTCGGGGCTGATTCCGTTGATCGACCAGACCAAGACCACCGGGGTCGTGACCTTCCCGGGCACGCTGGTGGGGGCGCTGGTGGCCGGTGCCGAGCCTGTCGACGCGGTCCGGCTGCAGCTGATCCTCCTGTGGTTGCTGCTTGGCAGCGTGGCCCTGGCGGGCCTGATCGCCACGTCGCTGGGCTACCGCGGGTTCTTCACCGAGGCGCACCAGCTGAGGGAGGCGCAGCCCGGCGGAGGGGCGGTCAGCGGTCGGTGAGCTCGAGCGAGCGAGCCATCGACCGGAATGCGTCCGTCTGGTCGGAGTAGCTGGCCGGGTCGAAGGTGCCTACCAGAGCAAGGTAGCCCTCATCGGCGGGCATTTGGGGCGAATCTGGGAGCCTCCACATGGCGCTCTATCCTGAGCGGCGGTGAGCGACGCCGCCCAGCCGCCCCTCCTGGTCAAGCCCCGGCTGCGCGGTGTCTCGCACCAGTGGGCCTTCTTCGTCTCGGTCGGGCTGGGGATCGCCCTCGTGATCTCCGCCCCATCGGGTACGGCGACCGCCGCCGCGGCGGTCTACGCAGCCTGCGTGGCGACACTGTTCGGCAGCAGCGCCGTCTATCACCGCGTCGACTGGAAGCGTCCCAATGCCCGGCGCTGGATGCGCCGCCTCGATCACTCGGCCATCTTCCTCCTGATCGCGGGGTCCTACACCCCCTTCGCGCTACTGGCCCTCGACGGCACCCTGGCCGACGTGATCCTCGGCGTGATCTGGGCGGGCGCCCTGGCCGGGATCGTGCTCAAGCTCGTGTGGATAGACGCCGCCAACTGGCTCACTGCGACGATCTACGTGCTCCTCGGCTCGGTGGCCTTCGGCGCCTTCCCGGGGCTGGTGTCAGAGGTCGGCCTCACGGCCTCGGGGATGGTGGCGCTCGGGGGGCTTCTGTACACCCTCGGGGCCGTCGTCTACGCACGCCGTCGCCCGGACCCCGTTCCGGCCGTCTTCGGCTACCACGAGGTCTTTCACGTGCTCGTGATCCTGGCGTCCGGACTTCTGTACGCCGTGATCGCGTTCTGGGTCATCCCAGGCGCCTGATAGCCATCGCTGGGGCGCGCGTTGGCCTCCAGGGTGGCGGATACAGTGCGCCCGGATGCACGACCTCGATGCGCTCTGGGCGTTTCTCGTGGCGGGCGCGATCGCCTTGGTGCTCACGCCGCTGGCCGCGCGGCTCGCACACCGCGTCGGCGCCATCGACCGACCGCGCGAGCGCAGCCTGCACGACAGCCCCACGCCAAGCTTGGGCGGGCTGGCGATCCTGGCCGGGGTGCTCGCGGCGGGCGCGGCCTTTCTGCCCTGGAGCGGCGAGACCCGGGGCATTCTCGGCGGTGCCGCCGCGATCACGCTGATCGGGGCCATCGACGACACCCTCGAGGGTGGCCTGTCCCCGTTCGTCAAGCTCGCGGGCCAGTTCGCCGCCGCCGCGATCCCGGTAGCCGCCGACGTGCGCGTGGAGAACATCACCCTGCCCTTCGTGGAGCCGCTGGACCTGGGCGAGTGGGGGGTGGCTCTCACGCTTTTCGGGATGGTCGCGGTGATGAACGTCGTGAACTTCACGGACGGGGTGGACGGGCTGGCGGCGGGGGTGTGCACGATCGCCGCGGTGACCTTTGCGGTGATCGCGCTCTCCCTGGATCGCGTGGAGGCCGGGGTGCTGGCCGCCGCCGTGGCCGGGGCGTGCGTGGGCTTCCTGCGCCACAACTTCCACCCGGCGTCGATCTTCATGGGCGATTCGGGCTCCAACCTGCTCGGTCTCCTGCTGGCCGCGGTCGCCATTCAGGGGGTGCTGAAGACGGCCGCCGTCGTGGCCCTCTTCTTTCCGCTCGTGATCCTGGCCGTGCCGGCGCTCGACGCCACCTTCGTGGTGGCCAAGCGGATCAAGTACCGGCGCCCCGTCTACTCGGCCGATCGATGGCACTTCCACCACCGCTTCGCCAACATCGGCTTCTCCACGCGGCGCACGGTGCTCTACCTCTACGGGTGGACCGTGTCGCTGGCAGCCCTCGCGCTCGCTCTGCGCTTCGTGCCCTACTCCGACAGCGACGGCCACCTAAACGCCGGGTGGACGATCGTGATGGGGTCCTTCGGCCTGGCCGCCGTGGCGGCCAGCCTCTACCTCGTCCTCGTTCTCGAGATCCTCAAGTTCTCGCGCTGGCGCGAGCGCCAGCTGCGCAAGGAGGCGCTGTCAGAAAGCGCCATCGAGGCGGAGATCGTGCGTGAGGTAGAGACCGGTGAGTTCGAGTCGCTGCAGCAGCCGCGGACCTAAACCACTTCCACGCGTGGCTGGCCGGCGGCCACACGGAAGCGGCCGATGCTCCGCGCGCTTGCTCCCTGGCTCATCGCGTCCACGCCCTTGAACTCCACGAGCAGCTGGTCGCGGCTGGCCTCGACGATGCCGTATCCCCGGCTCTGCTGCTCGGTGTACTTGATGTGGGGGTTGGTGGCCTTCACGTTATTGGTCAGCAGCACGATCTGCTCGTTGGTCAGGGGAGCGCCGGTGGTGCCCTGCACGGTCTCGGGTACGCCGAGCGAGGTGATGGACCCGCCCACGAACTCGGTGGCATAGCTCTCGGGTCCGCGCCCATCGATGCCCACGTCACCGGCGAAGAAGGTGTGGATGTCGCCGGTCAAAAAGCTCACGTTGGGGATCCCCATCGAGGCGATGTAGGACATCAGCTCGCTGCGCTCGGCGCCGTATCCGTCCCACGAGTCCTTGGTGATCTGCGCCCCCTGGGCGAGCTCGAAGGACATGATCATCAGCTGGTTGCCCACCAGCCGCCACGTGGCCCCCGAGTTGCGCAGGCCGCGCTTGAGCCACTCGAGCTGGGTGCGGCCGAGGAAGGTGCGCGGCTCGGACTCGGCCTCGGAGCAGGGGACGAAGAACTGGTCGTCGCAGGGCTGATCGTCGCGGTACTGGCGCTCGTCGAGCAGGAATAGCTCGGCGTTCGCGCCCAGTGGCAGGCGGCGGTAGAGGTCGTGCCCCTTCTCCGGATCACCGGTCACCGGCATGAACGGCATGTACTCGTAGTAGGCGTCGTAGGCCGCGCGGCGGCGCTGCTCGAAGGGGCCTCGGCGGTCACCGGCGGCGTCGCCGGGCACGCCTTTGGCGTAGTTGTCCTCCACCTCGTGGTCGTCCCAGATCCCGACGAAGGGGTGCGCGGCATGCATCGCCTGGAGGTCCGGGTCCGCCTTGTAGAGCCGGTACTTGGAGCGGTACTCGGGCAGCGTCTGCACCTCGCCGTCCGAGTTTGCGCCCAGCGTGTCCCTGCGGGGGCCCTCATAGAAGGTGCGCTCGTAGATGTAGTCGCCCAGGCACACCACGAGATCGGCGTCCTCGGCGGCTATGGCGCGGTGGGCGTTGTAGAAGCCGGCCTGGTAGTCCTGACAGGAGAAGAAGACCGTCCGGAACGGCTCGCGCGAGTCGGCGGGGCGCAGGGTGCGAAAGCGACCGACGGGGCTCGAGCCCGTGCGCGTCTCGAAGCGGTAGAAGTACTCGTTTCCCGGCTTGAGCGCCTTGCTGCGCAGGCGGGTCTCGATCGTGTGATCTCGGCCGGCACGTGCCCTCAGCTTCCTGCGCGCCACGACCTTGCGAAAGCCCGGGTCCCGGGCCACCTCGAGGTTCACGAACCGGTCGCGGCTGAAGCCCTCCAGACGGCTCCACAGGGTGATCGCCTGCTGCGAGGGCATGCCCGACGCCACGCCCTGGGGGAAAGTGCCGCCGCGCGCCAGCGGAACCTTGCGCCGGCGGGCGAGCTTGGCAACGCTCGGGTCCACGGCCACCCCGCCCAAAATCAGGGCGCCGGTGCCGATGCCGGCGTAGCCGAGCAGCTCGCGGCGATCGATCGGGCGCTGCAGGGGGCCGTCCATCGGCTCGACCTTACCCACCGCTCGCGCGATCGGGCGCAGGTCTTGTTACCAGGATGTGGTTGGGTGCGATCTGCGATCAGAAAAGGCTCTGCTGCTCCTCGCGCGGGCGCTCTTCGGCCACGCCGCGTGGGTGAGCGGCATCACGTTCGGTCACCGCCGCTCCCGCGATGCCTCGCAGCGCCCGGCGCGGCCGCCCGGAGGGGTTGGCCAGCTTGGCCAGCCGGTTTCGCTCCTCCGTGGGGGCGTAGGCGCCGCCCGCGTAAAGACGCTGATAGGTCGGCAGCAGCTCCGGGCGGTTCTCGCGCAGCCAGTCGAAGAAGAGACCCTTAACCTCACCCCGGAGGTGGAGGGCGATGCCGCCGATGTCCACGGCACCGGCCTGGTCGGCCAGCTCGATGATGCGCGCCACCTGCTCGGGCGAGTCGTTGATGCCCGGCATGAGCGGCGCGATCAGGATGCCGCAGGGGATGCCGGCCCGATTGAGCGCGGCCACAGCCTCCATCCGCTTCATGGGGCTGGGAGTGTGCGGCTCGGTGGCCCGCCACGCCTTCTCCTCCATGGTAGGTATCGACAGGTTGGCGCGGATGCCGGGCACCTGCTTCATCAGGTCGAGGTCGCGCAGCAGCAGCGGCGACTTGGTGAGGATCGAGCCCGGAGTGTCGCTGTCGATCAGCGCCTGCCAGATCGCGGGCATCAGCCGGTAGCGGCTCTCGACCCACTGGTAGGGATCCGTGTTGGTGCCCATCGCCACGTGCTGGCGCTTCCACGACGGTCGCCGCAGCTCGGCGCGCAGCACCTCCGGCGCGTTGACCTTGACGACGATCTCGCGCTCGAAGTCGCGGCCCGCATTGAGGCCCAGGTAGGTGTGCGTGGGGCGGGCGAAGCAGTTGTGGCTGACCACGCCGTCGGCGATGAAGTCGCCGGTGCCCGTCGTAATGTCGTACATCGGTAGCACCTTCTCCATGGGCTCGATCGCGACCACCCGCAGGTTTGTGTCGCTCTTGAGCGCCATGCCTTCGATGTTGCGCTTGCGGCTGATTGCCGGATCGACAGTGTGAAAGAAGCGCAGTCGCTCACGCAGACCACCACGGAAGCGAATCGAGATGCACCCGTTGGGTCTGGCAGGGTCTGCCGTGGCGTCGAAGCCGAAGCTTTCCAGGCACGCTTTGGTCCAGCCGAGGATGATCGGGTCCGTGTTGGCTATCCGAAGCTCGTTGCGCTCGCACGATCCCTCGGCGTCGAAGATGCCGGCGAGGAAGCCCTTGCGCCAGTCCTTCCCCGGCGACAGGGGCCAGCGGATCAACGCGGTGACCCCGTCGACGTTCTGCAGTCCGTGGGCGGCGATGGCCTGGACTTCGCGATGGTTCCGGGTCGCGGCGGAGAAGACTCGCCGGCCGGTGGCGAGGCCGTCCAGCGCCAGGTAGGCGGCGGTTCGATCAAGTGCTGCTGCATCCGTCAGCGCGAGGCGGAAGGTGTGGGTGTCGCGCAGGCGTCCGTTGCGCTGCGGATATGAGTAAGAGCCGATGTGGCCATCCCCGCGGACCATTCCGCAGAGATAGCCATGGCGGTACTCGGGCGTCGCCTCCGGAGGGGCGGCGAAGTGGCCGGTGCCGCGCAGCTCGTTACCCGTGGTCAGATAGGGGCGCTGCCCTGGCCCTCCCATCTTGCCGACCACGTGCTTCCACCCCCGCTCAGTGAGGAACCGGTGGTCGCCGCTGGTCACAAGTGTCGTGCCATCCGCGAGGGTCACGCGATAGGCCACGCGGCGCACCGTCCAGTGCTGCAGCACCTCTGTCTTGACGTACCGGCGGTACCGGCCGACCCGGACCGTGCCGTAGATCGAGTCGCCGACGCCGATCTCCGCAATCCGCCGGGCGCGGCCGTCGGCCATCAGCACCGGAGTATCCTCGCCCATGCAGAACACACAGGAGTGGGTGCATCCGCGGTACGGGTTCACGGTCCACTCGAACGGCATCCGTGACTTCGCCGGCACGCGGTTGAGCACCGACTTGGCGCGCACCTCGTAGAAGCGAGTGTCGAGCGCCTCGGGGGCGTCGAACGTGCGCACGGTGGCGGGTTCCCTGTAGCCCGGCAGGGTCCGCCGCTCGTCCTCCTCGACCCTCAGTTCGTCCCACCGCATCGAACGTATGTTCGCATATGCGGCGGACGCCCCCGTGAAGCTCAGCCAGGCCTTGCAAGCGCCGCCTCGATGAGCTCGGCCTTGGCCGCCGTGTAGCGCTCCCGGCGTCGTAGGCGACGATGCTCACCCGCTCGTCGGCGGGCTTCACTCCCCCCACAGGGTCGCCACCACCGTACGCGGGCCGCCCGAGTCGCGGTGCTCGCCCAGGTAGATCCCCTGCCATGTGCCGAGCGCAAGCGAGCCGTCACGGACCGGCAGCGAAAGCGAGCAGCCCAGCAGGGCGGCCTTGATGTGCGCGGGCATGTCATCGGGGCCCTCGAGGGTGTGGGTCCAGTACGACGCTCGCTCGGGCACGGCCTCGTTGAACCAGCTCTCGAAGTCGCGGCGCACGTCCGGGCTGGCGTTCTCGTTGAGCGTGAGCGAGGCCGAGGTGTGGCGGATGAACAGGTGCAGGAGCCCCACTCCGAGGCCCTCGATCTCGGGCAGCGACGACACCACCTCCCGGGTCACGAGGTGAAACCCGCGGGACTGCGGGCGCAGCTGGATGTCGCGCTGTATCCACATTGGCGAGAAAGCGTTACCGGCCCTATATTGGCCGAGGAATGGATTCCAGGCAGGCCCGGCCTGTCATGCCGGCGCAGCAGTTCACCGAACGCCGTCATGCTGGCCTGGACCAAGGAAAAGGAGCGCCATGAAGCCGAACATGCGCGAGCGGCTCGGCCGGCGAAGTTCCATAGCGGGAGGATCGTCGCCGCTGACGGGTACGGCGGCGATGGCGAGCGCCGCGGTCTGGTTCGCGAGCTGCGGCGCGTTGCTGACCGTTGCAGCCGTCGCGCTGCCCCATCCCGGGGAAGTGGACGAGCCGGGCCTGGCCGTGGTGGCTGGCGTGCTCGCGACGATGGCTCTCGCAGCGCTCGCCGGCCCCCACCGGTTGCCGCGCTGGCTGTTTCACGTCGGCTGCCTGCTCGGATCGGCCGGAGCTTCGGCCGCCATCTACCTGTGGGGAGGGGGGTCCTATTACGGAGCCCTGGGATACCTCTGGCCGGCGCTCTATGCCTTCCAATTCTTCTCGCTGCGGGCCGCACTCCTGCAGGTCGGCGCGCTCGGAGCGATGTTCGCGGCGGTGCTGCTGGTCCGCGACCCCGATTCGGCGGCGGTCGCCGCATGGGTCGCGACGGTGGGCACCCTCGTGAGCGGCGGTGTGGCCGTGTCCCTGCGCCGCGACCGCGTGGCGGGCCTGATCTCCCAGCTCTCCGACGCCGCCCGCCGTGACCCCCTCACGCACATGCTCAACCGGCGCGGGTTCGAAGAGATGTTCGACTTGGAGGTCGAGCGAGCCAGGCGCACGGAGCTGAGCCTGAGCGTGATCGTGGTCGACGTCGACCGCTTCAAGGAGGTCGACGACCGCTTGGGCCACGCCGCGGGCGACGCCGCGCTGCGAGACGTGGGCGCCTCCATCCTGGACAGCAAGCGCAGCTGGGACTCCGCGGCCCGGATCGGCGGCGACGAGTTCGCGATCCTCGCGCCCGACGCCGACGAGCACGGCGCATACATCCTGGCTGAGCGGATGCGCAGCGCGCTCCAGGCCTCGTTCGAGAAGGCGGGGCCCGCGCCCCTGACCGCCAGCATCGGGATCGTCACCTACCCGGTGCACGGCCAGACGCCCGGCGCTCTGCTGCAGGCGGCCGACCGGGCGCTGTACGCGGCCAAGCGCCTTGGTCGCAACCGCACGGTGATCTCCAGTGCGGAGGTGCCCGGCATCCTCGCGCCCGCGCCACGAGTGAGAGAGGAGCCCCAGGTCGGGCTGGCCACCCTGCTCAACCTCGCCGAGGCCCTCGATGTGCGCGACTCGGGCAGCACGACTCACTGCCAGCGCGTAGGCCGCTACGCGGAGTTGATCGCCCGTGAGCTCGGGCTGCCTCCGCAGGCGGTGGAGCGCGTGCGAATCGCCGGCATCCTCCACGACGTCGGGTGCGTGGGCGTGCCCGACGAGCTGTTCTCCAAGGAGGGCCCCCTCAGCGAGGAGGAGCTCCACAGGGTCCGCTCCCACCCCGAGACGGGTGCACGCATGCTCGAGACCACGGAGTTCGGTGACATCGGCGAGTGGATCCAATTCCACCACGAGCGCCCCGACGGCACGGGATACCCGGCCCACCGTGCGGCCGGCGACGTGCCGCTCGAGGCGGCGATCCTGGGGGTGGCCGACGCTTATGAGGCGATGACCGCCAAGCGCTCCTACAGGGCCGCACTGGATCCCTATGCCGCGAGCGACGAGCTGCGACGGGGAGCCGGCCGCCAGTTCGACGAGCGCGTGGTCGAGGCGCTGCTGCGAGTGGTCTGAGGGAGGGCCTCGAAGGGCCCGCGCCGCCCCCATGCCATCCCCCCCGAATGGGTAGACCCTCACGAGTCACGTGCCACGTTGTGGCGGGTACCCCACGTCCTCATATAGAGTCGGATCCCCGCACGGGCCCCCCTTGACGACACACGCTCTGGAAACATCAAAGAACGCCGCCGAGGCCGGTACCGGCCTCACCGTCCTCCGCTATCTCGACCTACTCGTGCTGGCTCTGGCCCTGCCCCTGTTCGTGCTCGCCGGACTGCCGTTGCTCGGCTACGCCGCCGCCGCCGCGGCGTGGCTGGTGCAGCGAGCCATCAATGCTCTGGCCACCCGCAAGGCGCACGCCTCCGAGGACCCCCGCGCCGTGGTGGGCCTGCTGGCGGGCAGCATGATCGGGCGCGGCTATCTGGTGGCCGGATCGATCTTCGCGGTCGGCCTGGCCGGAGCGCGTGAGGACGGCCTCGCCGCCGCGATCCTCTCCATCACGCTGTTCACGATCTACTTCTCGGCGCAGATGGTGGTCCGTCCCTTCGACCAGCCCTCCCCCCGGCGATGAAGACCCGGACGAAGGCCCTTCTCGCTTTCGGCGGCCTGGTCGTGCTGGCCGTGATCGTGAACCTGCTCGTGCCGAGCGAGGGCAAGAACGAGGAGTTCCAGCCCCAGAACGAGTTCAAGCTGGATCCGTGGATTCCGCTGGAGCTCGGCCCCTTCGACATGAGCATCAACAAGGCGGTGCTCTACCTCGTGCTGGCCTGCGCGCTCACTTCGGCGGCGATGCTCTACATAGCCAACCGGATGCAGGGGCGGCCCAACCGCGTGCAGACGGCGGTGGAGGCCGCTTACGACCTCGCGCGCAACCAGATCAGCGGGAGCAACATGGACAGCCGGATGTCGCTCAAGTGGTTCCCCTTCGTGGGCACCCTGTTCTTCTTCATCCTGTTCTCGAACATGATCGGCTACGTGCCGCTGCCGACCAACTCCGAGCACACGTTCAGCCTGTTCGGGCTGGAGCTCCCTTCGTTCGCCATCTATGCGGCCACGGCCAACCTGTCGATCCCCCTGATGCTCACGCTGATGGTGTGGTTCGCCTACCACGCCGAAGGCGTCAAGGCACACGGGTTCGTCGGCTACCTGAAGGGCTGGATCCCCGCGGGCACGCCCAATCGGCTCAAGCCCGTGCTGTTCGTGATCGAGGTGATCTCGCAGTTCGTGCGGATCGTGTCCCTCTCCGTGCGGCTGTTCGCCAACATCCTCGCCGGGCACCTGCTGATCCTGTTCATGGGCGGCGGCTTGGTGGTCCTTCTCGGTCTGGCCGCGCTCGGCGTCTTCACGCTGCCTCTGGCGATCATCTTCTTCATGTTCGAGATCGTGCTGATCGCGGGCCTGCAGGCGTTCATCTTCGCGACCCTCACATCCATCTACCTCGGCGCCGCGACCGCCGAGGGCCACTAAGGAGGAACCAACAATGCCGGATATCGGATCCATGCTCGAGATCGCACAGGCCAAGACGACGGCCGACGGGCTCAAGTCGATCGCGCTCGGCGTCGGCGCCGGTCTCGGCACGATCGGCCCGGGCATCGGCGTGGGCTACATCTTCGGCAAGGTGATCGAGTCGGTCACCCGCCAGCCGGAGATGCGCGAGGAGATCACGAGCATCCAGTGGCTCGGCTTCGCGCTCACCGAGGCGATCGTCTTCTACGCCTTCATCTTCGGCCTGATCGCGTTCTTCCTCTAATGCCGGACGTGGCGAACACGCTGCTCCTCGCCGCGGCTGAGGAGGAAGGCGGGAGCTTCCTGGTCACGCCCGGGCTCGGGCTGATGCTGTGGACGCTGATCGCGTTCGGGATCACGTACTACCTGCTCTCCAAGCTCGCCTTCCCGAAGATCGCCGAGGCGCTGGACAAGCGCCGAAAGGCGATCGACGAGTCGATCGAGGCGGCTACGCGCGCCAAGGTCGAGGCGGACAAGCTGCTCGAGGAGTACCGCGAACGCCTCAAGGAGGCACGCGAGCAGGCGGACGACATCGTTGCCCGCTCGCGCAGGGCCGCCGACGCCTTCGCGGACCAGTCGAAGGCGGAAGCCAAGCAGACCCGCGAGGAGCTGATGGAGGCAACCCGCCGTGACATCGAGTCAGAGACCCGGAGGGCGCTCGACGAGATCCGCAAGGAGGTGGCCGACCTCACGGTGATCGCCACCGAGAAGGTCACGCGCAAGTCGCTCGACGACGACGACCACCGCCGCCTGATCGAGGACGCCCTCTCCGAGGTGGACTTCTCCGCGCTGGCGGGCGAGAAGAAGGACTAGTGCTCCCTACCGCCAGTCCTTCCACGAGGAACCGCTAGATGGAGGAGATCGCCGACGTCTACTCGCGCTCGCTGTTCGAGGTCGCCTCCGACAAGGGCGACCTCGACCGGGTGCACACAGAGCTCGGCGAGTTCGCCGACGCCCTCGCGGGTGACAAGGACATGCAGGTCTTCTTCTTCAGTCCCTACTTCTCCTCGCAGGAGAAGAAGGAGGGCATCGGCCGGATGATCGACGGTGCCGACGAGAACTTCGTCCGCTTCCTCGAGCTGCTGGCCGAGCGCCACCGGATGCCCGTGGTCTTCCGGATCCGCCGCGAGTTCGACGACCTGTGGCGCAAGCAGAACAAGCTGCTGCCGGTGACGGTCACGAGCGCGGTCGAGCTCGATCCCGAGCTGGTGGAGGGGATCGGCAAGCGGATCGAGGAGCAGACCGGGCAGAGCGTAGAGCTGTCGAGCAAGGTCGACCCCGACGTGCTTGGCGGGCTCAAGCTCCAGGTGGGCAACATGGTGCTGGACGCAAGCGTGCGCAACAGGCTGGAGAAGCTTCGGAAGCAGGTCGCGAAGGCCGCTTAGCGGCCGGCGAACGGGACAAGAACTTGAGAGGTTCGGGGTAGTGCCAACCTGTCAAGAGATTCGAGAGCTCGGCATCGTGCCAAACCTCTCAAAATAGATTCGAGAGTCGGCGTCGCGCCAAATCTCTCAGGAGGCCAGAAATGCAGATCAAGCCAGACGAGATCACGAGCATCCTGAAGAGCCGGATCGAGGGCCTCGACGACGGCGGCGCCGACCTGTCCGAGGTGGGCACCGTCCTCTCCATCGCGGACGGCATCGCGCGTGTGCACGGTCTCGACAACTGCATGTCGCTCGAGATGCTGGTGCTGCCCCACGACGTGACGGGCCTCGCGCTCAACCTCGAATCCGACAACGTGGGCGCGGTGCTCTTCGGCGACTGGGCGAAGATCGAGGAGGGCGACACGGTCAAGCGCACCGGTCAGCTGCTCGAGATCCCCGTCGGCGACGCGCTGAAGGGCCGCATCGTCGACCCGCTCGGGCAGCCGCTCGACGGCAAGGGCGACATCGACACGTCCGAGACCCGGCCGGCCGAGCTCAAGGCTCCGGGAGTGGTGCAGCGCCAGGGCGTCGTGGAGCCGATGCAGACGGGCATCAAGGCGATCGACTCAATGACCGCCATCGGCCGCGGACAGCGCGAGCTGATCATCGGCGACCGCCAGACCGGCAAGTCGCAGATCGCGCTCGACACGATCATCAACAACCGGGACTCCGAGCTCGTCTGCATCTACGTGGCCATCGGGCAGCGCATGTCGACGGTGGTTCAGGTGGCCGAGACGCTGTCCGACCACAACGCGATGGAGAACACGATCATCGTCGCCGCGCCGGCCGACGAAGCGGCGCCGATCAAGTTCATGGCTCCCTACGCCGGCTGCGCGATCGGCGAGCACTTTCTCTACAACGGCGGCCACGCGCTCACGATCTACGACGACCTGACCAAGCACGCCTACGCCTACCGGCAGATGTCGCTGCTGCTGCGCCGCCC
>Ga0136622_10000633_pt1 | contig 14486 bp, 12 predicted proteins | sample AntDrymUQ4482106_2_FD_104803 | JGI IMG/M metagenome (GOLD analysis project Ga0136622, IMG submission 104803) | Polar desert sand microbial communities from Dry Valleys, Antarctica - metaG UQ448 (21.06) | ecosystem: Environmental > Terrestrial > Soil > Desert | place: Antarctica: Dry Valley...
CGGCCGGACGGCGCCCCAGACGGATCTTCCGACCGGTCGGCTGCCAGAGCCACCAGACCGTCGGAGGATGCGGGCGGGCGGGCGGCGCCCCAGACGGAACTTCCGACCTGTCGGCTGCCAGAGCCACCACACCGTCGGAAGATGCGTGCGGGACAGCAGGCCGGGCTGAGGCGGAGGGACCTGCCAGTCAGGCCAGGCCGGCGGCCTCGAACGCGTCGTACGAGGCGGGGATCGTGGCGGTGGGTCCGACCGAGTCGGCGACGGCGTCCAGCGTCTTCAGGCCGTCGCCGGTGTTGAAGATGACGGTCTCGGCGGTCGGGTCGAGCCGGCCGGACTCGACCAGCTTCTTCAGCGTGGCCACGACCACCCCGCCGGCCGTCTCGGCGAAGATGCCCTCGGTGCGCGCCAGCAGCCGTATCCCGTCGCGGATCTCGTCGTCGCTCACCGACTCGACCACACCGTCCGTGCGGCGTACCGCGTCGAGCACGTACGGCCCATCGGCCGGGTCGCCAATGGCAAGCGACTTCGCAATCGTGTCCGGGCGCACCGGGCGTACGACGTCATGGCCCGCCCGGAACGCGGCCGCAACCGGCGAGCAACCCTCGGCTTGCGCGCCGAACACGCGGTAGCCAGTTGCCTCGACCAGACCGTGTCTGGCCAGCTCGCCGAATCCCTTGTCGATCTTGGTCAGCTGCGACCCGGACGCCACCGGCACCACCACCTGGCCGGGCAGCCGCCAGCCGAGCTGCTCGGCGACCTCGAAGCCGAGCGTCTTGGATCCCTCGGAGTAGTACGGCCGCACGTTGACGTTGACGAAGGCCCAGTCCTCCTGCTCGCCCGCGATCTCCGTGGCAAGCCGGTTGACGTCGTCGTACGTGCCGTCGACGGCGACCAGAGTGCCGCCGTACACCGCGGTGGTGAGCACCTTGGGCAGCTCGAGGTCACGGGGGATCAGCACCACGCTGCGGATGCCTGCCCGTGCCGCGGCGGCCGCGACGGCGTTGGCCAGGTTGCCCGTCGACGGGCAGGCGAGCACGGTGAAGCCGAGCTCGCGGGCGGCAGTCAGCGCGACGGCGACGACCCGGTCCTTGAACGAGTGAGTCGGGTTGCCGCTGTCGTCCTTCACCCACAGCGTCTTGATGCCGAGCTCGCGGCCCAAGTGGCGGGCGCGGACCAGCCGGGTGCAGCCCGGGTCCATGCCAGGCAGGGTCGCGACGTCGGTGGGCACTGGCAGCAGCGGCTGGTAGCGCCAGATGTTGGCCGGACCGGCGAGAATCTGCTCGCGGGTCACCCGGGTGTCAGGGTCGTAGCCGACCTCGAGCGGCCCGAAGCACTCGTAGCAGGCGAACTCGGCCCCGAGTGGTCGGGCGGCGCCGCAGGCACGGCAGGTCAGGGCGACCGCGTTGCCGAAGGCACCCGCGCGGACCGTGTGACCGGGCAGTCCAGCAGGCGTATCCAGCAGCGTGGTCATAAGGGCTCCTTCTCATCTTCCCCACGGCGACTCTCGCCGCGGGACGGAGGTGGCACCGTGCCGGCGGGTCTGCCGCGCGAGCACTGTCGGCTGCGGCGGGTGGAGCAGTTGGGCGTACGCCGTGCGGTTGCCGGGGCTTCAACGGGCCGTGTCCCTCTGCCCCTCTCGATGAGCGCTACCCACCGTACGGCGGGTGTCGTGACGGTGGACGCAGCTGTCCCGGTATTCGAGACGAGCAACCACATCGTGGGAAGCGCGGCAGCTGATCAGCGCCGGTCGTCAGGCTGGGCCTCGTGGTGCCGGCTGCCGTGCGTGCGGCGGGACTGCTTCATCTCCGCCTCGAACAGGTGCCGACGCCCGCCGGCCAGAGCGTCTCGGGCCTCGGCCTCGAGCCGCTTGAAGGCGGCGTAATAGCCATCGTCGTACTCCTCGACGACCTGGAAGGTCCACCTGCCCTCGACCACGTTGCGACCGATCAGCTCGGCGGCGAGCCGGTCCGCCAGCTCGGCGTGGCCGGCGGCGCGGAGCTGGTCCACCGCCGCACCGGCCGCCAGGTCGGCCGCGCCACTCATCCGGTGCCAGTGGTACAGCCCGCCGCGGGCATCCTCGACCACCTCCAGCGCCTCGGACAGCTTGCCCAACGCCTCGACCGTGGCGTCGTCGACGCCTGCTGGACGTACATGCTCGGGGTGCGACAGCTCGTCGGCCAGCGCGTCCAGCCAGTCGAGCAGGCCGCCCGGTCCGTCGAGCACAAGGTCGGCGCGTTGCTCGAGGGTGGTGCGGTCGTCCGAGCGGACACACAGCAACAGACCTGCACCGCCGCCGGTGCGGACCTCGTCGACCGCGTCGTACCCGGCCAGGTCGCCCAGGTCGTCGCCGGCGTAGACGACCGCGTCCAGCTCGCCGCCCTCGAGCAGGCTGTGCACCGCGCTGCGCTTGTCGGTGCCGGGGGCCCGCAGCTCGAGTACGAGCTTGCCGGGCTCGACCACGAGCTCGTGCTCGGCCGCCAGTGCGGCAACCGGGTCGCGTAGCGACGTCAGAGCTCGGTCCGGATCGGGGAGACGGCGAACGTGCACGGCGAGGGCGAGTCCCTTGTCCTCGATGTGGGCGGCGGCGAGGTCGAGACCGGCGAGCAACCCCGGCAGGGCGCACCGGACCTGCTCGATGCCGGGGTGCGGGGACGGTGTGACCACCTCGCCGGTGCCTGCGTCCCAGCGTTCCGCGCCGTACTGCCCGAGGATACGCAGCCCGCGCAGCCCGTCGCCCTCCTCGAACCCGCCGAGGCGCAGGACATCGGCCACCGGCCGGCCGGTCACCACAGCGACCCCACCCAGGCGTCCGGCGAGCCGGCCGAGCACGCGTACGGCGTGGGGGTGGACGTGGGCCTGGTCGGGGTCGGCCACGATCGGTGCCAGCGTGCCGTCGAAGTCGCTCACCAAGATCGTCCGCGACGGCGCCGCGAGCACTCGGTCGAGGCCGGTCCGTCCGGGATGCGTGCCCGGCAGCTGGAGCGTCATGCCGCCGACCGTACGCGGGGGTTCACGCCCCGGTGACGAGGATGACCGTGAGCCGGTCGAACGACATCGGCTCCACCGCGCGCTGCACCCGGTCGATGCCGAGGTCACCGGCGAGCAGCTCGGCCTGGCCAGCCAGCGGGGCCGGATAGTAGACGGTGTCGGTCGGGATCTCGCCGTACCAGTTGTCGGTGGTGACGACGCGCCAGCCGGTGTCCTGCAGGGTCGCCGCGGCCCCGGCGGCAAGACCGGTGATGCCGGAGTTGTTGTACACCTCGACGTACGCGGTGCGTCGCTCAGCGGGCTCCTCCCGCTCCGGGTCGCCCTCGGGTTCGTCCGCCTTCGTGCCTTGCGGCCGCTTGTCCGAGTCCGCCGACCCGGTTTCCTCGGAGTCCGGCTCGGCACCACCGCGGGTGGCACCGGTGCCAGCCTGCTGGTTCGACCCGTCAGCGGTCACCTCCGGGTCGCGGTCACCGGACACCGCGAAGCCCACCACAGCGAGCGCGACCACCACGGCGCAGACGGCGACCAGCCAGCTGGGTAGGACCAGCCCGTGCTCGTCGCGTCGCGCCGCTGGGGTCACGGGTCGATGCCCAGCCGGCGCGCGGAGCGGGCCCGCTGACGCGCCAACCGCAGCCGCCGCAGGCGCTTGACCAGCAGCGGGTCGAAGGCGAGCGCGGCAGGGTTGTCGATGAGCGCGTTCAACACCTGGTAGTAACGGGTCGCGGACATGCCGAAGGCGTCCCGTACGGCCTGCTCCTTGGCACCGGCGAACTGCCACCACTGACGCTCGAAGCCGAGGATCTCGCGCTCGCGTTCGCCCAGCTCACCGGCCGCCCGGGCGGCAGTGCCGGAGGTGACGACGTCGGCAGCATCCATGGCGGGCTCCATGTCGGTGACATTGTTTCGAGTGGTCATAGGCATCGTAGGCGACGAACCACACGGGTGTCATTCGTCGGCGGGCGGGTCGCACACCGGCCTGTGAGGCTCAGACGGCACAGTGGCACCGTGACCGATGCCCGGCTGCCCCCACCGGAGGGACTCGCCCGCCCCATCGGGTTCGGCATCCTCGCCACCGGCGGGATCGCAGCCTCGTTCGTCACCGATCTGGCCCACGCGCCTGGCGCGGGTGCGGTGGCGGTGGGCTCTCGACGCCTCGAGCGAGCCCAGTCATTCGCCGGTGAGCACGACATCGGAGCGGCGTACGGGTCGTACGACGAGGTGCTTGCCGACCCGGCCGTCGACGTGGTCTACGTGGCCACCCCGCACGCCCTGCATGAGGCGAACGTCATGGCGTGTCTCGAGGCCGGCAAGGCAGTGCTGTGCGAGAAGCCGCTCGGCGTCACCGCCCGGCAGTCCGAGCGGATGGTCGCCGCGGCCCGCGGGCGGGGGCTGTTCCTCGCCGAGGCGATGTGGATGCGGTGCAACCCCACCCTGCGGCGGATGGTGGACGGCGTACGCGACGGATGGGTCGGCGACGTCCGCCAGGTGCGGGCGGACCTGGGGTTCGTCGGGAAGCCGGACCCCGACAGCCGGCTGCACGACCCGGCGCTCGGCGCCAGCTCGCTGCTCGACGTGGGCATCTACCCGCTGACGCTGGTCACCTGGCTGCTCGGGGAACCCGCCGACATGGTGGGTCTCGCGACGCTCGATGCCCGCGGCGTCGACGACACCTGCGCGCTGGCGCTGTCGTACGCCTCCGGCGCGGTGGCCACCGTGACCTGCTCACAGCTGGCCTGGACGGACTCGTCGGCCACCGTCGCCGGCAGCCGTGGCCGGGTCGACGTCGCGTCCCGGATGCACGTCCCACCGTCGGTGACCCGCCACACCGGCCAGGCGCCGCCGCTGGAGACGGAGACTTTCGCCGAGCCCGTGCTGGGCAGGGGACTCGCCAACGAGGCGGTCGAGGTGGCCCGCTGCGTCGCCGCCGGGCAGACCGAGAGCCCGCTGCTGCCGCTCGACGAGACGCTGCGGGTCGCGCGGCTGCTCGACCGCGCGCGCTCGGCCTGCGGCATCCGGCTCCCAGCCGACGACGAGCCCTGACCCCCATTACCCGCCCGTACCGCCCTGCCGCGCACCCACCACGGGATGCGGGTGGGGACTAGGGTCGCAGCGATGGCTCCTCCCACACCCTCCCGGCCCTCCTCGGCCGGCTCGAGCTCTGCCGCACATCCGGACGCCGACCTCGTCGTCGTGGCCAACAGGCTGCCGGTGGACCGAGTGGTGGACGCGGACGGCACGACCACCTGGCGCAGCTCCCCCGGGGGGCTGGTAACCGCGCTCGAGCCGGTGATGCGCCGCAACGAAGGTGCCTGGATCGGGTGGCACGGATCGCCCGACGAGACCGTCGACCCCTTCAGCCACCACGGGCTCGCGCTGATCCCCGTGCCGCTGTCCGCCGCCGAGGTGGAGGAGTACTACGAGGGCTTTTCGAACGCGATGCTGTGGCCGCTGTACCACGACGTGGTCGCACCGCCGGAGTTCCACCGGGAGTGGTGGGACGCATACGTCACGGTCAACCAGCGCTTCGCCGACCGCGCCGCCGAGGTGGCCGCCGAGAACGCGACGGTGTGGGTGCAGGACTACCAGCTGCAGCTGGTACCGCGGATGCTGCGCCTGGCCCGGCCCGACCTGCGGATCGGGTTCTTCCTGCACATCCCGTTCCCCCCGGTCGAGCTGTTCAACCAGATCCCGTGGCGCCGCCAGCTGCTCGAGGGCCTGCTCGGCGCCGACCTGGTCGGCTTCCAGCTGCCTGGCGGGGCGGCGAACTTCGTCCGGCTGGTGCGGCTGCGGGTCGGGTACAAGACCCAGCGCGACTCGGTGCAGCTGCCCGAAGGCCGCGAGGTGCTCGCCCGCTCGTTCCCGATCTCCATCGACACGTCCAGCTTCGAGGAGCTGGCCCGGCGCCCCGAGACCAGCAAGCGGGCGGCCGAGATCCGGGCCAACCTCGGCAACCCGCGGCGGCTGCTTCTGGGCATCGACCGGCTCGACTACACCAAGGGGTTGCGGCAGCGGCTGCGTGCCTTCGGGGAGCTGCTCACCGACGGTGAGATCGATGTCGACGACGCGGTCTTCGTGCAGGTGGCCACCCCGTCGCGGGAGCGGGTCGAGCAGTACCGGGTGCTCCGCGACGACATCGACCGGCTGGTCGGGCGCATCAACGGGGAGTTCGGGCACATCGGCCCGCAGCCCATCACGTACCTGCACTCGTCGTACCCGCGCGAGGAGATGGCGGCGCTGTACTGCGCCGCTGACGTCATGGTGGTGACGCCGTTGCGGGACGGGATGAACCTGGTGGCCAAGGAGTACGTCGCCTGCCGCTACGACGACCGCGGCGCGCTGGTGCTGTCGGAGTTCGCCGGCGCGGCCGACGAGCTCAAGCAGGCGTTCCAGGTCAACCCGTACGACATCAACGGAATGAAGCAGGGGATGCTCGCGGCGCTACGCGGCGACGAGCGCGACCTGACCCGGCGGATGCGTGCGATGCGCCGCCAGGTGCACGACCACGACATCGGTCGCTGGGCCAGCACCTTCCTGACCGAGCTGCGCCGCGACCGCTGACGCGACGGTTCATCGACACGGGCCCGCCGGGCCGCCGCCCGCCCGCCACACGAAACCTCCGACGAACCGGTCGCCCCAAGCAACCACCAGGTCGGAAGATCCGTCCCGGCCGCCGCCCGCCACACCGAACCTCCGACGAACCGGATCAAAGGGTCCCGAGCGGTCACAGGCCGAGGCGCTCCTCGGCGCGGCGCACCCCTTCCACCCGGGCGGCAATCTTCTCAAACGCCACGTCCCGAGCGAAGTCGGGTGATCCGTGCTTGGGCTTGTCGTCGATGCTGAACGGCGAGAATCCGCAGTCGTCGGTTGCGCCGAGGCGCTCGGGCGGGATGTAGCGGGCCGCGGTGAGCAGGTCCTCGGCCACCTGCTCAGGGGTCTCGACGGTCGGGTTCAGGGGGTCGATGACCCCGACGAAGCACACCTGCGGCACCCCGTCGGCGTCGTCGCGGCTGTGCTCACCCACCAGCCGGTAGACCCGCTCCTTGTCGGTCTCGCTGGCCAGCTGCATGAGGAAGTACCCGGCGTTCATCGTGAACATCAATGGCAGCAGCTCGGCGTAGTCGACGTCGGCGCTGTGCACGGAATCCATGTCGCCACCCGGGCAGGTGTGCACCCCGATGTTCATCCGCTCCGCGGCGCTGAACCGACCGAGCACCCGGTTGTTGAGCTCGATGAACTGCGTCAGCATCGCGCGCCCTGTCCACGGGTTGCGCGGGTCGTTCTTGGCGGCCAGCCGCCCCTCGGTGAAGTCGATCGACACCCGCTGCGCGCCGACGGCGAATGCCTGCCGGATGTCCTTCTCGGTCTCGTCGCACAGGTCGGCCAGGAACTGCTCGCGGCTGTAGCCGTGGATGTCATCATCCAGCGGGTACAGCAGTGACAGCATCGACGGTGCGATCACGGCCTGCTTCATCGGCTTGGTCGCCATCGGCAGCGACCTCTCCAGATACTGCGAGGCGTACGTCTTGTAGCGGAACGGGCCTCCGACCAGGCGCGGCAGCTGGCGGTGGTGCCCGTCGTCAAAGATCGCGAAGTACTGCCCGTCCCCCGCGAGGTTGTCGGCCAACCCGGTACCGGCCAGCGTGTCGGTGATGGGATAGGTGGCGAAGCTGGACGCCCGCTGCTCGCCATCGGTGACGATCCACGACCCGGTGGCCTCCATCCGCTGGATGGAGTCCCGGCAGGCCTCGTCCTGCTCGGCCTGCAGCTGGTCGAGGCCGATCTCGCCGGCGTCGTACGCCGCGATCGCGGCCTGCAGCTTCGCGGGTCGCGGCAGCGACCCGACGTTCTCGGTGGGGATGGGCATGGAACGGGCTCCGATCGTCGTCCGGCGGGTGCGGTTTCGACCGTACGGCCGCGGAGTCGGCGGCGAAACCCGGCGACACCGATTGACGGCAGGTCTACTGTCGGTGATCTCCAGGAAACCCGGACCCTGCCCCTTGGAGAGACCATGCGGCGCCCCTTGATCCTGGCCGTCGACTCCGACCTGGTCGCGCGTGACCGCGTACAGCACGAGTTGGAGCGACGCTACGGGTCTGACTTCCGGGTCCAGTGCCGTGGCGACGGCGCCGAGGCGCTGACGGACCTGGACGACGCCCACAGCCGTGGCGGGACCGTCGCTCTGCTGCTGGTGGCGGGCACCATTCCGGAGGCGGACCGTGCCGAGCTGCTCCGACGGGCACGCTCGGAGCACCCGGACGCGCGCCGCGCGTTGCTGGTCGCCTGGGGCACCTGGGGTGACCGCGGCACCGCCGCCGCGATCTTGCAGTCGATGGCTGCCGGAGACATCCAGTACTACGTGCTGAAGCCATGGACCTCACCCGACGAGCTGTTCCACCGCACCGTTGCAGAGTTCCTGCAGGAGTGGTCGCGCAGCGACGTGGGCAACCAGCGGGAGGTGGTGGTCGTGGGTGACCGCCGGACCGCCCGCAGCCACGAGGTCCGCAGCATGCTCACCCGCAACGGGATCCCGCACGCCTTCCACGATCGCGACTCGGCGCAGGGCGAGGCGGTGCTGGCCCGAGTCGGCACCGCCCGGAGCCAGGCTCACCTGGTCGTGTGGATGCCGGTGCTGAACGGCAAGCTGCTGCTGAACCCGACCGATGCGGAGATCGCGGAGGCGTGGGGCATCAGCACCGACCTCCCCCCCGACACCCGCGACTTCGACGTGCTCGTGGTGGGGGCTGGCCCGGCCGGACTTGCGGCCGCGGTGTACGCCTCCTCGGAAGGCCTGAGCACCCTCGTGGTCGAGCGCGAGGCGATCGGCGGGCAGGCCGGCGCCAGCTCGCTGATCCGCAACTACCTGGGCTTCTCCCGCGGCCTCAGCGGCGCCGAGCTCGCCCAACGAGGCTTCCAGCAGGCGTGGGTCTTCGGCGCGCACTTCGTGCTGACCCGGGAGGTGACCTCTTTGGCGCGCCATAACGACCTGTACCTGGTCCGCATCGAGGGGGTCGGTGACATCACGGCCCGCGCGGTGGTGCTCGCGACCGGCGTCGCGTACCGCCGGTTGGGAATTCCCGAGCTCGAGCGGCTTTCGGGCGCCGGGGTCTTCTACGGGGCCAGCGTGTCGGAGGCGCACGCGATGGTCGGTCAGCGGGTGGTGGTCGTCGGCGGCGGAAACTCGGCCGGCCAGGCTGCGCTGCACCTGCAGCGGTACGCCGAGCGGGTGACCATCCTGGTACGGACGCCCACGCTGGAGTCGGGGATGTCTGAGTACCTCGTCAAGGAGATCGCATCCACCGGGGTCGACGTGTGGACCGACAGCGAGGTGGTCGGCGGGGGTGGTGACGGTCGCCTCGAGCAGCTCCAGGTCCGTCACCGCCCGACCGGGCAGACGAGCGAGCTGGCCACCGACGCGGTCTTCGTGATGATCGGTGCGCAGCCGCACACCGGCTGGCTGCCCGACGAGGTGCGCCGCGACCGGGGCGGGTTCATCGAGTGCGGGTCGACGCTGCCCGACCAGCCGTGGCCGCTCGACCGGCCCCGCCTGCCGCACGAGACGTCGGCGCCCGGGGTGTTCGCCGTGGGAGACGTACGCAGCGGCTCGGTCAAGCGGGTCGCGTCCGCTGTCGGCGAGGGCTCGGTCGTGGTCTCGCAAGTGCACCAGCTGCTGGCGGCAAGCGCTGAGTCGGCGAGGGGGCCGTTGAGAGAGCCGGCGCGATGATCGCCGCGGCGGCCCTGCTGTCCCTGCCGCTGGTCGGACTGGCCATCCTGCTCGCGCAACCCGACCTGGACGTCTGGTGGGAGCACCACCCCGCCCACTTCTGGCTGGTGCTCGCCGTCGGTGGTCTGAGCGCGGTACTGGCGCACGGGACCGGAGTGGCGGCGGAGCGGCGCGCGGACGCCCGCGTGTTCGTCGTCTCGCTGGTCTTTCTGTGCACAGCCGGCTTTCTCGGTCTGCACGCCCTGGCCACACCAGGCGTGCTGCTGGAAACGACCAATGCCGGCTTCGCGGTCGCCACCCCGGTCGGACTGGCCCTGGGCGCGGTCCTGGCGGTGGTCTCGAGCATCGACCTGTCCGGCGACCGCCGGGTGAGGGTGATGCGGCGGGCGCGGCTGCTGTGCTGGTCCATGATCGCCGTCCTGCTCGCCTGGGCGGCCGTGTCGCTTGCGCAGCTCCCACCGCTGGAGGCGCCGCGAGCGCCGGAGCGGGCGTCCGGGCCGCTGCTGGTGGTCGCGATCCCGGCGATCGCCCTTTACGGGTTGGCGGCCGGGCGGTACCTGCTGATGTTCTGGCAGCGCCGCGGCACCATGCTCCCCGGCATGGCGGCCGCGTTCGTGCTGCTCGGCGAGGCGATGGTCGCGGTCGCGTTCGCCCGCAACTGGCACGCCAGCTGGTGGGAGTGGCACCTGCTGATGCTCGCCGCGTTCGCGCTGGTCGCCTGGAGCGCCCACCGGCAGTGGCACGAGGAGCGCTTCTCCGACCTCTACCAGGACGACACCCGTTCGGGCCGCCGGGACATGAGTGTCCTGTTCGCTGACCTGCAGGGGTTCACCTCCTGGTCCGAGCGGCACCGTGCCGACGAGGTCGCCGCGATGCTGAACGTCTACTTCGACGTCGCCGTCCCGGTCACTGTCGCCCAGCACGGCGGCGAGGTGGACCGGATCATCGGGGACGCGGTGATGGTGACGTTCAACCGCCGCGGCGACCAGCCGGACCATGCGCAGCGCGCAGCGGCCGCTGCGCTGGGCCTGCAGGCGGAGACGGAGCGGGTCTGCTCGGAGCACCCGGACTGGCCGCGCTTCCGGGTCGGCGTCAACAGTGGCGAGGCGTCGGTCAGCGTGCTCGGCGCCGCTGGCGGTCGTACGCACACCGTCATCGGGGACGTGGTCAACGTCGCGTCCCGGCTGGAGGGCCAGGCACCTGCCGGCGGGGTGGCGATCAGCGCCGAGACCGCCGACCGACTGCGCGGCGCCCGCACCGAGTCGCTCGGGCAGGTCTCGCTCAAGGGCAAGGCAGAGCCGTTGGAGGCGCACCTGCTGGTGGCTTTGGAGGGCTCCCGCCACCGCGGCTGACAGCCCTGCGACCGGTCAGGGGACATGGCCGTCGTCCCGGCCACACCGACGTCTCGTCATGCGCACATGGGCAGGCCCACCCGGTGCATGGTTGACTCCGACCGTGCGGATCGGGCTGTTCGTCACCTGCCTCGGGGACACGATGTTTCCGCAGGTCGGGCAGGCCACGGTCCGGCTGCTCGAGCGGCTCGGGCACGAGGTGCTGTTTCCGACCGACCAGACGTGCTGCGGGCAGATGCACGTCAACACCGGCTACCAACGCCAGGCGCTGCCGCTGGTGCGCCGGCACACCGAGGTGTTCGAGAGCTGTGACGTGGTGGTCGCTCCGTCCGGCTCGTGCGTGGGCTGCGTACGCCATCAGCACCGTCTGGTGGCCGAGCGCTACGGCGACCCCGACCTGGTCGCCGCGACCGAGGCCTCGGCGAAACGTACGTTCGAGCTGTCGGAGCTGCTGGTCGACGTGCTCGGCGTCGAGGATGTCGGGGCGTCGTTCCCGCACCGGGTCACCTACCACCCGACCTGCCACTCGCTGCGGCTGTTGCGGGTCGGCGACAAGCCGTTGCGGCTGCTCCGGCACGTGCGCGGGCTCGACCTGGTCGAGCTGCCTGCGGCCGACCAGTGCTGCGGCTTCGGCGGGACGTTCGCGTTGAAGAACCCCGACACGTCGACCGCCATGCTCGCCGACAAGATGCGGCACGTGCTGAGCACCGGCGCCGAGGTGGTGGCCGCCGGCGACTCGTCCTGCCTGATGCACATCGGCGGCGGCCTGTCCCGGCTGCGAACCGGCACCCGCCCGCTGCACCTGGCGGAGATCCTGGCCGCAACCGACGAGGTCGCGGCATGACGACGTTCATCGGGATGCCCACCACCGTCACGGCGCCGCGCGGCGTGGGGCAGCTGCGCGGCGAACAGACCTTCCCGCGGGCCGCGCGCGTGGCCGTGGGTGATGCGCAGCTGCGACAGAATCTCGCGCATGCGACCGGCACGATCCGGGCCAAGCGCGCCGCGGTGGTCGCCGAGGTCGACGACTGGGAGCAGCTGCGGCTGGCCGGCCAGGCGATCAAGAAGCAGGCGATGGCCCAGCTGGACGAGCACCTGCTGGCGCTCGAGCGGGCGGTCAGCGCGCGGGGTGGCGTGGTGCACTGGGCGCGGGATGCGGACGAGGCCAACGCCATCGTCACCGGTCTGGTGCAGGCGACGGGCGAGCGCGAGGTAGTAAAGGTCAAGTCGATGGCCACTCAAGAGATCGGCCTCAACGAGGCGCTGGCGGCCGGAGGCATCCAGGCGCTCGAGACCGACCTGGCCGAGCTCATCGTGCAGCTCGGGGACGACCGTCCCTCGCACATCCTGGTGCCCGCGATCCACCTCAACCGGGCGGAGATCCGCGACGTCTTCCGCGCCGAGATGCCCGGAGTGGACCCGGACCTGAGCGACGAGCCACGGGCGCTGGCCGAGCAGGCCCGCAAGCACCTGCGGGCGAGGTTCCTGTCCGCCAAGGTCGCGGTCAGCGGCGCCAACTTCGCCGTCGCCGACACGGGTACGTGCCTGGTCGTTGAGTCCGAGGGCAACGGGCGGATGTGCCTGACCTTGCCCGAGACCCTGATCACCGTGATGGGGATCGAGAAGGTCGTGCCGTCGTGGCGTGACCTCGAGGTGATGTTGCAGCTGCTGCCTCGCAGCTCGACCGGCGAACGGATGAACCCGTATACGTCGGCGTGGACCGGCGTGACCCCCGGCGACGGCCCGAAGGCGTTCCACCTGGTGCTGCTCGACAACGGTCGCACCGCGGCGCTGGCCGACCGCACCGGCCGCGAGGCACTGCACTGCATCCGCTGCTCGGCCTGCCTGAACGTCTGCCCGGTGTACGAGCGCACCGGCGGGCATGCGTACGGCTCGGTCTACCCCGGGCCGATCGGCGCGGTGCTCTCCCCGCTGTTGACCGGGGTCGAGGACAACCCCAGCCTGCCGTACGCCTCCAGCCTCTGCGGAGCCTGCTTCGACGCCTGCCCGGTGCGCATCGACCTGCCCGGCATGCTGGTGGATCTGCGCCGACGGCACGTCGAGGCACGCGCCACCGCCTCCCCGGTGCCGTCTCCCGAGGCGATCGCGATGGCGGCCACGGCCTGGACGATGAGTGATGCGAGCCGCTGGCGTCGTGCCGGGCGGGCCGGGCGGCTCGGCCGGCTGCTGGCTCGCCCCCGCGGCCGGATCCGGTCGCTGCCCCCGCCGCTGTCGGCGTGGACGTCGAGCCGGGACCTGCCCTCCCCTCCGGCCGAGACCTTCCGCGACTGGTGGACCCGCACTCGGGGTGGGCGGTGAGTGGAGCCGAGGACGGCCGCCGCGAGGTGCTGGCCCGGATCAGGTCAGCGAACCGGGCCGCAGGGGTGACTGGGTCAACCGAGCCGACGGCGCCGTCGGGGCCGTCAGTGCCGTCGGTGCCGCGCGACTACGCCACAACCGGTGCGCTTGCGGCCGGCTCGGTCGAGGTCATCGACCTGCTCGAGGATCGGTTGGTCGACTACCGAGCCGCGGTGACCCGCTGCTACGACGCCGGAGTCGCCGACGCGGTGCGCGCCGCGCTGGATGCGGCCGGCGCCCGTCGGGTGGTCGTCCCGCCCGGACTGCCGCCGGAGTGGGTACCGGCGACCGGGCTGGACACGGTCGTGATCGACGACGGCTCGCTGAGCCCGGCCCAGCTCGACGAGATGGACGCGGTGGTCACCGCGTCCACCGCGGCCGCCGCGGTCACCGGGACGATCGTTCTCGACGGCTCCCCCGACCAGGGCCGCCGCGCGATCAGTCTGGTGCCCGACGTGCACGTCTGCGTGGTCGGGGCCCAGCAGGTTGTGCACTCGGTCCCGGAACTGCTAGCCCGGCTGGAGCCGAGCCGGCCGACGACATTCATCAGCGGACCATCGGCGACCAGTGACATCGAGTTGGAACGGGTCGAGGGCGTACACGGCCCTCGCACCCTGCACGTCGTGCTGGTGATCGAGCCCGACGACGCCGCCTGACCCGTCCAGCGTCACTCTATGGCATACTAAGATTGTGCGTGCGACCATCTACGCCCGGATCTCATCAGACCGCACCGGGGCAGGCCTCGGAGTCAAGGCCCAGGAGGCGGACTGCCGCGCCCTCGCCGCCACCGTCGGCGCCACCGTCGTGTCCATCCACACCGACAACGACATCTCGGCCTACTCCGGGAAACCGCGTCCCGGCTACCGGGCGCTATTGGCGGATGTCAGGTCCGGCGCGGTGAACGCGGTCCTCGTTTGGCACACGGACCGCCTTCACCGCTCGCCGCGTGAGCTGGAGGACTACATCAGCGCATGCGAGCCGGGCAGCGTCGCCACCCACACTGTGAGGGCCGGACCGCTCGACCTGTCCACCCCGTCGGGGCGTCTGGTCGCCCGCCAGTTGGGGTC